>Ga0265320_10002749_pt1 | contig 12160 bp, 9 predicted proteins | sample 4827metaG_FD_202087 | JGI IMG/M metagenome (GOLD analysis project Ga0265320, IMG submission 202087) | Rhizosphere microbial communities from Carex aquatilis grown in University of Washington, Seatle, WA, United States - 4-8-27 metaG | ecosystem: Host-associated > Plants > Roots > Rhizosphere >...
AGCTCCAAGGGAAAGCCGGTCTGCCGAATGGACCTTCGATAAGTTCAGTAAGTTCGTAGGTGCCCTCCATCAGCGAGCCCGAGATCGTGATGAGCACGCCTTGTCCGTTGCTGCCTGCGTCTGCGAGGAACTCGCTCGCATTGAGGGGCGGAGAGTTCGACGCCGCGGCGACAACGCTCGATGGGTCGCCACTGCCGATTGTGTACTCGACGCGCCCGTTCTTCGAATCGACGCAATAGCCATCTTCGCACTTGAATGCGGAAGAGAGAGCCGCGCATTCCTGGTCGACGCTGCACACGACCCAATTGCTGGAGCTCGATGTTTGCGGGCTCGGCGAGCTGCAGCCCGCGAGGGCAATGGCGAGAAAAAATGCACTAACGGGATTCTTCGTCGTCGTCATGAAACGGATCTCCTGCATGGAAAGACGTCGTGCCCTCTCGAACGTACTGACCGGCGTAGAACACGACGCGCTCGTGCGGTGGCGGACTCGCGACGCCGGCGTTGTGCGCGTCGACGCGAGTTCGAAGTGCCTCCACGGTTGCTCGCGTGGCTCGGAGTAGCGCTTTTGCCTCGGCTTCGAAGGGATGCCCAGGCCACACATCGAGCGTCCACGTGGAACCACCGATCAGGTCGCTCACGCTTCCACGAGGCGCTCTCTGATTCAGCTTCGCGATGATTGCCGTCACCATCGCTTGAAAGTGATCGAGAACCGCGGCTTCCCATCCCTTCGCGTCCCCCAGCGGAACGACGAAGTTGTCCGCGGCGTAAGTCGCGCCAGCGTCGGCACGCTTCTCGACCACCCGCGCGTCGCGCATCAGAGCGTGAAGCGCCGCATCGCACGCCGCGCGGTCGACCCGCGTGAGCGAGCAGATGGCCTCCGCGGTCAGCGGTCCGTTCCGATACACCGCGAGCCAAACCAGGTGCTCACGCGCTGCAACGCGCGTCTCGTCACCCGCCGAGAAGTCGGCGTCCGCGGCTATCCGGTATCGCGCGCTCTCGCCGCGCCCCGCGCGATACACGAGACCGGATTGTGCGAGGTCGCCGAGAACACCCGTCACCACGTCGGGGTCGTCACCCGAGAACCGAGCCAGCACGTCGTAACCGCTCGCCGGCTCGTTCTGCCGAATGAAAGCGAGCACGGCTTCCCAGACGGATTTGCCACTGTCCGTCTTGCTTTGGGCGAGCTCGTGGACACGGCGATGATAAGTCCGCAGGGCGAGCCCGAACATGTCTGCAATGACGTTCTTCTTCACGCCGAGGTTTTGCAGCTCCGTGGTCAGGTCGATGAAGACCTGCTCGGCAATGTGCGCGAGTGGGGCGCGAACGCCTCCCGCCGTCGCGAGCTGCGCGATGAAAACCATCGTTTGCTGAACGACCGCGTCAACGAGCAAGTAGGCGTTCACCCGATGAACTTTGCCTGATCGAGGTCGCGGAAGTTAGTGTCAGAATTGGCAGCGGCGCGCTCGGCAACGCCACGTAAATCGAGCACGAGCGGCGCGGCTGGACGAAGCGGGCGAGAAGGTTTGCTTGGTGGGCAGATCGGAGCGAACGCCTCATCCGTGGAGGATTACTCTTCCCACTCTTCCGAGGTCCCCTTCGGTAAACCAGAGCGACCCGTCTGCGGTTACCGCGAAGCCCGCCATGTACGTCGCGGGGTCGGGCAAAACGAACTGCTCGATGTCGCCACTCGTCGTGATCCGTCCGATGGCCCCCGGCGTGTGATTGCCCACGGTGAACCAGAGCGCGCCGTCAGGACCGGGGGAGATGTAACCGATGGAGAAGTCCGCGCCTGGCACGGTGTACCGATCTTTCACGACCCCAGCGGTGGTGATTTTCAAAATGACCGCCGGAGTGAGAAAGCTCGTCGCCCAGAGATTCCCGTCGGGCCCTGCGGCGAGGCCAAGGTCGGCGGCTATGGGGAACACCGTGTACTGTCCCGTAGGCGTCATTCGTAGGAGGTCCTGCTCGACCTCTTGAAAGCACCACAAGTTGCCGTCGGGACCAACGACGATGCTTCCAAGGTCGTTCGCGTAGCCCTGCGAGGCCGGCGCTGGAAATAGTGTGACCACGCCAGATGGCGTGCGCCTTCCAATGGCGTTCGAGTCCGCGAACCACAGGTCGTCTTGTGCGTCGACGGTGAGCGAGTACGGAAAAAAGATTGTCGACGAGGGGTACTCCGTCAGCGTTCCATCGACCCCGACACGTCCGAACGTGGCGTACGATCCGTACCAGACGCTCCCGGCGTGCGACGTCGTGATGAATTCGGGACTCAGGCCCTTCGTCGGCATCGCAAACTCGGTGAGTTTCCCGGAGAGTGTCAGTCGTCCGATCGAATCCACGCGCCGGTCGACGAACCACACGTTTCCGTCCGCTCCGGTGGTGATTCCGAGCGGCTCGTGACCGGGCGGTAACTGGTACTCCTCGACCGTCACAGCGCCTCCGTCGAAGGAGGTCCGAACGCGTTCGAGTCCGCCCTCGGCGGCGTCGGCGAGCGTCGAATCGGAACCGTCCGCGCGGTCGCCGGAGCCGTCGGCGCTCGCGTCTTGTTCGACCGGTGCCGCGTCGCGGATGCCCACCGTCGCCGCATCACGGTCGTCGACTGCCGCGTCGAAGGCGGGATGCGGAGCCGCATCGCGATCCCGTGTGGCGCCGCCTCCGCCCTGGCCGTCACCGCGCGGTCCGGAAGACGTACCGCCGGAACCGAGGGTCTGCGGCGCCGCGCTTGGAGTTGCGTAGTTGCGCGCCAGCGAGCGCGGCTGGTCGTCGCCGCTCAGCGTCCTTCCGCACGCAGCAACGCCGAGCACACACGACAAGCAGGCCCAGCCGAACCCTCTCCAAGTGCAAGCCATGCGGATTCCCCTAGTTCAACCGTAACACGGCTGATTTTCGACGGCACGATCCTCTGATTCGGAGGGCGAAGGCAAACCGAACGAACTGCACGGCGCCGCGCGCACGAGGTATGCTCGCCGTAGGTGAGGAGGTTCCGATGGACGGGACGACGTCGGCGATTGCGGTTCGATGGGGTGGGTTGGCGATCGGGGCGCTGATGGGTTCGCTCGTTGCGGCGTGTACTGACTCGGAGCAGCCGGGTGGTGTTGGGTCGCGCGATCGGCAGCGACGTCGGTGTCGGCCGCGTGCAGGACAGCGGCTCGGACGCACACGCGAGCACTGACGCGAACGGCGAACGGGCCGATACGGGAGCCGCGCCGCGCTGCACGAGGGTCGAGGTTCGCAGCGCGTCGTCATTGCCGGAGGATCGCGATGCTTCGGTGATGCCCCCGACGGCGATCGCCGAGGGCGACTTCGACCAGGACGGGAAGCTCGATGTGGTCGTGCTCGGGCCCAACCCCTTCGGGCTGTCGCTGCACGACGACGTTCATCTTTTCGCGAATCGCGGAGCGCCCAACTTCGACGTCTCGGACTTCAGCTCGGGCATCTACGACGAGTCTTCATTCGCGACCGGCGACTTCGACGGTGACGGCAAGCTCGACCTGGCGATCGTTGGGATTGGCTTCGGCCCGGGTTTGAGCGTGCTCTTGAATCGCGGCGGCTCCTTCGAAAAGCCGGTGCTCTATGGGTACGACGAAAGCAACGTCGACTCGGGCGTCGGTTCGGCGAACCGGCTCATCGCGAGCGGCGACCTCGACGGGGATGGCAAGCTCGACGTCGCAGTGCTCAACGACCGGACGATCACCGTGCTCACGAATCGCGGCAAAGGTGCGCTCGCCGTCCAGCAGACTCTTCTCCTGCCGCCGCCGAGTGACCGAGATGCGCCGCCGGTCAGCATTCTCGTCGTGGATCTCGAAGGCGACGGCAGGTTGGACCTCGTCGTTCCGGAACTGACGGGACACATCACGGTGTTCGTGAACCGTGGTCACGGCGCGTTCGCGGAGCCGCGCTATGTCGCGATCGATCCGGTGCATTTTTGCGACCTCAGCAACGTCGCGGCCGCCGATTTCGACGGCGACGGCAAGGTCGATCTCGCCGCGTCGAGCTCGTGCGCGTTGCTCGATGGCGGCGACGCGGGCGTGCCTTCCGTTCCCCCATCGAACGTCGCCGTTCTCCTCAGCAAGGGAGGCGGCGAATTTTCGCCGTTCGGTGGTACGCGGGCGACGGGCTGCTCACTGCGGGCGACGTCGACGGCGATGGCCGAGCGGACCTCGTGGCTCAGCAGTTCTTGGGCGACTCCGGGCATCCGGCGATCGTCGTGATCCCGAACGACGGGCGCGGTTCGTTCGGTGCGCCGACGACGCTGGGGCGCTACGTGCCCGTGGGCCAAGCCGCCGCGGGCGACCTCGACGGCGACGGGATACCCGATCTGGCTGCTCTGACCAGAAACGCGCCGCTGCTCTTGCTCGACGGGTGTGGGTCGGCCGACCCCTGACGATTGCCACGCCGCATCACCGGCGCGCTCGGGTATCCTGATTGGATGATGCGACACTTACGACTCGGGGTCGCTCTTTCGGTCGCACTTGCGCCGTCGTTGTTCGGCGCGAGCGTTGCTTCTGCGGCGCCTCCGGAGAAGCCGGGTTACACGCTCACGTTCGACGACGAATTCGACGGCTCGACGCTGGACCTCACGAAGTGGGAGCGTCGCTACAAGTGGGGTGAAGCGGTCATCAACGACGAGCTCGAGGCGTACGTCGACGACGCGTTCGCGGTGAACGGCGGTGTGCTCAGCATCGTGGGCAAGCACGAGCAAGGGACGTACGCGGGGCAAACCCTCGACTACACCTCGGGCGTCATCTGTTCGATCCACGAGCAGAAGTACGGCTACTTCGAGTCGCGGCTGCGAGTGCCGAAGGGGCAAGGGTTCTGGCCGGCGTTCTGGCTCCTCGGCGCGGTCGGAACGACAGGCGTCAACGAGATCGACATTCACGAGATCCTCGGCAACGACCCGTCCACGGCGTACATGACGGTGCACTGGGGTCAGAGCTACTCCGTGGGGCACCAATCGGACGGCTCGAGCTTCAAAGGACCGGATTTCTCGGCAGACTTTCACACCTTCGGGCTCAGGTGGGACCCGGACGAGATCGTGTGGTCGATCGACGGCGTCGATCGAAAGACACACACCGGCGATGGCGTGCCGCAGGTGAACATGTACGTCATCTTGAACCTCGCGATCGGCGGCGGCTGGCCGGGGGCGCCGGATTCGACGACGCCGTTTCCGTCCAACTACGACATCGACTACGTGCGCGCGTATCAGCGGGTCGCCGATGCCGGGCTCGACGCGTCGAGCGGCGGGGCACCGACGACGGACGCGAGCGCGGACGCGCACTCCCCCGAGGCATCAGGCGGAGTCGGCGCGGCGAACGGCGGCGCCTCGTCCGGTGCGAGCGGCGGAACGAGCCCGTCGGGATCGGGCGGAGCCGCAAATGTGGCAAGTGGAGGGGTCACTTCCGTCGGCGGCTCGACGGGAACGGTCGTCGGTGCCGGCGGCTTGCCGGCCGTCGACGCGGGCGTCCCGAGCCGGCCCACATCGTCGAGCGGTTGCGGCTGTCGTGTTGGCACCCCCCGCGGCGACGCCTCGTCGATCGCGACGGCGCTTACCTTCTTGGCACTCGGTCGCGCACGCCGTCGTCGCTCGACGACGGTATCCTGATTCGAGCGGGTCGTTCACGGCGGCGTTTCCCGCACGTCGGTATTTTGAAAGCGGTGTTGAATCGTACCCGCGATGGCGAAAAGTGCCGACATCGGCTAGTTGTTCGGTCGCGGTCGTCGTCTCGCGTATCGACCCATGGCGCCCCGGACTGGATCGCACGTGATCGAACTACATTCAGTGTGCAAGACGTACGGCGAAGGCCGAACGCGCGTCGAAGCCGTGCGCTCGGTGGATCTCCAGGTAGCCGAGGGCGAATTCTTGACCATCATGGGACCGAGCGGCTCCGGAAAGTCGACGCTATTGAGCCTCGTCAGTGCGCTGGAAGTGCCCACGTCAGGACGCGTCGTGCTCGGCGGTCGGGACGTCGCAAAGCTCGGCGACGACGCCCTCACGCTGTTTCGTCGTCGGCATATCGGAATGGTATTCCAGTTCTTCAATCTTCTTTCCACGCTCGATGCGCTCGACAACGTGTTGCTACCGCTCATGCTCGAGCGCAAAGTTGGCGCCAAGGACCGTGAACGCGCAGCGCGATTGTTGAACGAGGTCGGGCTCGGGGGGCGTACGGCCCATCGGATCCACCAGCTTTCGGGCGGCGAAACTCAACGCGTCGCGATCGCACGCGCGCTCGTCCACGACCCCCCCCTGATTTTAGCCGACGAGCCTACGGGAAACCTAGATCGGGCCACGGGAGCGGCGATCCTCGAGCTTCTCGCCACCGCGTGCAGGAGCAGAGGCACGACCGTCGTGATGGTCACTCACGATGAGCAAGCGGCGCTCGTCGGCGATCGCATCGTATCCATGACCGATGGTCGTATCTCGCACGAGCGCACCCTCGCGAAGTCGGGCGGGCGCGCGGGCGCCGTTCCGTGAGCTTTCGTCGCTTCCCGGAACGTCTCGGTCGGGCAATCGGCGACGTGGTGATTTTGCTCGTCCGACTGGCGGCGCTCGCGCTTTCTCCATTCCGCCTGGGAAGGCTCCTTCGCGCGGTGAGCGTGCCGCGCCTTCGAGAGCATCGGTTTCGAACGACCCTGACCGTCTTCGGCATTTCGCTCGGCATTGCCGTCCTGATCGCCGTGGCCGTCGTCAATCAATCCATCATGAAGAGCGTCGCGACGACCATCGACGACATCGCCGGCAAAGCCGATCTGCAGCTTACGGCCGGCGCGAGCGGATTCGACGGTTCTCTCATCGACACCGTGCGTGCAGCGCCGGGCGTCGCCAAGTCGGCCGTCGTTCTCGAGCAGACGGTGACGAATCGCGATCCGCGGGCGAACGGCGAGCGTCTCCTCTTGCTCGGCGTCGACTTCTTGAACGCGGACGACGACTATTTTCGCAGCTACGGCTCGAGCGAGTTGAAGTCCATCGAAGCCAATTCGTTCGTCTTTTTGAACTCGCCGCACAACATCATCCTGAGCCGCTCCATCGCCGACAAGCTCGGCTACCGACTTCACGACAAGGTCCCGCTCCAGACGCCGCTCGGCAAACAGGATTTCGAGATCTGGGGATTCATCGACAACCAGGGTGTCGGTCGCGCCTTCGGCGGCGCGATCGCCGTCATGGACTACGGCGCGATGCAGGTCGCATTCGATCGCGGCGAGAACGTCGATCGGATCGATATCGCGGTGGCTGCCGGCGCGAACGTAGGCGCCGTGGCCAAGGCCCTGAAGGCCGCGGTCGGACCGACCTTTTCGGTCGATCGCCCCGCGCGGAGAAACGATCGCGTCTCGGACATGCTCGGATCGCTTCGGCACGGGCTCACCATGGCGAGCTTGGTCGCGCTCGTGGTCGGGATGTTCCTCATCTACAACACGATGTCGATCAGCGTGGTGCAACGACGGCGCGAGATCGGCACGCTGAGGGCCCTCGGTGCGACGCGACGGGACGTCGTGCTTCTCTTCACCTTGGAGGGAGCCCTCCTCGGTCTCGTCGGTTCGACATTCGGCGTCGTGATCGGCTTGGGCCTCGCGCACGTCATGTTGGACGGGATGGCGCAGACGGTGAGCGAGATGTTCATGCCAGTGTCGACGCAGCGACTGCACGTCAGTCGCTCGCTCCTTGTCGAGATGGGCGCGCTCGGGGTTCTCGCCACGACGATCGCCGCGGCCTTCCCTGCTCGGCAAGCGGCGCGCTCGACCGCGGCACAGACGCTTCGCACCGGCGCTCAGGTTCCTCTCGTGCGGCCAGCGACGCGCTTGGTTCCAAGTGATGTCGTCGCGGTCGCGCTCCTGATTGCTGCCTGGTTGCTCCTTCGCGTAGGACCCATTCGCGGTGTGGCAGTCGGCGCTTCCGGTTCGTGCCTCGCGCTGGTGTCGGCTGCCGCTCTGTTGTCTCCCCGGCTCGTGCTCCTTGCGCATCGCATTGCGGGAGCGATGCTCCGTGGCTCGGCGAACGTCGAGGCGCGCATCGCAAACGAAAATCTCCCGAGAAGTCTCGCTCGGACGTCCACGACGGTCTCCGCACTCATGGTCGGAGTCGCCATGGCAACGTCTTTTGCGGCGTTCGTCGGAAGCTTCGAGTCGAGCACCATCGATTGGGTCGATCAGACGCTTCCCGCCGATCTCTGGATCACCAGCGCCTCTCGGCTCGCGGGCGGCGGAGCGAGCTTGCCCATGGCCAGCGAATTGTCGAAGCCGCTGTCTCGCCTACCGGGAGTCGACGTGGTCGAGCGCGTACGCATGGACGACATCGAGTATCGGAGTTTTCCGGTCAAACTGGTCGCTTCCGAAATGGCCGCTGCCGCGTCGCGAATCCACCTGATCATGCTGGAGGGGACCCAGGACGAAGCCCTGCAGAAAATGAAGGAGGGTGGCATCGTCGTGGCAGAGAATTTCTCTCGGAGGTTCGGCGTTCATCGAGGTGACCGCATCGCGCTCAGCGGCAAAAATGGCCCTCATATGTTCGAAGTCTGCGGCGTGATCATCGACTACACGAGCGACACGGGGATGGTCATGTTGGATCGCGCGACGTACGCCGACGTGTGGGGCGACGATCGTGTGGACACGTACAAGCTATATCTGAAGCCCGGATCCGACGCAGAGGCATTGCGCCGCGAGATCAATCGCCGGTTTTCCGACCAGTACGATCTGTTCGTGCTCACGAATCGGGAGTTCAGGGATGAGGTCATCTCGATGCTCGACCAGGCCTTCGCCGTCATGCACGTGCTCGAAGCCGTGGCGATAGTGATCTCGGTGCTCGGAGTGGTGAACGCCTTGCTCGCCAACGTTCTCGACCGCATCCGTGAGCTTGCGGTCCTTCGGGCGGTCGGAATGCTTCGGCGTCAGGTTGCCAAGATGGTCGTGTTCGAAGGCGGACTCTTCGGCATCGTGGGGGTGCTCGGAGGCGTGCTGCTCGGGCTCGCCATCGGTCATGTCCTCTTGCGTTACATCAACGTGGTGCAGACTGGCTGGTACCTGCCGTACCGACCGTCGTGGACTTCCATCGCCGAGATAGCGCTACTGGTCGGAACAGGGTCGGCGCTTTCGGGTTGGTACCCGGCTCGATATGCCGCGCGCCTCATCATCGCCGAAGCACTCGAATATGAATAGCGGTGCTAACCGAGTGCGACATACGGTGTTGAGCCTCCTCGATCGATGGTGAGTTCGCCGCTCGAAGCACAGCTGCTTACCGGAATGAGTGCGGCGCGGACGCAATATTCTTGGAGTGCCTGGGATTGGCGAGTCCGGTTACTGCTTCTCTGGCGAACTCGACGATGAAGGCGGCTGTCATGTTTGCGCGCGCCGAGCCCACGATCGTTCCGAACGACATGGGCGCGGAACAAGCGACTCCTCCGTTGGGTGGCCCACCCTACGAGAGCAGCGGGGCTGCGCCGGACAGCGTGAAGGCATGCCTCGCGCAGGTCCGTAGCCAATTTGGCGAGGAAATCGAGGCGATCGAGAGCGAACTATCGCGATTGGTTCGTCTGGGAACCGCACCCGGCACGGACGCTGCTGCGCATCTTCTCGAGGCCGGCGGAAAGAGGGTGCGACCCCTCACCGTCATCTTGTCCGCCGCGTGCTTCGGTAAACCAAATCAAACCGTTCGCGACGTCGCGGTCGTTGCGGAGCTCGTTCATCTAGCGACTCTCCTTCACGACGACGTCATCGACGACGGAAAAGAACGGCGAGGACGTCCGACGTCGCGCCGGATCTGGGGGAACGCGATCAGCGTGCTGTCGGGCGACATGCTGCTCACGCTGGCTCTGGAGCGGACGGCGGCATCGGCACCCGGTTTCGTCCTCCACGACCTCTTTGCGACTCTTCGTCGTCTCGTCGACGGCGAAATCTTGCAACTCCGAGGCCGTGGAACCCTCGAGCTCGACGAGGCGTCCTACTTTCGAATCATTCGCGGCAAAACGGCGTCCTTGTTCGAGTGGGCCGCGCGCGCCGGCGCAGCGTGCGCGGGAGCGACACCCCAGAATTGCGCTGCACTCGGTGAATTCGGTGCCCGTGTGGGTCTGGCCTTCCAGCTCGTCGACGACGTCCTCGACTATTGCGGCGACCCGCGCGACATCGGCAAGGCGCTGCTCGGAGATCTCGCGGAAGGCAAGCTGACGTTGCCGCTGATTCGCACGCTCGAAAAGACGCCGGCGATTCGACCCCACGTGCACGCGGCGCGCACCGGTGACCACGAGAGCGCCCTTTTGGTGGCGGATGCCGTTCGAGCTTCCGGCACCTGCGACAGCGTCCGAGCGCTCGCGCGCGAGCAATCGAGCTTGGCGCTCGAACCCCTGAAGACGCTGCCGCCGAGCGCCGCCCGCGACTTACTCGCTTCCATCGCTCGCGAGCTCGCCGCGCGCGCGTCTTGAGCGACGACGCTATCCGGCGGCTGGCGCCGGGTTCGAGGTCCTCTGACTCAAGAAAGTGGCAAGCGCAGTGGACATACCCACGACGCTGGTGACGACTCGAGCAACCAAATACGCTTCGAGGCGCGGCGCGACGACGGCCCCGAGCAATTTTGGGACCCCCGGGATCTGCGCGCCGTCCACTTGGAGCGCGCCACGAACCTCGAGAACCGTTCCCCCAGCGCCATCAGCAAGGAACCGATCGCGTGCGCCGCAGCTCAACGCTCGGCCAAGTGCGCGGGTTTGCGTGCACCAGTCGACCGCGAGCGCGCCCGCGTCCCAGCTCGACGTGTCGGTCCATTCGAACGCCCCCTTGCCCATGAGCGCCCGGAGCGGACCGGGCACGTCGCCGCCGGCGCACCAGTCGATGACGAGATCGACGGTCTGTCCGTGCTCCACGCGCGAAGTCACGACGATGCTCCGAATTCCGCGAAGGTAGGCCCGGAGCTCGGTGACGTCGTCCCGGCACGCCGCAAACACGACGCCCGGAGGAAATGGAATGCGTGCCTCTGTCTTGAGTTCCATGTTTCGCGCGATTCAAAGGCTGGCAGGCTGCGCCGGGACGTGCGCGTCGCGACGCGAATCGAGTCCCAGGACGTCACTGCCGAATAGCAAGACGATCCCCGCGACGCAGACCGCCAAGCTCATCTTCGTGGGAGCCACGAGCAGGAGCAACGTCATGATGAAGCCCGTCGAGACGAACATGTCGGTCTTCAATATCTTGTTGCCGAGGACGCCCTGGTCGGCGCGCACCAGCCGTGCACAATTCCACGCGACGGGCGCGAGCCAGAGCAACGAAATGAGTACCCGTGTGTGCTCGAGGTCGAGAACCACGAGCAACGACACCGAGAGGTAAGCGATCAGTGTGGCCGTTGCGGAAACGATGGCCGCCGTGCGGCGCGAGCCGAACACGGTCGCGGACGTTCCGACTCCCGCCGCTCGATCGCCGTCGAAGTCAGGAACGTTCTTGAACGTGCCCTTGGCCATGAACCACAGCGTCAGGAAGAACCACATGCCCAGGTAACGCAAGCTTTGATGTGTGAGGGCAGCAGCGGGCGGAGTGCCAACGACCGATGACGTCAGGAAACGGACGAGCGTCGACAGCATCGCGCCGGGTTCGGTAGTCCACCCAAAGAGAAAGGGAAATACGACGGCTTGCGAGAACACCCAGAGACCGAGCAAGGGTCTTCCTTTGCTCCGGATGGGCGGCGCGGAGTATTGGTGGAGGCCGGCGACGGCCAGCGCCATGAACACGGCGAAGTGCCACCCGAGCGCGAGGGAGCCGATGAGCATGAATCCGCCGATCACGCGACAGGCGGAAATGAGCTCTCGATAACCGAGCTGCGCGAGCAAGAACACGCGTCCGGGAAGGTTCCGGCTGTCCTCGTGCACGTCGGTTGCGGTGTTGTGGAGGTTCGCCGAAAAGCCGATCGATAGCGCGAGCAACGCGCCCAGTACGACGCGCCACGAGGCTCCGCCGGCAGTGTAGCTGTAGCCGAGTGCGTAAGCGACGAGACCTGGAACACACGTTCGCGGCCTACCCAAGGTGATCACGAGGCGCACGCGCTCGGCCCACGTAACGGACGCCGGCGTGCCCCGGCGCACGGAGTCCGCCATTTCGTCCGGAGCGAGCGCGAGGAACGCCGCCCGATCGGTGGCGCGCACTTCCGAAATGGGTCGCTCTGGCTCGCTGAGCTCGCTTCGATTCAGCATTGCTG
>Ga0265320_10002750_pt1 | contig 12146 bp, 11 predicted proteins | sample 4827metaG_FD_202087 | JGI IMG/M metagenome (GOLD analysis project Ga0265320, IMG submission 202087) | Rhizosphere microbial communities from Carex aquatilis grown in University of Washington, Seatle, WA, United States - 4-8-27 metaG | ecosystem: Host-associated > Plants > Roots > Rhizosphere >...
TCCTTAGGAAGGTCGGACTGCCGGCGCCCTACCTGTTCCCACTGGCTGTCACGGCCACATTCGGAATCAGGGTCGCGGCCCTTCATTGGAAGATCGGCCTTCCTAAGGTCGCGCCCCCCGTCGAAACCTATGGAGATGGAGGCTAATGCGCCTTTGATCCCAGAATGGCGGCCCGATCAGGCTCGGATCCTTCAGAGGGAAACGAGCACCTCAGCATGTTGCTTTGTACCTTTGCAAAAGAACGGTCGCAGCTAGGGAATGGCGTCCCGAAGCACACTGTAGTTTCTTGCCAAACACCTTTCGCTCGAAGAGCCAGAGGATGCTGAGGCCATCGACGAACACGGGGCTAAATCAACCGGTGGTAAACAACTGGCCTGGATTGTCGCCTACGATGACCCCCTCCTCAAGCCCGCCCAGGTCCAACACTAGTTTTTTCAGGGCTCCATCATGCAGGACATTGTCGCGAATGACGCAGTTCCTAAGGTCTTTGTACACGATGCCGTAGGAGGGAGTGTAGGTTCCCACATTACCGTCGTCGCGACCCGACCAAAGACTATTCCCCGTGCACGTGACGCCCTGGCATCCGTCCATGTAGATTTGCGATGACTCGTAGCTTTCTTCGGGGGCCAGCTTGCCGCTACGTTTGATATAATTCCCGGTGATGGTGAATTGGGTGCACGCTGACTTGCCTCTTCTGAGCGCAATTCCGCACGTTCCTGCGCGATCGAAGAAGTTACCCGTAATCTGATAGCCGTCGCCTCCCGTGATCAGCATGTTCTCCTCACCATTCCATTCGACGCGGTTGGCGGTGAACGTCACGGACGCGTTTTCAAGGCGCGCCGCGAAACCCGCCCTTTGATTGCCGGATAACCAGTTATCCAGCAGGAAACCATCCCAGCCGCGCAGGTTGAGGCCATCTCCCTTGTTGAAGGCCAGCATGCAGTGGCGCACACTGAAGCACCAAACACAGGAGAGGCTCGCGCCGTCTCCACTAAAGCGGGCCACCTGGCAGCGCTCAATCCGGAATCCGTCCTCATGCTCCGCATAGTGAGTCCGATTGACAAAGATCCCGTGAATGTTGGTCCCCAGATTCCCGCCATCGAGCGCAAGTCCTTCAATCGATGAGCCACGAGCATCCGTGAGATTGAGGAGGCAAGTGGAATCAGCATTCGCCAAACGCAGTACGCTCCCACCAGGCCCGCTGTAGTTCCACGCAGGAATGCCTATGACCGCTATGCCCGGACGCACATGCAGTTCCTTGGTGAGGTACACTCCCGGAGGAATAAGAACTCCGGAACTTGAAGCAGCCGCCGTGTCAAAGGATCGCTGTAGGGCCAGGGTGTCGTCCGTCTTGCCGTCCCCAGCAGCACCAAGTTTGCGGGCGTCAAGGAATTCGCCGCCAGTATGCAAGGTGGGGGCCCCGAGGGCAGCATTTGCCAAGAAAGCGGAAGCCCCGCCGATTAGGGCAGCCCGAGCCAGTTCACGACGGCTGAACACGTTACTTTGGTTATCAGACATGCGTTTCGTGCTGTCAGGTTTACTTCGTAAAGGCGCACGTACCTCGATTCAGCGGTCGTGCGGACTAGGTTCTCTGGCGAGCCAATCTGTTTGTTCGCTCGTCGAGATTCAAGGGGTGAATTCGGGCGTAAGGCAGTCCCCAAAGGGAGGTTTGATAGTCGCCCCCTAAATAGCGTAATTGATTTCCTATCAATAAGTTGGTTGACACGATTCGGGTCCATCCTATCGCTATGAGAAAACTTTCTGTTTCGCGTTTGCTTCGCAACAAAGGTCAAATATTGATCGCCGAACGCAGGATTCTCCAAGAGGAGTCATGCAGTTATTCCCTTACTTAGTAGCAACATAGAACGCGCTATAGTCTATGGATGATATCAACGGGTTTGAGTAAGTTAGACTCGTAAGAGTTTCTTAACACGCTACCATAGAAAAACTTGAAAATGGTGGACCCGATCAGGGTCCATCCCCTCACTATGACAGAAGTTTCTGTTTCGCGTTTGTTTCGCGTCCCGAGGGATGTTTTCGGGATTTTGTGACGGATTCTTCGGCAAACACCTAACGGCAACTCGCTAGGCGGGAGCCTAAGCTCGGCCTATTCCCAATCGCGGCGAACATTTCGCGAGGCGTTTGCCGCAATTTTCGGGAAATCTACACAGCTCCCTGCAAGGGCTTTAAAAGCCTTCAGCCGACGAGCAGAAGGTTTCATCTCGTAGACGATGAATCCGGCAGCAGTCTTCGACAGCTTCACGGTGCTGGATTTGACCCAGAACTCCTTCGGCAAACGGATGGCCTGGAAACCCCCAGAATCGAAGACTTTGGCGGTGACTGCTTTCATTGCGTTGGGTTTGGGTCAGTGAAGTTGCTACCCCAAGCCGAGATAGCCGCGAACCGCACGCTGGATAAACTGTCGCCTGTGGCTGGTGACTGAACCCGTTGAGCGAAGAACCGACGCTTTCCTTGCAACGTATACGAGCGAACAATCAACCAGGGTAGGGAATTCCAGCCCGTCGGCTACATCAAGGATGACCTGGTGATTCCGTGCGCTTTCGCCCGGTTGCTTCTTCGTACCCGTTACAACATTAAACCGATGTTGTCTGGCATCGGCCATAGTGTCGTCCGATGAAAGGACCACTGCAGGGTGTCCAACGGGGTCCTTCTCATCGGTCCGAAGAAAAACGATGTCCCAGCGATGGTGGTTCATAAGGACTCGCCGAACGCGTTATGGAGTTCGAGTTCACGCGGCAGGAGTTCCAGGCTTCCGGCGGGAAATGCAGCCACCTCTTCGGGGAGCTCGTAAGGGGCAATCTGAATGAAGCCGTTTGGAACGCGCACAATGACGGGCTTTTTCGAGCGGACAACATTGCGCGCGATTCCGCTAAAAGTAGCCTTGGCCTTTGAAACTGTGAGCATCTTCATGAAAGTAGTTCAAAGTATGACCGGAAATAGGTCAAGTGAATGACCTATTTTGATGAATTCGAGTTGAAGCCTCTCCCGGTCAACAAAGACCGCATCTTGGTTACCAGATGGGAGCGAATTCTGTTTCGCGTTTGCTTCGAAACACGGGGCAAATATCAACGCCGCCCCAGTATGCCCAAAGCGGAACTAGGAGTATAATCCCTTAATCATTAGGAGCATAGAGCCGAGTGGGTTTAGCGATCCAATAATCGGCCATGGCTAAGTTAGGCCCGCAAGTGTCTTCCTAATTATCTACCATGGAGACACTTGTAAATTGGTGGACCCGATCAGGGTCCATCCTCTCACTATGATGGAGGATTCTGTTTCGCATTTGTTTCGCGTCGCCAGGGATGTTTTCAGGATTTGCCGTTGGATCGTTTGCATATCGTGACCCTTGACAAGTCGCCTTTTTGGCGACTTCTTTGGTCCAGTACATTGTGAGAATCATAACGGTCAAACGCCTTCGCGAATATGCCACTCTACATCCAACAATCGCGCCAACCCTGGAACACTGGGAAGTACTCATAAGAAGGGGGCAATTCGCGAACCTAGTAGAAATCCGCAAGGTGCTTCCGACTGCGGATCAAGCTAAGGTTAGGAGCGGAAAAACAGTAACAATTTTCAATATCAAGGACCACTATCGGCTAATAACCGCCATTCATTATAACCACCAAATCGTCTTCATCCTTTTGTTACTTACTCACGGCGATTACGATAAACCTCATTGGAAAAAGAACCTATGAAAACGACTTCCAAGGTGTCCTTCGGGAAGCTTCCGAAAACCTACGATAAGCTGATCAAATTTCACGTTCCGCGGCCGATCCACGATGAAGTAGGGTATCAGAACGCCGTGGAGGTCATTGACGCTCTCGCCGGCCAGCAGGTCAACGAAGACCAGGAGGATTACCTTCTCGTCCTCTCGGGGATCGTTGAGCGATATGAGTCAGAGACGCTGCCTTCCCCTCGTCCAGTCTCTGGCCTCGCGATGTTGAAGTTCGTTTTAGAGGAAAACAGGCTCACGGGTGATGACCTAGCCACGATCCTTGATGTCGATCGTTCAGTCGCCTACCGAATCCTGAAGGGGGAACGCGGCTTGACCACGGCGCACGTGAAGGCGCTCAGGAACCGTTTCGGTGTGAGTGCAGATGTCTTTGTTTGAAGGCGAAGGCGGCCGGCACGTTCGCGCCACCATCCGCCGATAAACTCTGGTTTCGTGGACCCCTTAGGGCCCATCAAAAAACACTTCAAAATATTACATCACTTATTGTCTATCAATAGGTTGGTGGACCCGATCAGGTTCGAACTGACGACCTCCTCAATGCCATTGAGGCGCTCTTCCAACTGAGCTACGGGCCCATTCGTGTGTGCGAGGATAAGAAAAATCGATTTTCCGAGACGGAAGGCAAGGAGTTTTTGGGACCCGCCAAGGGCAGTGCGGCTGCGTCCTAGCGCTCAAGGACGGGCGGGTCCGCTGGCGGAGTCGCGATTTGCCGGAGCAGAGCTTCCCTCCACTGGGCCTCATCGTACTCGCGGTGTTTCACGGCGCGGTACTCCGCCTCGCCGGCCAGATATATGAATATGAAGATCGCTACGACCAGATACCTTCCAAGGTACAGCTCCAGGATGATTGCCGGGACCATGATCACCTTCGCGATGGTCACGGCCCAGTAGGTGGCCCGGAGATAGGGCAGGCGCATCGCGAGCAGGGCGCGCAGGATCCGGCCGCCGTCCATTGGAAACGCGGGCAGCAGGTTGAACAGGCCCATCCACAGGTTCCAGACAAGCAAAGTCCTCGCGAGATCCAGCAGCGAGTTACTCGCCGCATCCGCGGTCCACCCAACCGGAACATCGATCGCCAGCCACAGAAGGGCGGCGATCACGAAATTGACGGCCGGGCCGGCGATGGTGATCAGGAACTCCTGGCTCGGCCGCCGCGGGATCTGGTCGAACTCCGCCATCCCCCCGATTGGCATCAGGAGTATGCGGCGCACATGCACGCCAAACCTCATCGCGGTGAGGGAATGCCCCAGCTCGTGGAGGACGACGCAGGTGAAGAAGGCCAGGAATGTCCCGGCGCTCCACCAGAGCCCCGTCATCCCGCCCTCCTGCCAGCCCTCGTCGCATACGTAGGCCAGCATCAGCAGGAAGCTGAAGTGCAGGGATATTCTGATGCCGCGTATCCGGAACAAGTTGATTGACCATCCAAGCATGGCATCTAATGAAGCGCGGTTGCGCGAAATCGCGAGCCGAACCTTGGAACCAAACATCAAGACACCCACCATCCTCGTCATAGACGACGACGCCGAGATACGCTATTCGCTCTCGCGCGTGCTTTCATCGCGCGGCTACCAGGTTTCCGAAGCCCCCAGCGGGGAGCAGGGCGTGGCCATGGTCAAGAAGGGGCCATTCCCCGACCTGATCTACCTGGACATCCGGATGACCGGCATGGGCGGCCTGGAGGCGCTGCAGCACATACGCGCCGCCAACCCGAAGCAGCTCGTGATCCTGATGACGGCGTTCGGTACCGCGCAGACGGCGATCGAGGCGATGAAGTTCGGGGCCCTCGACTACGTCATGAAGCCGTTCGACCCGCAGAAGGTGCTGGCGCTCGCCGAGAACGCGCTCAAGACCCACGCCGACCTCCGGGCCGTCGGCGAGTACAAGCCGACCATCAACACCGAGGACTACAAGGAGGGGATCGTGGGATCCTCGCCCGTGATGCAGGAGGTCTTCAAGGTGATCGGGCAGGTCACCGCAAGCGACGTGACCGTCATGATCACGGGCGAGAGCGGGACAGGGAAGGAGCTCGTCGCGCGTTCCATCTGGAAGCACAGCCACCGGGCCGGCAAGCCCTTCATCGCCGTCAACTGCGCGGCGATCCCGGAGAACCTGATCGAGAGCGAGCTTTTCGGGCACGAAAAGGGGTCGTTCACCGGGGCCACGGGCCAGCGGATCGGCAAGTTCGAGCTCTGCGACGGCGGCACGATATTCCTGGACGAGATCGGCGACATGGCGCTCGCCACCCAGACGAAGATACTGCGCGTACTCCAGCAGGGGGAGATCCAGCGGGTCGGGGGCACCGATACGATCAAGGTTGATGTCAGGATAATCGCGGCGACGAACAAGGACCTCGAGGCGATCGTGAAGTCCAAGGCGTTCCGGGAGGACCTCTACTACCGCCTGAACGTCGTCCGGATCAGGATGCCGCCCCTTCGGGACCGGATGGAGGACATCCCGCAGATCGTGGACTTCTGCGTGCAGAACCTCGTGAAGCAGAAGAAGGCCCGCACCTCCAGGGTATCGCCCGAGGCGATGGCCGTCCTCACCCGCCACGTCTGGCCTGGAAACGTGCGCGAGCTGGAGAACGTCGTCTACCGGAGCGCCGTGGTGGCCCAGGGCGACGCGATCCTCGTGAAGGACCTGCCCCCGGAGATCCGGGGGCCGTCGGGCGAGTCCGCCTCGCCCTTTGCGATCACCGTGGACTCGGCCCTCGATTTCCTGGCCGACCAGCTCAAGTCCTCGGAGGAGCCGCTGCTGCCGCAGTTCGAGCGAGAGATCGCAAGGCGGGTCGTCAGGGCGCTGGGAGGGGACGAGGCGGCGGCCGCGAAGCGTCTCGGCCTCACCAGGGCGGCGCTTCGAAAGCGCCTCTAGCGCCCGCCGAACCCTGCGGGGTGGGTCCGGTGCCAGTTCCAGGCGGTCGCGACGATCGAATCGATGTCGGGGAACTTTACCTTCCAGCCGAGCTCCCTCTTCGCCTTCGCCGAGTCCGCGTAGAGCGCGGGGGGGTCGCCGGGCCGGCGCGGGCTCTCGATGACCTTTATGCTCTTCCCCGTGGCCCTTTCAACGGCCCTGATCACCTCGCGGTTCGAGGAGGGCCTCCCCGTCCCCAGGTTGTAGAAGTGCGCGGCGCCGGGCTCGGCCAGCCTTTCGAAGACCGCGATGTGGGCGCGGCTCAGGTCGTCGACGTGGACATAGTCGCGCAGGCACGTGCCGTCTGGGGTGGGGTAGTCGGTGCCGAAGAGCTGGAGCGACGGGCGCCTGCCGACGGCGGCGTCGATAGCAAGAGGGATGAGGTGCGTCTCCGGGTCGTGGTCCTCGCCAATCGAGCCGTCCTCGGAGGCCCCCGCCGCGTTGAAGTACCGGAACGTGGCGAACGAGACCTTCCCTGCGCGGGCGAGCGCCTTCAGGGCGTTCTCCACGTCGAGCTTGGTCTGCCCGTAGGGGTTGATCGGCGCCTGGGGGAGCGTTTCGTCTATCGGCAGCCTGTCCGGGACGCCGAACGTGGCGCATGTCGACGAGAACACGAACTTGCGGACCCCGGCCCCGAGCATCGCGCTCAGTAGGTGAAGCGTGGCCGCCGAATTGTTGAGGTAATACTTCAACGGGTCGGTGACCGACTCTCCGACATAGCAGAACGCCGCGAAATGCATGACGACGTCGATCTTTTCGCGGGCGAGGAGGTCCGAGACGACCCGCTCGTCGCCGAGGTCCCCCGTGTGGAGGGGAACGCCGCCCGCGACCGCGCCCCGGTGGCCGTAGACAAGGCTGTCCAGAACGACAGGCCTGTGGCCGGCCGCCGTAAGCTGCCGCACGCAATGGCTTCCGATGTAACCCGCGCCCCCGACAACAAGAACGTTCATTGAGAGGAAGGTTTTATTGCGTTCCGACGGCTGTTGGCTAGCGATTTCCTCCTTGCGCAGCCAATGACACTATCGCGAATCGTCATCACAGGCGTCGGCCTGACCGCCCCGAACGGCAATTCCCTGCAGGAGTTCCGGAGGAACCTGCTGGGCGGGGTGGCCGGGATCGAGTGGCTGGACGTGCGCTACATGGGCCGGCTCCTGGCGGGGGTATGCCACTTTGACCCCCTGAGGCACCAGAAGAAGAAGGAGGTCAGGGTCGGGACGCGCGCCGGCAGCATCAGCATCTGGTGCGCGCGGGAGGCCCTGGCGGACAGCGCGCTGGGCTTCGAGGCATTTCCCAAGGACCGGATCGGGATCTACATCGGCTGCACCGAGCACGGCAACGTCGAGACGGAGAACGAGATCTTCGCCATCTCGAAGTTCAACTACGACACGAAGTACTGGTCCCACTACCACAACCCGCGCACGGTCGCCAACAACCCCGCGGGCGAGGCGTCCCTGAACCTCGGCATCACGGGTCCGGCCTACACGATCGGCGCCGCATGCGCCGCCGGGAACCTCGGCCTGATCCACGCCTCCCAGATGCTCCGCCTGGGGGAGGTGGACGTGGCGATCTGCGGGGGGGTCAGCGAGAGCATCCACACGTTCGGGATCTTCGCGGGGTTCAAGTCGCAGGGCGCCCTTGCCACAAACGACGTCCCGGCCAGGGCGTCCCGGCCGTTCGACAGGGCCCGCAACGGGATCGTGGTGTCCGAGGGCGGGTGCCTCTACACGCTCGAGCGGCTGGACGATGCGCTCGCCCGCGGCGCCCGAATCTACGGCGAGATCGCCGGCTACGGGGTCAACAGCGACGCGAGCGACTACGTCCTTCCCAACCCGATCCGGCAGGCCGAATGCGTGCGCAAGTCGATCGCCCACGCGGGCCTGGTGCCCGCCGACATCCACATCGTCAACACCCACGCCACGGCGACGCCCTTGGGAGACATCCAGGAATGCGAGGCCATCAGGGCGGTGTTCGGCAGCGGGTGCCCGGACACCTACATCAACAACACGAAGAGCTTCATCGGCCACTGCATGGGCGCGGCCGGCGCCCTGGAGCTGGCGGGCAACCTGCCGTCCTTCGACGATCTCATGGTCCACCCGACGATCAATGTCGACGACCTCGACCCGGCGTGCGCGCTGCCGGGCCTTGTGCTCAACACGCCGGCAAAGGCCGCCAGGATCGACACCATCCTCAACAACTCCTTCGGGATGCTGGGGATAAATTCCACGTTGATTGTGAGGCGATTCGTGGCATAAAGGGCCTTGCTGACTCACCCATGACCAACGAAGAATGCAAGAAGGTGGTGCTGGACATCATCGCCGACATCGCGCCCGACGAGGATCTATCGAACGTGAAGCCGGACGTGCGCCTTCGCGACCAGCTCCAGCTCGATAGCATGGACTTCCTCGACATCGTCATGGAGCTGCGCAAGCGCCATGGGATCGAGGTGCCCGAGGCCGACTACATCCGCCTGGCGTCGCTCGACAGCAGCGCGGAATATCTGACGCCGAAATTCAACGCGCTTGCGGCGAAGAGTTGAATTCAGGCTCGCAGTATGACGTAGCCATCATCGGAGCCGGACTCTCCGGGCTCGCAGCGGGGATAAGGCTGGCGCATTTCGGAAAGAAGGTCTGCATCTTTGAGCGCCACAACGCCGTCGGCGGACTGAACGGCTTCTACAGCCTGGACGGGCGCAAGTACGACGTCGGGCTCCACGCGGTCACGAATTTCGTGCCGCCGGGCGTCAAGGGGACGCCGCTCGGCAAAATCCTGCGCCAGCTGCGGATCGAGCGGGAGCGGTTCGCGCTCTGCCCGCAGAAGGGCTCGCGGGTAGCGTTCGGTCCGGGCGGCGAGCGTGTGCTCAGGTTCAACAACGACTTCGCGCTCCTCGAGTCCGAGGTGGCCTCAAAGTTCCCGGCGCAGGCCGCGGGATTCGGGAGGATCACCCGCTTCGTGCGCGAGGCCCCGCTCACGGGCGAGGGTTCGGGGGCCTCGGCCCGTCGGTTCATACGGGAGTCGGTCAGCGACCCCCTGCTCGAGGACATGCTGCTGTGCCCGCTCATGTTCTATGGCAGCGCGAGGGAGGACGACATGGACCTCGCCCAGTTCACGATCATGTTCCGGGCCCTTTACCTTGAGGGCTTCGCCCGGCCCCGGGACGGTGTTCGCGTGATGATGCGCGTCCTCACGGAGAAATACCGCGAGGCCGGCGGCGAGCGCCGGATGAAGTGCGGCGTCATGAGGATCGTGGCGCGCGGGGGCAGGGCGGCCGCGCTCGTCCTGGACTCGGGCGAGGAGATCGTGGCGGACCAGGTCCTTTCCTCGATCGGCGCGGCCGAGACGGCGGCGCTGATGGGCGAGGCGCCCGTGGTCGGGCGCACGCTTGGCTATGTCGAGACCATCTCGGTGCTGGACCGCCCGCCGTCCGCGCTCGGATGGGGCGACGACACGATCGTGTTCTTCAACGACTCCGATCGCTTCTGCTACCGCGATCCGGCCGGCCAGGTCGACGTGCGAAGCGGGGTCATTTGCTTTCCGAACAACTTTGAATACGGCCCGGGCGGCGGGCTCAAGGAGGGGTTCTTCCGGGTCACATGCCTCGCCAACTTTGACTCCTGGTCCAACCTTCCGGAGGAGAGGTACCGGGTCGACAAGGCGCGCTGGTTCGGGGAGATCCAGGAGTCGGCGAGGCGGTTCCTTCCCAGGATAGAGCCGGCGGATGCCCTGGAGCGGGCGACGGTCGCCAGGGACATGTTCACGCCCACGACGGTCGTGAAGTACACCGGGCATTTCCGGGGGGCGATCTACGGGGCCCCGGAGAAGAACCGCGACGGGCGCACCGCGCTCTCCAACCTCTTCATCTGCGGCACCGATCAGGGAATGCTCGGGATCGTCGGCTCCATGCTGAGCGGCATCTCGATGGCAAACCAGCACATCCTGCAGGCGTCCGTTCCCGCGGCCTAGCCGTCCCGAAACCAGTTGCCGAGGACCCGGACGCTGCTCCAACATTGAACCTCCATGGCTTATGACTGGCTAAAAGGGGTCGCCGACGAGTACGACGTGATCGTCATCGGAAGCGGCCTGGGGGGCCTGACGGGCGCCAACGTGCTCGCGAAGGCGGGCCACCGCGTGCTCCTCCTCGAGCACCACTACCAGTACGGCGGCCTTGCGACCTGGTTCACGCGCAAGGGCGGCCACATCTTCGACATCTCGCTCCACGGCTTCCCGGTCGGGATGATCAAGTCGTGCCGCAAGTACTGGACCCGGGAGATCGCGGACTCGATCGTGCAGATCAAGGACATCCGCTTCGTGAACCCGGAGATGGACGTCTGGACGACCTTCACCCGGGAGGACTACACCCGCGTGCTGGTCGAGAAGTTCGGGCTGGAGCCGGCGCACGTCGAGCGGTTCTACGAGCACCTGCGCGGCATGAACTTCTACGACAACAGCACCGAGACGACCGGCGAGATGCTCGAGCGGTTCTTCCCGGGCAGGAACGACGTCAAGCGACTCCTGATGGAGCCCATCGCCTACGCGAACGGCTCCACGCTCGACGACCCCGCGATCACCTACGGGATCGTGTTCTCCAATTTCATGGGCTCGGGCGTGTACACGTTCCGCGGCGGCTCGGACCTGCTGGTAGGGAAGATGACGGCCGAGCTGAAGAGGAACGGCGTCGAGCTCCGGAAGAAGGTTTTGGTCGAGAGGATCCTTGTCGAGGAGCGGGGTGGCGCGAAGCTCGCCTGCGGGATAGTCGCCAAGGGGGGCCGCGTCATCAGGGCGAAGGCAGTCCTCTCGAACGCCAACATCAAGAACACGATCTTCCGCCTGGCGGGCGCCGAGAACTTCTCGGCGGAGTACGCGGCGGCCGCCCAGGCGGTGCGGATCAACTCGAGCTCGTGCCAGGTGTACCTCGGAATACGCAAGGGCGAGTCCATCCCGCACATCGGCGACCTGGTCTTCACGTCCGCGAGCCCCAGGTTCAGCAGCGAGGAGCTGACCGACCTGCGCACGACAAGCAGGACGTTCTCGGTGTACTATCCGGACACGCGCCCGGGCTCGGACCGGTACACCGTCGTCGCGTCCATCAACGGGCTCTACTCGGACTGGAGCCGCCTCTCGGAGGCGGAGTACGCCGCGGAGAAGGAGCGCCTCGTCGAGGAATCCATCGCTGCGCTGGAGAAGTTCATCCCGGGCGTCCGAGGGCTCATCGACTGGAAGGAGGCGGCGACACCCCGCACGATCGAGCGCTACACGACCCATTTCGGCGGCACGTCGTTCGGCACAAAGTTCGAGGGCCTCAAGGTCTCGATGGACCTTTCCGAGCAGCTTCCGGGCCTGTACCATGCGGGCTCGGTCGGAATCATAATGTCGGGATGGCTGGGGACCATCAACTACGGGGTCATCACGGCCAACAAGGTCGACCGCTACGTCTGCGCGCAGAAGCAGGGGAGGGCCGCATGAGCAACGTCTCCCCCGAGGTCCTCAGG
>Ga0265320_10002752_pt1 | contig 12138 bp, 10 predicted proteins | sample 4827metaG_FD_202087 | JGI IMG/M metagenome (GOLD analysis project Ga0265320, IMG submission 202087) | Rhizosphere microbial communities from Carex aquatilis grown in University of Washington, Seatle, WA, United States - 4-8-27 metaG | ecosystem: Host-associated > Plants > Roots > Rhizosphere >...
TGCTCCCCCTTGACTGGGGAGCGAAGGCTTCGGCGGGACATGGCCCGTCCCGCGCGGCCTCTTTTCGGCTAGCTTCTGGCCGTGTAGGCCGCCAGCTCGTAGCTGATCTTCCCCTCAATGATCTCCCGGAGCGCCGTGTCCTCCGCCGAAAGCTTTTCAAGCGATTCGACCAGTGGGCGGTTACCGCGCCTTAACTGTTTCACACGGCGGGAGACTACGTTGACCAGTATGTTTGGATCGCTGATCGTCTTTAGCGCTTCCTTGATGTAGTCATCTCTCATGGAAGGGTCATTTTAAGCGCGCATGCGCCGGAATACGACCCCTATCATTGCCATGCCGCGGCATAACAGGACAACCGCCCTACGGGGCACGCGGTTAGAACAATTTTATCCTGCCGACGCAGGACTGCCGAGGGCACCAGTGGACAGGCGCCGCTACCCCAAAGGAAGGCCATCGTATGAGGTCTTGACGTCCCAGACCTAAGGTACATAGTTATCGCATGCCTTCTACATATTCCATTACCGAGGGGCAGGCTCATTTTCCGAAAATGGTGAAGGAGGTGCAGGCCGGGTACATAACCACGATCACGAAGAGGGACGAGCCTGTGGCCTACCTCGTCAGCAAGGAACGCATGAGCGCAATCGTGGAGACGATGGAGATCCTCGCGGATCCTGCCGCCATGAAGGCGATCCGTGACTGTGAGGCCGGGAAGATGAAGTTCTACCGCATAGAGGACATTCCGGATTGAACTACAAGGTCGTCGTCGGTGAGCCCGCGTCCATTTTCGTCCGGCGCCTGTCGCCGGAGCCTCGCCGCGCTGTCAAGAAAGCACTGAAGGCGCTGTGTTCAGAGCACGGAGAGATCCGGTCTCTGGAGAAGGAGTTATCCGGTTTCTATCGGGTGCGTGTCGGAAAATATCGGATAATATTCCGATACAGGGACGAACACACCATTGAAGTTCCCTTTGTCGAAGAGCGCCGCATCGTCTACGAGGTCTTCGCGGAGCAATTCATCCAAAGGCTGAAATCCTGAACGAGCGAATTGGGTTCAGGGATTTCTGTCTGGGATGTCCGAGCCTAGAAGCCGCTCAATCCTCCACCAGCCTGTAGCCGATCCCCGACTCGGTCCTCAGGTGGCGGGGCCTGTGCGGCTCGGCCTCGAGCTTCTGTCGGATGTGCGTCATGTGGACGCGCAGATAGTGGGTGTTTTCCTCGGCTTTGGGCCCCCACAATTCCCTGAGCATCTGCCCGTGCGTCACCACCTTGCCGCGGTGGACCACGAGGAGGCGGAGCATGGCGTACTCCTTCGCCGTCAGCCGGACCTCGGCCCCGGCGCGCCGGACGACGCGCGCCGACAGGTCCATCTCGATGTCGCCGAAGCTGACCACGGCCGGCTCGCTCTCGTCCGCCGAGCGCCTGAGGATGGCCCGGAGCCTCGCCATCAGCTCGGCGGACCCGAAGGGCTTTGTCAGGTAGTCGTCGGCGCCCGCGTCGAGCGCCGCCACCTTGTCGGCCTCGGCGGCGAGCACCGTCAGGACAAGCACGGGAACCTTGGACCACTCGCGCAGCTGCTTGAGCACCTCGAGCCCGGCGAGGTCCGGAAGCCCGAGGTCGAGGATGACGGCGTCGGGCTGGCCCCGGGCGGCCTCCTCCAGGCCGCCCCGGCCGGTCTCGGCCTCCAGGACGCCCATGGAGGCCGACTCGAGCGTGATTCGGAGCAGGCGGCGGATCTGCACCTCGTCGTCGATTACCAGGACGGTTGTCTTTGCTGAGCTCATATTCATTCGGCGGGGACGTCGCCGTGCTCCCTGAAGGGCAGGTAGACCGTCAGGACCGCGCCCCCGCCGGGATTCTCGCCGGCCATGACGTCGCCCCCCTGGGCGGTCACGAAGCCCCGGATGATCGAGAGCCCGAGGCCCAGCCCCCCGGCCCTCGCGGCGTCGCCTCGCTGGAACTTCTGGAAGAGCCGCTCGCGCATCGCGGCGGGGAGGCCCGGCCCGCGGTCCGCGACGGTGAAGAATATCCGCGACTTCGCTCGGTCGACGCCGGCCGCGAGGAAGATCTCGGTCCCCTGCGGCGTGTGGAGGGCCGAGTTGAGCAGGAGGTTGGCGATCACCTGCTCCATGAGCGCGGCGTCGGCGCGGAAGAGCGGCAGGTCCCCGGGGATGTCGACCTCGAAGGGGTGGCCCTCCAGCGAGTCGCTGACCCCTTCAACCGCGGCGTTCACGAGGTCGTGCCCGTCGCACCAGTCGAGCCTGGGCCGGAGCGCGCCCGACTCGAGGCGGGTCTGGTCCAGAAGGTTGTTGACGAGGCGGTTCAGGCGGCGGGTGGCGGTGCGTATCTCGGCCGCCAGGTCCGCCCGCGTCGCCTCGTCGGCCGCCGTGAGGTTCTCGACCGCGGCGCTGAGGACCGCGAGCGGCGTCTTCAGCTCGTGCGACACCCCGTCGAGGAGGGTCCGGTGGAGCTTGTCCGACTCGGCCAGGAGCTTCTCGCGCTCCCCGGCCGCGCGCAGCTGCTCGCGCTCGACCATCTGGGCCAGCTGGGCGGCGAAGCTCTCTGCCAGGTCGCGCTGCGCCAGGGTGAGCGCGGACTCCTGGGGCATCCTCAGGATGAGGACGCCGATCGCCGTGTCCTCGCGGATGAGCGGCACGTGGAAGCCCTCGGAGGAGGGCAGGGTGTCGGTGAAGCGTCCGGCCTTCTTCTTGTTGCGCCAGGCCCAGTCGGCCACGGCCCGCTCCTTTTCCGAGATCACGAACGAGCCCGCGAAGTGGGGCATGAGGGTCGAGCCGTTGCCGTCGTCGAGGAGGAGGGCCGTCTTCGCCCCGAAGTGCGCGTCGGCCTGGCGGAGGGCCGCGAAGACGGCGTCGTCCAGGGTGCGGGCGGCGCTCAGCGCCTGGGTCAGGTGGAAGAGGGCCGTGGCCCGGTCCTCCCGCATGCGCTCGTTGCGCTCCTGCGCGCGGACCCGCGCGGTCAGCTGCCCGGAGATGAGCGCCACCACGAAGTACGTGGCGAACATGAGCCCGTCCTCGAAACGCGCGATGACAAACGTGAAGATGGGGGGGATGAAGAGGAAGTTCCAGGTCAGGGCGCTCGCGACGCCGGCGACGAAGACCGGTCCGGGGCCGACGCGCAGGCTCAGGATGATCACCGCCAGCAGGAAGAAGAGGCCCACGGAGAGGTACCCCGAGTGCGGGACGATGAACCAGCCGGCGGCGGTCAGCGCCGCGAGGACCGCGAACACCTCCAGGTATTCGCGGGCGGGCGAGACCTGGGCCGGGCGCCAGTCGAGCCACGCCGCGGGCTTCTCCGCCGCGCGCTCCGCGGGGACGACATAGATGTCGATCGAACCGCCTATCCGAAGGAGGCGGTCCACGAGGCTGCCGCCGCGCACCAGGTCGAGGAGCCTCGGGCTCCGGGACTTCCCGACCACGATCTGCGTCGCGTTGTTCTGGAGCGCGACCCGCACGAGCGCCTGGGCGACGTCGTTGTCATGGGTCACGACGACCTCCGCCCCGAGCTCCCGGGCGAGCGAGAGGTTCTTCTCCAGGCGCCGCTGGGCCTCGGGCTCGAGGGGGACCGTGGTCTCGACGCAGACCGCGATCCAGGACGCGCCCTGCGAGGCGGCCATCCGCCGGGTCCAGCGCACGAGCTGGGTCGAGGACGGGCTCGGGCCCACGGCCACGAGGAGCCTCTCGCCGGAGCGCCAGACGGTCTTGAAGGTGCCCACCGAGCGCAGCTCGCGAAGGCGCTTGTCGACGTGCTCGGCCACGAAGCGCAGCGCCAGCTCGCGAAGGGCCGTCAGGTGCGTGTCCTTGAAGATGTTCTCGGCGGCCGCGGCCGCGCGGCCCTCCAGGTAGACCTTCCCCTCGCTCAGGCGCTCCCGGAGGGCCTCCGGGGTCAGGTCGACCAGCTCGATCTGGTCCGCCAGGCCGAAGACGGAGTCCGGCACGGTCTCGTGGACGGTCGCCCCCGTTATCTGGCGGACGGCGTCCGCCCGGCTCTCGATGTGCTGGACGTTGAGGGTCGTGTAGACGTCGATTCCCGCGTCCAGGAGCTCGACCACGTCCTGGAAGCGCTTCGGGTGGCGCGAGCCCGGGGCGTTCGTGTGGGCGAACTCGTCCACGAGGACCAGCCTCGGCTTCCTCGCGAGGACCGCCTCGAGGTCCATCTCGGTGATCTGGATTCCCTTGTACGCGACGCTCTTCCTGGGAATGACGGGGAGCCCGGCCAGGAGCGCCTCGGTCTCCGCCCTGCCGTGGGTCTCCACGACCCCGACCGCGAGGTCCACCCCGTCGCGCAGCTCCTGCTGGGCGGCCCTGAGCATCGCGAAAGTCTTTCCAACGCCGGGGCACATCCCGAAGAACACCTTGAGCTTCCCGCGAAGGGCGCGCCGCTCCTCGCGGTGCAGCGAGGCCAGCAGGGCGTCGGGATCGGGGCGTTGGTCTGCCATGGGCCTTGTCGATTGTGGGGACGGCGCCCGGGAGGCGCAAGCCACCCCGTGCGGCGAAGCGCGCGCCCACTCGGGGGCGGGATATCCTCAGGGGTTCAGGGAGCGCGGATGGGGCGTAACCGGCTGGGGCCAGTCGGCGCGCGAGCGCCCGGGCCCGCGGACGGCTCCAAGCTGGCCCAGGGCCATTCCGAGGAGGAACGAGGCGAGCGCCACGAGGACATACGCCCACAGGCGCCGTTGCCCGTCGTCCGCGACCGTCTGCACGGGATCACTTTCCGGCTGCGGCCGGCGCGGCGCCATCCAGCGCGACGTTGAGCCGCAGGACATTGACCCCCGGCTCGCCGAGGACGCCCAGGTCCCTCCCGTCGGTGTTCGCGGCGACGAGCGCCCGGACCTGGTCGGCCGGCAGGCCGCGGGCCTTCGCGACCCGCGCCACCTGGAGGAACGCGTTTGCGACGCTGATGTGGGGATCGAGGCCGCTGGCCGACGAGGTGACCGCGTCCGCCGGGACGTCGGCGTCCGCCGCGAGGCCGTTGGCCGTCCGGTAGGCGGCGACCGCGGCCTTGATGCTGTCGGAGAGCTTCTGGCTCGTCGGGCCGAGGTTCGTGCCGCTCGAGCTCGTCGCGTCGTAGCCCGTGCCCGCGGCGGAGGGCCTCGGCTGGAAATACTTGTCGCTTGAGAAGTTCTGGGCCAGGAGCGCCGACCCGCGCACGGTCCCGTCCCTGTCCACGAGCAAGCTGCCGTTGGCCTTGGCCGGGAAGAGCGCCTGGGCGCCGGCCCAGACCGCGAGCGGGTACGCCCCGCAGAGCAGCACGGCAAGGACGAGCGTCAGGAGGAGCGAGGTCTTCAGTTCCAGGAGGAGGGTTTTCATGGGTGTCAGGCGAGGTGGGCCGCGTGCACGATCAAGTCGATCAGCTTGATGCCGATGAACGGGATGACGATGCCGCCGAAGCCGTAGATGAAGAGGTTGCGCCGGAGCATGGCGGCCGCGCCGATCGGCCGGTAGGCCACGCCCCTGAGCGCGAGCGGGATCAGGGCGATGATGATGAGGGCGTTGAAGATGACCGCGCTCAGGATGGCGCTCAGCGGCGACGCCAGGTGCATCACATTCAGGGGCGCGATCGCCGGGAAGACGCCGACGAGCATCGCCGGGATGATCGCGAAGTACTTGGCGACGTCGTTGGCGATGCTGAAGGTCGTGAGCGCCCCGCGGGTTATGAGGAGCTGCTTCCCGATCTCGACTATGTCGAGGAGCTTCGTCGGGTTGGAGTCGAGGTCGACCATGTTGCCCGCCTCCTTGGCGGCCTGGGTGCCGGTGTTCATGGCGACGCCCACGTCGGCCTGGGCCAGGGCGGGGGCGTCGTTCGTGCCGTCGCCGGTCATGGCGACCAGGTGGCCTGCGGCCTGCTCCTCGCGGATGCGGGCGAGCTTCATCTCGGGGGTCGCCTGCGCGAGGAAGTCGTCGACGCCTGCCTCGGCCGCGATGGCGGCCGCCGTCAGCGGGTTGTCGCCCGTGATCATCACGGTGCGGATGCCCATGGCGCGCAGCTGGGCGAAACGCTCCTTGATCCCTCCCTTGACGACGTCCTTCAGGAAGATGACCCCGAGCGTCTCGCGGCCCTCCGCGACCACGAGCGGCGTCCCGCCCTTCCTTGATATCTCGTCCACCGAAGCCGAGACCTGCTCCGGATACAAGGCTCCCTGGGATTCGACCCATGCCTTGACGCTTGCGGCCGCGCCCTTGCGGATGGAGCGGGCGGGGGCGCCGTCGGCGGCGGCGAGGTCGACCCCGCTCATGCGGGTCTGGGCGGTGAAGGGGACAAAGGCCGTGCGCTGGGACGAGAGGTCCCGGCCGCGCAGGTTGAACCTCTCCTTCGCGAGGACGACGATGCTCCGGCCCTCGGGTGTCTCGTCGGCCAGCGACGCCAGCTGGGCCGCGTCGGCGAGGCGCTCGAGCGTCACCCCCGGGGCGGGGATGAACTCCGAGGCCATGCGGTTGCCGAGCGTTATCGTGCCCGTCTTGTCGAGGAGGAGGACGTCGATGTCGCCCGCGGCTTCCACGGCGCGCCCGCTCATGGCGAGCACGTTTCGCTGGAGGAGGCGGTCCATGCCGGCGATGCCGATCGCGGAGAGGAGGCCTCCGATCGTGGTCGGTATGAGGCAGACCAGGAGCGCGATGAGCGCCGTGATCGTGAACGCCACGTTGGAATAGATCCCGAAGGGTTTCAGCGCGATGATGACCAGGAGGAAGATGAACGTGAGGGCGGACAGGAGGATCGTGAGCGCGATCTCGTTCGGCGTCTTCTGGCGCGTGGCGCCCTCGACAAGGCTTATCATGTGGTCCAGGAACCCCTCGCCCGGGTTCGCGGTGATGCGGATGAGCAGGCTGTCCGAGAGGACGGCCGTACCGCCGGTGACGGCGCTGCGGTCGCCGCCGGCCTCGCGGATGACCGGCGCCGACTCTCCCGTGATCGCCGACTCGTCGACCGACGCCGCGCCCTCGACGACCTCGCCGTCCCCGGGGATGAGCTCGCCCGCGGCGACGAATACCAGGTCGCCGCTGCGAAGGAGCGAGGCGTCGACGGACTCCGTCTTGCCGTCCCTCGTGCGGCGCCTGGCGACCAGCTGCTTCCTCGAGGCGCGCAGCGCGCGGGCCTGGGCCTTGCCGCGTCCCTCGGCGACGGCCTCGGCGAAGTTCGCGAAGACCACCGTGAAGAGGAGCCAGAGGGCGATCTGCAGCACGTAGCCGAAGGGCTCCTTGGAGGTGAAGAGCTGCTGGAACGTGAGGACGGCGCCGACCAGGGTGACGAACATCACCGGGTTCTTGAGCTGGCGCCTCGGGTTGAGCTTGGCGAACGAGTCCACGACAGCCTTCTGCATGATCTCGCGGTCAAAGAGTGAAATGGTCTTGGTGCTCATGGGCTTTTGAAATCCGTGGGATCTGAAGGGCGTGCCTCGCTAGAAAAGGGTTCCGGCGCCCATCAGGTAGTGCTCGACGATCGGGCCCACGGCCAGGGCGGGCAGGAACGTGAGGGCCCCGACGAGGAGGACCGTGCCGATGAGGAGGACGACAAAGGTCGCGCCCTCGGTCCTGAAGGTGCCGGCGCTCGCCGGGATCAGCTTCTTCGAGGCCAGGTTTCCGGCCAGGGCGAGGATGGGCACGATCATGAGGAACCGGCCGAAGAGGGTCGCGATCCCGAGCGTCGTGTCCCAGTGCGGGTTGCCGTCGGCGGGCGCCGCCGTGAGGCCCGCGAAGGCGCTGCCGTTGTTGCCGACGCAGGAGCTGTACGCGTAGAGGATCTCGCTGAAGCCGTGCGGGCCGGCGTTGTTGAGCCCGGCCTGGCCCCAGTCGCTCACGCTGGCCCAGGCCGTGAATCCGAGGATCGTGGCCGAGAGCACCATGAGGACCATCATGACCAGCTTCACGTCGTAGGCCTCGATCTTCTTGCCGAGGTACTCCGGGGTGCGCCCGACCATGAGCCCGGCGATGAAGACCGCCAGGACGACGAAGACCAGCATCCCATAGAGGCCGGCGCCGACCCCGCCGAAAATGACCTCGCCGGTCTCGATGTTGAAGAGGGGGACCATGCCGCCGAGGGGCGTGAAGGAGTCGTGCATCGAGTTGACGGCGCCGCACGAGGCGTCCGTCGTGATGGTGGCGAAGAGTGCGGAGTTGAAGATCCCGAAGCGCACCTCCTTGCCCTCCATGTTCCCGTCGGCCGCGGCGACCCCGAGCTTCTGGTGGATGGGGTTGCCCTGGGCCTCGGCCTTCCAGCACACGAGGACCCCGGCCATGAACATCGCGAACATCGCGCCCCAGACGGCCCAGCCGTGCCTCTGGTTCCTGACCATCCGGCCCAGGTAGTAGGTGAGGGCGCTCGGGATCGCGAAGATGGAGAGGATCTGCAGGAAATTGGAGAGCGGGGTGGGGTTTTCGAAGGGATGGGAGGCGTTGGCGTTCGTATAGCCGCCGCCGTTGGTTCCCAGCATCTTGATCGCGATCTGGGACGCCATCGGGCCCTGGACGATCGTCTGGGTGTCGACCAACTGGTCGACCATGACGGGCGTCTTGCCGTCGGCCGCAAGGACGGGCTTGCCGGCCGGGTCGGTCTTCGGCACCTGGATCGTGTAGGGCTCGTAGGTCCTGGCGGCCGTGTAGGGCCTGAAGTTCTGGATCATCCCCTGCGAGACGAGGAAGAGCGAGAGGACGACGCAGATCGGGACGAGCACGTAGTAGGTGACCCGCACCACATCGACCCAGAAGTTGCCGATGGTCGCCGCCGACTGGCGAGCGATGCCCCGCACCAGCGCGGCGGCGATCGCAATCCCCGAGGCCGCCGAGGTGAAGTTGTGGATCGCCAGGGCCACCATCTGCGAGAGGTACGACATCGTCGACTCGCCGGCGTAGCTCTGCCAGTTGGTGTTCGTCGTGAAGCTGGCCGCGGTGTTGAACGCGAGGTGCGGCGCCACGCCGGGCAGCGCCTGGGGGTTCAGCGGAAGGTGGTCCTGGAAGCGCAGGATGACGTACGTGAAGAGCATCCCCACGAGGCTGAAGGCGAGGAGCGACATCGTGTAGCCGATCCATCCCTGCTCCCGGTGCGGGTCGATCCCGCAGACCCGGTACGTGGCCCGCTCAATCGGCTTCACGAGCCGGTCGAGCCATGTCGAGCCCCGGGCGTCCAGCACCCGGACCAGGTGGAGCCCGAGGGGCTTGGTGATGAGGAGCAGCGCGCCCACGTAAAGGGCGAGCTGAAGCCATGCGTTGGGATTGTTCATTGCGGGGGATTGCTCAGAACCACTCGGGCCGCAGGACCGCGACGACGAGGTAGACGAGGAGCAGGATGGCGATGACGCCGAAGACTACGGTTTCCATGGGATGAGGCGGTTCGGGGAGGGCGGGGCGCCTCTCAGCGCACCTTCTCGCAGAAGTAGGCGAAGGCCGCGGCCAGGGCGAAGAAGGCGACCGAGGCCAGGATGAAGGCGGTGTCGCTCACAGCAGGCTCTCCCGGGCGATGGCGGAGGCCGGTGCCGTCTGCGGGACGCGGCGAGGGTGGTTCGTGGTCATGCCGCGGATCGTAGCACCGCCGGCGCAAACCCCTCAGTCAACAACCCGGCCCAAGGCGTTAAGAGTATGTTAAGCGCCGGGAATCCCGCCCCGCGGCGGCGGAGCCGCCGTCACCATTCGAGCCGGGCTCCCGCGCCCGCAATCCTCGGCGGGGCAAGGTTGTACACGCCCAGGGCGCTGTGCGCCGTCTCGATCCGGGAGTTCCCGAGGTTCTCCACGCTGGCGAAGAGCTCGGCATGCCCCGAAAGCATGAGGCGGATCGACGCGTCGGCGGTGGTCGCCGGGGCCAGCGCCAGCAGGTTCTGGTCGTCGTCGTACTGCCTTCCCGCCCTGCGGACGCGGCCCTCGAGGAACAGCCGGCGCAGCGGGTGCCACGTGAAGCCGAGGGACGCGTTCGTGCGCGGCACCTCGGGCAGGGTCTTCCCGACAAGGCCCGGCGATACCGCGGCCGACCTGACCGTCGCCTCCTCGTCCATGAGGGAGAGATCGATGCTCCACGTGTCGGACGTCCTCCATTCCACGCCGAGCTGAAGGCCCTGCGTGCCGACGCGCCCGAGATTGAGCCTCTCCTGGCCGACCGCCCCCGCGCCGAGCGTTCCGAACTGCGGAAAGGTGCCGGGCCCCTGCGCAAGGGTGACATTGGCGACCGGGTTCTCGAGGCGCGCCGCGAAGGCGGTCGCCGTGACGCCCAGGGAGCCGGGCTTCCAGGCGGCGCCGATCTCGCCGCTGTCCGCGTGCTCCGTCGAAAGCGACGGGTTCGAGAGCGTGGTCGTAGTCCCCTGGCGGAAGGGGCGGTAGAGCTCGTTGAGCGTCGGCTGCCTGAAGGCCCGCTGGCCGCCCGCGTGGAACTCGAGGTCGTCCGCCGCCTGCCAGGTGACCCCGGCCCCGGGGCTCAGCTCGGTGCCCGCCCGTGCCGGGTAGAAGCTCTCCAGGATGGGCGCCCCGGTTGCCAGGACGACGGTCCTCAGGTGCCCGTCGCTGTCCTCCCACCGGTCCAGGCGGACGCCCGCGGTCGCGTGGACGCCGGGCCCGAGGGGCTGGCTTCGCCCTGCGAAGAGGCCGGCAAAGGTCTGGCGGCCGCCGGCGTAGCGCTGCTCCGTGTAGGCCCCGCCCGAGTACAGAAAGTCCTCCCGCGTCTCGCCCCGGACGTCGCGCACGTCCGCGCCGACGGTCGTCGTGGCTCCGCCCGGCTCGCTCCACGTGGACGATCCGGCGAACCCGACCGCGGTCGCGGGCACTGCAAACTGGTAGCTTGCCGGGGTCTCGGAGGTGCGGGCGGCGTTCACCGAGCTGAACGCCTGGGAGGAATCCTGCCCCTGCAGGTAGGCCGTCATGGACCAGGCCTCGCCGGGGCCGGCCCGGCCGGAGAGCGCGACCGAGCCGAAGAGCTGCCGCAGGCTGTTCTGCTGGTAGGGGGTCCCGTTGCCGCGCCACTCGGCGTAGCGCCGGAGCGTGACCGCCGCGGTCACCCCGGCGCCGACGTCGCCGGACCAGCGGGCCGACTCGAGGTTGTGCCGGCTCGCGGCATCGATGTCCACGGGCCCCCGGTTCCCAGGGGCGACGAGGACGACCCCGTCCGTCGCGAAGGACTGCGCCCGGAACGCAAGCGTCCCCGGGCCCAGCGCCTCGGCCTGGGAGAATTCCGCGCTCCTCGTCCCGAAGTCGCCCCCGCGCAGGGTCGCGGCGCCCGCGCCGGGGAGCGGCTGCGCCGAGAAGAGCTGGATCACGCCGGCCAGGGCCTCGTTTCCCCAGGCCGAGGCGCCGCCCCCGGGAACGACCTCCGCGCCCGAGAGCGAATCCACGGGCACCGAGCTCCACGGGACCCAGCCGCCGAAGGGGTCGTTGAGCGGGATTCCATCCAGGAGGACGAGCGAGCGGCTGGCCCCGCTGGGCCCCAGGCCCCGCAGCGAGACCCCCTGCGAGGTCGGGTTCGCCGTCATGCTGTCGTTGCGGCGGAAGAGGCTGAAGTCGGCCAGGCCCCTCAGGGCGTCGTCCACGGTCAGGGACGGGCCGTCCTGAAACGCCTCGCCCGGGACCAGCTCGACCGTGAACGGCACCTGCGACCGCGGCTCGGGCGCCCGGGTTGCGCTGACCGTGAGCGGGTCCATGACCTGGACCTGGCCGGGGGCCGCGGGCACGAGGGCGAGGATCGCGGATGCATAAAGGGGGCGCACGAGCTGCGATGGCTAGCCGCAAGTCGGCGCGCAATCAATCCCCCAGGGGCCCGCGACTCCCGGTGTGGACATTGGGGAAGATCCCCGTTTCGGTGGTGGACCCCCTACCGGCCCCATGGCGTTTGTCACCCCCACATCGAGCGCGGAAAGCTACGACGTGATCGTCGTCGGGTCCGGGGCGGCGGGGGGGCAGGCGGCCTACACCCTCACGATGGACGGGGCGCGCGTCCTGATGATCGAGGCGGGACGCAACTACGACCCGAGGAGCGAGACCCCGATGTTCCGGACCCCCGACACGGCGCCGCTCCGGGGGGTGGCGACCCCCGACAAGTCGTTCGGCTTCTTCGACGCGACGGCCGGCGGGGGCTGGACGGTCCCCGGCGAGCCCTACACGAACGCCTCCAGGGAGGAGGGCCGGCAGTTCAAGTGGTACCGGGCGAGGATGCTCGG
>Ga0265320_10002754_pt1 | contig 12136 bp, 11 predicted proteins | sample 4827metaG_FD_202087 | JGI IMG/M metagenome (GOLD analysis project Ga0265320, IMG submission 202087) | Rhizosphere microbial communities from Carex aquatilis grown in University of Washington, Seatle, WA, United States - 4-8-27 metaG | ecosystem: Host-associated > Plants > Roots > Rhizosphere >...
GCGGCCTCGCCCTCTCCGAGCACGACGAAGCGCTCAACCGCGCCGCGAAGCTCACGGTGCCGGTGCGTCCCGCGCCGCGCACGGTTCCCGGCTTCGCCTGAGAAGCGCCGCCCGCCGGGGGCGGCGCAACCCGTAACAATCCGCCCGTAGAAATAGGGGCAGACAGATTTCTGAAATGGAAACAATGAGATTCTCGAAATCGTAGCAAACAGCGCGTCGGCAGGGGCCACGCCGGCGGAAGGCGGCCCGTTTTGCTGCTCTGGCGAGCGCTCAGACGAGGACTGGGCGGTCGGGAAGCTCGTTGGGGTTGGGCTCGCCCGCGGACGGGAAGTGCTCGGTGAGCAGCGCGCCGATGGCGCGGATTCCGGTGACCACGCCCTCGGTCACGCGCCCCGCCCGGAGCGCCGCCTCCATGTCGCGGCAGATCGCCAGCCAGCCGTCGTCGCCCACCCGTGCGTGGATGCCGCGATCCGCGACGATCTCGATGTGGCGGTCGGCGAGCAGCAGGTAGACGAGAACGCCGGTGTTCTTCTCCGTGTCCCAGACGCGTAGGTCCGAGAACACCTGGCGCGCGCGCTCGCGGGGCGTGACGCCGCGAAGCAGCGGCATCGGGTGGATCGCGCCCTCGACGACGAAGCGGATCTCGCCCAGGTGCGACGCCTCGCACTCGTGGATCGCGCGCTCGATGGCCGCGAGGGTCTGGGGAGGGAAGGCGCGCCGCACGCGTAGCTCGGGAAACGCGAGGTGCCGGAGGATGCGTCGCGCGTCCATCACCAGCTCCCCGAGGCGCCGCCGCCTCCGAAGCTGCCGCCCCCGCCGCTGAAGCCGCCACCGCCACCGCTGCCGCCCCCGAATCCACCGAATCCGCCGCCGAATCCCCCGCTGCCCGCGTAGAAGCCGGACCGCGTCCCCAGGCCTCCGAGCAGCACCGCGGCGAACACGATCCCCCCGAACAGAAGCGCGAACGGCAAGGGCGTGCCGAGGAGCGCGGCGAGCCCCGCCACGCCGACTCCGCCGGCGATGCCGCCGGCCAATCGGCCGAGGATCAAGCGCAGCACGGCCGCGACGCCGAATCCCCCGACCAGCACCACCGTGCCCAGCGGACCGAAGGGCGACGGGTTGGTCCCGGTTCCGCCGGCCCCGCGGTGCGCGGGCGGCGTGGGTAGCGGCTCTCCGCGCACCACGCCGATCATGCGATCGACTCCGGTCTCGACCGCGCCGTCGAACTCGCCGGCGCGCATCCGCGGCACCATGTAGTCCTCGATGATGCGCTTGCAGGTGGCGTCGTTGAGGGCGCCTTCGAGGCCGTAGCCCACCTCGATGCGGATCCGGTGATCGTTCTGGGCGACCACCAGCAACGCGCCGTCGTCCACGCCCTTCCGCCCGAGCTTCCACGCTTCGGCGACGCGCAGCGCGTAGGCCTCGATCTCCTCGGGTTGTGTCGTGGACAGGATCAGCACGGCGAGCTGGCTGCCCTTCTCGGTCTCGAGGCTCGCGAGCCGCTCCTCGATCCGGCGCGCTGCGGCGGCCGAGAGCGTGCCCGTGAGATCGGTGACGCGAGCGACCGGCGGCACCGCGACCTCGGCGCGCGCGGCCGCCGCGAGAAGCGAGACGGATGCCAGCGCCAGGGCCAGCGGCAGGACCACTCGTCTGGTGCGCGACCGGGGTCTCATCTCGACCTCGGGGGATGGAGTCGGACGAGCTCGCTCCGTCGCGTCCGGGCCGCTGGTGCGCGATCGAGAGCTGCGGGTGCGAGGGACCGCAGCCCTCCGGGTCGGGATCGATCGAGGTGCGTCACTTGTTGCCGAAATCGACCTTTGGCGGTGTCGAGATCTCCTTCTCGTTCTCGACCGTGAAAGAGGGTTTCACGGCCAGCCCGAACATCCTCGCCGTGAGGTTGGTCGGGAACGAGCGCACCGTGGTGTTGTACTCCTGGACCGCCTGGATGTAGCGGTTGCGCGCCACCGTGATGCGGTTCTCGGTGCCTTCGAGCTGCGCCTGAAGATCGCGGAACGAGGCGTCGGCCTTGAGGTTGGGGTAGTTCTCGGCGACCACCAGCAAACGCGACAGCGCGGAGTGGAGCTCGCCCTGTGCGTCGGCGAAGCGCTTGAGCGCCTGCTCGTCGTTGGCGCTGTCGGGCGTCATCTGGATCGAGCCGACGCGCGCTCGCGCGTTGGTGACGGCTTCGAGGACTTCCTTCTCGTGCTCCGCGTAGCCCTTCACCGTGTTGACCAGGTTCGGCACCAGGTCCGCCCGCCGCTGGTACTGGTTCAGCACCTCCGCCCATGCCGCCTTGATCTGCTCGTCTTGTGACTGGAGGCGGTTGTACCCGCAGCCCGTCACCAGCGACAGCGTCAGCGCCAGCGCGGTGGTCCATGCGCGTCGCAATGAGCTCGATCGATTCATCGTTCCTCTCCCGGCGAGACGGCCGCGTCGCGCGGTGCTCGCACGGCAGAGGTTACACACAACCCCTCGCCATTCGTACAGGGGCGGCCGCTAGGCGGGAAGCAGCTCGCTCAGCAGGGCGCGGACCCGGCGCTCGATCCGGTCGCGGATCGGGCGCACTTGGGCGATGGCTTTGCCGGCAGGGTCGTCGAGCTCCCAGTTGAGATAGCGCTTTCCCGGATAGACGGGGCATGCGTCGCCGCAGCTCATCGTGATCACCACGTCGGCGGCGCGCACGGCCTCGTCGGTGAGCCGTTTCGGGAACTCCCGCGACAGGTCGATGTCGACCTCGCGCATGGCCTCGACGACGGCGGGATTGATGGTCTCGGCCGGAGCGCTTCCCGCGGACCGCACCATCACGCGGCCCTTCGCATGATGGTGGAGCAAGCCCGCGGCTATCTGCGAGCGGCCCGCGTTGTGAACGCACACGAACAGCACCTCGGGTTTCTCGGCTGAGGTCATGACGCGGGTTCCATCGCACGCGGTCCCGCGGCGAGCGGCGCCAAGGGAAACGAGCTCCGGGTGCGGTTGCAGAACGCGCACACCGAGAGCATCACCGGGACTTCCACCAGCACTCCCACCACCGTGGCGAGGGCGGCGCCCGACTGCGGCCCGTAGAGCGCGATCGCGGTCGCGACCGCCGCTCGAAGAAGTTGCTGGCGCCGATCAGCGCGCCCGGTGCCGCCACCGAATGCTCGACGCCGAGCCGCTTCATGAGCCCGTAGGCGAGCCCCGCGTTGAAATAGACCTGAATCAGGATCGGGATCGCGATCGGCACCACGTGCAGCAAGCGGGTGGTGAGGTTCTCCGCCTGGAACGCGAAGATCAGCGCCAGCGTGAGCAGCAGGGCCGCGATCGTCACCGGTGCGAATCTCGGCAGGAACCGGCTCTCGAACCACTCCTTCCCCTTGGATCGAATGAGCGCCGCGCGGCTCAGGCTGCCGAGCGCCAGCGGGATCACGATGAACGTCACCACGCTGGCGAGCAGCACGTTGCACGGAACGGCCAGGCCGCTGGCCCCCGCCACCAGCAGGCTCACGATCGGCGCGAACAGGAACAGCATCAGGAGATCGTTCACCGACACCTGGACCAGCGTGTACGCCGGATCGCCACCGACCAGGTACGACCACACGAAGACCATCGCGGTGCAGGGAGCGGCGGCGAGGATGATCACGCCCGCCAGGTACTGGTCCGCGAGCTCGGCGCCGACCCACCGGCGGAACAGGTGTTTGAAGAAGAGCCAGCCGAGAAACGCCATGGAGAAGGGCTTTACCAGCCAGTTGACCGCCAGCGTGACCCCGATGCCGCGCGGACGGCGGCGCACTCCCAGCACGCTGGCGAGATCGATCTTGAGCATCATCGGGTAGATCATGAGCCAGATCAGCACCGCGATCGGTGCGTTGATCTGGCTCTCTTTCCCGAGGTCGAGGCCGCGCAACGTCGCGGTGACATCGGGGAGGAGCTTGCCGATCGCGACGCCCGCCACCATGCACAGGGCGACCCAGAGCGAGAGCCAGCGCTCGAAGAAGCCGAGGCGACGCTTCGCGGCTTCGCGGTCGCCGGTCATCGGCAGGATCCCGGCCCGCGGACCTTCATCAGGCGCGCGAGCTCTTGCTTCATTCCGGTCTTGGCGCGGAACGCGGCGACCAGCGCCCGCATCTGGCGCTCGGCTCCGGGGTCGGCCTGGCGGACCAGCCGGTAGTACACCCAGCTTCCGGCCCGGTGCGGCTCCACCACACCCGCCGCCCGGAGAACCGAGAGATGGCGCGAGACCGCGGGCTGCGACAGAGCCAGCGCATCCTGGATGTGGCAGACGCAGAGCTCCCCGTGGGCCAGCAACGCGACCACCCGCAGTCGCGTCGGATCGCCGAGCGCCTTGAAGAGCGGCGACACCGGCTGAACCTCGGGGACGACCTCTCGCGCGGCCATAGGGACATATGGATATCCGCATATCAGGTTATCGTCAAAAAGGCGACCCGAAAACACGACCGGAGGGCTGCGGTCCCTCGCAGCCGCAACGCCACATCTCGATCGACGGCTGCGGACGCGGGGACCGCGTCCCTCCATCGAGATCCGCCCGTTGGTCGTCCTGCTGTCCGCGGTTGGTGCTCTCTCGTTCGCTCGTCGCGCCGCCTCGCGCAACGGGCGACCGCCCGGCTCGCGAGGCGGTCTCGGCCCATATGGAGACCCACCCGGCGGCAGCCCCGATTGCAGCGCCGGCGCGGCGCGTGACAGAATCGCGCGCCCGCCGCGTTTTCGCCGGGTCACTCTCGCGACGCACGAGCCCGGTCATGACGCGACGATGTTCCCCCGGGGGGCTTTTCGAGCCCCCCGCCCCGAAAAAGGTGCGATTTTTTCGGGATCCCACCCCCGAGTCGTCTCGCTTTGCTCGCCGGGCGCCTGCGGCGCGGGTCGACGGGCCGCTAGGCCGTCGTGTGCGAGTCGCGCGCCGTCGCCGCTGGGCGCTCGTCGCCGTCGTGCTGGTGGCAGTGGCGCCGCTCGCCGCCGGCTGTCCGCAGAGCACCAAGAGCCTCGACCCCGACCAGCCCCGGGTGCTGCACGTTTACGGCACTCATTACGAGATGGGCTACCAGATCGGGCAGGCCTACTCGTCCGAGATCCGCCAGGTGTTCACGCAGTTCCTGACCGCGTCGTTGATTCCGTACTTCAGCCGCCAGCAGCCGAGCATCGCGAGCGTCCTGCCTTACTACGCCGATCCGCGCTTCGAGAACGGCCAGTTCGCGCTCGAGTTCCTGAAGGAGGCGGCGCACGGGCTCGAGCCCTTCATCCCGCAGCGTTTCCGCGACGAGATCCGCGGCATCTCCGACGGTTCGGGCTACGACTACGAGAACGTGCTGATCCTGAACACGCTGCTCGACTCGGTGCTGAGCCTGGTCAACATCACGGTGTTCCTGCAGATCCTGCAGTCGCCGGTGATCGACTCGATCACGCTCCCCGAGAGCTTGAACCGCGACGGCATCGACAACGGCGAGAACGGCCTGGTCGACGAGCCGAACGAGAACGTGCTGAGCCCGTTCCCCGCCTCACCGTTCGCGGTGGTGAAGGGCATGCCGCCGCAGCCGGCGATCACGTTCCGCATGCACGACGTCAACTTCCCCAACGTATTCGGCCCCGAGGGCGTCGATCTCTCGACGCTCCGGGTGCGCTTCAACGACGACGTCTACACCCAAGCCGACACCGACGTGTGGAGCGACAACGGCGACGCCCACCATCCCGTGGTCACGGTGAAGCCGCGGAACCCGTTTCCCGACGGCACCGCGGTGGCCGTGGACGTCGAAGCGGCGGACCTCGACCAGATCGAGGTGCCGCCTCCCTTGCACCCGAACGTCGCGCGACTGCAGCGCTTCACCTTCATCGTGGGCGGCGCCACCACCAAGCTCGAGGACGTCGGCAACGAGCGGCCCGAAGAGGCGTCGGGCAGCATCCCCGCATGGAACCTCGCGGTGCGGAAGAGCGTCACCACCGACGGCTCGACGCTGGTGGCGCGCGCCCAGGCGCTGCTCGACATCGACGTGCTTCACAAGTTCACGACGCTGGTCGTTCACCACCCGACCGACGATCAGGGGAACCCCGAGCCCAGCTTCACGACCGTCGGCTACACGGGCGTCGGCTGGTCGCTCACCGGCATGAACGACCGCGGCATCGTGGTGGCGCTCGACCGTTGCGAGACCTTCGACGACTCGGTGGTCGGGCACATCTTCAAGGAGCAGCCGTATCACCTGAACCCGCAAGGAGCGCTGGGGCCGTGGATGGCGCGCGAGATCCTCGAGGACGCGTCGAGCCTCGATGACGCCGAGCGGGTGATCCGCCGCACCTCGCCGGCGACCGGCTGGAATTTCTTGCTCACCGACGGCCCGCACGACGACATGCGGGTGGTGGAGATCGACGCCGACATCGACGGCGCTCCCGACCACGGCTACTACACCTTCGGTGCCGATCCCTCCGATCCCGGCAACCTCGACGCCAAGGGCCGTCCGCTCGCGAGCGTGACGCCCGACGATCTGCGCAACACGATCCACTACGTGAAGAACCTCCACGACGCGCCCGATTCGGTGCCCTTGCCGCTGCCGCTCGACCTGCACCTCCCCGATCAGCGGAACTGGGGCACCACGTACTTCAGCTCGGTGAGCATCCACGCCAAGGTCGGCGAGGCGCTGGCAGCGGCGGTGGGCCACGTCGACGCGCAGTGGCTGCGCGATCTCGAGAGTCAGCATGGCTTTTACGATCCGCAGATCTCCATGCACGACGTGGTGTTCGCTCCAGACTCGCTGGAATTCTGGGTGGCGATGGGCCGGCTGCCGGCGGTGGGGCCGATCGATCCAGACAAGCCGGACGGACCGCAGGTGCCGTTCAACCACTTCGGCCCCGAGCTCTTCACGAGGCCTGCGCCGTGAAGGCCGCGCGCGCGGCGCTCGCCGTCCTCGCGTGGTGTTGCGCCGTCGATACGGCGCTCGCGGGGCTCGCCGACACGCCGCCGCAGGGAATCGTCATCCTCGAGACCCGTTACGGCAACACCGAGGTGGACGGCCGCTACGACGGCCACGGAGTGCTGCAGAACCTGGCCGACGACGTGAATCGCTTCGCGCCCACCGGCGAGTTCCAGGGCAAGATCACCGTCCCCGGAGTGCACAAGGCGCAGTACGAGATCACCACGCTCGCTACCGGCATCACCGATTGGTTGGCGTTCGCGATGGTGTGGCCGTTCTTCTGGGAGCAGAAGACCGAGCTCAACCTCGGCTGGACGCCGGGCGATTTCATCCCCGAGTTCAACCGCCAGATGACCGGCGACGACTTCTGGGCGTGGGCGGGAAGTCTGGGCCAGCCCAAGCCGCCCGATTGGTCGGACGTGGATCGCACCGGAGATCTGCTGCTCGCGACGCTGGTGAACGTGTACCGCGAGCCGTGGGCGCAGGTGACCGGGTTCCTGTTCGGCAACACCTTCACCGGCCACAAGGCCAATCCCGAGATCCTGGGCAACGTGGGTACCTCGGGGTTCGACTTCGTGACCAACGGCGACATCGGATTTCATCTCGAGAGCGACTGGCGGGTGCCAGACTCGGCGATCGACCGGTTCACGCTGAGCTTCGACCTCTTCTACGAGCACTACCTGCCGCGCACCTTCACCAGCCCGGTCGGGAAGTACAACCCGCTGATCGTCGACTACGCGCCCTACATCGGTCCCACGTACAAGGTGATCCGCGGCGACATCTACGGCGCCGGCACGACGATCCGCTTCGACGTGTTCCGCGGTCCCGAGGAGCCGAGCTGGCTCACCAAGACCAACCCCGAGTTCCAGAAGGCGCTACCCGCGGTGTTCGGCATCCAGGCGGCCTACACCCACCTGCGCGCGTTCGATACCAAGTACGAGTCGCTCTCGCAGGTGTGGGACAGCGAGCAGGAGGACGACAACAAGGCGCTCTACAAGCACAACTTCAAGTTCTCCGGGCAGCTCTCGCTGTTACGCTACGGACTGCCGCTCGACTTCGTGGGCGGCTACATGTCGCAGACGTTGATCCCGGGGCACAACTTCCGTCCCGCCGATGGCTTCGACATCGGATTCCGGCTCTACTACAGCCTGCTCATCAATCCGTTCGATCTGATCTTCGGCAAGTGACCATCCCGGTCAAGATCGTCGGAACAGGTCTCTACGCGCCGCCGCGGGTCGAGACCGCGGCGGAGCTGGCGCCGCGCATCCACCGCAGCGAGCGCTGGATCCTGACCCGGGCGGGAGTGGCGCGGCGGCACGTCGCCGAGGAGCCGATCGAACAGATGGCCGCGAAGGCGGCGCGGCTGGCGCTCGGCCGCGACGGCCCGCCCGATCTGCTGATCTACGCGGCGACCACGCCCCGCCAGATGATCCCCGACACCTCGGTGTTCGTGGCGCGCGAGCTGGGGCTCTCGGACGTCACCACGTTCTCGCTTCACAGCACGTGCCTGTCCTTTCTTCCCGCGTTGCAGCTCGCGGCGGCGGGCATCGCGACCGGCCTCTACCGCCGGGTGCTCATCGTGTCCGCGGAGATCGGCACCATCGCCCGCGACTTTCGCGAGCCCGAGAGCGCCGCGCTGCTGGGCGACGGCGCGGGTGCCGCGGTGGTCGAGGCCACGCCGCCGGGCGAGTCGAGCGCGCTCCTGGGCATCTCGCTCGCCACCTATCCGGACGGCGCCGAGCTGACCCAGATGCGCGGCGCGGGCATGAACCGTCATCCGCTCGATTCGGCGACGACTCGCGAGGACTACCTGTTCACGATGGACGGACCGGCGGTCTACCGGATGGCGCGCCCGCTGCTCGTGAAGCACGTCCAGGCGGCGCTCGAGCAGGCGGGCCTCGAGAACCCGCAGCAGATCGACGTGGTGGTGCCGCACCAGGCCTCGGGCCGCGCGCTGGAAGCGATCGCTGCCTTCTTCAAGCTCGATCCGGAGCGGGTCGTGAACATCATCGGCGAATACGGGAACTGCGTCGCCGCGTCGCTTCCCATGGCGCTCGCGCAGGCCGACCACGACGGCCGCATCGAGCGCGGGCGACTGGTGCTTCTGGGCGGAACCGGAGCCGGCCTCGCTGCAGGCGTGATCGTGCTGCGCTGGTGAGCCGCCGCCGCGTCCAGACGGTCACCGGCTGGAGCGCGCGCGGTCCCTCGCGCGCGAGCGATCGATTCCGTTCGAGCTCGTTCGATCGTGTTCGAGCGCTGCCCACCGAGGGACCGGTGGGCCTCCACGAGAATCGGAGCGCGTGAGGAATTCCCTCGTCAGTCGGCTCGGGGACGTTTCCACTCGCCCTCAACCCCGAACCGACTGCTCGCGTGGATCTGTGCCGGCGCCGAGCGGCGCCCGGCGAGCGACGCGAGCCGACTCGGGGGTGCGGCCCCGCAAAAACCGCGCTCTTTGCGGGGCGGGGGCTTGAAGCCCCCCGGCGAAACTCAACTCTCGAGGCCGCCTTCGGCGAGGCAGCGGGCGAATGTCTCGACGATCTCGGCGTCCCACCAGCCCCGTGACGTTTCCTCGCGAAGCGTGGCGAGCGCCACGTCCGGAGCGAGCGCCGCGCGGTAGGGGCGGTCGGTGGTGAGCGCGTCGAAGATGTCGACCACGGTGACGATCCGTACCGCGAGCGGAATCTGGTCGCCGGCGAGTCCGGCCGGGTAGCCCGAGCCGTCGAGCCGCTCGTGGTGGTGGCGGATGATCGGCACTACCTTGCGCATGGTCTTCATCGGCGAACAGAGCTCGGCGCCAGCTTCGACGTGACGGCACATCACGCTGCGCTCGCCGGTCGAGAGCTCCTCGTCCTTGCGCAGGATCTCGTCGGGCACGCTGATCTTGCCGATGTCGTGGAAGACGCCGCCCAGCCGCAGCACCTCGAGGGCCGCGGCGTCGAGACCGAGCGCCCGCCCCACGCGGCGGGCGTAGGCGCCCACGCGCCTGCAGTGGCGGCCGGTGTAGCCGTCGCGGCGCTCGACCGCGATGGCGAGCGCTTCCAGCACCTGCGAGGCGTGCTCGAGCTCGTCGGTGAAGTGCTTGAGCGACACCAGCGATCGCACCCGCGCCCGCAGCTCGGCGCGGTTGATCGGCTTGGTGAGGAAGTCGTCGACGCCCAGCGACACCGCGAGCAGCTTGTCGTCGAGCGCGGTGAGCGCCGTGACCATGACGATCGGGACCAGCCGCGTCTTGGGATCGGCCTTGAGCACCCGTGCCACGTCGAAGCCGTCGCGCCCGGGCATCACCGCGTCGAGCAGCACCACGTCGGGCGGATCGCTCGCCACCGCGGCGAGCGCTTGATCGCCGTTCGCCGCTTCCTGGACGACGTAGCCGTCCGCTTCCAGGATGTCGCGAAGCAAGAGCCGATTGGGCTCGATGTCGTCGACCACCAGGATGCGCTCGCCAGCCACGGGGCGAAGTTACCCCACGGCGAGCACGGCTAAAACCAGCGCCGGCGGTCTGCGGCGGCTCGGTTCGCCGCTGGCGACCGAGAGACCGCTGGCGCTCCAACTGAAACCGCTTTCTGGTCGATTGGGCGCGATCGTGCCGTCCGGCTGCGAGGGACCGCAGCCATCCAGCGGCCATTCCTGGCGCTCGGAGGGACGCGGTCCTGGACGCGGTCCCTCGCACGCCCGGGCAAATCGCGACCGTAACCCCCGGTCAGGCGGCGCGAACGTTCGCGCCGCGCAGGCGCGCGACGCGCTTTTCGTACGCATCGCGGACGATCGCGACGTCGTCGAGGAACGCCGGCAGCTCGTCGAGCGTCAACGCCTGCGGTCCATCGCAGAGCGCCTTGCTGGGTGCCGGATGGAAGTCGACCAGCACCATGTTGGCGCCCGCGATGATCCCCTGCGCGGTGACGTGGAAGATGTCGAGCAAGCCGTCCGCCGCCTCGACACGGCCGCCCACCGAGTGCGACGGGTCGATGCACACCGGCATGCGGGTGAGACGCTTGACCACCGGCACGTGCGCGAAATCCACCAGGTTGCGGTGCGGATCGCCGAGATGCGATTTGACCCCGCGCAGGCAGAACGCCACCTGGCGGTTTCCCTCGCTGGCGATGTACTCGCAGGCGTTGATCGACTCCTCGAGGGTGATGCCCATGCCGCGCTTGTAGAGCACCGGCAGCTCTTTCTGCTGGCCGACTTCCTTCAGGAGCTCGAAGTTCTGCGAATTCCGGGTGCCGATCTGCAGCATCACTCCGGTCGCGTCGCCGCTGGCGCGCAGCGCCGCGCGCACCTCGTCCAGGTGCTTGATCGCGGTGATCTCCATCGTCACCACCTGGATACCGTGCTTGCCCGCGAGCTCGAACACGTAAGGCAGGCACTCCTTCCCATGGCCCTGGAAATCGTACGGGCTGGTGCGCGGCTTGTAGGCGCCCATGCGCGCGGTGCGGATACCGTGGCGGGCGAGCGCCGCGAATGTGAGGTCGACGTGCTCGCGGGTGTCGACGGCGCAGAGGCCGGGGATCACGTGGAAGGATTCGTGATTGAACGCGATGCCGCGGTACTCGAACCCCACAGCCTCGACTTGACCGCGATGCCGGCCGATCAGCTTGTAGCGGTCCGAGACGCGGATCACGCGCTCCACTCCAGGAAGCGCCTCGAAGTCGTCGGAGGGCACGGTGGCCGTCGGGCCGATCAGGTAGATCTCGGTCACGCCGCGGATTTTGCCGACCACCTCGTGAACGTTGGTTTCGATGCCTTCATACTTCCGCGCCTGGCGCTTCACTTCCTCGACCTCGGCGCTCGCGGCGCCGATCCCCGGCGTCATGATCACGATCATGGATCTCTTCTCCAGCGGTCGCGCCCGAAACCGGTCGCAACGCAACGCGTCAGTGTAGCGATCGCCCGGATTCTTGTCGCTTTCGAGCTCGTTAACGGTGCGGCTCGCCCGAGCGTCCTTCCCTCGACGTTCCCTCGCGCGTTGACCTGCGAAAGGAGAGGCCACTACGGTCGCGATCGGGATGCCCGAGTCCGCCGGCGGTACCGACCTCGAGCACGTGGCGCTCGTGGAGGCGGCGCGCGGAGGCGATCGCGACGCGCTGGCGCGGCTCTTCGATCGTTACGCGGCGATGGTGCACGGCATCGGGCTCGCGCGCCTCGCGCGGGCCGACGCCGACGACCTGGTCCAGGACGTGTTCCTGGTGGTGATGCGGAAGATCGGCGCATTGCGCGACAGCGCCGCGTTCGGCGGCTGGCTC
>Ga0265320_10002757_pt1 | contig 12128 bp, 6 predicted proteins | sample 4827metaG_FD_202087 | JGI IMG/M metagenome (GOLD analysis project Ga0265320, IMG submission 202087) | Rhizosphere microbial communities from Carex aquatilis grown in University of Washington, Seatle, WA, United States - 4-8-27 metaG | ecosystem: Host-associated > Plants > Roots > Rhizosphere >...
TTTTCGAACCTCGACGTGAGGCTCGGCTATCCGACGGTGCTCGCCGAGAGCGCCGTCACGGTTCGGTGAACTGAGCGAGGGCGCGCCGCGCCTTGTCGATCTCGTGCCCGCGGATGCCCGGGGCCCATTTCGCGGCGCTCGCATGGAGCACGTCGTGCGCTTCGGTGGATTTGTCTTGTCGCCGGAGAGCGCTGCTCAGGCTCATCGCGGCGCGGAGCTCGAGCAGTCGCGCCCCGCGAAGACGGCTCTCCGCGAGGGCGGCGCGAAAATGCTCGGTCGCGGGTTCGACCTCGCCGAGCTCGATCAACAAGGCCCCCTTCAACCGAAGAAGCTCGGGCTCGTACATCGGGCCGAGGCTCTCGCGGCTGAGCGAAAGCGCTTCTTCCGCGGCGCGAAGTCCGTCGGCGATGCGTCCGGTCTCGAGGTGAGCTTCGACGAGATACGACGCGAAGTAGCTTCGGTTCACGATCGCGCCGATGGTGTCGAGGAGCCCGAGCCCTTGCGTCACGGCGGCAAGGGCCCCCTCCGGGTCGCCCTCCTTCAACGAGACCCACCCGCGAACGCAGAGCCCGAGCGCGAGCCAGAACGGAAACTCGTGCTCGGTCCCTACCCGAAGGAGCTCTGCCGTGAGATTCCGCGCTGCGTCGACGTCGTGGAGCTCGCGGCTCAAGCTCGCGGCGTGTGCGGCCGCCTGGCAGAAGATGTAGGGGTCGCCGGTTTTCTCGGCCAGCGTGGTCGCCTTCCGGATTTCTTCTCTCGCGCGTTCTTCGTTGCCTTCGAGTGTCTCGATCCACGCGAGCCACACCGGCCCGGACAGGATGCCCTCGAAGCCGTGCGCGCCGAGCATGCGCTCGTGCTGCGCGCGCGCCGACGTCGTGTCGATCGCGCTCGACGCCAAGGCGAGGTGACGTCGCGCCTCCGCGAAATCCACGCGATAAAACGAGCGCACACCGAGGCAGGAGCGCGCGACGAGGAGCGCGTCGGGGTCGGTCGATTTGTCGGCGATTCGTTCGAACAGGGACGCGAGTCGGTTCACGCCGCGCACGTCCGCGCGGACCAAGTGCACCGCCCAGACGCCGTAAAGGATGCGCAGCGGTACGTCGCCGGACCGCTCGCAGAGCTGGCGCGCCCGCGTGAACGTGTCTTCCACCTCGGACGACGAGTAGCCGCGGGTCGAAATGAGCGCGATCCCGAGCGCGGAGCAGAGCTCGATTTCGAGCGCATCGCGCTCCGGCGTCGCGTCGACGCCGGGCAAGAGCCCGAGCGCGCGCCGGAAAATTTCGATGGCCTCCGCGAACGCCGACGCGGCGAGCGAGCGACGTCCCGCGTCGCTCAGGCAGCGGATTGCGTCCGGCATTTGGCCGGCGGCGCCGTAGTGGTGGGCGAGCACGAGTGGCTGTTTGGACACCAGCTCGGGGTGATAAATCGCCAGCATCTCGGCGACGCGCCCGTGGTGATCTTCGCGCGCCGTCTTCACCAGCGACTGGTAGGCAATTTCGCGGGTCAGCGCGTGCGTGAAGACGTACGCCGGCTCTGGCTCGGCGCGCGCGTACATGAGCCCGGCGGCCACGATGCGTGCGAGCTCACGGTGAAGCGATTCGGCGCCGAGGAGCGAGATTTTCTCGAGCCACGCGAGCGGCACTTCGCGACCGACGACCGCGGCGAGCTGGACCACCGATTTGGCGGACCCCAGCCGATCGAGACGCGCCATCAGCGAATCCTGAAGGCCCATGGGGACCCAATCCGAGCTACCTCCACCGCGCGACGGCGGAGGCTCCGACGAGCGCTCGGCGAGCGTCCGCGCGATCTCCTCGACGTAGAGCGGAACGCCCTCGGCGGCGTCGAGCACTCTGCCGAGGAGCTCGTCGGACGTATCCGCGGAAAACCGTTGCAGCATCGAGTCGGCGACGGCGCGCGCGGCGTCGCGAGACAGTGGCTCGAGCTCGAGGACCGACGGTTCGGTGCCAGGCGCGAACGTGGGCTGGAAGGTGCGCCGGGCCGTGCACAAGGTGAGAGCGGGAATGCTCTTTCGCCGGGCGAGCCATTCTTTCAGGAGATCCAGGGTCGATGCGTCCGCCCAGTGCAGGTCTTCGAACACCAGGACGAGGCGGCGGCTCTCCTCCGCGAGCGAGGCGAACAACAGAACCAAACGATGAATCACCGTCGCGTGCTGTTTGGGCGATGGGAGGAGCGGAGCCGGCGCGGACGCGTCGAGTCGAAGCAAGAGCAAGGCGGCGAGCTCGGACGCGGCGTCGTCGTGGCCGACGCGCGACAGCGCAGCAACGAGGCGGGCGTACTTCGCCTCGTCGGTATCCTTCGGGTGGAAACCAGCCCAGCGCTCGAGATACTGCGTGATCGGATAGAACGACTCCGCCTCGTGATAGTCGGACGCGCTGAACCGGAGGACCCGATAACCCTCCACGCTCTCCAGAAACTCGTGAACGAGGCGCGACTTGCCGAGCCCCGCGTCGCCTCGAATAAGAACGGCGCGTCCTTCGGTGGCCGCCTCGGCCCAGCACCCCGTGAGGAGCTCGAGCTCGCGGCTTCGACCGACGAAATCCGAAAACCCACGGCGCTCGGCGACGTCGAGCGGCGTCGAGGCGCGTCGATGGCCGAGGACGCGGTGGAGCTTCATGGGCCGCGAAACGCCCTTCAGCGGACGGACACCGACGACCTCGCTCTCGAAATAGCCGTCGATGAGCGCGTGCGTCGTGTCGCTCACGTAGACGCTGTTCGTCTCGGCCTGCGCCTGTACGCGAGCGGCGATGTTGGGTGTCGCGCCGACCGCCAGGCGCTGCGGCTGCGTCTCGTCACCCATCTCGCCCACGACGACCGGCCCGGTGTGCAGTCCGGCGCGGACCGAAAGCTCGTGGGGAAGGCGGCGGTCCTGCTTTGCCGCGAGCATGGACTCGACCACCGCGAGGGCCGCTTCGACCGCGCGTCGCGGCGCATCGGCGGATGCCGACGGATAACCAAAATAGACGAGGAGCCCGTCGCCGAGAAATTGTGCGACGTGTCCGTCGAAGCGCCGCACGATGTTGGCGCACCGCTGCTGATAGTCGCGGAGCACGTGGCGTAGGTCTTCCGGGTCCATCTCTTCGGCGAGCGCGGTCGCGCCGACGAGGTCGCAGAAAAGAACCGTGATTTGTCGCCGTTCGGCGCCCGCGCCGTCGAGCTCACTGGGCGGCGCCGCGTCGTCCGGCTGCACCGATGGACCACTTCCTGGTGTCGAGCTGTCGCAATGGGAGCATCGACCCCGCTCGTCGAGCGGTCCGTCGCAACGCGGGCAGGACATGAGGCAGCGTACTACGACCGCGTTGCCGATCAAAAATGGAGTCGCCGAAGTTTCGCTTCCACGTCGAATGCTCCTTCGAAGTCGCCACGTGGCCGCGTGAACGTCTTTCAATCGGCAGACGGCGGGCTGTCGGCCAATGAGGCGGCACCCATCTCGCCCCGGTGGCCGAAGAGCTCGCCCGACGTCTGCTCGGACTCGGGGATTGACGAGCGCCATGGCGTAGAGCCGGGCTCGGCGGTTCGTGCGCGTTTCCGCCGTCGCACCACCGACACGACGGCAACCGCGCCACTGATTGCGACGCAAAGAAAGGGTGGCTTCGAGCACGGGGTGGCCGTCATTCGACATCCACTGCCCGACGCGCGTTCGGCGTTCGTCGCCGCAACGTCCCGGTCCATGGAGCCGCCTTCTTCACTCGCGCACCGCGTGGGGTTCGCGAGACTCGAATCGCGGGGCTCGCGCGAGCCGGCCTCGCGCGGCGCTTCGGCGTCGTGTGTCATGGGTAGGGGCACCGTCGACGGCGCGCCGTCGACGCGGGCTCGGTCGGGCACGAAGGCGTCCGCGTCGTCCGTTTTCGCGTCGACCGGCTCGGCGTCGAGCGGGCTTCGGGGGCCGCCCGATGCGACACTCGGGCCGCGCGCGAACGCGAGGAGGCCGCCCGCAGTTCCGTTGAACACGTCGAGATCGACCGCGGTGGAAATTCCGGGCGCCCGTCCGTCGCCGCTTCGTTGCCAGAAGGTCCACGTCGTCCACGGCGCGGGAAGGGCGGGACACGAGGCGCCGTAGTCGGCGACCCAGAGGGGATACACGCCGCCCGCGTCGCTCTCGAGCCGGTTCCAGAACGACGCAACGCTGTAGATGAGGGGCCGCTTTCCGGTGCCCGCTTCGACGCGAGCGAGCCAAACTTCGGCCCGCAGCGCGAGCTCTGGCGCGGCCATTCCGCTGGTCGTTTCCAAGTCGAGCGCGACGGGCAGATCAGCCGGGCCGAGCTTACCGACGGCGCTGACGACGAGATCTGCCTGAACCGCGGCGTCTTCGTCCGGTTCGAAAAATTGATACGCGCCACGGACGAGTCCGGCCTTGGCGATGGCGGACCAATTGTCGACGAAGCGATCGTCGGGATGGTCGATTCCGTCGCTGATTCGCGCGATGGCGAACCCGAAGCCACCCGCCGCGAGCTCATCGAAATCGACGGCGCCTTGATAGTACGAGACGTCGACGCCCAAGACCGTGTTCGGGCCCGCGCAGACGTCGAGCGCCGCGCGTGAAGAACCGAGTCGATCCGTCTCGATCGGGTCACACGCGGTGCTCGTCGCGAGAACCGTGACGCCGAGTGCCGTCCGAAATGCAGCGCGGCGATGGAGCGACGTAGGGACGCGCGCTTGCGACGGCGGGATCGGGCGGGCCTCGACCATGCTCCCCATCGGGCGGGCGCGCGTCGAGTTGCGTCTCCCGTGTTAGCCGGCTTCGCCGTTCGCGCGGCGCTGGCAAGCGGTCTCGAGAAAGTCGATCACCAGCGCGGTCCATCCCGTCTGATGGCTCGCGCCGAGCCCACGCCCGTCGTCGCCGTGGAAGTATTCGTAGAACAACACCAGATCGTCGAAGTGAGGATCGTCCGCGTAGCGTCGGTCGGCGCCGTGACAGGCTCGCGAACCGTCTTCGCGTTGCAAAAAGAGCCGGGTGAGTCGCCGCGCCAGCTTTCCGGCGACCTCGAACAGGGTGAAAAACTCGCCGGAACCCGTCGGGTACTCGACCGTCAGCGAGTCCCCGTAGAAGTGGTGATAGCGCTCGAGCGCTTCGACGAGGAGGTAGTTCACCGGAAACCACACCGGCCCGCGCCAGTTCGAATTTCCCCCGAAGAGCTCGCTGTCCGATTCGCCCGGCGCATACGAGACGGAGCGCTCGCTGCCGTCGAGCTTCATGACGAACGGGTGCTCGCGGTGAAATCGACTGAGCGAGCGGACGCCGTACGGCGACAAAAATTCGGCCTCGTCGAGCACGTAGCGGAGCACCCGCACCAGGCGATCGCGCGACGGCACGGCGAAAAGGCGCCTCGCGACCTTGCCCGGGCTCGGCGGGCTGTACGAGATGTGCCGCGCGAGATCGGGGCGGTGTTCGAGAAACCAGTCCATGCGCTTCTTGAAACCGGGCAGGCGCGCGATGCGTTCGTCGTCGATCACCTCGACGATGAAGAGCGGAATGACCCCCACCATCGAGCGGGTCCGTAGCCGCGTGGTCTGCCCCTCTAAATTCAGGCGGTCGTAGTAAAACCCGTCGACGTCGTCCCAGAGCCCGGTGCCCCCGAGGGTGTTCATGGCGTCGACGATCGCGATGAAGTGCTCGAAAAACTTCGACGCGAGGTCTTCGTAGACGGGGTCGTGATGCGCGAGCTCGAGCGCCATGGATAGCATCGTGCCGGCGAAGAACGCCATCCACGCCGTTCCGTCCGCTTGCTCGAGATAGCCGCCCGCGGGCAGCGGCTTCGAGCGATCGAACAGCCCGATGTTGTCGAGGCCGAGGAACCCGCCGGAGAACAGGTTGTTCCCTTCGCTGTCCTTCCGGTTCACCCACCAGCTGAAGTTGAAGAGCAGCTTCTGGAACACCTTCTCGAGAAAGGCGAGGTCGCGCTGCCCGCGCCGGCCGGTCATCTTGTAAACGCGCCACGCGGCCCAAGCGTGCACGGGCGGATTGACGTCGCCGAACGCGAACTCGTACGCGGGCAGCTGGCCGTTCGGATGCATGTACCACTCGCGTAGCAGGAGCAGGAGCTGACCCTTGGCGAACTCCGGGTCCAGGCGCGCGGTCGGGATCATGTGGAACGCCAGATCCCACGCCGCAAACCACGGGTACTCCCACTTATCCGGCATGGAGAGCACGTCACGGCTGAACACGTGACGCCAATCGCGATTGCGACCGCGCTTGCGAACCGGTGGCGGCGCCGGCTCTTTCGGATCGCCGTCGAGCCAGTCGCGAACGACGTAATGATAGAACTGCCGCGACCAGATGAGCCCGGCGTACGCCTGCCGGAGCACGTTGCGTTCGTCGGGCAGCGCCCCCGCTGGAAGCAGGGCGTCGTAAAACTCATCCGCTTCGTACTTTCGGAGGGCGAAGGCATCGTCGAATCCCTTTCCGAAGGGTTCGTCGGCGGTCACCGGTCCGAGCACGAGGCGCATCCGCCAGGTCGTCGAAGCGTGCGCTGGAACGACCCGGCGGTAGTGCCCCGCAGCTTTCGTTCCCCGCTCGAGCGGGTTCACCGCGTTCGGGACGTCGTGCACGACGTGCTCGTGGAACCCATCCTTCTTGTACGGAGCGGCCGAGGGGAAATTGAACAGGCGCTCCGCGTTGGTTTCGTTCTCGGTGAAGAGCAGCTCCGGCGTCTCCGTGTCTTCGAAGAACAGACGGACGTCCCCGAAGCTGTCGTGGTAACCGCGGATGCAAAAGAGCCCATCGCGAGCGAGCTCGGGCTTCGCGCCGTAACCTTCTTCCGTCTTTCCCCAGCTCCACGTGTTGCGAAACCAGAGCGTCGGGAGCACGTGAATCGCCGCGTCCACGGGCCCGTGGTTCGCGACGGTGACGACGATGAGGATGTCCTCTGGCGACGCTTTCGCGTACTCGACGGTGACGTCGAAATAGCGACCGTCGTCGAACACACCGGTGTCGAGCAGCTCGTACTCCGGGTCTCGGCGGGTCCGGTGCCGCGTCTCGACGAGCAGCTTTTCGTACGGATACGTCTCGTGCGGATACTTGTAGCGAGCCTTCAGGTACGTACTCGTGGGCGTCGCATCGAGATAGTAATAGAGCTCCTTCACGTCCTCGCCGTGATTGCCCTCGTTCCCGTTGAGTCCGAAGAGGCGCTCTTTCAGGATCGGGTCGTGTTCGTTCCACAGCGCGAGCGCGAAGCAGAGCCGCCCTTGTCGATCGCTGATGCCGAGCAGGCCGTCCTCGCCCCAGCGATAGGTGCGACTGCGCGCGTGATCGTGCGGGAAGTAGTCCCAGCACGCGCCGCTCACCGAGTAGTCCTCGCGCACGGTGCCCCACTCGCGTTCGGAGAGATAGGGGCCCCAGCGCTTCCAGTTCGCTTCTCGACGCGCGTCTTGGGCGAGGCGCCAGCCTTCCGCGGTCGTGCTCACGGCCTGTTTTCCGGACGTCATGCGATCCGGCCCGTCAACTGCGTTCGCGCGATCGCTCGGCGTTCTCGAGGTGCTCGAGGCGCGCATTGGTGTCGGCGCGGAACTCGCCGAGCTCTCGCAATATCGTTTCGATATTCACTTCGTTCTTCAAGTTCACCTTGAAGTCGGTGTCGGATTGAGCCCGATCCTTCAAGCCTTGTCGGTTCTGGCTCATGACGATCAGCGGGCCTTGCAGCGCGACCAGGATGGCTAGAAGCAAATTGTAGAAGACGAACGGGTAGGGATCGAAGGGATCTTTCGCGAAGTGGCCCAGATTGATCGCGACCCAGCCGACGGTCATGACGCCGAGCGCGATGATGAACGCCCAGCTCCCGTTCAGCTCGGCGACCTTGTCGGCGAGCCGATCTCCCCAAGTCAGGTTCTTGTCGAGCTCTTGAACGACGTTCTTCGCGGCGCGGTCGGAGAGCAACGCGTTGGTTTCGCGGAGGGCGGTCGTCATGGTGCGCAAGATCGCCATCGCCGCGCGCGGACGTCGTTCGAGATAGTCCGACAAGGTTGCCGCGCTGAGCTCGAGCAGCAAGACGTCCGTCGTGGCGAGCGCGCTCGCCGATCGCGCTTTCTTGTCGAAGAGCGACAGCTCGCCGAAGTATTCGCCGCGCGTGACGTCCTTCAATGAAATGCGTCGCGAGTCCTCGCCCGGCAAGTGGATGTTCACGTGCCCGGAGGCGACGATGAACATCTTCGTGCCCGCGTCGCCCAGATTGAAAATCGTTTCGCCTGCCGAAAATCGGCGTTCGATCACGCTTCCAGCGAGCGCGGTGAGGTCGTCTTCCGCGAGCCCTTCGAAGAGGGGAATGCCGCGGAGAAGTTCCGTTCGTTCCACGGTCATCTCCGTATCACGAGAGCGAAGCGTACCCCGAAGAAAGGGCCTGTTCCCAGTCGAGGCGGCCGCGCGATCGGGCGAGCGCCGCCATACTTCGATGATCGTACGGCACCGCGACGAGCTCCGCCTTCCAATCGGCGCCACTCTGCTCGACGATTGCGTAGCGCGCGTTCGGCGAGCCGCTCTCCATCACGTGCGGGTGCGGCCTCTTCGCGAGATACGCCGGTTGACCGACGCTTCCCGGATTCACGAGGAGCTGTCCGCGCCGTGATCGCATGATCCGCGGCGAGTGAGTGTGCCCGCAAACGACCACCGGCGCGGTCACGCCGTCCAGGCGGTCGTCGATCTCCGCGGGGCTCGCTGGACGCGTGTGGAACCCCGCCGGCGTGTCGAGGAAGTATTCGACGTCGCTTCGTGGCGTGGCGTGACACAAGAGAACGTGTTCGTCGAGTGCGACCTTCGACTTCAACGTCGCCATCCACGCGAACGCCGCGTCGTCGAGGAGCCCGTGCGCGTAGGCGTCGGCATCGTTCGGTGAGTGCGCGAACTCGAGTAGCTGGCGCTCGTGGTTACCGGCGAGATGCAGCCAATCGGTCGCCATCAAGTACTCTGCGGTTTCGCGCGGGAGGAGGGGTCCCGATAGGCTGTCGCCCAGGTTCACCACGCGATCGACGCCCCGTCGTTCGAAATCGGCGACGACCGCCTCGAGCGCGGGCAGGTTGCCGTGAATGTCGGAGACGATCGCGAGGCGCAAGAAGACCTGGGCGACGAGGCTACCTGGAGCGATTGCCGGGTGGAACCCGGGCTTCTTCGGGCGGTCCAATCTCTCGGCGGCCTCCGATGACGAGGCTGCGCTCGCTCGACATCGATAGGGTGACCGTGCATGATGAAAAGTCAGAGGTAGCGAGGTGCGGGAGCGCGGCTTGCTTGAACGGCTCGATAGGGCCGAGCACAACGAGGGTCGTGGCACGCAGGGCGGCAGAGCGCGGTCTCTGGGCCTTGCTCTCGGAATGGGGCTCGCCGCGATGGTCGGCGCGGGGTGCGCCTCGGACACGGGCGTCGTGTTTTCCCGCCCGAACGAAAGCGGCGGCCAAGGCGCCGGCGACGCGGGTGCGTACGGGGGCACGGGTCCGGACGCTGGGGGTTCGGGCGGCGTCTCTGGCACAGGCGGCGTCGTTTCCGGTGGCAGCGGCGGCGCGTCGACGGGCGGTCGCGATGCCGGGACCGGCGGCGTCGTTGCGTCGGGCGGCGGTTCCTCGGGCAGCGGGGGCACGACTCCAACGGACGGAGGAAGCACCGGAGGGAACTCGGGTACCGGCGGCACCGGGGGGACGTCCGGCAGCGGGGGCACCGGGGGCACGTCGGGCAGCGGCGGCAACGGCGGAAGCGCCGAGGGCGGCCCACCGGATGGCTCGCCCGGAAGCGGTGGCGTCGTCGGCGACTCGGGTACCGACGCCGGCGCCTGCGGCGCGAATGGAACGCACTGCACTCTCGCCGGGGGTGGCAGCGCGCTCTGCAAAGATCACGTTTGCGCGGCGTGTGCCGCGACCGCTGCCGGCAACACGGCGTGCTCGACGGCTTACGGAAACGGCGCGGGGTTCGTGTGCGCGTCGGGGCAATGCGTCGCGGGCGATTGCAACGTCGCCGCCGACTGCCCCGGCGGACAGATCTGCGGCTTGGACACGCCGCATCGATGCGGCGATTGTGCGAGCAACGCCGATTGTCGGAACGCACCGGGATACGGCGTGGGTTATCTCTGCGCGTCGGGCCTGTGCGTCCCCGGCGATTGCACGGCCGACGCCGATTGCGCGACGGGAACCCTTTGTGGCGTCACCGCGCCGAATCATTGCGGTCCCTGCGCCACGGACGCGGAGTGCGCCGCCGACCCGACTTACGGCGCGGGGACGATCTGCAACACGACGACCGGGACGTGCGTGTCCGGCGCGTGCAGCGGCGAGAGCACCGCGTGCGACGCGAATGCCGGCGATGTGTGCTGCAAGGGCGCCTGCGTCTCGGGAAGTTGCTGCAAGGACAACGACTGCGCGACGGGCGGCGGCCAATCCGCGTGCGTCGACAACACGTGCACGTCGTGCAATCAAGTCGGGGGCAATACGGTGTTCGTCGATCCGCTCGGCGGAAGCGACGCGGTCGGCACCGGAGACAACCAGTCGGGCTGCGCGTTCAAGACCATTTCGCGCGCGCTGTCGTTCGCGGCATCGTCGGCGAACGCCATCACGGCGGTCACGGTGCTCACGACCGGTCCCGTCGGTACGGCTGACAACGGCGAAGTGTTCCCGCTGGTCGTCCCCGGCGGCGTGACGCTCGCCGGCGACGCTGCGCCGGTCTCGGTTCACGTGCCATCCGGGACGGTCGGGTTCGTGCTCGACGCGGCGGGTTCATCCTTGTCTTGGTTCGCGATCGACGGACAAGGCGCGGGGCTCCACGGTCTCTGGGCGCGCCGTGGAGCCGACGCCGTCGTCGGCGAAGTGAGCGTGACGAACATGACCGGCGACGGCATCGACGTCACCGACGACGGCATGCTCGAAATTCATGACGGCACGAGCTCGAGCGGCAACGGCGGCAGCGGGGCAGCCGACGGGATGCGAATCGCCGACGCCGCGTTCGTGAGCGTCGTCGCCGGTGGCAACGACCCGATCCAGTTCGACGGCAACGCCGAGCACGGCATCTTCGTCACCGGACAGGGCTCGATCGCGATGCAAGGCAAACCAGCGAACGCCACCGACGGGACGATCACCGCGAACGGCAACGGCGTCACCGGCGTCGCGATCGAACAGACGCCGAATTCCGGCAGTCCGTCGAGCACGCTTCGCGGCGTGGTCGCGTCGCTCAACACGGGCAGTGGCTTCCGTTTTGCCGGCGGTACCGGCGTCACTCTCCGCGGCAGCGTGGCGCTCGGAAACCACGCGAGCGGCGTCCTCGTCACGACTTACGAAAACGGGAACCTGCGCAGCAACGACACGTCGAAGATCGATCTCGGCGCGGACCCGTCCGCCGATCCCGGCGACAACGTCCTTCAGCTCTCTGCCGGAAATGACCCGAACGTCGGTGCCGGGATCTGTCTGTCCCTCGACCGGATCGCCGGTTCGTCGCTCAGCGCCGCGGGCAACACCTTCTCCGGCCCCGTCAATTGCGCCGACACCCCAGGAACGCTCGCGCGGAACGCGACGTGTACGCGAGGGGTCGACATTTCGGTGCGCACCGTCGGCGCGACCGCGAACACCATCGTCGTTTCCGAGTGCCAATAGCGCGCGCGCTTCAACGCGACGACACGAGCTCGGGGGAAGGGGCGCTATCGCGGGTGCCCTTCGGTTCCGCGCCGCCGCGAAGAGCCGGCCGCGCCGGGCGCGCCGGGGGCGGCTCCTTCGAGGCGTTCTCCACGACGTCGTGCACGAACCGCAACTTCGAAATCGCGCGCTCGGAGAGCACGAAGGGATACAGATCGGCGAGCCCCATCGCGCGATTCATGCTGTTCAGCGCGGTCGTGAGCGGGATCCACGCCGCGATCAGGTCGTCGAAGTCGTCGAAGTCCAGGTGCCACGTCACCAGGATGCGCGGACCTTTGCCGCCGCCGACCGGGCTCGGTCGCAGCGCCATGCCGTAGTTGCGCGCGGTGTCGAGCGTTTCGACGATGTGGAGATAGTGGGCCCAGGATTCGGCAAAATCTTCCCAGGGATGCATCGAGGCGTACGAGCTCACGAAGTTCGTCTGCCAATCAGCTGGGGCACCCTCCGCGTAGTGGCGCTTCAAAGACTCGTCGTAGTCGACGCGCTCGTCGCCGAACACGTCTCGAAACGCGGCGTGG
>Ga0265320_10002758_pt1 | contig 12127 bp, 9 predicted proteins | sample 4827metaG_FD_202087 | JGI IMG/M metagenome (GOLD analysis project Ga0265320, IMG submission 202087) | Rhizosphere microbial communities from Carex aquatilis grown in University of Washington, Seatle, WA, United States - 4-8-27 metaG | ecosystem: Host-associated > Plants > Roots > Rhizosphere >...
GCTCCTCGACGCTTCCGTTAAAACGGCCGTGGTTCTGGCGGCGCCGGCAAGTTGCCAGAATCGTGGCGTCCGGGTGCGCTGCAAGCAGGCCGCGGATGACGGCAACGCCCTGCTCCGGCTCGTCCAGGCAGTCCAGCCGGAACTCCAGAAACGTCTCCCCCGACACCACCTCGCGCCGGGCATGCTCCAGCAGCTTCTCGGGCGTAGAAAAGCCTAGTGCGACGGCAATGCGCGGGAATGATTCCGGCGACGGCATCGGTTGAGCGTCACTAGAATATCACGGGTGGGAAGTGCCTATCACCGAGCCGCGACCGCGAGGGAACGGACTCTCACGCCCGCTTGATGCGCGCATGATACACCGCTGCCCCGGCGGCGATGGTCAGGATGGCCGCGATCGAAACCCCCGGCCGGAGCATCACACCGTAGACGATCGTCCACAGGCCCACCAGGATGAACACCAGTGGGATCAACGGCCAGCCGAAGCTCACAATGCGCAGCTTCTGCCAGTTCGGCCGCCTCCGGAAGAAGAACAGCGACGCCACCGAGAGCACGGCGAACGAAGTCAGGCTGAAGCCGATGTAGACCACCAGGTCGGGGAACGGCGTCAGCGTCATCAGCACCGCGCACAGTCCCTGGCACAGGATCGCGATCACCGGCGTGCGCCAGCGCGGATGCACGTGCGCGGCCATCTTGAAAAACGCGCGGTTCTGCGCCATCGCATAGTAGACCCGCGGTCCCACCGTGACCTCGGCGTTCACCGTGGCCACCAGGCACAGGGCGATGAGCGCGCCGAAAAGGCCGCCCATCGCGGGCCCGAACAGCGCGGTGGCGGCGGTCGCGCCGATCTCCAGGATCGGTTTGCCGTCGGCGCCTCTCATCCCCGAAAGCGGCAGCGCATAGAGGAACACCACGTTCAGAGCGATGTAGATGGCCGCCACCAGCAACGTGCCGAACGTCAGCGCCATCGGCAGCGTCCGCTCCGGCAGCTTGAGTTCCTCCGCCACATAAGTGGCCGCATTCCAGCCGCTGTAGCACACGTAAATCCAGAAGAGGCTGATAGCGAACTGCGCGCCCACCGGGAATTTCGAAGTGCGCGCCACCCCTTCGGAGAAATGGCCCCAGCTCCCGTGGCCGGCAACCAGGCCCAGCACGATGAAAGCCAGAATGACGGTCAGGTTCACGCCCGTGAGCAGGTTCTGGAGCTTCGCCACGCGCCGCACGCCGAAGATGTTGACCGCGGTCAGTACGGCGATCAGCGTCCCCGCAACCACCTGGGCGGGACCGAACTGCAACTGGATGTGGCCCCATCCCATGCTCACCGTGATCCAGTTCCCGCCGAGATCGGGCAGCAGGCCGCTGACGGTCCGGGCCCATTCCGGGCCGCCGTTGCCGACGCCCCGCCTCACAGCTTCCTGCACTCCGCCCAGGTACTTCGCGCAGGCCAGCGAAGCGGCCGCAATGGGCGCCGAGAACCCGGCGAAGAACGAAACCCAGCCGGTCATAAAGCCCCAGGTCGGGCCGTAGGCGCGCGTCAGGTAAACGTACTCGCCGCCGGAGCTCGGAAAATTGATGCCCAGTTCGGAATAGCAGAGCGCGCCCGCCAGGGCAAACAGCGCGCCCACCACCCAGATGCCCAGCACCAGCCTGGCATTGCCGAGATCGCCCGCCAGAAAGCCGGTGCTCGTGAAAATGCCCTGGCCGATCATGTTCGAGATCACCAGCGCGGTGGCGCTGAAGATGCCGAGCTGCCGTAGAAGCGTGGCTGCCTTCTTGCCAACGTCCGTGCTGATTTTATCGGCCACTTCTGGAACTTCATTGTACATTGAGCGGCCAAAACCCGCCCGCGACTCGCTAGAATGGTCAACCGATGAACCGCCGCCGCTTTCTCTATAGTTCCGGATTGCTCGGGTTGACCGGCCCCGCCGGCGTCCAGGCAGGCGCCTCTCGGTGGATCGCCAGAGCGGCGGAGGCAGCACTCGCCATGCAGCGCCGCGACTGGGAACAGGGAATCCTGGCCCAGGCGTTCCTCGAGGCCGGCGACCGCGATCGCGTGATTCTGCTCACCAAGGCTGCCATCGTTCAGCGAGTCCCCGACGGGCGCCTGGGCGTGGTGATCGAAGGCAGCCCCACGGACCCGGCCATGGGCGGCGAAGCGTATTGGCGCGCCGGCGAGATGACCGGCGACGTCAAGATCCAGGAAGCAGCGCGCGGCTTGCTCGAATGGATCCTGCTGCACGCGCCGCGCAGCTCCGATGGGACGCTGTACCACGTCTTCAAGCAACCCGAAATGTGGTCCGACGGCCTCAACGGAGCTCCACCATTCCTCGCGGCGACCGGTCACTATGACGAGGCGCTGCGCCAGATCGAAGGCTATCGCAAGCGCCTCTGGAATCGCGGCAAGAAGCTTCTCGCGCACATCTGGGACGACGGCGCGCGCCAGTTCAAGGACCCCAACTTCTGGGGAGTGGGCAACGGTTGGGCAGCGGCCGGCCTCGCGCGCGTGATTCGCGCCCTGCCGGCGGAGCGCGCGGAAGACCGCACGCGGCTGGCCGCCTTCGCCCGCGACATCATCGACGGATGCCTCGCCTTTCAACGCCCCGACGGCCTCTTCCACAACGTGGTGGACCGCCCTGAGACGTTCGTAGAAACCAACCTGGCTCAGATGCTGGCCTTCGCCATCTACACCGGCGTGAAGGGCGGCTGGCTGCCGAAGGACTATCTCGCCGCCGCCGCCCGCATGCGAACGGCCGCGCGGGACAAGATGGACGCGTTCGGTTACGTGCAAGGAGTATGTGGCGCGCCCAACTTCGACCACGCCGGAGTCGCCACCGAGGGCCAGGCTTTCTTCATCATGATGGAGGCCGCCGCCGCACTTGTGGGGCAGGTGTCCACACCTGCAGCGGGTCTCCAGACCCGCCCACGCTCCTTCACAAGCTAAACTGTCGGAGATGCCCGCACGCCTGTTCGCTCTCGCAGTGATCGCAATCTCCGGGCTCGCCGCCCCGCCCGCCAATGATTGCCAGTGGACAGGCGTACTCCGCGACGGCCACGGCGCGCCAATTGCGGACGCGACCGTGAGCGTCCAAGCGGGCGACATCCGCGCCACCGCGCGAACCGCGCCGGACGGCCATTTCACCTTCGCCGCCCTCGCGCCCGGCGCCTATTCGGTCACGGCCGAACGCAACGGCTCCTCGGTCACCGCGCCACAAAAAGTCGACCTCACCGCAGGCTGCCCGGCGGCCGTTCTCGAATGGCCGGCCACCGGAGAGCTGACGATCGTTGCCGGAGAGAAGCCGCGCGAGAGCACCGGCGGCGAGCAACTGTCCAGCAAAGCCGTCTCCGGCCTTCCGCTCAACAAGCGCGACTTCAGCCAGCTGCTGTTGCTCGCGGCCGGCACCATGACCGACTCCAACGGCTCCGCGAACTTCACCCAGCAGTTCGCCGTCAACGGGCAGCGCGGCACCGCGGCGGTCTTCGCAATGGACGGCGCCGACAACAGCGATCCGGAAATCGGCGGCGCCACCTTCTCCAATTTCAACGTGGACGCCGTGCAGGAGATCCAATCCAACTCCGGGTGGATGCCGGCCGAGATCGGGCGCGGCGCGGCGGGTTTCACCAACATCGTCACCCGCTCCGGAGCCAATGCGATGCACGGGTCGGCGTTCGAGTTCCTCCGCAACGCGGCGCTCGACGCGCGCAATTTCTTCGACCGCCGCTCAGAGGCGAATCCGGGCCGCATCCCGCCATTCGTCCGCAACGAGTTCGGCGTTACCAACGGCGGAGCGATCGTCCACGACCGCACGTTCTACTTCGTCGAGTATCAAGGTTTCCGCCAGGTATTGGGCACCACGCAAGTGATCCCCGTCCCCACCGCCGCCGAACGAGCCGGGCAGGATACGACGGCCTTCCCCGGCGACACGCTCTACGTGCCAGTGGACGCGAGCATCGCCAAATTGCTGGCCCGCTATCCGCTCCCCAACGACGTCCAGGGCCCTTACGGCGCGCGCACCTATGCGACGTCCTCGAAGGTGACCACCGTCTCGGATCAGTTCTCGCTCCGCATCGACCACCGCCTGTCCGATAAGTCGCAACTGTTCGGTCGATTCAGCCTCAACGACATCACGGGACCGGTGACAAACCCCAGCCAGACCGCCATCGACCCGAATTTCGCGACCCGCTACATCGACCGCCAGCGCAACGCCGTGGTCACTTTCACGCGCACGCCTTCGCCGCATCTCACATCCGAGTCGTCGATCAGCTTCACGCGCACCACCCCTTCGTTCCCCACCTCCGACCATACCGACCCCGCCCTGAAGTTCGGCGACGGCCTCTACGAGGCTTTCAACAACTCCGCCGGAAGCGTGATCGCCGCCTACGGCAACCTGTTTCAGGCGCGCCAGAACTTCACCTGGATTCGCGGGAAGCACACCATCAAGTTCGGCGGCGAGGTGCGCGCCAACCGCGACACCACGCTGTTCGGGCTCAGTCCCAACGGCGAATACCAGTTCGGCGGCGGTGTGGCTTACTCTCCCGTGGACATCCGGTCCGCGAGCGGCGCGCACGACATTGCGGCCGGCACCGCCCTGCCGGACACGCTGAGCGGCCTGCTCACCGCCAGCGCGTTCACTTATACCATCGCCGTGGCGCCGCTGATGTTCGCGCAGGGTGATAGCATCGGCGACTCAGCGATCCACCGTGACGCGTACAACGCCTACATTCAGGACAGTTGGAAAGTGTCGGATCGCCTGCTGCTCAACTACGGCCTGCGCTACGAAATCGATTCGCCGATCCGCGAGACCGACAAGCGCACATCGGCCCCCGTGCTCTCGCCGTCGCCGGGCCGCCTGCCCGGATCGGAAATGCTGATCAACCCGCAGCCGGCATATGCGTTGGACAAGAACGGATGGGGCCCTCGCCTGTCCGTCGAGTGGCGCCCCGCCGCGAACACGCTCGTCCGCGTCGGCGGAGGAATCACCACGCTGCTCACCAACCTCTGGCAGGACAATGCGCTCACCGGCGGCACGCCTTTCGTCGTCTATCCGCGCCTGACCGCGGCGCCCGGCCAGTCCATACGCTTCGGCATGACGGTCACGCCGCAGCAGCTCCCCATCGTGTACACGACTTCGGGATCGCCCGCGTTCGCCTCCGGCGATTCGAAGCAGGTGCCCGGCAACACCGTGATGGACATCCAGCGTTTCGAGCAGGACCTGGCCGCGCTCTCGCCCGATCGCCGCATCACTCCGTTAGGGACGGCCGGGATCTCCCGCAATTTCCGCAACGGCTACATGGCTTCCTGGACGGCCGGCCTGGAGCGCAAACTCCGCGGAGCCAGCCTGAACGCAGCCTACGTGGGCGCGGCCGGAGTCAAGCTGCCGGCGATGGATTTTCCCAACGGGTTCACAGGCGCGGACGGCGCCTACGCGCCCTACACGCAGTTCGACGCGTCCGGCAGTGCCGTGGGCGGCTACGGCCCGGTGACGCTGATGACCAACCGTTCGCACTCCACCTACCATTCGTTGCAGGTGTCCGCGCAGCGCGATCTCACGGCCTCCGGCCTCGGATTTCAGGCCAGCTACACCTTCTCCAAGTCCATCGACGACACCAGTTCGGTGATCGGCGGATTCGTCTCGGGATCGTCGGGCGCGGTGTCCCAGCCCTCGCCCCAGGACCCATTCAATCCGAGCCGTGACCGGGGGCCGTCCACGTTCGACATCGCCCACGCGTTCACGCTAAGCCTGTTCCAGGATCTGCACGCCGACCGCCTGGCATTGCTGAAGCCGCTGGGGAAGACACTGACCGGCGGATGGCAGTTGCTGGGCATCGGAACCGTAATGAGTGGCGCCCCGTTCACCGTCTACTCCGGCGTGCAGCAGACCAGCGCCGGCGCGGGCGGCACGGACCGCCCCGATCAGATCGGCGCCCCGCAGTTCTCCACCAGCCGAACCGTGCGCGAGGACTACTTCGGGCTCGGCGCCCAGAACGCGTCGTTCTTCTCCATTCCGGTGAACGTGCCGGGCGGGACCGGTCCGAACCACGGCCGCTTCGGAACGCTCGGCCGCAACACCTTCCGCGGGCCGGGCTTCCGCAACTTCGACATGGCCCTGATCAAGGACACGCCCTTCGGCGCGCGGGGCGGCGCGGAGCTGGCGACCTTGCAACTGCGCGCCGAGTTCTTCAATGTGTTCAACCTGGTGAATTTCGGCCTGCCCTCGAACATCGTGACCGGCCCGGGGTTCGGAGAGATCAGCCGCACCGCCGGATCTTCCCGGCAGATACAGTTTTCACTGAAGCTGATTTACTGACATAATACCGAGGGCCGCCCAACGGGCCAAGGAGGACTTATGAATCGGAACCAGGGCATCATGGCTGGCTGTTTTCTGGCGGTGCTCGCCGCTTCGACCGCTCTCGCCCAGAGAACCGAAGACATCGAGGGAGCGAAAGACCACCCCCTGGTGTCGCGCTATCCCGGCTCGTTCATCAGTGAACACGAGTTCGTCGAGTTCGATGAGTTCACGTTGCCGCTGAGCAAGGCGAAGGACGACGGCACGCTCGATAAGAGCAAGCACCTCGAAGGCAAGATCACCCGCATCGTCTACGACACTCCGGTCGGCCGCTCCATCCTCGAAATCTACCGCAACTACGAGAGCGCGCTGAAAAGCGGCGGCTTCCAGGTGCTGTTCTCGTGCGTCAACGAAGAGGGCTGCGGAGGCAACGGGCCCACGCTGTTTGCCGCGAAGGGCCGTGAAGATTGGAACTGGCCCAAGGGCCAGCGCTACCTCTCGGCAAAACTCGCCCGTGCCGAGGGCGACGTATACCTCAGCCTGTTCGTGGGCCAGTGGAGCAACCTCTCCAACGGCGCCTCCGTTCATCTTTATGTCGTCGAGGAAAAGCCCATGGAAGGAGGCCTCGTGACTGTGGACGCCGCCGCCCTGGCCGGCGATATCGCCCAGACCGGGCACTCGGCCGTCTACGGTATCTTATTCGACACCGGCAAGGCGGACGTCAAAGAGGAATCCGCGGCCGCGCTGGCCGAAATCGCGAAAATGCTCCAGCAGGATCCCGCGCTCAAGCTGCTCGTGGTGGGGCACACGGACAACGTCGGAGCGCTCGCCTCGAACATGGATCTCTCGAAGCGTCGCGCGGCCGCCGCGGTTCAAGTGCTCACGACAAAGCACGGCATTGCCGCGGCGCGACTCATCGCTCAGGGCGCCGGCCCGCTGGCCCCCGTTGCCTCCAACAAAACCGAAGATGGCCGCGCCAAGAACCGCCGCGTGGAACTGGTCGAACAGTAGCGTGGCTCAGCTAAGCTAGGGCCGGTAAATCTCCGGCACGAAAGTCTGGTCCGTGATGGGCGGCCGCACATACGCGCTGCGCACCCGGTCCGGCAACTTGATGGGCTCGGGCGTCAGGTCCTTGTACGGAATCATCGACAGCAGGTGGCGTATGCAATTCAGCCGCGCGCATTCCTTGTTGTCGGCGTTCACCACGTACCAAGGCGCCTGCTTCACGTCCGTGTACGAGAACATGTCGTCCTTGGCCTTGGAGTACTCCACCCAGCGGCGGCGCGACTCCAGGTCCATCGGGCTGAGCTTCCAGCGCTTGGTGGGATCCTTGATGCGCGCCTGGAATCGGCGCTCCTGCTCCTCGTCGCTCACCGAGAACCAGTACTTCAGCAGAACGATCCCTGACCGCACCAGCATGCGTTCAAACTCGGGGCAGGAGTGCATGAATTCCAGATACTCGGACTCCGTGCAGAACCCCATGACGCGCTCTACGCCGGCGCGGTTGTACCAGCTCCGGTCGAAGAGGACCATTTCGCCCGCCGCCGGCAAATTGGGAACGTAGCGCTGGAAATACCACTGCGTCTTCTCCCGCTCCGTGGGGACGCCCAGGGCGACCACGCGGCAGACGCGGGGGTTGAGGCATTCGGTGATGCGCTTGATCACGCCGCCCTTGCCCGCGGCGTCGCGGCCCTCGAAAAGTACGACGACCTTCAGGCCCTCGTGCTTGACCCACTCTTCCAGCTTGACCAACTCGATCTGCAACCGCCGCAGTTCCTTCTCGTAGTCGGCAGCGCTCAGGCAAATCGCGGAATCCGACTTATGCTTGTTCTTGCTCACCGTCCCTCCATCGAGCAGTAGCTTACACCAACTGGCCCGCCGGCTGGAACGCTCCCTGCCTTCCGATCACCATGAGCGTCACGTCGTCGGCCTGGCTCGCGCCGCCGAGGAACGTCCCAAAATCTTCCAGACACGCCGTCGCGATGTGTTGCGGCGCCATCCCCGCGTAGCGCGGAAGGAGAGCCGCCAGCCGTTCCGGCCCATACTCCAGATCGGCGGAATTCCTTGCTTCCGTTACCCCGTCCGTGTAGAGAACCAGAGCGTCGCCGAGATCGAGCTTGATTCGCGCGGCCGAGTAGCGGCCGTCGCAAAACAGGCCCAGCGGAAGGCCGGTCGCCGCGATCGTTTCGAGGCCGCTGCGGCGCAAAACCAGCGGAGGACAGTGGCCCGCGTTGGCGATCTCGATCTCTCCCGAACGGTGCGCGAATCCGCAGGCGGCGGTGGCATAGTGCGAGGCCAGTGTGCTGGCGCAGAAAAGCCGGTTGGCGCGCTCCATCATGTCGGACGCCGGCGTCCCCAGGGAGAGCAGCGTCCGAAAGGTGGCGTGCAGGTGCGACATCAGAAGCGACGCAGCCACGCCCTTGCCCGAAGCATCCCCCAGCGCGAAGAACAGGCGGTCGCCGCCATCCGACGTCAGGTCGCAGAAATCGCCGCTCACCGGGCCGGCCGGCTGGTAGCGATAGTGAACCGTCCAGCCGAGACAGCTGAGATCGCGGTCGGGCAGCAGCCTGGTCTGAATCGCCGTCGCCAGTTCCAGATCGTGCTCCAGCGCGCGCCGCTGGTTCGCGTTCAGGTGGTCGATGCACAGCGTGATGAGCGGATCGGCCGTGAGCCGGTCCTTCTCGATGGTGTCGTGGCACGTGTCGCAGATGCCGAAGGTACCGTGCTCCATGCGCGCGAGAGCCGCATCGACCTCGCCCAGAAGCCGCGCCAGATCGGGCGATTCGCCCACCGAGGCGCGCACAGCCTCGATCCGCCCCCGCCGCTCGAGCAATTGCGATCTGAAAACGCCAACCTCGCCCGCATCCATCGCTCGTTCCCTCCCGTGGCGCAGCCTCTCAGCCTGCCGTCTCGGCACTCGTGCCGGGACTCGTCCCGCCCCACACAATTGTAGCGGGCCTCTTGCTAAGATCGGCGCGGGGGATCCTATGTTCGAACGGTTCGACGAACGGGCGCGGCGAGCGGTCTTCTTCGCGCACTACGAGGCGAGGCAAGCCGGTAGTGCGTTGCTCGAATGTCACCACCTGCTCTTCGCATTGTTCCGCGAGGGCTGGATCGTATTTGGGCCGTTCCTGAAATCGCGCGAGCGGGCCACAGCCATCCGCAAGGAGATCGAGGCACGGTTTCCACCCCGGCCACGTGTCTCAACCTCCGTGGACATACCATTGAGCGCGGAGTTCAAGCGAGCCCTGGCCTGCGCGACGGAGGAGTCCGAGCGGTTGGGGCAGAACTGGATCGGGCCGGTGCACCTCGTCCTGGGCCTGTTGCGCGAGCCCTCGGGCGTCGTGGCGGAGATTCTGGTGCGCAACGGAATGCGGCTCGAAGATGTGAGGGCGGTGGCCGCAGCGATGTTGCCTCCCAGCGAGCGTGAGGGACGGGGAATGTCGGTGAGTTGGAGCCCCATCAAGAAAGAGGATTCGGAAAAGCTCCTGGATATCTTCACGGAACTGCCGCTGGACCGTCTTGATGGGGCCTTCCGCATCGTCGAAGCGCTCGCCAGGGAGAAGGTGAGGGTGGAAGTCGCCAGCCCCGAAGGCAGTTTCACGCTCTCGTACGGATTCGAAGGCGGCGACCCAGCGAGTTAGAACATGTTCGAACGCTACGGCGATACAATGGCACCAGCCTAATGATTCAGGTTCAGGCCCTCACCAAGACGTTCCACGATTCGAAGCGCGGCGCCGTGCACGCTGTCGATCACATCTCGTTCGAGGTCCGCTCCGGAGAAATCTTCGGCCTGCTCGGCCCCAACGGCGCGGGAAAGACCACCACCCTGCGCATGCTCGCCACCGTCATGAGCCCGAGCGACGGCACGGCGGTCCTCAACGGCCACGACATTTTGAAGGAGCCGGAAGCCGTCCGCGCCAGCATCGGCTTCCTCTCCGCGGACATGGGCCTCTACCACCGCCTCTCCGCGCGCGAGGTTCTGAAGTTCTTCGGCGAGCTGAATGACATGCCCGACGCCGCGCTCGCGAAGCGCATCGAAGAGATCTTCACCCTGCTGAACATGAACGCTTTCGGCGACACGAAGATCGATAGCCTTTCCACCGGTATGCGCCAGCGGGTTGCTATCGCCCGCGCGCTGGTCCACGATCCGCCGATCCTCATCCTGGACGAGCCGGCCTCGGGCCTCGACGTTCCCACCGCACACGTCATCGAGGAGTTCATCCTCAAAGCCCGCGACTCCGGCAAGGCCGTGCTCTTCTCCACTCACGTCATGGAGGAGGCCGAGTACCTCTGCGACCGCATCGCCGTGATCCATGAAGGCACGATCAAGATCGTGGGCACCATGGAGGATCTGCGCGCTGCCACCGGAAAGCAGCGGCTCCGCGAGATCTTCCTCGAACTGCTCGGCATCGCAGACGCGGCCCGGAGGGTGCATGAGTCGTAGCCAGGTCCTCACGATCTACAGGAAAGAAATGCTGGACACCATCCGCGACCGGCGCACGCTGATCAGCATGATCGCGGTGCCGCTGCTGGCGATTCCCCTGCTCCTGCTGGTGATGAGCAGGTTCGTCAGCTCCACGGAAAAGCAAGCGGGCGACGAGGCGCTAACCATTGCCGTTCGCGGCGCCGGCCGCCTGCCGGGCTTACTGAATGCGCTGACCGCGGCGGGCTTCAGGCTGACTTCGCGCGACGATCTCAAGGCCGCCATCGACAAGAAGGAAATCGCTGCGGGCGTCGAACCAGTGGAGTTGCCGGGCGCCGCCGGGATCGAGGTGCGGGTCTATTCGGACCTCACCAGGCGCAGCTCCGACGTGGCCGACGGCCGTATCCATGCCGCGCTCGCCGCGTTCAAGGAAAACAGCTTGAAGCGGAAGCTCGCCGCGCTGGGCCAGCCCGATTCGGTCATCAACCCGTTCACCGTCAAGTCCGTCAACCTCGCGCCGGAAAAGAAAATGGCCGGCATGTTCTGGGGCGGCATGATGGGCTACTGCGTCGTGCTTCTGATGTTCACCGGCGGAATGTATCCGGCCATCGACATGACCGCGGGCGAGAAGGAACGGCGTACGCTGGAGGTGGTGCTATCCTCGCCCGCCAGCCGCCACGCCATCATCCTTGGGAAGGTCCTGGCCGCCACCACGGCGGTGCTCGTCACAGCCGTCCTGGCGATGCTGAGCCTAATCGTCTCTTTCCGCTTCGTCGACTTCGGGAAACAGGCCGGTAAAGCGGCGACCGGCGTTCCGCTCGACGCCACGAACATCGCGCTTGTATTCGTCGCGCTGGTGCCGATGGCCGTTCTCGCCGCGTCGATGATGGTCGCCATCGCGCTGCTCGCCAAGAGCTTCAAAGAGGCTCAGAGCTACTTGACACCCCTGATTATGGCGTCCATTTTCCCGCTGCTTGTGGGGATGCTTCCGGGACTGCAACTCACGCCGGCCCTGGCCCTGATTCCGCTGTTCAACGTGAGCCAGCTCATCAAAGAGATATTCCTCGGCGATTACGGTGGTCTCGCGTTCGCCATCACCATGGCCTCGAACATCTTCTATGCGTGCGTGGCATTCTTGGCGGCGGTCCGCGTCTTTTCGAAGGAATCGGTGCTGTTCCGAACGTGAACGCTAGTCTTCAGGAATCGATTGGCATCGCCGGAACCGGCCGTGTGGCGCAGGCTCTGGGGCGACTGCTTCGCGAGCGTGGCGAACCGGTTGTAGCCGTCGCCGGTCGGAGCCCCGGGCGCACCGCGCGCGCGGCCGAATTCATCGGAGTCGCCGCCGTTTCTCCGCGCCAGCTTCACGAACACGCGGGTCGCATTCTGATCGCGGTCAGCGACACCGCAGTGGCCGGCGTCG
>Ga0265320_10002761_pt1 | contig 12121 bp, 10 predicted proteins | sample 4827metaG_FD_202087 | JGI IMG/M metagenome (GOLD analysis project Ga0265320, IMG submission 202087) | Rhizosphere microbial communities from Carex aquatilis grown in University of Washington, Seatle, WA, United States - 4-8-27 metaG | ecosystem: Host-associated > Plants > Roots > Rhizosphere >...
GGCTGGCTCTGGCTAGGCGTGCCGGGTCCCGATCCCGACCCGCGCATGGCGTGGGTGTTCGAGATCGAGATCGAGCCCGCGTTCCGCGGGCACGGCTACGGGCGGGCGGCGATGCGGCTCGCCGAGGCGGAAGCGCGGTCCCGCGGCATGACGTCGGTCGGCCTCAACGTGCACGGGCAGAACACCGTCGCCCGGTCACTGTACGAGAGCCTCGGCTATGAGGTCATGGCCGTGCAGATGAAGAAGCTGGTTTGACATCCTCCCTCGCCTGAAGGCAGGGATTCCTTCTCACGCAGGAGCAAGCGCGAGTTGGGGTTCGCGGTTCGCAGGCCCGGCAACCCGGTCGCCTTCCCGCGCTTTCACGGCGTGCCCCGCCGCGATGTTCCTGGCCGCGTTCACGTCAGCGTTGCAGGCGAAGCCGCAGGCCACGCACCGGAACGCCGCTTGACTCTCGCGGGATTCCTTAGTGGTGTGCCCGCACGCGCTGCAGCGCTGCGAGGTGTACGCGGGTGGTACCTTCTCGACCCGTCCGGGGGCCTTGTCTTCCAGGCGGCGGACCAGCAGCCCCCATCCGGCCTTGCCGATGCCGCGGTTCAGGCCGGTCTTGGCCGCCACGTTCGTGCCGGGCGCGTCCTTCGTGCCCCGGGCCGAGCGCATCATGGTCTTGATCTCGAGGTCCTCGACGCGGATCACGTCGAAGCGCCGCGCGAGGCCGGTAGAGGTCTTCTCCGCCCAGTCCCTGCGCCGGTCGGCCTCGCGGGCCTTCAGCCGGGCGACGGCGGCCCTGGCGGCGCGGCGCCGGCCAGACCCGCGCCTGGCCTTGGCGGACCTGCGCTCGGCGGAGCGCAGCCGCCGTGCCTCGCGCGGGGACAGGCTCGGGCAGTGCAGCAACTCGCCGGTGGACAGGGCGGCGGACACCGCCACGCCCCGGTCGACTCCCACGATCGCGCCGGTACCCGGTCCCGGCACGGGCGCGGGGATGACGGCGAACGCGACGTGCCAGCGGCCCGCGCGGTCCCGGGTCACCCGGAACGATTTCACGCCGTCCGGCACCGGGCGGGACCAGCGGAACCGCACCCAGCCCGCCTTCGGGACCCTGACCGCGGCGTGATTGCGGTTGAGCCGCCGCACATCGCCGGGCTTCACCGCGACGATCCGGAAACCCTCGTTTCGTCCGGCCTTGCGCCACCCGGGCCGCCGACAGTTACCGGCGAAGAAGCTCGCCATGGCCTGCAGGTGGTCCCTGACCGCCTGCTGCTGCACGATGACGGAGCCCTCGGCGAGCCAGGGGTTCTCGGCGCGGGCCTCGGTCAGCTGCCGGCACCGCTCCGCGAAGCCGGGCATGCGCCCGCGGCCCGGCCGGTGCTCGTTTTCCTGCTCGACGCACAGGTTCCACACGTACCGGGCGTCCGAGCAGTGCCGGAGCAGGATCGATTCCTGCTCCGGTGTGGGCTCAAGACGATACCGGCACATGCGAACACTCTACCGATAAGAATGAGCGAAGGACCGGTCATGCGAATGACTTTCCCCGCCGCGCAGGCCACCGATCTTCTCCCGGCCTGAACGCCGGAGCATCCGCCGGAGGTCCATGTGACCAGGTATCTGGGTCGACCACAGATTCGCATAGGCTCGTAGCGCTAGAACAGGCGTTTGACAAACGAACTGGCTTGCGGTTAGGTTTTCCTTTGTCGGTGGCGTTCAGCAAGAGCGTTCGGATAAAGGGGTCATACCATGGGTCAGAAGACTGTCCGGTTTAGCGATCTGAGCGGGCAGCTCATCATGCGGGACGACGCGCTGGCGCGCATCGTGATCCACGAGCACCCCGAGCTCGGCGACGGGCCGGTGGAGATCGAGGCCCTGGCCGACGAGGCACTCGCGATGGAGAAGGACGCGCTCCGGGTCGCGGTGCTCGACCTGTACCTGCCCGGCGAGGACCTGCCGCGCCGGGTGACGCTGGACGCCGAGGCCTTCGGCGCGCTGGTGACGGAGAGGTCCGCGGGCGAGATGCTGGTCGGCGCGCGGCCGGTCAAGCGCGCGGGGCGGCCGCGTCGCGCCGCGTCCTGAGCGGGGCCTTCACAGTCAGCGGCGACGCGGTAGGCCCAGTGCGGTAGGCCCAGTGCGGTAGGCCCGTGCGGTAAGCCCCGTGCGGTGAGGCTTGCGTACAGGGCAGGGAAGCCGTCAAGCGAGTGCAGCACGTGCGCGGCGCCGGCGGCGCGCAGCTCGCTCGCGCTGAACGAGCCGGTGGCGACGCCCACGCCGCGCACGTTCGCGGCGGCCGCCGCGAGCATGTCGGCGGGGGTGTCGCCGACGTAGACGGCGGCGCCAAGGCCCGTGAGCACCGTCGCTTTCTCTGGCCCGTGCGCGTCCCCGAAAAGCTCGTCGGGGTCCAGCCCCACGCTGTCAAGGCTCAGCCGCGCCGTCAGCTCGGGCTTGGCGGTGATCACGACGGCCCGCGCGCCCGCCGCCCGCACCGCGGCGATCGCCTCGGCCGCGCCGGGCAGCCGGGTGGTGAGCGGCGCCAGGAGTTCCAGGTAGTGCACGCGGTAGAGCCGCACGGCGTGCTCGATCTCGGCGGGCGCGAACCAGTGCGCAAGCTCGTCCTGCAGCTTGATACCGAGACGGCTGTCCACCCCGGCCGGATCGATCGCGACCCCGGTGTCGGCCGCTACGCCGGCGAACGACGCCATGATCGCGCGGCGCGAGTCGATCAGCGTCATGTCCAGGTCGAACCCGACCGGGGGCGGGATCATGCCGCCTCCCCGGCCGCAGGAGGAGCCGGAGGCACCGGCGCCACCTTGGCGGCGGGCAGCGTCCGGGGCCGTGCGGCGAGGATCCCGGCGACGAGCAGCACGGCGTTGAACGCGAAGAGCACCATGACCGGCAGGGTCCAGCTGCCCGTCGCCGAGTGCAGCAGCCCGACCTCGAGCGGTCCCGCGCTGGCGAGCAGGTAGCCGACCGACTGGGCGAGCGCGGACAGCGACGCGGCCGTCGCCGCGTCCGGCGCGCGGTGCGCGGTGAAGAAAACCGCGAGGCCGAGGGCCGCGTTCTGGCCGGCGCCGAGGATCAGCGCCCAGGCGACCGCGCCGCCGAGCGGCGCGTACAGCAGGCCGGCCAGGCCGCCTGCCAGCGCGGCCACGGTCGGCACGACGAGCAGCAGCTGCGAGCGCATCCGCTGCGCTATCACCGGGATGAGCATCGACACGGCCAGGTTGCCGACGCCCATCAGGGCGAGCAGGTCGCCGGCGCCCGCCGCGCTCACCCCGCGGTCGCGCAGCATGGTCGGCAACCAGGACAGCGCGGCGTAGTAGAGCAGTGACTGCATGCCCATGAAGAGCGTCACGTGCCAGGCGAGCGCGTACCGGTGCACCGCCACCCGGGGGCTTGAGCGCCCCGGCTGGGCGGGGAGGGCGGGGAAGGCAGCACCGCCCGCCCGGGAGGCACGGGAGGCGCGGGAGGCACGGAAGGCGGCCGTCTGCGGCAGCCACAGCAGGGCGCCGAACGTCGCCGGGATGGCGAGCCAGCCGAGGGTCAGCGCGACCGAGCCGCCGCTGCCCTGCCAGAGCGGGACGCTCACCAGCGACGCGACGATCGCGCCAGCGGACAGCGCGGTGATGTACATGCCGATGAGGAAGCCGGCCCGCTCCGGCCAGCGCCGCTTGATAAGGCTCGACAGCAGGACGTTCATGATCGCGATGGCGCCGCTGAGCAGGATCGTACCGGGGAAGAGCAGCGCCCGCGGCGCGGCGCCGCGGGCGACGAGGCCGGCCGTCAGCGCGATCATCGCGCCGAGCAGCACCCGTTCCTCCCCCGCGCGCCTGGCCAGGGCGGCGGCGAAACCGGAGACCACGCCGAAGCAGATGACCGGGGTGGCCGCGAGCAGGGAGACCGTCGCGCTTGACAGGCCGAGGCTGCTTTGCAGCTCGGGGAAGACCGGGGGCAAGCTGGTGATCGCGCCGCGCAGGTTAAAGCCGAGCGCGAGCACGCCGACCATGAGCAGGGTCCGCTCCAGCCGGACCTTCTGCTGGCCGGCGGCGGCCGGCGGCGACTGGGTTCGGCTCACGAGAAACTAACCGTACCTCACGGGGCGAAATCGGTTACATCGCGACTTATATCCTGACATGCGTGAGCCAGGACCGACGCGATCTCGACCGGAGGATCGCGCGGCTGGCGGTCCCGGCTCTCGGCGCGGTCGCCGCGGAGCCGCTGTACAACCTCGCCGACACCGCGATCGTCGGCCACCTCGGCCGCAGTGCGCTCGACGCGCTGGCGATCGCCAGCTCCACGCTGTCGATCGTCGCCTGGCTCGCCATCTTCCTGTCCACCGCTACCACGACCGAGGTGGCGCGCCGGGCGGCGCGCGGCGAGACCCTCGCGGCGGGACGCGCCGTGGGCGCCGCCTACGCGGTCGCCGCCGGCTGGGGCGCGGTGACCGCGGGCCTCGTCGCCGCCGTCGCGCCGGTCCTGGTGACGCTGCTCGGCGCCAAGGGGGGCATCGGGCCGGCGGCGACGGGTTACATCAGGATCTCGGCGCTCGGGCTGCCCTTCCTGTACCTGTCCTACGCGGGCAACGGCCAGCTCACCGGCCTGGAGAACACGAAGACGCCGTTGCGCATCGCGGTCGGCGCCAACGTGGTGAACGTAGCGCTTGAGGCCTGGCTGGTGTTCGGGCTGCACGCGGGGCTCCTCGGCTCGGCGTGGGGTACGGTCGCGGCGCAGGTGCTCGCCGCCGCAGCGTACGCCAGGGCATCGCGCCGCTCGGCGTGCCCGCCGGCCCGGCCGGCCCGGCGGGACATCGCCGCCGTGCTGCGCGACGGGCACCGGCTGTCGGTGCGGACGATCGCGCTCGGCGTCGTGCCCCTCGCGGCGACGGCGGTCGCGGCGCGGCTCGGCGCGGTCCCGCTCGCCGGATGGCAGGTGGCGTACCGGCTGTGGGGCCTGCTCTCGCTGTCCACCGACGCGCTCGCGGTGCCCGCGCAGGTCTACGTCAGCGCGGCCCTCGGCCGCGGCGACCGCGCCGCGGCCGAGGTCGCGGCGCGGCGCACGCTCGTGCTCGGGCTCGCGGCCGGCTGCGGGCTCGGCGTGGCGACCGCCGCGCTCGCGTTTGGCGCGCCGCAGGCATTCACCGCCGATCCCGCGGTGCGCGCCGCCGCGGTCACCGCGCTGCTGTGCTCCGCGCTTACCCAGCCGCTGGCGGCGCTGGCGTACGTCTACGACGGCGTGATCCTGGGCCTTGGCGACTACAGCGCGATGCGCCGCGCGATGATCATCGCCATCGGCGCCTTCGTGCCCGCCGCCGTGCTCGTCCTGCGGTTCCACTGGATCGGGCTGCCCGGCGTGTGGGCCGCGCTCGGCTGCTGGCTCGCGGCCAGGACGCTGCTGCTCGGGCGGCGCTGGGCGCGGGCCGTCCAGTCGGGCGCCGGGCCCGCGCCCCAGGCGACTCGCGAACCGGTGCCCGGCGACGGCCCGCCGCGCGGGCGCCGACGCTAGCAGCTTGCTGAATGTGGCCCGGTCAGGCGGCGGGCGGCGGGACGAGCCCGTCGATCGCCGCGAGCTGCTCCGCCGTCGGTTCCCAGCGGCCGGCCGCGGCGTTGGCCTTGACCTGCTCCGGTGAGGTCGCGCCCGCGATGACCGAGGAGCAGCCCGGCTGGGCGGCCAGCCCGCCGATCGCGATCTCGAGCAGTGACACGCCCTGCTGCCTGCCCCAGTCGATGAGCGCCTCGACCTTGTCGAGCTTGGCGTCGGTCACGTAGCCCGCCCGGCGCGGCTCGGCGAGCCGGGAGTTCGCCGGTATTGCCTGGTCCCGGCGCACCTTGCCGGTGAGCAGCCCGTTGGCCAGCGGGAAGAACGGGAGCACGCCCACGCCGAAGTGGCGGGCGGCCGGGACCACCTCGCGCTCCACGTCACGCTCAAGGAGCGACCAGTGGTTCTGCGCGGAGATGAACGGCGTGCGCCCGGCGCTGAGCGCGGTATGCGCGGCGTCGGCGATCATCCAGCCGGTGAAGTTGGAGTGGCCGATGTAGCGGACCTTTCCGGCCGCGACCAGGTCGTCCAGGGCGGCGAGGGTCTCGTCGATCGGGGTTACCAGGTCCGGGCGGTGCAGCTGGTACAGGTCGATGTGGTCGGTCTTGAGCCGGGCGAGGGACTTTTCCACGGCGATCTTGATGTAGCCGCGGCCGCCCTTCGCGCCGGCCGCCGGCCCGTAGCCCATGTCCGCGTCGGGGTGCCCCCACTTGGTGGCGAGCACCACCTTGTCGCGGCGGCCCTTGAGCGCCTCGCCGAGCGCGCGCTCAGAACCGCCGTCCTTGCCGTAGGTGTCGGAGGTGTCGAGCAGCGTGATGCCCTCGTCGATCGCCGCGCTGACCACCGCGTTCGCCTGCGCGGCGTCGAGCCGGCCGCCGAAGTTGTTGCAGCCGAGGCCGACCACGGAGACAACCAAGCCGGAATCACCCAGGGTTCGATAGTGCATACCTGGATCATACGGAGGGCGTTTCGCGCGGGCACGGGGCACTCGGCGGACGGGAAGCGCCGGCCTTGGCCGGACCGGACGGCCGGGCATTGTCCCTTCGTCCGTCGGCGAAATCACCCGGCAATTGCAATCGGCCGATTGCCGTGACGGCCGCTGGATCACTGGCCAGCTAATTGACAGTTATCGGCGCGGTAATTATTTCCCCCTGCTACTTCGCCTTTGCGGCGGGCGCTTCCCGGTGCCTCAGGGCGAGGCCCCGGCGGCCCGCCGCGTCCCGGCGCACCGCCTGATCCTCGTGCCGTGCATGCACAATTCCTTGTCGCGGGCGGCGGTGCTCCTGCCCCCGGCGGGCCGCCGGGGGCAGGAGCACCGTGCCGCGGGGAATGGCTCGTCCGGTGAAGGTCGGATAGCCGACATAGAATGCCAGGGGATATGCTTGACCAGCGGCGAGAGTGCGGACCCGCAACGCAATTGCGCGTACTACCCATGGATATCGTGCGCGTACGACTAGCCGCGGACTGCGTTGTGCCGCGCGGCGGCGGGAATTGACTAGGAGGTCGGCGGCGTGCCTGAATCTTCGGACGGGCCTACCGTGCTGCGCATCCTGCTCGGCTCCCACCTGCGGCGGCTCCGCGAGTCCAGGGGCATCACCGCGCGTGAGGCGGCGGGAAAGATCCGCGCGTCGGAGTCCAAGATCAGCCGGATCGAGCTGGGCAGGAACGCGATCCGCGAGATCGACGTGCTCGACCTGCTCACGCTGTACGGGGTCGACGCCCGCGAGCGCGAGCAGCTGCTCGCGCTGGCCGAGCAGTCGAACCGGCCCGGCTGGTGGCACCGCTACAACGACATCCTGCCCGACTGGTTCCAGGCCTACGTCGGGATGGAGGAGGCGGCGCGGTCGATCCGGGTCTACGAGGCGCAGTTCATCCCCGGGCTGCTGCAGACGGAGGAGTACGCGACCGCGGTGATCTCACTCGGTGACTTCCCGCTTGAGCAGGCCGAGCGGCTCGTCGTACTGCGGAAGGAACGGCAGCGCCGGTTCCGCACCGGCAAGCTAAAGCTCTGGGTCATCCTCGACGAGGCGGCGCTGCGCCGCCCGGTCGCCGGGGCGCAGGTCCAGCTCGCGCAGCTGCGCTACCTGCGCGAGGCGTGCGCGAGCCCGGCGCTCACCCTCCAGGTCATCCCGTACGGCGCGGGCGGGCACGCGGCGCCGACCGGGTTCAGCATCCTGCGGTTCGTCGAGCGGGACCTGCCCGACGTGGTCTACGTCGAGAACCTGACCAGCGCGCTCTACCTCGACAAGCAGGCCGACGTGGACCGTTACCTGCTCGCCATGGAGCGCATGTCCCTCGTCGCGTACGAGCCGCACGAGACGCCGCGGATCCTTGACGAGATCACCAAGCAGCTTGAGGCCGCGGACGACGAGTGACGCCCGGCCCGACCCAGCGCGACGGGATGGCGGGCCCCCGCGTGACGCGGGGGCCCGCCGTTCTCTCTCCCCCTTGGGCTTGGTGTTCCGCCGCCGCCGAGTTTCCCCGGCCCGCCGGCCGGCCTGGCCCGCCCGCTCTCGCTGCCCGGCCGGCGGTCGCTCGATGAGGGACCCAGTTATGCGACAGGCGAGTCGAACTCGCCGTTCTTTGCGCCGGCCAGGAATGCCTCCCACTCGGCGCGATTGTAGAGATGCGGTGCCTTGGCACGGTCCTTCGAGTCGCGGACCGCGACACCGCCGCCGGACAGGTGCGCCACTTCGACGCAGTTGCCGGCCGCGCTGAAGCTGCTCTTGAACCAGAGCAGCTCATCCATCTTTGCTGCCATCGTTTTTCCTTCCTTATTGGATTCCCCATTTGTGGTGGCCCGTGGCGATCACCCCAGTCGCCACGGCTCCGTTAATGCTCTTGTGTGACTTGTGTGACTTGTGCGACCTGTGCGATCAGGTCAGTGGACGCGCCCGGTGCCAGTGCCGCGGCCCGCAGCCGGTCGAAGGCCTCCACCTGGACCCGTACTTCCTTGTCCTTCTCCAGGTACGTGGTCCCGGCCACGGACTCCACGTAGGCGACCTCGGAATCGGACCGGTTCGGGAACTCGAGGATGGAGAACGCCCCGGCGTGCCCGGCGTGGGCACCGCAGGAGAACGGCAGCACCTGCAGCGTGAGCCCGGGCCTCGCCGCCATGCCGAGCAGGTGCTCAAGCTGGGTCCGCATCACCGCGTTCCCGCCGACCGGCCGCCGGATGACCGCCTCGTCCAAGATGGCCCACAGTTCGAGCGGCGGATCGTCGTCGAGCCGCCGCTGCCGCTCCATCCGCAGTGCGACCATACGGTCGATCTGCTCGGCGCCGTGCCTGGGAAACATCTCGCCGAGCACCGCCCTGGCATAGTCGGGCGTCTGCAGCAGCCCGTGCACCACGGAGACCTCGTAGCCGCGGACCGACGCCGTCTCGGCCTCCAGCCCCACGTAGATGTCGAACCCGCTGGGAAGAACGTCGTCGTAGGCGGCCCACCATCCCTTGCGGTGGCCCTCCCGCGCCATGTCGATGAGCACCTGACGCTGCGCCGGGTCGACAACGCCGTACTTCTCGAGCATCTGGCTCAGGTACGCCGACTTGGTCGGCGCCTTGCCGGTCTCGATGCGGGACAGGGTCGAGGGTGCCACGCCGAGCTGGGCGGCCACCTCTTCCAGCTTGTACCCGTTAGACTCGCGGAGCTTGCGCAACTCGGTACCGAGGCGACGCCGCCGGACAGTCGGCCCCGTTGTCATCAACGATCCCCCCTCCTCGGCGGACACCGTAATAGTGCTGACGCGCTATTGGGCGCAGCGCTCAGCTGATCATGACCGGTGCGGGGCGACAACAGCACCATACCGGGAAACTTCCTTGGTTGAAATCCCATCCGCGATTTCATGGTTCAAATTTGCCTGACGCACTTGCGTGGCGTGGGCTTGCACGTGCATGATCGTCCTAGTCACGCTGCGCCGAGGGGTGTTTACCGCAGGTCGTGATCTATTTGACAAATGTCCCGAAACGGACAAATGTCGCCTATAGCAAATATGATTATTTATGGGTTTTGAGCGAGTTTATGTGCGGTAAACCCGATACGGAAGTGCCGAATGCGCGACAACGGGAGGCAGGCGCAGATGGACACCCCCCTGAGGACCCGACCCACACATGGGCCGGTAGCAGCCTTGGAGCCGAGGCAGCGGCCCACGGTCCTCGGCTCGCTGACGATCCCGGGCCGGCCAGCGGAGGTCTCCGCGGCGCGCGCATTCGTCACCCGGACCATGGCGGCCACCGGCAAGGGCCGGACCATTGACTCAGACGCGGCGACCTTACTCACCTCGGAGCTTGTCACGAACGCCATCCAGCACACCGCGTCGGGCGCGGACGGCGGGACCGTCAAGATCGTCGTCATGGACGTGGCGGACGGCGTGCTCGTCGAGGTGATCGACGAGGGGTCGGCCGACATGCCCGTTGTCCGGTGCGACCTACTGGCGACCGACGGGCATGGGCTGTACCTGGTGCAGCAGCTGACGGCGCAATGGGGCTACCTGCGCGACCCGGCCGGCACCACGGTCTGGTTTCACCTCGCCGCCGGCCCAGCCCAGTTACCGGCGCACAGTGCTACCGGCGCACAGTGGGGCGGCCCGTGTTCTTGCCGCGCTTCTCGCGCAGCCGCATGGTGAGCTTGACCGGGGTGCCAGCGAAGCCGAAGTCCTCACGGAGGCGGCGCTCGATGAACCGGCGGTAGGTCTCCTCAAGGAAGCCGGTGGTGAACAGCACGAAGTGGGGGGGCTTAGTGCCCGCCTGGGTGGCGAATAGCACGCGCGGCTGCTTCCCGCCGCGCATCGGCGGCGGGGTGGCGGCGACCAGGGCGTTGAGCCAGGAGTTGAGCTGGCCGGTGGAGATCCGCTGCTCCCAGCCATCGAGGGCCTGCTCGATCGCGGGGACGAGGCGGTCGGTGTGGCGGCCGGTCGCGGCGGAGATGTTCACCCGGGGCGCCCAGCGGACGTGGTAGAGCTGGCGCTCGATCTCCCGCTCCAGGTAGTCGCGGCGCTCGGGGTCCGTGAGGTCCCACTTGTTGTAGGCGATGACGAGCGCGCGGCCCGCGTCGGTGACCATGGTGAGGATGCGCAGGTCCTGCTCGGTGAGCGGCTCGCTCGCGTCGATGAGCACGACCGCGACCTCGGCCCGGTCAAGGGCGGACTGGGTGCGCAGCGTGGCGTAGTAGTCGGCGCCCTGGCTTTCCCTGAACCGGCGCCTGATGCCGGCGGTGTCCACGAACCGCCAGGTCGTGCCGCCGAGCTCGATCAGCTCGTCCACCGGGTCACGGGTGGTGCCCGCGACGGAGTCGACCACGGCGCGCTGCTCGCCCGCCAGCTTGTTAAGCAGGGATGACTTGCCGACATTAGGCCGGCCGATGAGCGCGACACGACGCGGGCCGGCCTCGGCCTGCCCCTCGCGCGGCGCCTCGGGCAGCGCGTTGAGCGCCAGGTCGAGCAGGTCGCCGCTGCCCCGGCCGTGCATGGCGGAGACCATGACCGGCTCGCCGAGCCCGAGCGACCACAGCGACAGCGCGTCGGCCTCGCTCTTGGCGTCATCCACCTTGTTGGCGACGAGCACGACCGGCTTGCCGGCCCGGCGCAGCACCCGGGCCTCCGCCTCGTCCTCGTCGGTGGCGCCGACCCGGGCGTCTACCACGAAGAGGACCGCGTCAGCCAGGCCGACGGCGATCTCCGCCTGCTCGGCCACCTGGGCGGCCAGGCCCTGCGCTTTGGCCAGCCAGCCGCCGGTGTCCACCAGGGTGAACTGCCTGCCGCGCCAGTTGGCGTCGTAGGCCACCCGGTCCCTGGTAACACCCGGCACGTCCTGCACCACCGCCTGGCGCGAGCCGAGGATCCGGTTGACCAGCGTGGACTTGCCGACGTTGGGGCGGCCGACCACGGCGAGCACCGGCTGCCCCGCGGTGCCGAGCCCGGCGCCGCCGTCCGCCGCCGCGTCGGCCGCGGTGATGTCACTGAGGTCGTCACCGACGTCTACCCAGCCGTCATCGCCGGCGTCATAATCTGTCAATTCAACTCGCCCCGTTCTGCGTCAACTGCTCTTGTCCCCCGCGCACACCAGCTGGCTGCGTTGTCGCGCCAGCCGGGCGATCTCCCCGATGACCTCGTCCAGGGTCATGTCGGTCGCGTCGAGCAGCAGCGCGTCGGCTGCCTTCTCCGACTGCGCGGCGTCGAGCCGGTCCCTGCGGGCCTGAGCCGCCTCGGTCTCGCCGGCGTCGGCGCGCAGCTCGGCGGCCCGGCGGCTGGCTCGCGCGCCAGGGTCGGCGGTCAGGAAGACCTTGAGCTGGGCGGCGGGCGCGACGACCGTGCCGATGTCGCGGCCCTCGGCCACGATGCCCTGGTCGGCCGCCGCGATGATCTCGCGCTGCTGGCGAATAAGGTGCTCGCGCACCGCGGGTACCCGGGCCACGACGCTGACCTGCCCGGAAACCTCTTTTGTCCGAATGTCCGGCGATACGTCCCGGCCGTTGACCCGCGTCCACGGGTCGTCCGGGTCGGTTGAAACCTCGATCGACGGCTCCGCCGCGCGGGCGGCGACCAGCGCCGCGTCGCCGGTATCCGCGGCTTCCGCAATAAACCACCAGGTCAGCGCCCGGTACAT
>Ga0265320_10002762_pt1 | contig 12118 bp, 9 predicted proteins | sample 4827metaG_FD_202087 | JGI IMG/M metagenome (GOLD analysis project Ga0265320, IMG submission 202087) | Rhizosphere microbial communities from Carex aquatilis grown in University of Washington, Seatle, WA, United States - 4-8-27 metaG | ecosystem: Host-associated > Plants > Roots > Rhizosphere >...
AAGAGCCTACCCGATTTCTCGGCAGCGAGGTCGTTCTTACTACTCGGAAATATCCGACCGTAAGTGAACGAAACGTGATAGCACTGGCCGTTCCTCTTCCAATCCAGCGTTGACAAGAGTCTAACCAGGTTGAGAGAACTGCGCTTGGATATTCCGACGAGTTCACGCTTGTTGGCAGACCCGGTCGAAGTGTCACCTTCACCGGGTTCTTCTTTTCCTGGTGGATCCACCAGGAGGCCGGGAATGGGAGGTGAAGTAGACCGGCTAAGAACGAGGCAATTCGGGCCCTGATATCGTTGCATCGCTGCCAGCCCCTGGAGCATCCCCAAAGTGTGGTTTGGTGGGATATAGGCCATGATACTAAAGGCCGCGGGGCCACGGCGCCGGCGCTAGCGCGCCGGCATCCGTGGGCCCCGAAGCCGTTAGGGACATGGTCCATCAAGCCACCCGGTTTACCTTGCCGGACGTCATGTCCAGTTCCTTGGTGGCCGGAGAGGTCTTCTGGGCCTCGTAGACCAGCTTGGAAGGGCTGGACCACACCTCCAGCACCCTGGAGACCTCGATGCCCACCAGGGTCCGCGACATGCGCCCGGCTGCGAACGCCGGCAGGTTCTTCGCGGACATCGACACCTCGACCGTGACTTTGTGGGCTGCCGGGCACTCCACAGCGTCCGCCTCCAGGACAACGCCTGAGAGTTTCACAGGCTCACCGTCGAAGGTTGCGACGATATGCTGTTTGAGCCTGCTGGCGTCCTCGATCCAGGTCTCGTTTACCAACTTCGAAGCCTTATCCGTGGATAGGCTGATGAAAGCCCCGGTCCCGAGGGACTGAAGCGTAATGATAGCGAGGACGTTAAGTCCTACGCCTGTGGTTTCGATTTTATGCATGGGAAAAGGGCACGAAAAAGCCCGCCAGCTTTGAAAGCTGCGGGCGTGAGTTCTTTTAATTTTCCGTCGGGCCAGTTTGTGACCACCGTCCGGTCTGCCTCTAACGCATCTATAAGACCGCGAAGGACATATACGTCTCTAACGCACAATAGATATTATGTCTCATATATATTTAGTGTGTTGCCCAACGGTTTTCCTCACCTGATAAGCAGGCTTGCCCGGCTGCTTATTGGCAGTACTCCAGTTCAGTTCCGAGCGTGTGCCCTGCCGCGGCGCTGTCTCCGGTATCCGATAGCGCAAAGTGCAAGGAAAGCCGTTATGAACCAGGGTTCGATGGCACCCCCCCCACCGCTAACGGGGAGTCCTGTATTGGGGTCAATGGTGGTCGTAGTACTAGTACTCGTGCTGCTGGGCGTCACCGAGGTGCTGGTCGGGTTTTTCAAGCCCAATGTGGAGACGTCGTATGCGCCGTCCATCACCCGGATCACGGAATTTCCGGTGTCGGCGACGACCACGGTGCCGGTGACAAGCAATGCCTGGGGCTGGTTGTACAATGCCGATGCACTCGGTCCATCCCGGTGTCCGGAAAATCCCGTCATGCCGGATATCGTCTTGACCGTCCCTTGCGAAGTGATGACCCGGATGCAGTTGTTGCCGGTGTCGGCAACATAGGTATTGCCGCTGCCGTCCACAGCGACGCCCTGGGGCAGATTGAAAAGCGCATAGATGCCGGTGCCGTCAAACACGCCGCTGATGCCCGCCGAGCCGGCGATGGTCGTGACTTGCCCCGCGGGCACCGTGACCATGGTGACCCCTGCCCCGGTGGAGTCCACCTGCTGCACGCCGGTGGTCGGGTCGATCACCGGCACCGTGACATTCGCCGTGTTGATCTTGCGGATGACGTTGTTATAGGTGTCGGCGATGAAGAGATTGTCGTTGGCATCGATCGCCAGGCCCGTCGGGTTGTTGAAGAGCGCGTTGGCCACGGTGCCATCCTGGTAGCCGGACTTTTTGGCCGTGCCGGCATAGGTCGTGACCACCCCCGCGCTGGTGATCATGCGGATGGTGGAGTTGATGGAATCGGTGACGTAGAGATTACCCGCTGAATCCACCACAATGCCGGTGGGGCTGGAAAACAATGCGGCGCTGCCCGTGCCATCCTGGGTGCCGCGGCTGCCCGGGGAGCCGGCCAGTGTGGTGACCACGCCGGTCGAGGTGATCTTGCGGATCGTGGCGTTGCCGGTATCGCAGACATACACCGAATTCGAGGCATCCCGGGCCAGGCCGATGGGACCATTGAACGTGGCGCTGGTGCCGGTGCCATCGGCCGAGCCGGCGGCTCCACTTTTCCCGGCAAAGACGCTGATCGTGCTGTCTGAGGCGATCACCTTGACGCAATTGTTTGCCGTGTCAGAAACGTAGGTGAAACCGATCGAATCGAGCGCGAGTCCGCTCGGATGCAGGAGAAAACCCACCCCGGCCGGGTTGTTGGAATTGGTCGCCCCGATCGCGCCCACGCTGGGGCTGCTGCCGCCGGTGCCCCCGGAATCGCCGGCGCTGACGGTACTGCCGCTGCCTCCGGTCCCGCCGGTCCCGCCACTGCCACCGCCCGATCCGCCCGTGCCGCCCGGCAGAACGCCCACCCGGATCGTTTGGTTGCGGGTGTCGGCGATGCAAAGTGCGCCGTTGGGCGCCACCGCAATTCCGGTCAGATTGTTGAACCGGGAAGCAGTGCCGGCCGCGTCGGTGTTTCCGACGACGCCCGCCATGCCCCCGATCGTCGTCACGACGCCCGCGGGCGTGATTTTCCGGATGGTGCTGCTGTTCGTGTCTGCGACGAATATATTGCCGGCCTGGTCCGCGGCCAGGCCACTCGGGCCGTTGAACCGGGCGATGTTGCCGGCACCGTCCGCGTTGCCGGCACTGCCGGCGGATCCGGCCAGGGTCATGACCAGTCCGCCCGGCGTGATCTTGCGTATGGTGTGATTGCCCGTGTCGGCGACATAGACATTGCCGGCCGAATCGACGGTGACGGCCCGCGGATAGCTGAAGCTCGCGGCGGCGCCCAACCCGTCGGCATGTCCGATGATCCCCGCAGTGCCGGCCAGCGTCGTCACTTGCCCGGCAGGGGTGATCTTCCGGATCGTATGGTTGTCATAGTCGGCCACGTAGACGTTGCCCGCGCTGTCCGCGGCGACGCCGCTGGGGTAGTTGAAGGTGGCGCTCGTGCCGCTGCCATCGGCCGCTCCCGCGGTACCGGCGGTGCCGGCCAGGGTGGTCACGACGCCGGCGGATGTGATCATGCGAATCGTGTGATTGCCCGTGTCGGCCACGTAAACATTGCCGGCACTGTCGAGGGCCACACCGGCGGGACTGGTGAAGGAGGCGGCACTGCCCGTGCCATCCAGCCGCCCGTAGGCCAGCGGGCTGCCGGCAAAGGTGGTGACGACGCCGGTCGGGGTGACCATCCGGATCGTGTTGTTGCCCATGTCCGCCACATAGATATTGCCTGCGGCGTCGGTCGCCGTGCTCGCCGGCAGGTAAAAGAGCCCCGGGTTGTTGTAGTAGCCGTTGCCGTCGAGCGTGCCCGAGTTGCCGCTGACACCGGCGACCGTGGTCACGACACCGGTCGGAGAAATTTTCCGGATCTGCTGGTTGTCATCATCCGCGACATACACATTGCCCGCCGGGTCGACGGCGACCCCGGTCGGCTTGGCGAAGCGGGCGACATTGCCTGCGCCGTCAACCCGGCCCGCGGGGGCTCCGGCGAGGCCCGCGAGCGTGGTCACGCTGCCATTGGGCGTCACCTTGCGGATGGCATTGTTGATCGCATCGGCGACGTAGATGTTGCCGGCGCCGTCCACGGACACGCCGTTGGGAAAATTGAAGCGCGCGGCGGTGCCCTGCCCGTCGGCGGCGCCGTACTGGCCCGCCGCACCCGCGACGGTGGTGACGACGCCCGCGGATGTGATCTTCCGGATGGTGTCGTTGCCGGTGTCGGCGATGTAAAGGGTGCCGGCGCTGTCGATCGCGATGCCGCGCGGGAGCGAGAAACGGGCCGCGGTGCCCGTGCCGTCCGCGCTGCCGGTCAGACCGGCGGTCCCGGCAAAGGTCGTCACGACGCCTGCGGGCGTGACTTTCCGGATGACGTTGTTGCCGGAATCGGCCACATAAACATTGCCCGCACTGTCAACGGCCGTGCCGGTGGGCTGGTTGAACCGGGCGGCGGTGCCCGTGTCATCGGTGCTGCCGACATTTCCCGCGAGCCCGGCGAGCGTCGTCACCACCCCCGCCGGGGTGATTTTGCGGATGGTGTAGTTGTAGTATTCTGCGACGTAGATGTTGCCGGCGCTGTCCACCGAGGGACCCTGGGGCGAAAAAAACTTGGCGCCGGTGTCCACCCCGGTGCCGTCCGCCGACCCCGACTGTTCCGGTGAGCCGGCGAGCGTCGTCACCGCCCCGGCGGGCGTGACCACGCGGATCAGGGCGTTGCCGGAATCGGTGACATAAAGGTTGCCGGAGGAGTTGAGCACCAGTCCCGTGGGACGGTTGAAAAGCGGCAGGTTGGTCGCGCCACCAATGCCATCGGCGCTGCCGCCGCGCGAGCCGACCCCCGCCAGGGTCGTGAACGTGTAATTCGTCGTCTGGCCGGCCAGGTGGCCCGGGACGGCCGCCCAGGCCGTCAGCAGCAGCGCCATGCCAGTGAAAGACAGGCGGGGCAGGAATCGAGCTGAACCCGCGCGCGGCGGGACATTTTCAATGGAAATCGGCTGAATAATTTCAGTGGGGTTCATGTAAAGTTAAGTGTGCGATGAGACCATCGTTTTGGGGCGGCGTTCCAACCGACAGCACAGGCACTCTTCAATCTAGAATGTTACCCTCAACGTCAACATAGACTCTGCGATATTTACTTGCGGAAAAACCACCCCCAAACCGGCCAAAATCGCCCCGTTCAGGCCACGAAATGCCGGGCAATCACGGCCAGACAATGTGCCGGGGCATCTTCCAGCAGATAATGTCCTGCAGCGGGCAGATAATCCGCCGTCGACCCCGGCAAAAGTCCCTGCCAACGCTCGAAATAATGCCGGTTGAAGCAGAAATCCCTTCCCCCCCAGAGCAGGCTGACAGGCCGCTCGCGCAGCAGGGGCAGTCCCCTCTCCACCTCGGCCAGGGCCCGGTCACTGGCCCGACCCGCACCCGTGGGAATGTCCACCACGAAGCGATGCGTCGCGATCCGGTGGGCCCAATTGTCATAGGGAAAAAGATACCCGTTTTTCACCGCCTCCGGCATCGGCCGGGCCACGGCCATCCAGGTGGCGGGCCAGGCGAAGCCGTTCAACCCGCGGACGAGGCATTCGCCGAGCACCGGCACCCGGCAGAGCCGGATCCGGAGCGGAACCACGGTGTCGGCAAACGCCGCCGTATTCATGATCACCACGCGGCCCAGTTGATCGGGCTGGCGGAAAGCCGCACCCAGGCCGATCGGCCCGCCCCAATCGTGCACCAGCAGGTGGATTTTCCTGAGCTGCAGGCGGTCAAGCAGGGCGCGCAAATTCCGGATGTGCTCGGCCAAGGTATAGTCGAAACCAGGGGGCTTGTCCGACAGGCCGCAACCGAGGTGATCCGGCACGATGCACCGCACCTTTCCCCGCAGGCCCAGGACGATGTTGCGGTAGAAAAACGACCAGGTGGGGTTGCCATGCACCATGACGACGGCCTCATCCCCCTGCCCTTCGTCGAGGTAACTCATAACGCCGCGTCCCGTGTCGAACCGTTGCGGATCGAACGGATAAAGGGTGTGCAACCAGTCTGGCAGCGGGTCGCTCATCACCACTCGACCGCGAGCATCAGGCTGTTGATCCCGCTGCCGATGCCGAGCAGTGCGACCTTGTCCCCCGGCTTCACGGCCCCCTGCTCCACCGCCCGCGCCAGCGTGGCCGGCAACGCCACCGAGCCGGTGTTGCCGAGGGTTTCGAAGGTGGAAAAATCCCGGGCGGGATCCAGCCCCACCGTTTCGTATAGCCGGCGCCGGTGGGTGCTGCCGACCTGGTGGCAGATGAAACGGTCGGGCGTGTCGCGCGACCAGCCGGTCTCCCGCTCGAAAAGCTCCCAGGTCTGCCGGGCGACCTCGACCCCGGCCAGCAGGAGCTGCTCCGAGTCGGTTTGCATCGCCAGGCCGTCGCCGGCCGTGTCGCCGAGGCAAAGTTCGCTGTGCTGGGTGGCGGCTAGGCAGGCGCCCGCGAGCAGCCGGTGCTTCGGGCCGGCCGGCAGCAGATCCTCGTGGCAGACCACCGCCGCCACGGCACCCGAGCCGATGGTGAGGTTGGCAAAGAACGGCTTGATCCCGTTCCGGTTCAGCGGCGCGGCCAGCAGGTGCCGGATGGTCTGCTCGACCAGGGGCCGGCCGTTCTCGCCCGCGACCACCAGGCCGCAGCGGATCTGGCCCGCGTCGATCATCGCGCCGAGCGTCACCAGGCCGTTGAGAAAGCCGAGACAGGCGTTGGAAAGGTCGAAAACCTGCGTGCCCGCGCCCAGCCCGATCTTGTGGTGGGCGAACGAGGCCGTCGCCGGCTCGAGCATGTCCCGCGACACCGCGCAATGGATGAAGGCCTCGATCTGCGCGGCCGGCACGGCCGACTGCCGCAGAACCCTCCGGCCGGCCGCGGCGCTGGCGTCGGAAGGACGGGTGCCCGGGGGCCACATGCGCCGCTCGCGGATGCCGGTCATCAGCTCGAGCCGGCCGGCCGGCAGCTTCAGCCGCGCATAGAGCGGCTGCAGCTGTGCCTCGATTCCGGCGGAGGTCCAGATCTCTTCCGGCAGCACGGCGGCCAGGGACTCGATGCAAACATGGGCGAATTTCATCCGCAAAATTCCAGCGGCTGATGGTAAGACCGTAATGGGAACCCACGCTGCGCCGATTTCACTTTGGCGTCTGGGTTTTGGCGCTTGGTGTATGCCCCGGCGCAGCCGGGGTCTCCGGCCGCATCGCCAGCCGGATGAGGTCCTGGTCGAAAAAGTTCAGACCCAGGCCGGCGTCGACGACGAGCGTCGTGCCGTTCAGGCCGCTGCTCCGCTCACTGAGCAGGAAGAGCGTGGCGTCGGCCACCTCCTGCGTCTCGAGGTTGCGCTTCCGGAAGGTCAGCTTCTCGGCGTAAAGGTAGCTTTCGATGTAGCCCGGGATCCCGGCCGAGGCGCTCGTCTTCAGCGGGCCGGCCCCGACGACGTTGAACCGGACCTCGGAGTCGGCGCTGAAGGACTTGGCGAGGAACCGGCTGCAGGACTCGAGCGCGGCCTTGATCGGCCCCATGTAGCCGTAGTTGTCCGGCGTGACCCGGAGGGAGGAGATGCCGATGGTGACGACCGAGGCGCGCGGGGCCAGGTGCGGCTTGAGCGCGCGGGCCAGCTCCACGAGCGAAAAGGCCGTGATGGCGCTCGCCTGCAGGAAATCCTTCCGCCGGGTCTCATGAAACGCCTTGAAGCCCTCGCTGTAGTTGGCGAACGCGATCGAATGCACCACGCCGTGGAGCGGCGCCAGGCCCGCAGCCGCGATTTCCGCGGCCAGGCGTTCGCAGGCGCCGTCCGCCTCGACGTCGCAGACCAACACCGGCCGGTCCGCCAGCAGCGCGGCGAGGGACTGTTTCCGCGCCGCGGAGCGCACGCTGTAGACGACGCGGGCCCCCTGCCCTTCCAGCGCGCGCGCGATGTGCCAGGCGACACTCTTCTTGTTGGCCACCCCCATCACGAGGATGTGCTTGCCGGCCAGCTGGAGGAAATCGCTCATGCGCCGGCCGCCCCTCCCGGGGATTTCCAGACCACGGAAAATTCCACGTGCATCACCCGCTGGTCGCCGTTTCTCATCGTGCCGGTCAGGAAATGAAAGTCCCCCATGGTCTCCTTGCGCCGGACCTCGACGGTCGTCGTGTCCCCGGGATACACGGGCAGCCGGAACCGCACGTCCGTCACCTTGGTGAGCAGCGGCACGCCGTGCTGGCTGCCGGCCCCTTGCATCAGCTTGGCCATGAGCAGCGCGCCCGTCTGGAACACCGACTCGCAGAGCAGCACTCCCGGGGTGATCGGGGCGCCGGGATAGTGGCCCCGGTAGAAATCCTCGTCCGCGCGCCAGGTGCGGCGGGCCGTCAGGCTCTCCCCGTCGTGGGCGATGATCTCGTCCACGAACAGGAACGGCGGGCGATGGGGGATGAGTTTTTCGACTTCGTTCACAGGGGGGCTCCGGCCGGCACGGCGGCGGACCGCTTCAGGGCGGCGAGGAATTTGTCCATCTCATTGGCCACGATGACGCCGTAGTTGATCGTGCCGAGCCAGCCCGACATGATGATCCCGACCGAGCCGGCGTGATGGAGGCCGGGCAGTTCCTTGGGCAGGTCCATCGAGACCTTCAGGCCCTCGAACTTCGTCCCGAACGAGGTGCCGGCCCAGTGACGGGTGAAGTGCTCGATGGTGCGGGGCGTCGCCGCCTCGGTCCAGTCGATCTTGGCGCGGACGTCCGGGATGTGGCGCTCGAGCGCGGCGATCGACTCCTCGACCAGCCGGGCCTTCTCCGCCTGGTATTCCTCGTCCGTGAGGCCTTTCCAGGCGTCGTAGGTCGAGTTGAGCGAACAGACCACCGTATAACGGTCGGAACCGGGGCGGGTGTCCGGGTAATACACCGAGAAGGTCCGGCTCGTCGTGTGTCGGTCGACCAGCTCGGCGCTGGTGAACTTTTCCGCTGCGGAGGTGAAGACCAGGTCGCCGATGTGCGGGATCGACTCGCCCTTCCGGATGCCGAGGTAGACCTGGCAGGAGCTGGTGTTGATGCGCACGGCCCTGGTCTGCGCCACGAACTCCGGCGTGAAATTCTCCTCCCCGGCGATCCGGAGCACGGTGTTCTTGATGTTGGCGTTCGACAGCACCGCGTCGCACCGGATGGCGCGGCCGTTGGCCACGACGCCGGAGACGCGGCGGCGACCGTCCACCTCCTCGGTCAGGATCTTCTCCACGACGACGTGCTTGCGGATCTCCACGCCGTGCTTCTTCAGCTCCGCCGTCATCTTGCGGATCAGCAGGTCGGATCCGCCGCGGAAGGTGTAGACGCCCTTGCTCATGAAGTTGGAGAAGACGATGCCGTAGGTGATGGCCGGATCCTCCAGCGTGGAGCCGTTGGCGTAGGCGATGGGCTCCATCAGCAGCCGCTTCACGTCGTCCCGGCCCGGGAAATACCGGTCGAACATAGCCCCCGTGGTCTCGGTGCTGTTGTCGTAGAAGTTCATCGCCCGGAGGTCGGTGAAGAAGCGCTCGACCGTTTCCGCCGGGACCCGGAACTGCCCGGTCAGGATCCGGGTGAAATCCTCGCGGTCGAACGTCGTGTCGACCGTGAACTGCGGGTTGATGAACCGGATGCCCTTCAGCTGCACGATGGCGTCGGCGATGTCCTGGCTCCAGTATTTCCGCACGGACTTGATCATGCCGATGGGAAAGCCGTGCAGCGAGATGTCGAAGATGTGCCCGCCCTTGCGCGTGAACCAGGTCGCGAGGCCGCCCAGCTGGTAATGGTGCTCGAGCAGCAGCACCTTGTGGCCGCACTTGGCCAGCGCGTTGGCCCCGGTCAGGCCGGCGAGGCCGCTGCCGATCACGATCACGTCATAGTGGTCGGAAATACCCTTGAGCCAGTCGTATGCCATGCGAACGGACGAGGTAAGTTTGCCGCCCCGCAAAGCGCAACTTGGAAGTTGGCGCTCAGGCCCCGCGGGCGGCCGGGCCCTGCAGGACGTGGTAGTTCGCCATCGAGATGCCGCTGAGCATGGCGCCCACGATGCCGAGGAACCCCTGGTCGGTGCCGCACAGGTGGAGGTTGTCCAGGTGGGTGCGGCCGTCGCGGACCTTGTGCGGCGCGCCGTAGATCGCGCCGTTGAGGTGGCCGGTGAATTTCCGGATCGTGCGCGGGGTGAACATGTCGGTGGCCACCTGCGCCCCGGCCAGCACGGCGTCGTCGACCGCCGGCAGGAAGCGGCGCGCACTGCGCGTGGCGGCGGCAAACCCGCGCAGCTTGTCGGCCCGGTACGTCTCCTCCGGCAGGTGCGCCCAGCGCTCATAGCTGGCCAGGCAGGTGACGCGGAAGATGCCCTCCGGCAGGCCGGTTTCCCCGTAGGCGAAATTGTTCGGCAGGCAGATGACGCCGCTGCGCAGGTCGACCTGCTCCCGGGCCGCCGCGTACTCGAACCGGTCCGAGTCGTTGAAGAAGACGATCGTGTCGTCGCCCCACCCCCACGCCGCCGGCGGGCGGTCGAACACCGTGATCGTCTCCACGAAGGTCAGGGCGCCGGTGTTGGCCGCCGCGGCCGCGGCCTGCGGCGGATCGCACAGCCGCATGGTCTCGGCGTAGCCGGCGGAGGACAGCACCTGCCCGGCCGTGATCTCCTCGCCGCTGTCGAGGACGAGGCGCGCCGCCCGGCTCCCCTGGGCGACGATGCGTGCGACGCCGCATTTCATCCGGCGCTCGCCGCCGGCCAGCCGGAATTTCTCCAGCAACACGCGGAGGATGACCCGCACGCCGTCGCGCGGCCGGGCGAAGCCCTCGAGGTAGAGCGCCTTGAACATGATGACGAACTGGCCGAAATCCATGTCGCGCTCCTGCGCGCTGCCGTAGTACATCACCGGGCAGAACAGCATGTCGGTCAGCAGCGGATCGGTGAGGTGCCGGCCGACGATCTCGCGTGCGGACACCGGCCGGGCGTCGAGCGCCACGTCGTCGTAGGCGCGCACCGCCCGCACCAGCGCGCGCCAGCCCTCCGCCTGGCCGGGGAATCTCGCCACCACGTCCGCGTCCAGCACGGCGAAGTCATTGGTGAAGGTGAGGCCGCAGTCGCGGAAGGCGATACGGGACCGCTTCTGCGGGCACAGCGCAAATTCCTCCCGCTCGATGCGGAGCTGCCGCAGGAGCTTGCCGAGCGGTGTGCCCTTCACCCCCGGGGCCACGTAGTTGGTCAGGGCGTGCAAACCGACGTCGTACTTGCGGCCGGCGAAGCTGTAGAAGCTGTTCAGGCCGCCGGGCGAGTTGTGCCGTTCGAAGATGCACACTTTTTTCCCGAAATGGGCCAGCCGGATGCCGGCGGCCAGGCCGGACATGCCGGCGCCGATGATCGCCACGTCATAATGGGAGTCTTTCATGCGGCGGTACCCGCGGACTCCCGGTCACCCGTCCGGGGCTGGTTCAAGCCTTCGGGGCCGGGAATTTCGGGGTCAGGTATTCCGCGCAGCTCTCGAGCGACGCCAGCTGCGTGTAATCCGCCTCGGGCACCTCGATGCCGTGGCGCTTGCGGAGTTCCATCACGATGTCGAGGAAGTCCATCGAATCGAGCTGCAGCTGGTCGCGCAGGCGGATGTCAGGCTTGATCGCGCTGAGATCCTCGTCCGGGGCAATGTCGGAAATGATGTCGATAACCAGCTTCTTGCAGTTGTCTTTCGTCATGGTGGGTCCGGTCAGTTAGGCTACGAAACGTTTGATAATCAATGTAGAATTGATGCCCAGCATGCCAAAGGAATTGTTCAGGATCGTGTCGATCCGTTGCGCCTTTTGGGGTTGGTTGATGACCAGGCCCGGTATATCGCACTGGGGGTCAAGTTCATCGACGTTTATGGTCGGGTGGACCATGAGGTCATCGAAGCTGGGGAGGTTGCCCGCCAGCTCAAGGGCGCCGGCCGCGCCCATGGCGTGGCCGATGAAACTCTTGGTGTTGTTGATGTGCGGCGGCGTGCTCCGACTCCTGAAAACCTCCGCAATGGCGATGCACTCCTGGATGTCGCCCTGGGGGGTCGAGGTGGCGTGGGTGTTCACGAGGTCGATGTCCTCCACGGTCAGGCCGGCGCTGGCGATGGCCCCGCGGACGCACTCGGCCTGACGCTCGGGGTTGGGCAGCACGTAGTCCGTGGCGTCGGAGTTGACGCAATAGCCCGCGATCTCGCCGTAGATTTTCGCCCCGCGCGCGCGGGCGTCGTCGAGCCGCTCGAGGGTGTAGATGCAGCCGCCCTCGGAGATGACGATGCCGTTGCGCGCCTTGTCGAAGGGCCGGCTGGCCTTCGTCGGGTCCTCGTGGGTTGCGAGCGCGTTCTGGCTCTTGAAGCCGGCGAAGATGCCGAAGGTCTGCGGACTCTCGCTGACCCCGCCGCCGAGGCCGAAATCGATCTCGCCGAGCCGCAGCATCTGCGCGGCATGGATGAGGCCCATGTTGCCGGC
>Ga0265320_10002765_pt1 | contig 12114 bp, 6 predicted proteins | sample 4827metaG_FD_202087 | JGI IMG/M metagenome (GOLD analysis project Ga0265320, IMG submission 202087) | Rhizosphere microbial communities from Carex aquatilis grown in University of Washington, Seatle, WA, United States - 4-8-27 metaG | ecosystem: Host-associated > Plants > Roots > Rhizosphere >...
GCGCCCGCTGCGCCTCGGGGCCGGCCGACCACGGGAGGCGTCCGATCACACCAGGAGGCCGCCGCCCGTCGCGATGGGGGCTGTCTCCACCTCCGGGACCGGCTGCGGCACCACGACCGGGCTCGGCTCCAGTGCGAGGTCCGGACCCACTTCCAGGCCAACGTCCAGGATGGGCTCGAGCTTTTGCAGCCGTGCCACCGCGATCTCGGCGCTGCGGGTGGCCTCGTCGAGGGCCGCACGCCAGAAGCGGCGCGCATCCCCGGTGCGCTTCATGCGCAGGCAGGCGAGCACCCGTAGCTCCATCATCTCGACCACGTCCTGGGGCTGCATCATCATTTCGCGCGCCCGACCGAGCAGGCGATCCCACTCGTCGTCGGGCGCACCGTCGATGACCAGCTGAACCGAGTCCGACAGCAGCTGCTCGCCGCCCCCCCACTCGAGGCCCACCTCGCCGGCCGCGCGGGCCTCGGCTTGCAGGCCCGCGATCTCGGCCAGCGCGTCGCGGGCCTCGGCCACCCGCCCCCGCCGGACCAGCACCCGCGCGAACAGCAGCTCGGCGATCACCGCCGCCGACGACCGCCGCCCCACCACCTGGCGCGCCACCGACATGGCCTGCCGGGCCTGGGCCTCCGCGTCCTCGTCCTGGCCGAGACACAGGTACACCTCGCCGAGATCCTTCGACGACGAGCACTCGATGAGCGGGAAGCCGGTCTCGCGGGCGATGGCGATCACCCGCCGCAGATCCTCGAGCAACCGGGAGGTCTGGAACGAGAGCATCCACACGATGCAGCGGTTGCTGAGGGCCATGGTGAGGTTCAGCATGTCGCGCCGGCTCTCGGTGAGCGAGACCAGTCGCGCGAAGGTCTTCTCGGCCTCGGCGATCCGCCCGGACAGCGAATAGGCCCACCCCGCCAGCCCCAGCGAGAGCACGTGGGTCTCGTAGCCATCGTCGCCGAGGGTCTCGGCCAGGGCCGCGCTCTCCTCGAAGCAGGTGCAGGCGGCCGCGGTCTTCTCGGCGCGATGGAGGGTGCGTCCCCGGGCGAAGATGAGCTTGGCGCGGAGCAGGAGATCGTCGAGGCCGACCGAGAGCTCGCCGGCACGCTCGACCAGCTGCCCGGCGCGGGTCCAGTCCTTCAGCCAGTCGAGGACCAGCGACTCCTCGAGCAGGAGATCCACCTCCGACGCGCGCGCCGACGCCCCGTGCGCGGCCTCGCGCGCGGCGGACAGCTCCTTGAGGGCGTCCTCGTAGCGGCCGAGCCGGAAGCGCATGATCCCGAGCCCGCGGCGGGCCAGGATCGGTCGCGGGTCCTCCACCGCGAGCGCCTGGGCGACCCCACCCGACAGCAAATTGCGAATGGCATTATCGAATAGCAGCTCGGCGTCGAGGTAGGCGTGGCGGCGCTCGGCCTTGGCGGCCAGATCGAGGTAGGTGTTGGCGGCCTCGTCCTTGAGGCCGCTGCGGGCGGCGTGGAGCGCCATGGCGGGCAGCCGCCGGTCCTCGGGGAGCCCTTCGTTCTCGAGGTAATAGGCGTAGGCGGCCCGGTGGATGGCCTCGCGCTCCGCCTGGGGGACCGCCTGGTAGACCGTCTGGCGCAGGAGATCGTGGCGAAAGCCCACCCGGCCCTGCCGGTGCCGGACCAGCACCCCGGCGTCCGTCAGGCGGTCCACGCCCACCCGGGCGTCGAGCTGGGTCTCGGGGGTGATCCCGGCCCGCTCCAGCCAGCGCACCACCCCCTCCAGCTCCTCGGCGCTGAACTCCGCGCCGAGCACCGACGCCAGCCGCGCGTGGCCCGCCAGCTCGGCCGGCAAGGACTCGGTCTCGCGGCTGGCCAGCCACTGGACGAGCGGGAGATCCGGCAACCGCTCGAGCTCGTCGGTGGCCAGGAACCAGGCGCCCGTGCGCTCGGAGCGCCGGACCAGCCCGTCGCGCTTGAGGCCGCGCACCAGCTCGACGAGCAGGAGCGGGATGCCCTTGGTGCGTTCGGTGAGCCGGCGCAAGGCCTCGGCCGACACGTTCTCGGCGGGCGACAGCAGGCGCCGCGCCAGCTCGGCCGCCGCGCTCGGGTCGAGCGGGCCGAGCTCGAAGCTGGCGCGCAGGGCGGCGCGGCTGGCCCAGGCGGTCCGTCCCCTCCCGAAGGCGGGCCGCGCGACCACCGCCACCCAGATCGGGCAGGCGGCCTCCTCGAGGGTGGCGTACTCGATCGCGTCGAGGACCGTCTCGTCGGCGAAGTGCGCATCCTCGAGCACCAGCGCCAGCGGCCGGCGCCGGGACATCTCGCGCAGGGCCTCACCGGCCGCGCGCGCTGTGGCCGCCCGCAAGGCGCCCGGGGCGGCCGACAATCCGCCGACCTCCGGATGATCGGCGGACACCCAGCCCATCACCACCGCCACCGCCGCCCAGGCCTCGCGCGCCAGCTCCCGGCCGAGCCGCTGCTCGACCAGCGCGTGTCCGAGATCCGCCGGGGCCTCGCTCGGCAGCTCCATGGCATGGCGCAGGAGCTCGCGCGTGGTGTGGTCGCCCGCGCCGCCCAGCACCTCCTTGGCGCGGAGCACGAGCACCCGCATGGGCGGCAGGATGCTCTCGAGGTGCTGGGCCAGCGCCGCCACCAGGTGGCTCTTGCCGGTGCCACCTTCACCGAGCACGGTGACGATGGTCGGCTGGTGCGCGGGCTGGAGGGCCTGTGCGCTGGCGCTGGCGCTGGCGCTGGCGCCGGTGCTGGTGCCGCCCACGCCGACGCTGGTGTGGCCGGGGCCGCCGCCGGAGCTGGTGCCCTGGCCCATGGTGGTGCCAAACCCGGTGCGCCCGAGGGCAGCGCGGCCGCTCGAGCCGACGGGGGAGCGCATCGCCGTCCGCGCCGAATCGAGCAGGGCCCGCAGCAGCTCCCCCCGCCCGACCAGGGGAGCGACCCCGGCCCGGACGCTGGTGGTCTCGGGAGCGCTGCCCGATCGGCTGAGCAGCCCGAAGCCCGGCCGGGCGAAGATCGGGGTCGCCTCCAGCTCGGGCAAGACATCGAGGACGGCCTTCGAGACCACCACCCCCGCCGGATCGGTGTCGCCGAGGTACTGCTCCTTCCGGGCGAACAGCGGGCTCTGGTAGCGACGGGTCCCATCGGGGCGCGCCTGGATCGCCACGGTGGCGAGATCGACGAGGACGTTGCGCGCCATGGCCTTGTCGATGAACAGCTGGGCCGCCTGCGCCGCGGAGCGGGTGGGGTTGTCGCCGACCTCGTGTCCGAGCACCACCACGTATTGCGAGCCGGCCGCGTGCGCGAGCTGGCCACCCGTCGCCGCGATGACCTGCCGGATCGCCGCCACCGAGCTCTTGGTCTCGAGGAAGACCATGGCCACCGCGCGCCGCTCGCGCACCGGAGGCGCGGGCCCGGCGCCCTTGGCCTTGCCGTCGACCGAGGCCGCCCCCGGCCCGAGCCCCGGCGCCATGCCGCCGTCGGCCGCTGGCACCGCCGCCACCAGGCCCGGACGGCTCGGAGGCGTCGGCTCGACCTTGCGAGCTTGCCCAAACGCGGCCCGCAGCCCATCGGCGAGCGCGCCGGCGTCGGCGAAGCGCCGCTCCGGGCTCTTGGCCAGGCAACGCAAGATCACGGCCTCGAGGGCCTCGGAGATGGCGGGGTTGCGCCGCGAGGGCGCGGCCGGCCGGCGGCTGCGGTGGCTCTGCTGCACCTCGGCCGCGTTGCCCCAGAACGGGGGCGCACCCACGGCCATCTCGTAGAGCATCACCCCGAGCGCGTACACGTCCGCGCGGGCGTCGACCGAGTGGCCGCCTTCACACTGCTCCGGGGACATGTATTCGGGCGTGCCTTCCGGGGCCTCCTCCCGCGTGTCCTCGGCGGAGGAGGTGCGGCGCTTGCGGACCAACCCGAAGTCGAACAGCTTGGCGACGAAGCCGCCGCGGCCCGACCGCGGAGCCCCGGCTCCCGGTGTCGGCATCGGCATCGGCGTCAACCTGCCTTCCCGGGCCTTCGACACGAAGAGGTTCTCGGGCTTGAGATCGCAGTGAACGAAGCCCTTGCGGTGGGTGACGGCCACGAGATCGACCAGCGCCAGCGACACCTGGTGCATGCGCTCGGCGAAGAGGGGACCGCGAACCTCGGCCAGCTCGTCCGCCAGGGTCGGCGAGTTGATGAACTCGAGGACCATGAAGGCGGCCCCGCTCGCGAGTCGCCCGGTCTCGTAGACCTCTGGCACGTGGGGGGGCGCCACGGCGCGCAGCGCCTCCGCCTCGAGCAGGAGCCGTGCGCTGGCGGTCGGCTGATCGAGGCGTGCGACCTTGATCGCCACCTCGGGGGGCTCGATGCCCGCCGGTGGCGCGCCGACGGCGGCCCCCGCGAGGCCCAGGGTGTCGGCGAGTGATCGCCTGCGCTCGGCGCGGTACACCGCCCCGAACCCGCCGACCCCGAGGACCTGCGACAGCACGTAGCCGGGAACCTCCGGCCTCTCGACGGTTCGCGACCCAGGGGCCTCGAGCGAGGGCTCGCGCGGCGGCGGGACTCCGTGCTCGGGACAGAGCGGCGCCTGGTCCTGCAATCGAATCCCGCACGTTGGGCAGCGAACCATCAACCTGCAATTTTATCTGGTTTTGCCAGATCATGCGAAAAGGTTGGGCCGCGAAGATTGATTTTGTCACGCAGACGCTGCGCGAAGCTGGGCGCGGGACCTTCATGACCCGACATGGCTCCCGGGCTGCTCGACGTTTTGCCGACGTTTGCCGACGTTTGCCGACATTCGGCTCGACGGCCCGGGGGCGGGTGGTCACACGCGTTTGCGGTCACGCATATCGTCCAATATGCTGCCGCATATGCGCACCAGCATCGACCTCGCGGATGGACTTCTTGCGCGCGCCCGGCGGTTGGCCCGGCAGCGCGGAATCACCTTGAGGGCGCTGGTCGAGGAGGGGCTGCGCCGGGTGCTCTCCGAGCAACGCGACACGCCCCCCGCCTTCCGGCTCGAGGACGTGACCTTCGGGCAGGGAGGTTTCACCGGGGACTTTTCCGAGAGCGACTGGGAGCGGCTCCGCGAGCTGACCTACGAAGGCCGAGGCTCGTGAACGCGGTCGACACGAACCTCCTCGTATACGCCCACCGCGCCGACACTTCCTTCCACGCCCGTGCTCGCGAAATAGTCCGCGGGCTCGCCGAGGGCCCGAAAGCCTGGAGCATCCCCTGGCCCTGCCTGCACGAGTTCGTGGCCGTGGTGACGAGCGCGCGGGTCTGGAAGGTGCCGACGCCGCTCGAGACCGCGCTCGCCGAGGTGACGGCCTGGCTCGCCTCACCCAAGCTCTTCATCCTCGGGGAAGACGAGGCCTACTGGCCGGTGCTGGAGCGCATCCTGCGCGAGTCCCGTGTGCAGGGCGCCAAGGTCCACGACGCCCGGATCGCAGCGCTCGCCATCCACCATCGGGTCGACGTCCTCCTCTCCGCGGACCGCGACTTCAGCCGTTTTCCGCGGCTGCGGGTCCAGAATCCCCTCTGAGGCCACCGGCCAACCCCGCGTCGCGGCCTGGCCGCCCTCCGCCTTCCGCCATCCGCATGGACGCCCTGCCGATAGACCCGCAGCTCCCCGACATCGTGGCGGCGATCGCGGACCGCGGCGCGTGCGTCGTGGAAGCCCCGCCGGGGGCCGGGAAGACCACGCGGGTCCCACGGGCGCTGTGGCAGTCGCGCCTGGCGACCTCCGACGAGCTGTGGGTGCTCGAGCCACGTCGCCTCCCGGCGCGGCTCGCCGCCGAGCGGGTCGCGGGCGAGCTCGGGCAGCCGCTCGGCGCGACCGTCGGCTACTCCGTCCGCTTCGAGGACCGGTCCTCGGCGCGCACCCGGATCCGCTTCGTCACCGAGGGGATCCTGGTCCGGAGGCTGCTCGCCGATCCCGCGCTCCGGGGCGTCTGGGCGGTGGTGCTCGACGAGTTTCACGAGCGCCACCTGGCGAGCGATCTGGTGCTGGCGCTGCTGGCCCGCCTGCGGCGCACGCGCCGCCCCGACCTCGGGGTGTGCGTCATGTCGGCCACCCTCGACCCCCAGCCCATCGCCGAGTTCCTCGACGACTGTCCGCGGGTGCGCAGCGAGGGACGCCGCTTCGAGGTCGCGATCGAGCACCTCGGCCACCCGGACGATCGCCCGCTCGCCCAGCAGGTGGCGTCCACGGTGCGCCGGCTCTTGCGGGACGGGCCCGAGGGCGATCTGCTGGTGTTCTTGCCGGGCGCGGCCGAGATTCGCCGGTGCGACGAGGCCCTGCGCGCCTCCGCTGGGCCAGGCGTGGGCGCGGCCGGGCTCGGGATCGACATCCTTCCGCTGCACGGCGAGCTGTCGCTCGAGGCCCAGGCCCGCGTGGTGGCGCCCTCGGCCCGGCGCAAGGTGATCCTCGCCACCAACGTGGCCGAGACCTCGGTCACCATCGACGGGGTCGGCGTCGTGGTCGACACCGGGCTCGCCAAGCTGGCCGGCCACTCGCACTGGACCGGCCTTGCCACCCTGGGGCTCGGAAAGATCAGCCAGGCCTCGGCGATCCAGCGCGCCGGGCGGGCCGGCCGAACGCGCGCAGGCCTGGCGGTTCGGCTCTACTCGGCGCACGACTTCCAGGCGCGCCGGCCCTTCGATCTTCCGGAGATCGCGCGGCTGGATCTGGCGGAGCTGCTGCTCACCACCCGGGCACTGGGGATCACGGACGTGTCGGAGCTGGGGTTCCTCACCGAGCCCCCCGCGGTGGCAGTGACGGCCGGTGAGCAGCTCCTCGCGCGCCTGGGGGCGCTCGATGCGACGGGCGCGCTCACCCCCACGGGCCAGGCCCTCCTCGGCTACCCGGTCCACCCGCGGCTCGGGCGCCTGATCGTCGAGGGCGCGCGGCGAGGCGTCGGGGCGGATGCGGCCTTGCTGGCGGCGCTGATCTCCGAGCGGGACATCCGGGAGAGGGGCGGCCCGCTCGGGGGGGGCGGCGGGCGCAGGGCCGGCGGAGGCGGTGGCGGAGGCGGAGGCGGTGGTGCCGGCGGCGCCGGGGGGCGGGCGGCGGGTGGCATCGATGTGCTCGGTCTGCTCGAGCTGTTCGAGGCCGCCGGGCGTGGGCGCTCGCTGCGCGAGGGCGCCCGTGCCGCGGGCCTCGACGCCGAGGCCACGGCGCGGGTCGAACAGACGCGCAAGCACCTCGTGGCCATGATCCGCGAGGCGCCGGCGCGCTCCGCCCGGTCGGAGGCGATCCCCGCGACGCGGGCGCTCGCGGATCGGGCGCTCGCGCAGTCGCTGCTGACCGCATTCCCCGATCGGATCGCGCGGGTCCGCCCGGGTGGAGACAACGTGGTGTTGCTCTCGAGCGGCGGCACCGCCGAGCTCGGATACGTGCCCGACAGCACGTTCCTGGTCGTGGTCGACGCGCAGGAGAACGATGGCCATGGCCAAGGCCGCGCAGGCGCCCGCTCCAGCGGCGGCGGCGGCGGCGCGGCACGGGCGACCGGAACAACGGTGCGGCTCGGCTGCGGCATCGAGCCCGACTGGCTGGCCGACCTGCCGGGCAACGATCTGGCTGCCGTCGAGAGCCTCGAGCTCGACGAGGGCTCGGAGCGGGTGGTGCGGCGCTCGCGGCTCACCTACGGCGCCCTCACCATCACCGAGAGCGTCCGTGTCGCCGAGCCCTCGCCCGAGACCGCGCGCGTGCTGGCGGAGGCGGCCCTGGCGCGCGGGCCCGAGTCCTTCGCGGAGCCAGGCTCCATCGCGCGCCTGCAGGCGCGGCTGGCGTGGCTGGCGACCGTGGAGCCCGGGCAGCCAATCCCGACCCTCGACCCGGCCTCCCTGCGCGAGGCCCTGGTGGCCGCCTGCGAAGGGCTGCGCGGGTTCGCCGAGCTGCGGGCGGGCGGTCCCTCGACCGGTGCGGCCGGGCACGGGGCGGACGGGGCGATCGCGGGAGACGCGCGCGGGTTCGCCGCGCGCCTCGAGGTCAGCTTGCCGGCGGAGGTGCGTGCCCGGCTGGCCCGCGAGACCCCGAACCACCTGACCTTGCCGAATGGCCGCCGGGTGCCGATATCGTACCCCGCCGGACAACCTCCCTTCGTCGAGTCCCGCCTGCAGGACTTCTTCGGCATGTCCGAGGGGCCGCGGCTCGGGCGCGGCCGCGTGCCCCTCACGCTGCACCTGCTCGCGCCGAACGGGCGGGCCGTGCAGGTCACGGGCGATCTCGAGAGCTTCTGGCGGCAGCACTACCCGGGCATCCGCCGTGAGCTGCAGCGGCGCTATCCGCGGCACGCCTGGCCCGAGGACGGCGCCACCGCGGTGCCGCCCCCTCCCGCCCCGGCGCGCCGTCCACCGCGCTGAGGCAGAGATCCTCGGAGCTCGGCCCCGGCCCGCCGCCCCGTCCTCGTCCCGCGGCCAGGCGGGACGGGGACCGTGGACGGGATTTGGGCCCCAGATCCGAGGCCGACGGCCTCGAGCCTTCCGCGGCTCACGACGGTGCAGACCGCGCGAGGCACACCGGCGAGGTACACTGGAGGGCCGAGCGGGTCAGCCACGGTCTCCCTGCAGCTCCCGGAGCGGACGTTGGTCGATCGCCTGACCGAGGCGCTGGCGCACCTCGATGGTCACGCCAGGAGACCACGAGGCCTTGGCGCACGGATCTCGATCACCGCTGGGCCGCGTGGGCTGGAACAGGGGCGCTGAGCTCTCGGCGCTCATGGACGATCCCGGCGGGAGGCGCGCCTGTCCATCCGCCGGCGGCGTCAGCGCGCCAGGCCCACGCGCTCGAGCATGAAGGCAAAGTCGAACGCCGTGTCGCGCAGGCGATCGTAACGACCCGACCTTCCCCCGTGTCCCGCGGGATCCATGTTGATCTCGAGCAAGAGGGGGTTGCTGTCGGTCTTGGTTGCCCGCAGCCTGGCCACCCACTTGGCCGGCTCCCAGTACATGACCTGGCTGTCGTGGTAGCTGGTGCGGACCAGCATGGCCGGGTAGGCCTTCGGGCCGACGTTGTCGTAGGGGCTATATCGCAGCATGGTGTCGAAATCGGCGGGCTTCCTGGGATCGCCCCATTCCTCGAACTCGGCCACGGTGAGGGGCAGCGTCTGGTCCAGCATGGTGTTCATCAGGTCGACGAAGGGCACGTAGGCGACCACCGCCTCGAAGAGCTCCGGACGCAGGTTGATGACCGCCCCCATCAGCAGCCCGCCCGCGCTCCCGCCGGAGATGACGAGCCCGTCGCTCCGCGCCCACCGCCCGGCCTTCAGCGCCTCGGCGACGTCGATGAAGTCCGTGAAGGTGTTCATCTTGTGCATCATGCGTCCCGCGTCGTGCCAGGGCTTGCCGAGGTCGCCGCCGCCGCGGACGTGACCGATTGCGATGATCATTCCGCGATCGAGCAGCGACACGCGCTCCGGTGAGAACGCCAGTCGCGGGCTGATCCCGTAGGCGCCGTAGCCGGTCAACAGCAAGGGATGGGTGCCATCCGGCTCGACGCCCTGCTTGTAGACGAGGGACACCGGGATCATCGTGGTGCCGTCCCGGGCGGGGACGCCGATCCGCCGGGTCTGGTAGGCCGAGGCGTCGTACCCGGGCACCTCGAACTGCTTGAGGATCCGGCGGCCGCCCGCCCGGCCGTCCAGGTCGTCCTCGACGACGCTGGCGGGGGTCCGCGGAGATTCGAAGCGGAACCGGATGGCCCGGGCCTCGAAATCGTGATTCTCCACCGGTGTCACCTCGAAGAGGGGCTCCGGCTGGGGGAGCCTGCGGGTCTGGCCGGTCGTGAGGTCGACCACCGCGAGCTGCGCGAGGGCCCCCTCGCGCTCCACGATCACCAGGTGATGCTCGAAGGCCAGGTGGTCCTCCAGCATGACCTCCGCCCGGGTGGGCACGAGCTCGGTCCACCGTCTGCGTCCGGCGTCGTCGACGGGGGCGGTCACGATGCGGAAGTTCCTCCCTCCCGAGTTGGTGCGGATGTAGAAGAGAGGGCCCCGGTGATCGAGGTAGTACTCGTGGTTCGGCTCCCGGGGCGCGATCAACCGCGGGGCGGCGGTCGGCCGGGCGCTGTCGAGGACCCGGACCTCGGTGGTGGTGCGGCTCGCGCTGGTCACGAAGAGGTAGGCGCGGCTGCGCGACCGCTCGATCGACAGCTCGAACATCGGATCCTTCTCCTCGTAGAGGAGCACATCCGCCGCCGCATCCGTCCCGAGCCGGTGGCGGAACAACTTGTCGGGTCGCTTGGTCTGCGGATCCTCCGTGACGTAAAAGAGGGTCTGGCCGTCCCGGGCGAAGGCCACCGAATCGACGCGCGGGATGGCCTCGGGGCCGAGGGTGCCGCTCTCGAGGTTCTTGACCTTCAGCGTGTACTGCCGGAAGCCCACCGTGTCGACGAGGTAGGCGAGAGTCCGGTCGTCGTCACTCACGGCCATGTCCGCCACCGACACGAACCTGGCCCCGGGCGCGATGGTGTTGAGGTCGAGGATCACGGCTTCGGCGCCCGCCAGGCTCCTCTTCCGGCAATGGATCGGATGCTGCTTGCCGGCCTCGCTCCGGTGATAGTAGAAAAATCCTCCGTCCTTGTAGGGCGGGGTGGCGTCGTCCTCCTTGATGCGCGAGAGCATCTCGCCATAGAGCGCGCGCTGCAGCGGCTCCGTCGGCTTCATGACCGCGTCGGTGTAGGCGTTCTCCGCGCGCAGGTACGCCAGCACCTCGGGGGAGTCCTGGTTCCTCAACCAGAAGTAATCATCGACGAGCGTGTGGCCGTGGATGGTTGTGGATCTCGGCTCGCGCCGTGCCACGGGCGGACGCGGAGGCAATGGCGGCTGTGCAGGCCGCGGCGGCTGCCCGGACACCGGTGCGGCGACCGAAGCCGGGGGGAAGCCGCGGGGTGGCACGGAGCTGGCGCACCCCACCAGGGTGGCGACGAAGGTCGCAACCACGCCGGCCAGGCACGCCGCCGCCCGGGAGCCCGTCGGGGGTCGGGTGGGTCGCGGGCATCCTCGAAGCGCGCGAGACCCATGCTCGGGTTGCAGACGCAGGCCAAGGCGCTTTTCTCGGGAGGGCACCACGGACCGAGCTTACTCTCTGCGAGGCGGCACGTCCCGGCCCGCCCCTCCCGCCGTGCCGGAGTCGTCGCCGCCAGGCCGAGGAGGTGGTGGTCCCCCAGTGGTTCACCATGCCGGCCACCGAGGAGGCGTGGCTGCGGACACCTCAGCGCTTGGTGGCGACGCTGATCAGGAAGGTCCCGAAGCGGTCCTCCAGCGGAGAGCGCCGCAGCAGCTCCTCGTAGAGGTTGTAAAGAGGGAGGATCACCCCGGCTATCTTGCTCTCCACGAAGCGGAAGGCGATGCCGCCGATGCCGCGGATCCGGATCTGGTCGAAGCCGGCGTCGCGCAGCTCGCGCGCGAGCTGGGACCGATGGAGCAACACCTCGTTGTCGGTCTTGCCGAGCTTCGAGAAGAAGGGAGAGCGCGGATCCCGGTAGAGCCACATCGACGGGCTCTGGGCGCTGGGATCGTAGGCGAACAGGCGCCCGCCCGGGGTCAGCAGGCGGTGGGCCTCGGCGAGGACCCGGACCCGCGCCTCGGACGAGCTGATGTGGTGGAGCACGCCCGAATAGCAGACGACATCCTGGCTGGCATCCGGCAGGCCCGTCGCGCCGATGTCCCCCACCACGAACTCCAGGTCCGGGGTCTCGCGCCTGGCGTGGGCCACGGCCCCGGGCGAGATATCCATCCCCACGAGGCGCAGGTCGAACCGGCGCAGCCGCCGGGTGAAGGCCCCGGTGCCGCAGCCGAGATCGATGCAGCGCTCGCCCGGTCGGGGCCTCACCCCCTCGGCGAAGGCCTCGAGCAGCCGCTCGTAGGCGCGCTCGGACAGCACGTCGTAGTCGCCGTGCTCGACCACGAACTGGTCGAAGAACTCGACCTCCCGGTGCGCCGCGACCTCGGGGGCGGGGGCATCGCTCATCTCGCCGTCTCGCCTGCCCGGATGATCCGCGGCACCGGCAGCGGGACGATGTAGTCGCCCTTGAAGCCGCGCGCCGTCAGCTTGGGGATGAGCTCGTCAGCGATGTGCCAGGACAGGAGCAGGGCGTAGCGCGGCTGATCCTCGAAGAGGCGCGACTCCTCCAGCACGGGGATCAGCGTCCCGGGGATGTACTTTCCGA
>Ga0265320_10002766_pt1 | contig 12106 bp, 8 predicted proteins | sample 4827metaG_FD_202087 | JGI IMG/M metagenome (GOLD analysis project Ga0265320, IMG submission 202087) | Rhizosphere microbial communities from Carex aquatilis grown in University of Washington, Seatle, WA, United States - 4-8-27 metaG | ecosystem: Host-associated > Plants > Roots > Rhizosphere >...
CGGGCTGAGGGCAGCCCGCCCTACCCCAAGCAAATGTTTTAGGTAGGGCGCGCTGCCCTCAGCGCGCCGTTTCAAATTAGGACATTACGGCTTGAAGGTAGGCCCAGCCCTACCCCTGACTCGATTTGTTACAACAGTTTATTGCTGAAGGGCCCAAGGTATTGCTGAAGGACCCAAGGTAGGGCCGGGCCTCCGGACCGGCCTAGTGTTTATCTTTTCCAGCCCGCAAACGAAGTCACTCCTCGGACGCGGACTGAGCAGACCCAAAAAAAACAGGGACGCCCTCGCGAGCGTCCCTGTATTGGTCCCCACCCTGCGGTTGGCTTAACCCGCTTCCTTGACGTCTTCGGTGAGGGCTTCGAGGGCCTCGCCGCCGAGGGTCGTGATCTTGAGGCGGCGGTACGCCGGGAGGCCCGTGCCCGCCGGAATAAGGTGGCCCATGATGACGTTTTCCTTGAAACCGGTGAGGTGATCCTGCTTGCCGAGGGTCGCGGCGTCGGTGAGGACGCGCGTGGTTTCCTGGAAGGAGGCGGCGGAGATGAAGGACTCGGTTTCGAGCGAGGCCTTGGTGATGCCGAGGAGAATGGGCTCGCCTTCGGCGGGCTTGCCGCCGGCTTCGCCGATTTTCTCGTTGGCCACCATGAACTCGTGACGGTCCACCTGCTCGCCCCAGAAGTACTCGCTGTCACCGGGATCGGTGACGCGGATCTTGCGCAACATGCGGGCGATGATGATCTCGATGTGCTTGTCGTTGATCGTGACGCCCTGCACGCGGTACACCTTCTGGATTTCGGAGAGGAGGTATTCCTGCACGGCGCTGGGCCCGAGAATCTCGAGAATTTCGTGCGGGTCGGCCGGGCCTTCGGTGAGGTGCTGGCCCTTCTTCACCACGTCGCCGGGGTGAATGATGATGTGCTTGCCGTGCGGGATGAGGTGCTCCTCGGAATTGCCGCTCGTCTCATCGGTGATGAGGAGGCGGCGCTTGCCGCGCAGGATGCCGGGGAAGGAGACGATGCCGTCAATCTTCGCCATTTCGGCGGCGTCCTTCGGGCGGCGGGCTTCAAAGAGGTCGGACACGCGCGGCAGACCGCCGGTGATGTCCTGGGTCTTGGAAACGCCGCGCGGAGTCTTGGCCAGCAAACCGCCGGGCTGGATCACGTCGCCGTCATTGACGACGATTTGCGCCGCCACGGGAATGGCGTGGGTCGCGATGACCTTGCCGTGCGTGTCCTTGATTTCGATTTGCGGGTTAAGGTCTTCCTTGTGCTCGATGACGACCGAGCCGGTGCGGCCCGAGGCTTCGTCGAGCTCGCGCTTGACGGTGACGCCCGGGATCATGTCCTTGAAGGAAATGGCGCCGGCTTTTTCCGCGAGAATCGGGATGTTGTGCGGGTCCCAGCGGGCGAGAATGTCGCCCTTTTCAATTTTTTGGGCGTCCTTGCAGAAGAGCACGGAGCCAGCGACCATGTTGTACTCCTCGATCTCACGCTCCTGGTCGTCGATGATGAGAACCATGCCGGTTTTGTTGAGCACGATGTTCGCGCCCTCGGCGGTCTTCACGAGACGCAGGCCGCGGTAACGAACGGTGCCGCCGACGCGGACCTTGATTTCCGGGTTCTTCAACACCTGGCTGGCGATGCCGCCGATGTGGAACGTACGCATCGTCAACTGTGTGCCGGGCTCGCCGATGGACTGGGCGGCGATGATGCCGACCGCGCTGCCGGCTTCGACGGACCGCGAGGTCGCGGGGTCGATACCGTAGGCCTTGGCCGGAATCGCGTTCTGGCGCATGTGCGTCAGGGGCGACATGACCTTCACGCGGTCAATGCCAGAATCCACAATCTGGCGGGCGATGGGCTCGGTGATGGGTTCGCCGTTGCCGACCATCTGCTCGGAGGGATTGAGCGGGTTCGCAATGTCGTCGCTGGAATAGCGGCCGACGATGCGGTCGATGAGCGGGACGATTTCCTCGTCACCTTCGAAGATGGGCTGTTTCCAGATGCCGTCGCGGTTGCCGTCATCCAGGGAGGTGGTGACCACGTCCATGGCGACGTCGCAGAGCTTGCGGGTGAGGTAACCGGCGTCGGCGGTCTTGAGGGCGGTGTCGGCGAGACCTTTGCGGGCGCCGTGCGTCGAGATGAAGTACTCGAGGACGGAGAGACCCTCGCGGAAGGACGAGAGAATCGGGCGCTCGATGATGTCGCCGGAAGGCTTGGCCATGAGGCCGCGGGGGCCGCACAACTGGCGCACCTGGGCCTTGGAGCCGCGGGCGCCGGAATCCATCATCACGTAAATCGGATTCGGGGCTTCCTTGCCGCCGTTTTCCTTCAACACGTTGAAGATGTGCTTGCCGATTTCGTCGGTGGCGGCGGTCCAGACTTCGATGATCTTGTTGTGCCGCTCGCCTTCGGAGATGATGGCCTTCTGGTACTGCGATTCAATTTCGTCGATGCGCGCGCGGGCGCGCTTGATGACTTCCGGCTTTTCCGCCGGAATGATCATGTCGACGATGCCGATGGAGATGCCGGCCTTGGTCGCGGTCTGGAAGCCGAGTTCCTTGAGGCGGTCGAGCGTCTCGACGGTCTTGTCCTTGCCGACGGACTTGTAAGTATTGAGAATCAAGTCACCGAGCTTGGCCTTCGCGCACGGCTGGTTGAAGAAACCCAGCGCCTGCGGCCACAGCGTCGAGAAAATGGTGCGGCCCACGGTGGTGATGAGAATTTTCTTCTCCTTGTTGCCGTAGATGGTGTCGCGACCGAAGTCGGGATTGACGTAGCGGATCCAGGTGTGCTTGTGCACGGCGCCCTCGGCCTCGGCGAAGAGGACGTCGGTGACGTTGGAGAACAACTGGAGGTGCTTGGTCTTGTCGGCCGGATAGCGCGGCTCGAGCGTGAGGTAGTAGGAGCCCAGGACGATGTCCTGCGACGGCGTCAGGATGGGCTTGCCGCTGGAGGGCGAGAAGATGTTGTGCACCGACATCATGAGCAGCTTGCACTCGAGGACGGCCTCGACGGACAGCGGCACGTGGACGGCCATTTGGTCACCGTCGAAGTCCGCATTGTAAGCGGTGCAGACGAGCGGGTGCACGCGAATGGCGTCGCCTTCGATGAGGATCGGCTCGAACGCCTGAATCGAGAGACGGTGGAGCGTCGGCGCGCGGTTGAGCAACACCGGGTGGCCCTTGGTGACTTCCTCGAGAATGTCCCACACCTCGGGCGAGCGCTTCTCAATCATCTTGCGGGCGCCGCGCACGGTGTGCACGAAGCCGAGCTCCTTGAGGCGGCGGATGATGAACGGCTCGAACAGCGTCAGCGCCATCTTCTTGGGCAGGCCGCACTGGTGGAGCTTGAGTTCGGGACCGATGACGATGACGGAGCGGCCCGAGTAGTCCACGCGCTTGCCGAGGAGATTCTGGCGGAAGCGGCCCTGCTTGCCCTTCAGCATGTCCGAGAGGGACTTAAGCGGGCGGTTGCCGGCGCCGGTGACGGCGCGGCCGTGGCGGCCGTTGTCGAAAAGGGCGTCCACTGCCTCCTGCAACATGCGCTTTTCGTTGTGAATGATGACCTCGGGCGTCTTGAGCTGGAGGAGGTTCTTCAGGCGGTTATTACGATTAATGACGCGCCGATAAAGGTCGTTGAGGTCGGAGGTCGCGAAGCGGCCGCCTTCCAGGGGCACGAGCGGGCGGAGGTCCGGCGGAATGACCGGGATGACATCGAGCACCATCCACTCCGGGCGGGTCTTCGAGGCGATGAAGCCCTGGACCACCTTGAGGCGCTTGGCCACCTTCTTCTTGATCTGCTTCGAGCGGGTGCCGTGCATCTGCTCGCCGAGTTCGACGACGAGGGATTCGAGTTCGAGCTTGGCCAGCACGTCGCGCAGGGCTTCCGCGCCCATTTTGGCGACGAAGGCGTCTTCGCCGTGCTCATCAATGGCCTGGAGATATTCCTGCTCGGAAAGGAGTTGCTTGGGCTCGAGGGGTGTCTTGCCCGGGTCGACCACGAGGTAGTTTTCGTAGTAGATGACGCGCTCGAGGTTGCGGGCGGTCATGTCGAGCATGAGGCCGAGGCGGCTGGGCATGCTCTTGAGAAACCAGATGTGGGACACCGGCACGGCCAGCTCGATGTGGCCCATGCGCTCGCGGCGGACGCGCGCGACGGTCACTTCCACGCCGCAACGGTCGCAAATCACGCCCTTGAACTTGATGCGCTTGTACTTGCCGCAGGCGCACTCGTAATCGCGCACGGGCCCGAAAATGCGCTGGCAGAACAAGCCGCCCGGCTCGGGCTTGAACGTGCGGTAATTGATGGTCTCGGGATTCTTGACTTCGCCGCGCGACCAGGAACGGATGGTGTCGGGCGAGGCGATGGTGATCGAAACAGTGTCAAACAACTGTTCCTTTTCACCACCCAGGACCTCGCGGGCTTCGGCGGCGGTGTGGGCGGGAGTGGCGGTGGCGGTGGGCATGGCGGAAGTGATTTAAGATTGAAAACCGAATAAATTAATGAAGAAGAAAACGCACAATGACGTGCGGACTGGGCGAAGGCGCTAGCCGGCCAGGGAGGCCGGCGAGACCGCCTTGAAGCCGAGGGCGTCCTCGGTGCCGAGGCGGATGTCCAGGCACAAGCTCTGCATTTCCTTGATGAGCACGTTGAAGGACTGCGGCGTGCCCGCGGAGAGAGAGTTGTCACCCTTGACGAGCTGCTCGTAAATCTTCGTGCGCCCCTGCACGTCGTCGGACTTCACCGTGAGAAGTTCCTGCAACGTGTAAGCGGCGCCATAAGCTTCGAGGGCCCAGACTTCCATTTCGCCGAAACGCTGGCCGCCGTACTGCGCCTTGCCGCCCAGCGGTTGCTGGGTGATGAGGCTGTACGGGCCGACCGCGCGGGCGTGGATCTTGTCCGCGACCAAGTGATTGAGCTTCATCATGTAGATATAGCCCACGACCACGTCCTGGTCGAACTGCTCGCCGGTGCGGCCGTCGTACAGGCGCGTCTTGCCGGTTTCCGGCAGCTTCGCGTCCTTGAGGTACTGGCGGATTTGCTTTTCGGGAATGCCGTCGAACACGGGAGTGGACACGCGTAGGCCGAGCTTTTTGCAAGCCCAACCCAGGTGCGTTTCCAACACCTGGCCGACGTTCATGCGCGAAGGCACGCCGAGCGGATTCAAAACGATTTCGATGGGCGTGCCATCGGGCAGGAACGGCATGTCTTCCTCGGGCACGATCTTGGCGACCACACCCTTGTTACCGTGGCGCCCGGCCATCTTGTCACCGACCTGCACCTTGCGCTTGGTGGCGATGTAAACCTTGACGTTCTTGACCACGCCGGAATCGACGGAGTCGCCGCTTTCCACGCCATCGACCTTGCGACCGCGTTCAAGCTCGAGGTCGTCGAACTTGTGCTGGTAGTTGTCCACGATCTCCATGATTTTGATCTTCACCGGAGACGGGTCGATCTGGATGGAGCGGGAAACGGAGGCGAGGCGGCGCAAGAGCGTCTTGGTGATCTTGCGGTTGGCCGGGATGATGACTTCCTGCGTCTCGGCGTTCAGCACGTCGAGCGGGATTTTTTCACCCAAGAGAATGTTCGAGAGCGCCTCGGTGAGGTCTTCGCGGAGCTTGTCGGCCTGGCCGCGGTATTCCTCGGTGATCTTCTTGATCTGGCGGCGGCGGTCGGAGGGCGAAAGCTTTTCGCGCTCGTTGTCGACGCGGGACGATAATTTAACATCCATGATAATGCCCGCCACACCGGAGGGCACGACCAGGGAGGTGTCTTTGACGTCAGCGGCTTTTTCGCCGAAGATGGCGCGGAGCAACTTTTCTTCCGGCGCCAATTCGGTTTCGCTCTTGGGCGTGATTTTGCCGACCAGGATGTCGCCCTGCTTCACCTCGGCGCCGACGCGGATGACGCCGTCGCGGTCGAGATTCTTGAGGGCTTCCTCGCCGACATTGGGAATATCACGGGTGATTTCCTCGGGCCCGAGCTTGGTGTCGCGGGCGGCCACTTCGTATTCCTCGATGTGAATCGAGGTGAGCACGTCGTCGCGCAGGAGTTTTTCGGAGAGCAGGATGGCGTCCTCGAAGTTATACCCGTTCCAAGGCATGAACGACACGAGGAGGTTGCGGCCCAGGGCGAGTTCGCCGTGCGAAGTGCCGGCGCCGTCGGCGATGACCATGCCTTCCTTGATCTTCTGGCCCTTCTTGACGATGGGCTTCTGATTGAAGCACGTCGCAGCGTTCGAGCGCATGAACTTGCGCAGCGGATAAACGTAAAGGCCCTTCTTGGGGTCGGTCTTGGTGTCCTTGTCGAAGCGCTTCGGCAATTCGCCGTCATCGGTGACAATGATGCGGGTGGCCTCGACCAGGGCAACGAGCCCGGGGCCTTCGGCGATGACGACGGTCTTCGAGTCGCTGGCGACGCGGTCTTCAATGCCGGTGCCGACGAGCACGGACTCCGTCTGGAGCAGCGGCACTCCCTGGCGTTGCATGTTCGAACCCATGAGCGCGCGATTGGCGTCGTCATGTTCGAGGAAGGGAATCAAGCCGGCGGCGATCGAGACGAGCTGCTTCGGCGAAACGTCCATGTAATCCACGATGGACGGATCGGCTTCAAAGACCTCGTCGCGCTTGCGCACGGTGATGCGGCCCAGCAGCTTGCCGTTCTTGTCCACTTCGGAATTGGCCTGGGCGATGGTGTGATTCTCCTCCTGGTCCGCGGTGAGGTACTCGACCTTGTCGGTCACGCGACCGTGGTCCACCTTGCGGTAGGGGGTTTCGATAAAGCCGAATTCGTTGATGCGCGCGAACGTGGACAACGAATTGATGAGGCCGATGTTCGGACCTTCGGGCGTTTCAATCGGGCAGATGCGGCCGTAGTGCGAGGGATGCACGTCGCGCACCTCGAAGCCTGCGCGTTCGCGGTTGAGACCACCGGGCCCAAGGGCCGACAGGCGGCGCTTGTGGGTGAGCTCGGCCAGCGGATTAATCTGGTCCATGAACTGGCTGAGCTGGCTGCGCGCGAAAAAGTCGCGGATGACCGTGCTGAGCGCCTTCGGGTTGATCAGCTTTTGCGGCGTGATGGAATCAACGCTCTGATCGTAAAGGGTCATGCGTTCCTTGACCAGCCGCTCCGTGCGGGCCAAGCCGATGCGGCATTGGTTCGCGAGCAATTCGCCCACGGTGCGGACGCGGCGGGAACCCAAGTGATCGATGTCGTCAATGACGCCTTCGCCAGCCTTGAGGCGGCAAAGGTAACGGGTGGCTTCGACCACGTCTTCAAAGCCGATGGTGCGCTGCTCCAAGTCGGTGTGCAGGCTCAGCTTCTGATTCATCTTGTAACGACCCACGCGGCCGAGGTCGTAACGCTTCGGGTCCTGGAAGAGGCGCTTGAGGAGGCTCTTGGCGTTGGCGGCGGTCGGCGGTTCGCCGGGGCGCAGGCGCTTGTAAATGTCCTTGAGGGCTTCTTCCTCGTTGCGGGTCGGGTCCTTCTTGAGCGAGCGGATGATGGCGCCGTCATCCACCGCGGTGTTGATGACCTTGACCTCCTCGATATTGGCTTTCTCAAAGCTGCGAATGATGGTCTTGGTGAGCGGCTCAAAGGCGCGCGCGAGCACGACGCCGCGTTCGGCGTCCACAATGTCCTCGACGAGCACGAGCTTGGACACGTCGTCCAATTGCAGGGCCTTCTTGGTTTTGAGGTCTTCGAGTTTGTAGAAAAGATTCAGCACATCGAGGTCCGAGCTGAAGCCGAGCGAGCGCAGGAGCGTCGTGATGAGGAACTTGCGGCGGCGGCGGCGGCGGTCGAAATAGACGTACAGCAGGTCGTTCTGGTCGAACTGGATTTCGAGCCAGGTGCCGCGGTCGGGAATGATGCGGAAGGAGAAGAGCGTCTTGCCGCTGGTGTGCGGGGTGGCCTCGAAACAGATGCCGGGCGAACGGTGCAACTGCGAGACGATGACGCGCTCGGCGCCATTGATGATGAACGAGCCGCGCTCGGTGATCATGGGCAGTTCGCCCATGTAAATTTCCTCGTCGGTGGAGACGTCTTCCTGGCGCAAGCGCAACTTGACGTACAGCGAAATGGAATAGGTGATGCCCTCACGGATGCACTCCATCTCCGTGCTCTTGGGGCCGACCACATTGTAATGCACGTACTCGAGGGTCGCGCGGCCATCGTAGCTGCCGATGGGGAACACCTCGCGGAACACGGCTTCGAGGCCGACCGGCTTGCGCTGCGACGCGGGCACTTCCTTCTGCAAAAACTCGAGGAACGAGTTGATCTGGTTCTCGATCAGGTTGGGCGGGGCGATGACTTCCCGGAGTTTGCCGAAGTTGATGCGTTCAGGTACGTGGGCGGACATAATGGGTGACCGGTTTAGGGTTGGAAAAGGAGGAAAAGAAAAAAAGGGAACCGCAGATTACGCGGACAACAACGGCAGGAAAACAAAGACAAACGCGACCTGGCGGCCCCGGCAGTGCGCCAGGGCCGTCAGGCCACGGTAGAAATTCACGAAATAGGTGCTCAGACTCAGGCGGTGGAAAAAATAAAGAACTACTTGATCTCGACCGTCGCGCCCGCAGCGACGAGCTTCTTCTTGAAATCCTCGGAGTCCGCCTTGGAGACGTTCTCTTTGAGGGTTTTCGGGGCGCCTTCGACGAGGTCTTTGGCTTCCTTGAGGCCCAGGCCGGTGATGGCGCGGACTTCCTTGATGACGCCAATCTTGTTGGCGCCGGCTTCCTTGAGAATGACCGTGAACTCGGTCTTTTCCTCAGCGGGAGCAGCGGCCACAGCGGCAGCGCCACCAGCGGGAGCAGCCGAAACGGCGACGGGAGCGGCGGCGGAAACGCCCCACTTGGTTTCGAGCTTCTTGACGAGCCCGGCCACAACGATAACCGACTGATTGCTCAGCCAGTCAATTACTTGATCTTCAGTGATATCAGCCATGATGTAATCCGCGTTGAACGGTCAGCGCCCCGGTCGGGGCAATTGAGGGCGGGACGCCCCTGACTTGGCTCTTCGGCGGGTCTCCGTAGTTGGAGGTTAGTATAACTAAGGTTGGGTTGTTTTTCGCGGGATGCGAAAGGGATTAGGCCGCGGCGGCTTCGCCCGCCTGGCTCTTCGCCTGGAGGACGTTGAGCAGGCTTTGCGGGGCGGCTTGGAGGAGGCGCACGAGGCTGGTCGCCGGCGTGCTGAGCAGGCCCAGCAACTGGGCGCGCAGGGTGGCGATGCCCGGCAGGGTGGCCAGGGCCTGGACGTCCGTGGCGCTCAAGCGGCTCTGGCCCATGATGGCGCCCTTGAGCGGCAGCTTTTCCTTGTCCTTGCCGTACTTGGTCAAAATCTTGGCGACCTCGGCGGCATCCGTGCCCCCGACGACTATCGCGGTCTGGCCGAGCAGCCAGGAGGCCTCGAGCGCGGGCAGCTTGCGCTCGCGGGCGGCGGCGTTGAGAATGCTGTTCTTGACGACGTGGTACTCCGCCTTCTGGGCGCGGAGCGACGCGCGCAATTCGGCGGCGTCGGCGACCGTCACCTTGCGGTAGTCGGCCAAAAAGACGTAATCAGACTTGCCGAGAAACCCGGCCACTTCGTCGACGAGGAATTTTTTATCGGGGCGCATGGGAAATTGAGTGTTTTGGTGTTCTAGTTCTTAGTGCTTGGTTTAAAAACAACGCGCAGAAGTTAGAATTTGGCGTATTCCTTGGCGTCGATGCGGACGCCGGGGCTCATCGTCGAGCTCAGCGTGAGCGTGCGGATGAATTTGCCCTTGCAGGATTCGGGCTTGGCCTTGCCAAGGGCTTCGAGCGCGGCCGAGGCGTTTTCCGCCAGGTCGTCGGCCTTGAAGGAGCGCTTGCCGACAATGATGGCGACGCTCGCCGTCTTATCCATCTTGAACTCCACGCGACCGGCCTTGACGGCCTTGATGCCGGCCTTGACGTCCTCCACGACGGTGCCGGACTTCGGGTTCGGCATGAGGCCCTTGGGACCGAGGACGCGCGCGACGGTGCGGACCGTCTTCATGGCGTTCGGGGTGGCGATGGCGACGTCGAAATCGAGCCAGCCTTCCTGCACCTTCTTCAAATAATCATCAAGCCCGGCGTAATCGGCGCCCGCGTCGAGGGCTTCCTTGGCGTCTTCGGTGAAAACGAGCACGCGGACCTTCTGGCCGGAGCCATTGGGCAGCGCGACAGTGCCGCGCACCATCTGGTCGCTCTGCTTCGGGTCAAGCTCCATGCGGGCCTGCAATTCGACGGTTTCGTCGAACTTGGCGGCGGGGAATTTGCACAGGATGTCCACGGCCTCGCGGAGGGCGCGGGGCTGGGCGAGGTCGGCCACTTCGTGGGCCTTCTTAAAACGTTTGGTAAGCTTGACCATGGTGATGGTGAACAGTGAAAAGTATTAGGTAAAGGGAGCGGGCGCGAGATTAACCTTCCACCGTGATGCCCATCTGGCGGGCCGTGCCGGCGATGGACCGGGCGATGGCCTCGAGGTCGCTCGAGTTGGCGTCCTTGATCTTCAACTGCGCGATTTCGAGCAGTTGCTTCTTCGTCACTTTGCCGACTTTTTCCTTGTTCGGGACCTTGGAGCCGGACGCGATGTTCGCGGCCTTCTTGAGCAGCACGCTCGCCGGGGGCGACTTGAGGATGAAGGTGAACGACTTGTCCTGGAAAACGGTAATGACGACGGGCAGAATCAGGCCGGCCTGTTCCTTCGTGCGGGCGTTGAAGTCCTTGCAAAACGCCATGATGTTGACGCCCTGCGCGCCGAGCGCGGGGCCGACGGGCGGGGCCGGGTTGGCGGCGCCGGCCGGCAACTGCAGGCGAATGATTCCGGTGATTTTCTTGGCCATGGGAAAGGAGGATGGGTTCGAAAAATGAAAAAACTAGGAGGCTTCCGTGCGTTCGACCTGCCAGTATTCGAGTTCGACCGGGGTGAAGCGGCCGAAGATGGAGACGGAAACCTTGAGCTTGCCGCGGGACGGGTCGGCCTCGTCGATGCGGCCGGTGAGATTGTGGAAAGGTCCGTCAGTGATTTTGACTTCCTGGCCGACGACGTATTCGATCTTCGGCTTTTCCTTGCCCTGGGCTTCCTGCACCTGATTGATGATGCGGTCAATTTCCTCCTGCTTGAGCGGCGTGGGACGATCCCCGCCGATGAAGCCGATGACGCCCTGCACCCCGCGCACAAAATACCAGGGCTTTTGCAAGATCTTCGCGTCATCATCGTACAAGCGCATCCGGATGAACACGTAGCCGGGATAGAACTTGCGGACCTTGGTGAACTTGCGCCCGTTCTTGATTTCGCTGACGGTTTCCGCCGGCACCAGCACCTCGAGCACGAAGTCGCCCATTTCCTCGACCTGAATAAACTTGTCGAGATACTGCTTCACCTTGCCCTCCATGTTCGAGAGGGTCTGCAAAGCGTACCAGCGGGGCTCGCTGAGAGTGGCGACGGGAGAGGACATGGGCGCGGAGACGGCGATCACTTGGCCACCATATGTGTGAAGAAGGTGACGAGGTTGAAGACCGAGAAGTCGGAAACGCTGATGAACACCCCCAACAGCAGGACTGCCGCGATGACCACGAACGTGGAGTTCATCAACTCCTGGAACGTGGGCCAGGAGGCCTTGCGCAGCTCGTCAATCGTCTCGCGCCAAAAAAGGGCGGCGCGACGAAAGGGGTTGCGCTTGGGGTTGGTGGCCGTGGCGGGCATGAGAGGAGGGGAATTGAAAATTAAAAATGGAAAATGGAAAATAGCGTCGGGTCGGGCCTGGTATTTTTCATTCTACATTCTTCATTTTGCCTTCTAGGTGACGGCGAAGGCCGCCAGGCAACGTCGGAAAATCCGGCGGAACGGCGAGCCAAAGGGTCGGCGGCTTAACTGGCAGGGGCGGAGGGAATCGAACCCACAACCAACGGTTTTGGAGACCGCTACTCTGCCAATTGAGCTACGCCCCTGTGGTTACTTGGTGATTTCGGTGACACGGCCGGCACCGATGGTGCGGCCGCCTTCGCGGATGGCGAAGCGCTGGCCTTTTTCCAAGGCCGTGGGCTTCTGCAACACGATGGTCAGCGCCAGATTGTCGCCCGGCATCACCATCTCGACGCCCGTGG
>Ga0265320_10002772_pt1 | contig 12090 bp, 12 predicted proteins | sample 4827metaG_FD_202087 | JGI IMG/M metagenome (GOLD analysis project Ga0265320, IMG submission 202087) | Rhizosphere microbial communities from Carex aquatilis grown in University of Washington, Seatle, WA, United States - 4-8-27 metaG | ecosystem: Host-associated > Plants > Roots > Rhizosphere >...
TTTGAATTTTGAACTTTAAATTTTGAATTTAAATCTTCATCAGAAAGTTGTCTTATATATTCACCATTAAACCAATCAAGCTTATTCACATCAAATGTTGGATTAGCTTTTTGTACACCATCCTGATCAAAAGCTTGAACAAATTCATCTAAGGTGAATAGTTCCCTATTATCTTTAGGTGCCCAACCTAAAAGCATTAAATAATTCAAAATTGCCTCAGGTAAGTAGCCTTTATCAAGCCAAGTATTAACTCCAAACATTGAAGTCATATCTCTCTTGCTAAACTTTTTTCCAGTTCTAGGATCGAGAATAACAGTAAAATGTCCAATTTCTGGAACATCATGTTTTAGTCCTTCATAAAGATAAAGGTGAATTGGTGTTGATGAAATCCATTCTTGACCACGAAGAACATGAGAAATTTCCATATCTATGTCGTCTACCACAACTGCCAAATGATAAGTTGGAAACCCATCAGATTTAAGAAGAATTAAATCAGGAACTTCTTTGCCAAAAAATTTAATTTTCTTTTTTAAAATCCAATCTGTATATTCAAAGATTCTATCTTCAGGAATTTTTACTCGAATAACATAGGGTTCACCTGCTTCAACTCTTTTTAATGATTCTTCCAAACTGGCAGATCTCGCTTTTGGACGAACTTTAAGTTCCTGCAATTTTTCTTCAGAATCATAAGCAGCCTTAATTTCTTCTTTTTCGCGTTTTTCTGCGTCAAAGTCGTAATATGCAAAACCACGTTCGACCAAAAGTTTTGCTGCTTCTTGATATTTTGAAAGTCTATCTGATTGTCGATATGGCGCATGTGGGCCACCTATATCTGGACCCTCGTCCCAGTTAATATTAAATTTCTTTAAAACTTTATAAATTTCTTCTTCAGTATCTTTTCGTGATCTTTCTTGATCTGTATCTTCAATTCGAAGTATGAATTGGCCATTATTTTTTTTAGCGTAGGCATAATTCCACAATGCTCGAATAACAAAACCTAAATGGATACTTTCTGGAGTTCCTGTTGGGCTTGGGGCAAATCTTGTTCTAATTTTGTTCATACCAATTGAATTGTAGCAGGGAATGAAGCTATACTCAAAGTATGACTAGTCTGACCCAAATTGCCATACAAGCCAGAAAGGGAATTAGATATGGAATTTATTTAATAATTTTCTTGATGGTTGGTAAGGTTATATTAGATGCATCAGTAGGAATTTATTTAAAGGTTTTTCCTCCAGCTCCACCACCTCCAACTGTTAAATTTGGAAAACTAACCAAAATTCCTTTTCCAACCAATAACACATCTGTAAAATTAACATACACTTTGGAGACTCCGACTGGAGGATTGCCCACAGATATTCCAAATCAAGCAAAGGTTTATTTTATGCCAAAGATAAATGCCAATTTGTTGGCTTTAGATGTAGCAACTCAAAAAGCTAAAGCTATGAGTTTCACTTCTGACCCACAACAGTTATCTGATATCCTTTATAAGTATACAAATCCAAATTTTCCATCTGTTCTAGAGATGAATATTATTACTGGAACTTTCTCTGTTAGCTACGATCTAACTGCCGACAGAACACCAATTAATACAAAACCGCCAGTTGCTGAGGTTGCAGCGTCAGAATTCAGAGCTACACTTTCGGCTGCAAATGTTCTACCTGATGATTTGTCAGGGGCTACTACTCATGATTTTCTTAAGCTTTCTAGCGGGAAATTAGTTAGTGCGTTATCCTTGTCTGAATCTGATCTTGTCAAAATAAATCTTTTTAGAAAAGATTATGATAATTTGCCAAGTATGACTGCTAATCCTAACCAGGCAAATGTTTGGGCTTTGATCAGCGGCTCTACAACACGCGATCAGCAGATCATTGCGGCTGAGTATCATTATCATCCAGTTGATGAATCGCAATTTTCAACTTATCCAATTAAAACTCCAGCACAAGCTTTCGCCGAACTACAGACAGGTCAACCTTTCATAGCTAATTTAGGAGTAAACAAAGATGGATCTAATTTAAAGATTAGAAGGGTTTACTTGGCTTATTTTGACCCAGAGTCAGAAAGTGATTTTTACCAGCCGATTTATGTTTTTGAAGGTGATAATGGATTTACAGCTTATGTCCCAGCTGTGGCCTCAAGTTATTACGGAAACTAAACTTTAACTTCTTGCCATTTATAATTAGCAAATATCCAATCAATTAATTCTTTTGTTTCTCCAAATCTGTCTTGACTACCTAGAACTACAATCATAATCTTATGGTTGTCTCGTTCCATATAAGTTACCAGACTTTCGCGAGCATTGGCTGTCCATCCGGTTTTAACTCCCATGACTCCAGGAACAACCCCCAAAAGTTCATTAACATTTTTGAGTGTATAAACATTTTTGCCCGTAGCATCTTTTATCACAACATTTTTAGTTCCAACAATTTTGGCAAATTCTGGATTTCTCATAGCGACTTCTGAGACACGAAGCAGATCCCTGGCTGTTGTAACTTGTGTATTGCTATCAAATCCAACTGGATTTTCAAAATGAGAATTGACCATAGAAAGTTCTTTGGCTTTATTATTCATGGCGACGATAAAAGCATCACTTCCCCCTGGATAATTAGAAGCAAAAGTTTCTGCCGCATCACTAGCCGAATAAACTAAAAGCCCATATAACAAGTCTTCAGTTTTCATTTTCTCACCTGTAAAAAGTCCGATTCTTTGACCACCAACACTAACTTTTCCAACGGTTAAGATTGAATCAAGTGGATAAGTATCGAGTGCAACTAACGCTGTTACTATTTTTGTAGTGGATGCAGGAAGAAGTGGAGTATCTGTATTTTTTTCATAAAGCGAAATCCCAGAAGTTAAATCAACGGCCATAACTCCCTGAGCGGAAAAAGTTGGAAAAGATGAACCATCAGCCAAAACTGGAATTTCAGGAAACTGTTTCTGCTCTTTAGCAACTATTGGCAGAGCTTGAATAATTTTTGGCAATTGGCCGCTTATTACTAAAGCGCTTGATGAGATAAAAACAAAAACCAAAATTGATAAAAACAAAAAGTTATTCTTTTTTCTTAGGAGTTTCATCTTGAAAATCTGAAGTCCACCCGCTCCATATCTCTAGGGAAAAGAGAAGCTTCACGAACATTATTTAGTTCTAATATTTTCATTGTCAATCTTTCGAGTCCGAAAGAAAATCCACCTTCTGGAGGCATACCGTACTTAAAAGTTTGCAAATACATTTCAAAGTTGTCTGGATTCATACCACGATCTTTAATAGCAGCTACAAGTTCATGATAATCATTTATTCTCTGACTGCCAGATAAAACTTCCAAACCCCTAAACAACAAATCAAAACTTAAAGAGTACTCTGGATTTTTCGGATCCGGCATCGTATAAAAAGATCGTTTTTTGGTTGGATAATGTGTAATTGTAACAAGGTCACTTCCTTTTTCTTCCAATGCCCATCTACAAATCTCTCTTTCATCTTCAGGTTCCAAATCTTTTTCAGTTGTATGATCTACTCCAGTTCTTTCTTTTATAATTTGCTGAGCTTCCCGCATTGTAAGACGTGGAATTTTGACAGGAATTTTAATCTCAGGAACTTTATAATCAGTTAATTGTTTTTGACAATTCTCAGAAACATATTTAAGAGTACTTGATCCAACTAACTCTAAAGCATCTAAAAGTTCTTCGAAATTAACGAAGCCCAATTCACAGTCCATTTGAGTGGCTTCTGATAAATGACGTGTCGTTACTGACGGCTCAGCACGATAAGCTTTAGAGATTGTAAAGACTCTTTCAAAAACTGGAACCAGCATTTGTTTATAAAGCTGAGGACTTTGAGTCATAAAAGCTTTGTGGCCATAATAATCTACTTCAAAAACTTCGGCTCCCCCTTCAGTTGAAGAGGCAGATACTGTTGGAACAAAAATTTCTGTACAACCCAAGTCTTCTGCTGCTTTTCTAAATCCTTCAGCTACTTTGGCTTGAACTTTAAATATCTCCTTAATTTTATTATGGCGCAAACTTAAAGTTCTATAATCAAGAAGTGTCGGAAGTTCCAAATTAAGTTCCTCACCGCCCATATCAAATGGCATTTCCTCTGATTTAGATAAAACAGTTATCTTTTCGACCGAGAGTTCGATTTTTCCAGTTTTTATTTTTTCATTGAACATTCTCTCGGGACGAGCATTAACAGTGCCCTCTATTTCAACAACATCTTGAGTTTTAAGTTTAGCCAAATCTTCACCGCCTACAACTTGAATGACACTGCTTCTGTCATAAATATCGGCAAACGCGATTTTGCCATGGCCACGAACAACATGAACAAAACCTTCTATTTTAACTTTTTCTCCAACCTTTTTCGGGGTCTCACAAATTAGTGTTCTTTCCATGTCCATATTGTAGTTTCTCTGGCTAAACTTGACAATAAGCACCTCTTTTTAGATAATATGCCTACATATGAAATTATTTGGTTCCCGCGCACAATTTATTGTTACCCTCCTTATTAGCTAAGGGGGCTGTGGCCGCGAGTGAAAGTCACAACCTCCTTCAACAAAGGAGGTTTTTTTACGTCTAAAAATATGGAAAATAAACCAAGACCAAACATAAACTTTTGCCAACAGGCAAGTCAAAGATATGAGAAATTACTCGAAGAATCTGGTGGTGATCCACGTGCTGCAGCAGGCCTTCAGGCTTTGCGAGACGGCAATTGGGCACCAACTTTGGATGCAAGAGACGCTAGGGTAGTTGTTCCGGAAGGAAGAAATCAATAAGAGAAAGGAGAATAAAAATGCAAGAAAAAAATAAAGGAGGATTATCTAAAAAGGCTCTTGAAGAGATTGCTAAATTATACGACGAAAAAAGAGGTGTTATTACAGCTGGTGTTGTTGGAAACGTGGAAATAATTAAAGTAAATGGTACGCCAGTTTATCAATCTGATGACCAGACTAAAGGCACAGAGTCAAATCTTTAATTTTTAGTTGAAGATTTTGGCTGCCATTCCAGGTATTGTCTTCTAATTGATAGACTATATCTATTTTTGCGCCAGATTTTAAATCTGGGTACTTTTCTCCCCCACCAAAGTATATTGAATCAAAAAAGTGTTCATCTTGCTTCAAAGTTATCTTTAAATGCTTTGCTTCTTTGCCAACAGTTTTAACATCTTTCACTTCTACATCTTTTGCAACAAAAGTTGGCCCGGGGTTGCCGAGTCCTATTGGGTCGAACTGATTTAATTTTTCAAGCAAATCATAATTCAACTCATCGAAACCAAGTTCCATATCTACCTTTAGCTTTCTTTCTAAAACTTCATCCGTCAATAATTTTTCGGCATATTTATTAATGCTTAAAATGAAATCCTCTATCTTACTAGTTTCTATCGAGAATCCTGCTGCCATAGGATGTCCTCCGCCCTCCATTATCAGTCCAGTTGCCTTAATAGCTTCAATAATATTGAATCCTGAAATTGACCGTGCTGAGGCTTTTGATTTTTCCTTTCCGATAGCAATCACTATCGCAGGTCTATAAAACTCTTCTACTAACTTTCCGGCTGCTAAGCCAATTACACCCTCATGATAACTTTCGTGAGCTATAACTATAATTTTATCTTGTGTTACTTTTTCTCGAGTATGATTTACAACTGTTTCAACGATATTTTGGCGATCGGAATTTGTCTTTGTTAGCAGTTTTGATAATTCCTGTGCTCTATCGTTTTTAGTTGTGCATAAAAGGCGAAGAGAATCTAAACCATGTGCAAGTCGACCCATCGCATTAATTCTTGGGGCAATTATGTAGTTAACTTCATACGTACCAATATTTTCTATTCCAGAATCTGAAAAAAGAGTTTTTAAACCAATTCTTTTTGTATTTTTTAATGCAGCAAGTCCATATTTAACAATTGACCTATTAATTCCAATTAGCGGCATTTGATCCGCGATTGTGCCAATTGCTGCTAAATCTAGACCTTTATTTATTCCAAGCTCTTTAGAAAAAAAGCAAGCGAGTCCAGAGCCGCAGACGATAGTGGTATGTAGTATGTAGGGTGTAGATGGATCTTTAGAACCTTTTGTATGATGATCAAGAACTATTACATCAACCCCTAATTTTTTAGCTTTTTTGATACCTTCATAGCCAACAATTCCATTATCAACTGTTATTATTAATTTTAAATTTTTAATTTTTACTTTAAGATCCTCTACACTTTTAGAATTAATTCCATAACCTTCTTCAAACCTATCTGGAATATGTGGTAAAACATTTAAGCCAAATTCGTGTAAAGATTCCCAAAGTATTGCTGTTGCACAAATACCATCTGCATCATAGTCGCCATAAATAATTACTTCTTCCTTTTTATCTTTAGCTTGTTTTATACGTTTGATAGTTTTCTTTATCAATGTGTCTTTAATCCCTAAATCTTTTAGATTGATTTTTGAAGGATCTTTAGGATTAAAAAACTCTTCCACATCCTTTTTTGTTTTTATTCCTCTATTTTCGAGGAGAGCTTTAACAACATCTTTAGATTTGTTGAGTACCTGCCATTTCATACTGCTATAATGTATTCGATATGTCACTTAATGTCCAGCTTCCAAAATCAGTAAAAGAGATCCTAGAAAAGTTTAGTTCTTCAGAGTATGAAATTTATATTGTTGGCGGGGCTGTGCGCGATTTAATAATGGGCAGAACTGTTAATGATTGGGATTTTACAACTAATGCTACACCTGAAGAGATTTTGAAAGTTATTCCAGAAGGATTCTATGATAATCAATTTGGAACTGTTGGTTTGTCGATTCCAGATTTTGAAAAACCTTTTGAAGTTACAACTTTCAGGACTGAACAGGGTTATTCGGATGCACGCCATCCTGACAATATTTCTTGGGGCAAGACACTCGAAGAGGACTTATCCCGCCGTGACTTTACAATAAATTCTCTCGCCTTAGACAAAGATTTGAAAGTAATTGATTTATATAAAGGGCAGAAAGATATTGAAAGCAAATTAATTCGTGCAGTTGGCAATGCTGATGAAAGATTCAGTGAGGATGCACTCCGCATGATGAGGGCAGTTAGAATTGCTTCGGAACTTGGGTTTACAATTGAAGAAAAAACTTTTGAAGCCATAAAGAAAAATGCGCCCCTTATAAATAAAATCGCTAAAGAAAGAATTAAAGATGAGTTGTTTAAAATATTATCTTCTCCAAATCCATATGAAGGAATTGTTTTGTTTAGAGAATCAGGACTATCGCAAGAAATTTTACCGGAGTTAGAAAAATGTTTTGGGGTCGAACAAAAATCCCCCGGCAGGCACCATATTTATGACGTTGGAACTCATTTATTAATGGCTTTAAAGTTTTGTAAATCAAATGACCCAGTGACTAGATTTGCGACATTACTCCACGATATTGGTAAACCTCAAACTTACAAAAAACTAGATACCGGAACAATAACTTTCTACAACCACGAAATGGTCTCTACTAAAATTGCTGTAAATATTGCCGACCGATTAAGACTATCTAAAAAAGAAAAAGATAAATTAGTAACACTTGTTAGGTGGCATCAGTTTACGGTTGATGAAAGGCAAACCGATTCCGCAATCAGACGTGTAATTAGAAATGTAGGACTGGAGAATATTGAAGATATGTTGGCTCTACGTGTTGCGGATAGACTTGGAGGAGGAGCCAGAGAAACTAGTTGGAGACTTGAGGAATTTAAAGCAAGACTTGTTGAAGTTCAAAAACAGCCATTTGCAGTTAAAGATTTGAAGATTGATGGCAATGATGTAATGAAAGAACTAAATCTTAAACCAGGGCCAGAAATTGGCGTAATTTTGAATAAAACTTTTGATGAAGTTGTGGAAAAGAAAATTGAAAATGAAAGAGAAGTTTTATTAAAAGAGCTTCAAAAATTAAAATAGTGGGGCAAAACCGTTCTTTTTCATTTTTTATCTATACTGCAAGTAATCATGAAAAACATTGAAATAGCTATTTATAAAGTTTTTAATATTTGTATCAGATAAATTAACATCTTGTGAATAAAATAGTAGTCCATCTTTTAATATAACTTCTTCCATTGTTCTCGTTTCATTATTACCACCACAAACTAGAGATCCTGGAACCGTATTATTTTCAAGACACACATTTTTTACTATGCTTCTGCATCCACTAATATTATTAACTTGATAATTATTACAAACATCAACCGAATTAAAAGGCAATTCAAAAAAGAATATATTATTCCCCTTGCTGTCTGTTAACTGCGTTTTATAATACATTTCTTCCGCATTCGGTGTTTTAACTCGAGTTAATTTAGATATATAGCCTTGAGGAATAAATAAGTTGTTTTGAGATTGAGGTGATGAAGAAGGAAAAATTGAAACTGATTTCTTTATAAAATAGTTTTTATAAGCAAAATAACCAACCGCTCCCAAAATAGCGATCACTAGAATTATTAATAGTGGGGCAAAACCGTTCTTTTTCATCACAAATTAAGTATTGTCTTATTATTTAAATATTTCAATAGTGTGTTAGAATTTAAGCATGGCAAACGAGGTTACAGTTGATGCAATGACCAGTGTGTTGTTACACGATGTTGACTCCAGATTCAGAGTCAACAGAAAAGGGAATCCTGTAGAAATAACATATGCTATTGATCACGGAGTTCTTACAGAGGCTGAAATCCACGATTTGGTCACTAGTGCAGGTGTAGGCAAGGAGTTTACTACTCTCCCAGATGGATCATCAAAAGAACTTGTTAAACATGGATTGTCTAGTCTCTGGAAGATAGATAGAATTGGAAGCAGTGTTGAAAACAAGGATCGAGAAGTGGTTGGAAGTGTGGCAGAAATGAGAGCGAGTGTCCAACAGAATTTAGATGAGATACGTAACGCACACCATAGTGCAATGCGTCAATGGCTTCCAGCATCGGTGTCCTCTCTTGTAAGAGCTGCCACAGAAGAAGACCCAAACAAGCGAATGTTTTATAAAAATGGTGTTATGGCCCCAGCTGATGGTTATACGAGAAGTCTTGTTGGTGTTGGTTATGAATATAAAGAAAAATCACCAAATATACGAGAACCTTCAGACAAAGATAGAGTTAATACTTATCTAAAAAGTCGAGAGGTTGATACCCAAACCATGAAAGACATCCTTAATCGAAAATTAGGAATGGCATTATCTACACTCCAGCCAGATTCACCGGCCGAAACATATACTCCATAATCCCAATTTATTTTCTCTTGCATATTTTTCTGAGCTTGAAAAGCCATTTTTATATTTGACATCTGGCGGGACGGTTTCTACTCTAGCTGAACCAAATTTCACCAAATAATTATTTATAAATAATGGAATTTGTCCTGAGTTTGTCGAAGGACCCCCATCAATATATACATAACGTAGTAAACGCCCATATTTATCTGTTTCACTTACGTCTTTTTCTAACTTTACAGTTTTACCCAAAACCAAAGTTTTATTTATTTCAGCTGCCTGAGTTGCAAAACAGTCATTGGTTTCAATCTCTGGAGTATTCATACCAATATAACGAATATGTTGGCCTGTATCGATTACTATTGTATCGCCATCTATCACACGAGTTACTTTTGCGTATGAAACTTGACCAGAAGAGATTGGAGCTGGAGAGGCAATAATTTTAATAACTTCTGTCTTTTTGGAAATGTAAATTAAATACCCGATTAAAATTAGGCAGACACTAAAAACAAATAATAAACTAATGTTTCTTAAGTTTTTTCTGGAGTTCATCCCAAGTAACCAAAATAGGAACTGCCACAAAAGGAGAAGAATAGGCTCCAGAAATTGTTCCAATAAGAAGAGTTGCTACAAACCATCTAATTGTTTCCCCACCCAATAATAGAAGTGCCACCATCATAAAAATTACTACGAAAGAATTATTAAGAGATCTTACCATGGTCTCACTTACTGCTTTGTTGGCTAGATTATAGATATCATCTCCAAATCCTTTTTTAGATTCGCGAACACGGTCGTAAACTATTATTGTGTCGTGAACGGAAAAAGAAAGAATTGTAAGTAAGGCTGTCACAAAAAGTAAGTCAACTTCGGCGCCAAAGAAGTGACCAAAAATAGAATACATACCAATTACAACCAAACTATCGTGGAACATTGCCAAAACTGCAGAAATTCCAAATTTGAAACTTTTAAATTGAATTGCTACCCAGAGCAAAATTCCTGAAGCCGCGATTAACATCGCGTAAAGAGTTTTCTTAATTAACTCGGCGCCAATTGTAGGACCAATTGTTTCAAACCTTAATTCTTCCACCTTTACCCCTAATTTTTCAATTCCAGATTTAATATTATCTTTTTGAGTTGGAGTTTCTTGACCAAGTTTTAATAAATAAGATCCCGTTTGGGTTTTCTGAATCGAAACGACTTCTACTCCGTTTTGTTTAACAATATTTCCAATTTTAGATGAATCAATATTTTTATCTAATTTATATTCCACTAAAGTTCCGCCTTTAAATTCAACTCCAAGCGGAAGTCCCCATTTTAGAATACTAAACATTCCAGACAAAATTACAGTCCCAGAAATGAGTAAATAAAGCCAGCGATATTTCATCCAATTTATCATATAAATTTCATATCGATCATTTTTCGATATTTCCTCCTTTTATGAAAACTCTAATTAAATTCCTCGAAACAAATATTCCTGTAAACAAACTTATCACAATACCTAAGGCAAGTGTTATTGCAAAACCGCGAATTGGGCCTGAAGTATTTAAGAATGACCAATCTAAAGGATTAGCTAAAACAAAACATGTAATTAAAGTTGCCGCATATGCGTCACGAATAGAATTCCAAGCCCTGCCAAAAGAAACTTCCAACGCTTGATGAAAATCTCGTTTTAATTTTTCTTCTTTGAATCTTTCAAAAATTAAGATATTGCTATCGAGGGCCATTCCAACTGATAACATAAAACCTGCAATTCCCGGAAGAGTTAGGGTTATTGGAATTAATTTATAAAGAGCAATAGTAATAACACCAAAAATCAAAAGTCCAATATCTGCAACTACTCCAAACCAACCATAAGAAAGAATCATAAAAATGATAACCATTGAAAATCCCACTATTCCAGCCAAAATACTTTGATTAATCGATATTGTACCTAAAGTTGCACCAACTGTAGTCTGTTGAACTAATGCTACAGGTACAGGAAGAGCCCCAGCGTTAAGTTGTACCGCAAGCTGTTTAGCGTCATCAACTGTAAATGTACCGCTTATTTGCGCACTACCGCCTGTTATTTGACCTTGGACAACCGGTGCAGAAATAATTTGATTATCAAGAATTATTGGAAGTGGTTTTTGAATATTACGAGCCGTGATAGTAGCAAATTTATCTCCACCGTCCTTAGTAAATTGAAGTGAAATTGCAGGTTTGCCTGTTTGATTGTCAAATACTACTGAGGCCGATTGTAAATCCGCACCTGTTAAATTTGTTGGAGTAAGTTGGGCTGAAGGAGTGGCCCCTTTAACTCCTGGAACTTCTATAAGCTCATCAAAAGACAATTGAGCAGTTTTGCCTATTAAGTCCACTGCTTGCTTAGTATCGCTTATCCCAGGAAGCTCGACAATTATACGGTCCTTGCCTTGAAAGACAGAAGTTTGAACTGTTGGCTCCGAAACTCCAAATAAATTAACTCTTTTTTCTATAACATTGCGGACTGATTCGAGAGCTGTGGTTTGCTTGTCAGCTGAAATTTTACTCATATCAGCTTCAAAAGTAAGCTGGCTGCCGCCCGCTAAATCAAGGCCTAGTTTTAAATCAAATTTGCGATTTACGGAAAAGCTGCCGACTTTAAAATTTAATCCATACGGCAAACAAACATAGATAGCTACTATAGTCAAAAAAATAATTAAGATTAATTTTTTAATTGGAGACATATAACTTAGGTTCTAACTCACGAGGTCCTCTTCATCTCCCAAAATCATAACGCGGCTGCCAGCCAATATTCCTAAAAGGAATGGGTCTCGGCGTTTCTTTCTAAAATCAAGTTCCTCACGACTCATAACTGTATAATTTATTTCGCGGTTCCTTTTACTTTCCTCAACTCTAATTACTGAGGCGAGCTCAGGTAAGA
>Ga0265320_10002773_pt1 | contig 12085 bp, 8 predicted proteins | sample 4827metaG_FD_202087 | JGI IMG/M metagenome (GOLD analysis project Ga0265320, IMG submission 202087) | Rhizosphere microbial communities from Carex aquatilis grown in University of Washington, Seatle, WA, United States - 4-8-27 metaG | ecosystem: Host-associated > Plants > Roots > Rhizosphere >...
CACGTTCATGGGGGCGAGCAGCAACACCAACCTCGGCATCAGCATCAAGAACGAGTACACGGGCGGCGTCGCGCTGTCGTACGGCATCGTCCCGCAGAAGTTCGACGTGGTGGCCGAGCTCTACGGCCTGCTGGGCCCGAACTCGATCAAGATCCCCAGCAACGAGAAGCTCGGCCCCGCGGCCGAGGCGATCGGTGGCATCAAGCTCTACCTGGCGCGCAACTCGTTCTTCGAGGTGGGTGGTGGCTGGCGCGTGCTGTCGTCGTACGGCTCGGCCGCGCCGCGCGCCTTCATTGGCTTCATCTTCGAGCCGTCGATCGGCGACCGTGACGGCGACGGTTACAAGGACGACGTCGACAAGTGCCCCGACGACCCCGAGGACTTCGACGACTTCGAGGACGAGGACGGCTGCCCCGATCCCGACAACGACAAGGACGGCATCCTCGACGTCGACGACAAGTGCCCGAACGATCCCGAGACCAAGAACGGCTACCAGGACGAGGACGGCTGCCCCGACACGACGACGTTCGACCGCGACGGCGACGGCATCCCCGACGATCTCGACAAGTGCCCCGACGACCCCGAGGACAAGGACAACTTCGAGGACCAGGACGGCTGCCCCGATCCCGACAACGACAAGGACGGCATCCCCGACGTCAACGACCTCTGCCCGAACGATCCCGAAGACAAGGACGGCTTCGAGGACCAGGACGGCTGCCCCGATCCCGACAACGACAAGGATCGAATCCTCGACGTCAACGACAAGTGCCCGAACGAGCCCGAGACCTACAACGGCGTCGAGGACGAGGACGGCTGCCCCGACAAGGGCCGCGTGATCGTGCGCAAGGGCAAGCTGGAGATCCTCGACAAGATCTATTTCGAGACGGACAAGACCGACATCAAGCCGGAGTCGTTCCCGTTGCTGGATCAGATCGCGGCCACGCTCAAAGGCAACCCGCAGATCCAGCTGGTCGAGATCCAGGGCCACGCCGACGAACGGGGCAACGACGAGCACAACCTGGAGCTGACCGAGGGCCGTTCGGCGTCAGTGAAGAAGGCGCTGGTCCAGCGCGGCATCGAGCCGAGCTCGCTCAAGAATCACGGCTACGGCGAGACCAAGCCGCTGTGCACACAGCACAACGAAGACTGCTGGAGCAAGAACCGCCGCGTGGAGTTCATCATTCTGCGGCGCACCGACGAGACCCAGCTCCAGGGCGGCGAAGGGCAGTAGGCGAAGGCCAGTAGCCGAAGGGCAATAAGCCTCCACGGGAGGTCCGAGGTCCGGGGTCGAGGACGGCCTCCGTGACAAAGGGCTCATAACTGTAATCTTCCTTGACTCCGGGTGGCGGTGGGTTAAATGATTCGCGCCTTCCGGTGCGGCGGATATCACTGTGCCCTTAGTGCCAAGGGAGAAAATCGACGACGTCCGGGAGCGGACGAACATCGTCGAGATCGTCAAACGGTATGTCGAGATCAAGCGGGCGGGAACCGGGAGCTGGAAGGGGCTGTGTCCATTTCACACGGAGAAAACCCCTTCTTTTCACGTCCACGAACAGCGCCAGTTCTTCCATTGCTTCGGCTGCGGCGAAAAAGGTGACGTCATAAGCTTCCTCGTCAAGGTCGAGCAGCGATCGTTCATGGAGGTCATCCGCGACCTGGCGATAACCGCCGGCGTGGAGCTGGACGAACGGCCGCTCTCCCCCGCCGAGCGCCAGGCGCGCAAGGCGGCCGAGTCGGAACGCGACCGCATGTACCGCACGATGGATCTCGCGGCGCAGTTCTATCAGGACGCGTACGCCGGCCCGACGGCCGAAGCGGGCCGCGCGCGCGACTACGTGGCCAAGCGCGGCATCACCGCCAAGGTCGCCGAGAAGTTTCGCGTCGGCTATGCGCCGGCGCGCTGGGACGCGCTGCAATCGTTTCTGGCCTCGAAGACGATCCCCGCGACCGACGTCGAACGGCTGGGCCTGGCCGGCGTCAACGAGCGCGGGCGCTACGACTTTTTCCGCGACCGCGTGATGTTGCCCGTCATCGACCGGCAAAAGCGCGTGATCGGCTTCGGCGGGCGGCTGCTCGATCCCGACGCCAAGGACCGCAAGTACGTCAACTCGCCCGACTCGCCGCTGTTTCACAAGAAGGAGCAGCTCTACGGCCTGCACGCCGCGATCGACGCCATCCGCCGCAGCGGCGTCGCGATCGTCGTCGAGGGCAACTTCGACGTGCTGTCGCTGCACGAGGCGGGCATCGAAGAGGCGGTCGCGCCCATGGGCACAGCGCTCACCGACGAGCAGATCGCGATCCTGGGCCGCATCGCGAAGACGGTCGTCGTGGTGTTCGACGGCGACGCCGCCGGCCAGCGCGCGGCGCAGAAAGCGGTGCCGTTGTTCGTCGAAGGCGACGTCGACGGGCGCGTCGCGCGCATGCCCACGGGGGTCGACCCCGATGACTTCGTGAAGACCGAGGGCGCCGCCGCCTTTCGCCGCCTGGTCGAGGGCGCGCGTCCGATGCTGGATCAGTTCATCCAGGATTCAATTCAGGAGGCGGGGATCCAGGGCACGGTGGCCGCCCTCGACACCGTGGCACACTTGTTGGTCAAGGTGCGCAATCAAACTACCCGCGAGCTCTACGCCGGCCAGCTGGGCGCGAAGCTCGGCCTGACGGCCGAGCAGGTGCGGCGGGCCCTGCGCCAGGCGGCGCAGGACGGCCCCCGCGTTGCGACACCGAGCACGCCGGCGGCCTTGCCCGGAGCCGCCTCCGGCTCGGCGCCCGCCGCTCGACGCGCCCTGCCCCCCGAGGAGCTGCATTTCCTGGTGCTGCTGGCGAGCTATCCCGAGCTGGTACGCTTGCCGGACGCCGCCCGCGGCGGCGAATTGCTGGTCGATCCGGCCATGCGGCAGATGTTTCGCGGGCTGGCGGAGCAGGTGGCGCTGACCGGTCGGATCGACATTCCGGCCTGGCTCGACAGCGCGCAGGCCGATGTGCGTGAAACGGTGGGTGCGGCGCTGATGGATGGCAGCATCGCTCACGTCGCTGATCCTCCGAAGGCAATTTCAAAGCTCTGTGCCAAACTTCAGCGCTTACGAGTTGACGCCGAAATCACCATGTACCAGAAGCTCCAGAGTGAAGCGCGCAGTCGCGGCGACGACGCGGCCGAGCGGGCAATGACTCACGAAATCATTCGCCTAGAACAAACAAAAGAGGGGCTAAAGGCAGCCCTGCAGAGGCCGTAGATGGAAGAAGATACCTTCAACGACGAATCCGACATGAGTGACGACGATGACGGCGAGGAGATCCCGAGGACTCCCAAGCCGCCAAAGAATGGTGCCGCCGCGGCCTCGAAGAAGTCGGCCGCCGCGAAAGAGAGTGAGAAGAAGAAGCGCGAGCTCATCACGATGGGCAAGGCGAAGGGCTTCCTCACTTACGACGAAGTCAACGAGCACATGCCCGAGAGCATCGTGTCGTCGGATCAGATGGACGACTGGCTGTCGGCGTTCTCCGGCGAGGGCATCGAGATCGTCGATTCGTCGTCCAAGCTGAAGGTCTCGGAGAAGAACGGCGAATCGGACGCTGAGGAAGAAGACAGCGACGAAGTCGAGACCGCGGCGAGCAAGAAGGAAGAGGCCGAGGAGGAAGAAGACGCTGACGGCTACTCCAAGACCAACGACCCGGTGCGCATGTACCTGCGCAAGATGGGGTCGGTCTCGCTGCTCACGCGCGAGGGCGAGGTCGAGATCGCCAAGCGCATCGAGGACGGCGAGCGGCGCGTGCTGCAGGTCGTGCTCAACTCGTCGGTCGCGATCGAAGAGATCCTGCAGCTGGGCGACAAGCTGCGGAAGCAGAAGATCCGCGTCAAGGAGGTCGTCAAGGACGCCGACGAGGAAGACGCCGAGTTCGACGAGCAGTGGCACATCGAGCGCGTCTGCAAGGTGATCGACAAGGTCCGCCGCCTGTTCAAGGAACAGGAAAAGTTCCAGGAGAAGCTGGACGTCAAGGGCCTCAGCGAGGGCAGCAAGAAGAAGTGGAAGCAGTCGATCACGGATCTGCGCCAGGAGATCCTCGACGCGCTCCAGGAGATGCGCCTCAACAAGAAGCAGATCGACAAGATCGTTCTCAAGTTGAAGGCGTTCGTCACGCGCATCGAGCAGGCGAACCGCGAGATCATCGATTGCGAGCACAAGGCGGGCATGAGCCTGCGCGAGTTCCGCAAGACGCTGCGCGAGATCCGCACGTCGCCGCTGCGCCAGCGCGCCGTCGCCAAGAAGCTGGGCATCCGCGCCGAAGAGATCGAGGACATGTCGCGGGTCATCGCGGCGGCGCAGAAGAAGGTCAAGAAGGTCGAGGAGGAGGCCAAGCTCAGCGAGGACGTCCTGCGCGACACCGTGCGCGAGATCCAGGACGGCGAGCGCATGGCCGAGAAGGCCAAGGCCGAGCTGGTCGAGGCCAACCTGCGCCTCGTCGTCTCGATCGCGAAGAAGTACACCAACCGCGGGCTGCAGTTCCTCGACCTGATCCAGGAGGGGAACATCGGCCTCATGAAGGCGGTCGATAAGTTCGAGTACAAGCGCGGATACAAGTTCTCGACGTATGCGACGTGGTGGATCCGGCAGGCGATCACGCGCGCGATCGCCGACCAGGCGCGGACGATCCGCATCCCGGTCCACATGATCGAGACGATCAACAAGCTGATCCGCACCAGCCGTTACCTGGTGCAGGAGCTGGGCCGCGAACCGACGCCTGAGGAGATCGCGGAGAAGATGGAGCTTCCCCTCGACAAGGTGCGGAAGGTCCTGAAGATCGCGAAGGAGCCGATCTCGCTGGAGACGCCCATCGGCGAGGAAGAGGACTCGCACCTCGGCGACTTCATCGAGGACAAGAGCGTGATCTCGCCGGCCGACGCGGTGATCTCGATGAACCTGGCGGAGCAGACGCGCAAGGTGCTGGCGACGCTGACCCCGCGCGAGGAGAAGGTGCTGCGCATGCGCTTCGGCATCGGCGAGAAGTCCGACCACACGCTGGAAGAGGTGGGCCAGGACTTCGAGGTCACGCGCGAGCGCATCCGCCAGATCGAGGCGAAGGCGCTGCGCAAGCTGCGCCACCCGTCGCGCAGCAAGCGCCTGAAGTCGTTCATGGAGAGCTGAGGCTTCGAGACCCTAGAGCCTTCGAGACCCTAGAGCCTTCGAGACCCTAGAACTTCGAGACCTTCGCGGCGCGCCTCTTTCTTTCTCCCTGCTTTTGGATCGCTTGGCTTTGGATCGCCTGGCTTCTGGGATCGCTTGGCTTTCTGATCACCTGGCTTCTGGATCACTTGCTGTCGTACCAGGGGTACGAGCACTCCTGAACCACGCCCACGCACGCGCTGTCCTGCGCCAGCGCGCAGGTGTCGCCCACGGCGCAGCTTCGGCCGTTGTCCGTGCACATTGCGGCCGCCGTGCCGCAGGTCCAGCGCGCGGCCAACCAGAGGTTGCGGTCATCGCAGTTAATCACGGTTGGGTTGCTCAGCGCCCGGCACTTGCTGGTGCTGTTGTTGAATACGTTGGTGACCGCGCAGCAGTGCGCCTTGGGCTTGGCGCTGCTGGCGCTCGAGCTTGGCGCCGAGGCGTCCGACGTGAGGGCGCCGTGCATCGCCGACGTCGCCTCGCGACTTTGATCACACGCTGCGACGAGTCCGCACACAATCAAGCCGAAAGCCAGGATACATTTCATCGAAGACCCCTCCCGCCCAACGGCGGACACCGATCCCGCCTATATCCCTGCATTTGGGCGGCGCCCGCCGTGCCACTTGCGAAACAATTCGGCGGCAACTCCCCAAAGATCCCCGAGAGCCACCGTCGCGCCGGCGCAGGCGACATGCTTTAATCCACGGGATTGTTGCGTCGGTTTGCGGTCAAGGTCGGAACCAAGGAACGCGTCGTCGAGCTCGAAGCGAGCAACGGTGACAGCGGCGCGCTCCGGATTCTCGTCGACGGCGCCGCGCGCGACATCGAGGTCCGCCAGGTCGAACCCGGCGTCTGGTCGCTGATGGACGGCACGCGCCAGACGATCGCCCAGATCGACGGCGCCGCGCCCAAGCTGACCGTCGAGATCGCGACGCCGGGCCAGGACCCGCTGGTCGTGCTGGTCGAAGTGGCGCCCGCGCGCAGCGCGCGCATCGCCGCGCAGCGCCCGTCGACCGGCGGCGCGGCCCCGACGACGCTGCGTTCGCCGATGCCGGGCCGCGTGGTCAAGCTCCTGGTGAAGGCCGGCGAGCGCGTCTCGGCCGGCCAGGCGCTGGTGGTCGTCGAGGCGATGAAGATGGAGAACGAGCTGCGCGCCCCGCGCGCCGGCACGGTGCAAGCGCTCCGCTGCGAAGAAGGATCGGCGGTCGAGGCCGGGCAAGACCTGGTCGTGATCGGTTGACCGCGCGCCCGAGAGCACGGCGAAGACGATGAGACGATGACCAGCCCCTTCGTCCTCGCGCTCGCCGCGCTGCTGGCGCAGGCCGACCCCGGGCCCGCCGAGCCCGCGCCTCCGCCGGCGGCCAGCACACCCAAACCGGCGGGCCCGGCCGAGCCCGCGCCTCCGGAGACGTCCGGGCCCGCCGAGCCCGCGCCTCCGGAGTCGAATGCACCCGGCGCACCCTCCCCCGCCCCGGCCGCGCCGTCCCCCTCGTCGTTCCCCGACCTCGGCCCCGATGCGCCGCCGCGCAACACCGTCGCCCTCCTCGGCGGTGTCTCTTACCGGCTGACCTCGACCGAGCTCGGCCCGTCGGTCGGGTTCACTATCGGCGGTTCGTACCAGCGGCGCTATGCGACGCTCGCCTCGGCCGTCGAGCTCGCGTGGGCGGTCGAGTTCGCGTTCGATCGCTTCTCGGCCGGCGTCATCGGCTCTGCGCCCGACGCCAGCGGGGTCGAGCAAACCTACGCTGCGACCCGCACGATCACCTCAACCAGCTTCGCCGCGATGCAGGTGCTGGCGGTGCATCAGGACCGGTTCCGCTTCTGGCTGGGCGCCGGAGCGGGCCTGTCGATCGGGTTCCTCTCGAGCCCGGAGCTGGACCTGCGTCCGGGCTCGGCCACCGCCTACCAGCCGCTGGCGCGCGCCGCCGCCGGCGCGGACGTCGAGATCAACAGCCAGGCGTCGGTCGGCCTGCGCGCCGGGTACAGCGCCATGCTCACGTCGTCGTCGCTGCATACCGACAACGGGCCGACCTTCGCATTCATGGGTGATCTCTTAGACATCCAGGCCGGGCTCTTCTATCGTTTCCGCTGACCGAAATGAGGCGCGGGCTCTCTCTCTTTCTGCTGCTCGCGCCAGCGCTGGCGCTGGCGGCGCTCGGGGTGTTGATGGTGACGTCGACGACCGCGCGCCACGCCACGGCCGCCTTCGGCGATCCGCGCCACTTCGTGATCCGCCAGGTGATCGCCATCGCGCTCGCCGCGGCGCTGGCTCTCGCGATCGTACGCGCCGGGCCGGCGCGCGTGCTGCACGCCGCGCCGGTCATTTTCGCCCTCACGCTGCTCGCCGCGCTGGCGGTGTTCATCCCCGGCATCGGCGTGCGCGCCGCGGGCGCGCGCCGCTGGCTGCACATCGGCATGCTCACCGGCAGCCCGGCGCCGATCCTGACCGTCGCCGTCGCGCTGATCATCTCGGCCTGGGGCCGCGATGACGAGTTTGCCCCGCCTCCGCCGCGCGTCGGCCTCCCCGCCGACGGCACGTTCGCTGCGCGTGCGACGGTGCTGGAACCGCTGCCGCGCCGCCTGCTGGCGCTGGCGCTGGCGTTCGCGGGGTTGCTCGCGCTGGTAATCGAGCCCGACTTCTCCGCCGCCGCGATCGCCGGCGCGGTGGGCCTGGCGGCGCTGGCCGGTCTCGGCTTCCGCGGGCGGCGCCTGGTGCCGGCCGCGGCGGCGCTCGTGCTGGCGCTGATGCTGGTCGCCTCCCAGTTCGCCTACGTCAGCGGCCGGTTGCGCGGTTTTCTCGCTCCCGAACGCGATCGCCACGGCAAGGGCTTCGAGGTGCTGGCGCTCGCGCGCGCCTCCGCCGGCGCGACGACCAGCGGCGCCGGCCTCGGCCACGGCGAAGCGCGCCACCGCCTCTCGTCGCCGAGCAGCGACTACGTGTTCGCGATCGTCACCGAAGAGATGGGCAAGACCGTCGCCCGCGGCGTCGGCGTCGCCTGGCTGGCGATCGCCGCCGGCGCGGTGCTGGCGGCGCGCGGCCTGGGCGATCGGCGCATGCGCGCGCTCGCCCTCGCGTCGGGCCTGGCCATGGTGGCGCCAGCCGCCCTGCACATCGCCGTCTGTACCGGCCTGGTGCCGATCATCGGCGTGACCATGCCACTCGTCAGCTATGACCCGGCGGCGACGCTGGCCGCGGGCGCCGAGATCGGGCTCATCGCCTCGATCGCGCTTGCCGCGCCGGGACGCGCGCCGGAGCTCGCCGGGGCCGGAGCCGGATGACGCCGCTCGCCGACCTGCGCCTCGCGATCCTGGCGGGAAAGGGTGGCGTCGGCCGCACCACCGTCGCCGCCGCGCTGGCGCGCGCCATGGCCGCGCAGGGCCGGCGCGTGCTGATCGCGCAGACCGAGGCCGCCGACCGCCTGGGCAAGCTCTTTGGCCGCACCGAGCCCGTGGGCGCCGAGATCGTCACGCTCGCGCCCGGCGTCGACGCGGTCAACATGACCCCCAAGAGCGCGCTACACGAGTATGGACTCATGGTGCTGCGCTACGAGACGGTCTACCGCGCGCTGTTCGAGAACCGCGCCGTACGCGGGTTCCTGGGCGCGATTCCGGGCCTGGACGCCTACGCCATGCTGGGCAAGGTCTGGTGGCACACGACCGAGACCGAACGGGGGCGCCCGCGTTACGACCTCACGATTTTCGACGGCCCGGCCAGCGGCCACGCCACCCTGATGCTGCGCCTGCCGCATGCGGTGTTGTCGGCGATGCCGCGCGGTCCCCTCGCGCGCGACGCCCAGGCCGCCTACGACCTGATCACCGATCCGGTGCGCACGGCGATGGTGATCGTGACCCTGCCCGAGGAGCTGCCGGTCCGCGAGACCGTCGAGCTGGCGCGAAGCGCGCGCGAAACGCTGAAGATCCCGCTCGGCCCGGTGGTGGTGAACGCGGTCCCCACCGGGGACCTGTCGACGCCGGCCATGGACGCGGTCATGGATCGCCTGCCGTTGCCGACCGGCGACCGCGACCTCGACGCCACCCTGACCATGGCGACGCGCGTGCGGGCGCATCGCCGGACCGCAGACGATATGCTGGCGCGACTCAAGGCGAATCCCGGACTGCCGATGCTGCTCTTGCCACGTGTGCCCACGGCCGACCTCGGGCCTGAAGATGTCGAGCACCTTGCCGGACTCCTTCGCTAAATGTCGTGATCTCGCCTCTCCTCGTCCTCCTGGCCACAGACGTCGCAGCTCCCCACCTGGCGGCGACTAGGGCGGGGGCTCCTCCCGTGATCGACGGGACGCTGGACGACGATGCCTGGAAGGCGGCCGTCCCGTCGTCGGCGTTCACGCAGCAGACGCCGTTCGACGGTGTTGGCCCGTCGGAGCACACGACCATGCGCGTGCTCTACGACGACCAGGCGCTCTATTTCGGCTTCGACTGCCAGCAGCTGCACTCGCCGATCATGGGGCGGCTGACCCGGCGCGACCACGACTCGGAGAGCGACTGGGTCTGGATCCAGATCGACTCGCGCCGCGACGGCAAGAACGCGGTCATGTTCGCGGTCAACGTGGTCGGCGTCATCGCCGACGGCACGATCCACGACCAGACGGTGGCGTCGTTCGACTGGGACGAGAACTGGGAAGCGCGCACCTCCCGCCGCGTCGACGGCTGGTCGGTGGAGATCCGCATCCCGCTGCGCATCTTGCGCTTCGAGAGCGGGCTACCGGTCCAGAGCTGGGGGATGCAGGCCGCGCGCTACATCGCCGATCGGCAGGAGACTGACCTCTGGGCCTACACCTCACGCGATGTCGCCGGTGGCGTCGCGCGCTTCGGCAGCCTCGACGACCTGCGCGACCTGAAGCGCGGGGGACACTTCGAGCTCCGTCCCTTCGCGCTCGGACGCCTGCGCCGCCGCGACGCCGCCGAGGACACCGTGGCGCACGGCTACGACGAGAGCGGCGCGGCCGGCCTGGATCTCAAGTGGCATGTCACCCAGGACCTGACGCTGGACGCGGCGATCATGCCCGACTTCGCGCAGGTCGAGGCCGACCAGCTGATCCTCAACCTCACCAACGTCGAGACGTTCCTGCCCGAGAAGCGCGCGCTGTTTCTCGAGGGAGCGGAGGCGTTCACGACGCCGCTACAAGTCTTCTATTCGCGCCGCATCGGCGACGCGCCGACGAACCCGGCGCTGCGAAGCGATGTGCCGGCGTACATGGGATCGACGGAGAAGCTGGTCGAGGTCCCCGAAACCGCGTTGATCTATGGCGCCGCAAAGCTGGTCGGCAATCTCAACAGCCACTGGACCGTGGGTGCGATGACCGCCTTCACCGCGCCCAATCAGGTGGCGGTCCAGGACCAGACGACCCATCTCGAATCGACGCGCATCGCCCAGCCCGCCATGTCGTTCAACGTGCTTCGCCTCAAGCGCGAGCTCGGCCGCAACGCCTACCTGGGTGTGATCGGCACCGGCGCGACCGTGCTCGACGAGCAGACCTACGGCTATCCGCCGGTGACCCAGGCGGGCGCGACTGACTCGCTCTGCCCGTCGGGCGCGCTGGTCACGCCCGGAGCGCGCTGCTTCCACGACGCGTACCTGGGCGGCATCGACGGGTTCTGGCGCTCGGATTCGGGCAACTACATGATCGCCGGCCAGCTCGTCGAATCGCTGATCGAGAATGGGCCGCCGACCGGCCAGTCGACACCGCTGCTCGACGGGACGTTCATCAATCCCGGCGACCATGCCCCCGGCGGGTGGCTACGGGTCGCGAAAGAAGGCGGCAAGCCGTTCATCTGGGCCGCCGAGTACACGTACGCGGGGCAAAAGCTCGACTACAACGACCTGGGATTCCAGCTGCGCCAGAACCTGCACGAGCTCAAGGCCAGCCTCGGCTACCGCACGCTCGACGCCGGCCGGTACACCATCGACACGACGACCTCGCTGGAGCTGGATGCACGCCGCAACCTCGCCGGCCTGGATCTCGGCGATACGCTGGAGCTGAACACCCGCTGGCACCTGCGCCGCTTCTGGACGGTGTTCCTGGCCGCTGACGCCGGAGGTTCGCGCTTCGATGATCGCGAGGTTGGTGACGGCACGTCGCTGGAACGTGCAGACTGGGTCGGCGGCAAGTTCGAAGTTCTGAGCGATCTGCGCCGCAAGGTCGCCGGCAGCCTGGCCAACCAGACGCAGTTCATTGGCACCGGTTTCAGCACCAGTGTGCAGGGCTCGCTGCTGCTGCACCTGATCCCGCCCCTCGAGATCGAGATCTTGCCCCAGGTCACCTACACGCGCGGCGAGCCGCGCTTTGCGTGGAACGCATCGACCGTCAGCCCGATGATGGCAGCCGCGATCGCGCCCGCGGCAGCGCCGTACATCTTTGGCGACCTCACCGCCAAGAGCGCGGGCGGCACGCTGCGCGCCAGCTACGCGTTCACGCCGACGCTGACGTTGCAGACCTACGCCCAGCTCTTCCTCGCGTCGGGCCACTACACGAACCTGAAGCAGCTGTCGGTGACGCCGGGTTCACAGGTGAGCCTGTCGACTCTCGCCGCGAATCAACTGGCAGCGTCGCCATCGACGGTCGCGGACTTCGAAGACGCTGCGCTCAACGTGAACGTCGTGCTGCGCTGGGAGTACCACCTCGGCTCGACGCTGTTCCTGGTCTATTCGCGGTCGCAGATTCCCAACGTCGACCTCCTGACCAACGACGCCCAGCTGCGGCCGGCGGGGATCCTGCGCGGCTCCGCCGTCGATGTCATCCTGGTCAAGCTCTCGTACTGGTGGGCGAGCTAGAAACCCACCGCCACGGCGCTCAGCCCGGAAACTCCTTCGTGCCGACGGTGTGGGCGCCGCCCTTGAACGCGGTCTCCCGGAGGTGGATGTCATCGACGGGCGGCGGCAGGGCCCGCGCGACGGCGTCGTCCTTGAG
>Ga0265320_10002774_pt1 | contig 12079 bp, 12 predicted proteins | sample 4827metaG_FD_202087 | JGI IMG/M metagenome (GOLD analysis project Ga0265320, IMG submission 202087) | Rhizosphere microbial communities from Carex aquatilis grown in University of Washington, Seatle, WA, United States - 4-8-27 metaG | ecosystem: Host-associated > Plants > Roots > Rhizosphere >...
CCTCCGCGGCCAGCCGCGATACGAAGTAAAGCGAAACGCTCGACGGCCACACGATGGGCTCGTCCTCGTGCCACACCAGGCGAGGCAAGGCGTTGAAGAACTCCTCCATCGAGACCACTACTTCCCGATGCTCGGTGCGGATGCTCTCGGCGACCCGCCGCGCGTGCGTCAGTTCGCTGTACGGCGCCTCGCGGTATCCCACCGAGAATGTCTTGACCGGCCCCGCCGCCTGCCGCCGCACCAGCGCCGCGATGGCGCTCGAATCGAGCCCGCCGCTCAGAAAGATCCCCAGCGGAACGTCGCTCATCAAACGCATCCGCACGGTTTCTTCGAGCCGCTCCCGGCACTCGCGTATCCACGACTCGTCGCTGCGATCCTCCTCCGCCCCCGCCGCCGGGATGTCCCAATATTGGCGGACGCTAAGCGTCGGCTCTTCTCCGGCGTCGAGCGTCAGCAGGTGCCCGGGCATCAGCTTCCGTATGCCCGAAAACATGGTCCGCTCGTCGCTGATATAGCCGAAGGTCAGGTATTCCGGCAGCGTGCTTTCATCGAGCGCGGCCCGGATCTCCGGATGCGCCAGCAGCGCTTTGATCTCCGACGCGAAAGCGAACAGCCGCCCGTCGTAGTAGTAGTAGAAAGGTTTCTTCCCCAGGCGGTCGCGCGCGCAGAAGAGCCGCCGCGCCTCTGCGTCCCAAAGCGCGAACGAAAACATGCCCCGGAACCGCTCCACGCACAGCGGCCCGTATTCCTCGTAGGCGTGCAGAATGGTTTCCGTATCGCAACGGGTCTTGTACACGTGCCCGGCCCGCTCCAGTGCCGGCCGCAGGTCCGCATGGTTGAAAATCTCGCCGTTGTAGACGATCTGGAGCCGTCCGTTTTCGTTCGTCATCGGCTGCTGGCCCGTGGCGAGGTCGATGATGCTCAGCCGCCGGTGCCCCAGCGAGGCGTGTGCGTCCTGGTAGTAGCCACACTCGTCCGGCCCGCGGTGGCGGATCGTGTCCGTCATCCGCTCCAGCGTCGCCCTGTCCGGCGCAGCCGGCCGCACGGTGATGTATCCCGCAATTCCGCACATGTCAGACTCCCCGCCTACGCCACGCCGTACAAGACCTTATGTGCCAGCCAATGTCGCTCCAGGGCTTCTCTTTCCGGGGAGACCAGCGTCACCGGACCTCGCTTCGCCTGAATATAGTCGAGCAGCGTCGTGACCGGAACAAACCAGCCCGCGCGGCCAGCCAGCCTCTCCATCAGCTCTCGAAAGCGCGGAAGCAAGCGGCCGTCCTCATAGAATCCGCGGCCGAAATGCGTGTACATGATGCACGCCCCGCCTTCCGCCTCGAGCCGCTCCTGGTTCGCCTCCGTCAGCATTTTGACGTACGCTTTCCCATCGGCGCCTTCGGTGGATGCGTACCAGTAGTTGACGAACGGCCGCTCGGGATCGTGATAGGGCATGTACGGGCAGGCCTTCAGCGTGTTAATCTCCGCAAACGCGAATTGCCGCACGTACCGGACCTTCTCCCTGCACAGATCGCCCCAAAAAAGCGGGTCGCCCGGCACATGGCCGCGGAACCGGTTTCGGTTCCGGAACTTCGTGAGCAGGTTGTACAGCACCCGGTTCACGCCCGAAACGCGCGCATCGCCGAAGTAGATGTCCTCGTCGCAGTAGTAGTGGTTCGACATTGCCGACGGGTACTGCCCGAAGTACGCCGCGAACGCCTCCAGCGCGCGTGCCGTGTCCTCGCGCGGCGACGTATGGGAGGTGGCCATGTGATAGCCGATTTCGAAGCCTTCCCGCTGAAGCTGTTGAGCCCAGGCGCGGTATTCGGGATCGTCGCACGTCGCTCCGTGGTCGGAAGGCGTCCGCGTCGGCCCGATCGGCCAGACCGATTTCGTGGTCCGGAACCCCAGGTCGCGGAGCAGCGAGTAGGCTTCGCGCCCCGCCGTTAGAGTCTGCGAATCCGTGTCGTCGAAGATCGTGAACGCAAACCTCTTGCCCTCGGGCCACTCGAGCCCACCCGCGCCCGCGGGCCCCCGCTTCACTTTCCCTCCCCACGGCTGGGAATCACCATTCAACTTAACATGATTTTCGGCGACTTCTCTCCTCTGTCCGACGGACAACGCGGCAGCAAAGGGTTGCCTGGCTAAGGTCGGATGACGAGGGCCGCCCGGGACGACCGCTCCAGTTCCACGATCCGGATTGCGTGTCGCCGCAGAAGCTCTTCAACCTGAGCTGTCCGGTAGTTGCAGTTCTCAAGTTGGACCACCTTCGGCGGCGATCCGCGGTCCTTGGCGAGATCGAGAAAATCGGAATCGGCGGTCACGATGGTGAACCCGTTGGCGCCTGCGTACTCCCAAATGGTTTCGTCGGAGGTGTGCCGGGCCAGACCGGTGTCGAACACGTGAACCGAACCCGGGAAGAGTTCCGCCAGTCTGCCCACGAGCTTTGGCGAAAGATTCGCGTCAAAGAGAAGCTTCAACGCGACATTCGCTCCCGCCCAGCCTGGGAAGCGTAGGCGTAGACTGCTGGAAAGTCGGCCTTCTCCAGGTACGGGTAGTCGCGCAGGATCTCATCCTCGGTCATGCCGGAGGCGAGCATGTCCAGCACGTCCCACACGGTTACCCGAAGTCCACGAATGCACGCCTGGCCCGAGCGCTGACCGGGCACAACCGTAATGCGCGAAAGATCGGCCTTGTCCGTAGTCGCCACCGATCACATTATCCCACCAAACCCCGACCCCTCACGCCCGTCCCGCCGGATACCGCGGCAGCAGCCCCATGAGCCCCGCCGCCACCGCCGTCCCCCCCGCCAGCACCGCCAGCAGCGCCGCATAAGACCCGGTCGCGTCGAAGGCCCGCCCCATCAGCACCGGGCCCACGGCGCCAGCGAACGCGTAGGCCGTCCACGTGAACCCGTATAGGGTCGAGAACGACCGCAGGCCGAAATACCGCGTCAGCAGGTATGGCGTGACGTCGGCCTCCGCGCCCAGTCCCAGCCCGATCAGCGCCGCCGCGCCCACGCCGGCCCCTGCCGACCGCGCCAGCGCCAGCAGCAGAATCCCGGCCGCGATTGCCACCAGCATGAAGGAGCCAACTCGCGGGCCGAAAAACCGGTCGAGCAGGAAGCCCGTCGCCAGCCTCCCGCAGAAACTCGCCAGTCCCAGCGCCGACGCAGCCAGTGCTGCCGTGCTGGCGGACACCGCGCGGTCCGTGAGCAACGGCGAGAGGTGCGTGATGGCACCGTTCACGCTCAGCGAGCCAAGCACCAGCGTGGCGCACAGGATCCAGAAAATGCGAGACCTGAGCGCCTGCGCAACCGTCCATCCGTCCAGTAATGAAACGGCGTGCGGCCCCTGCGGGCGCTCCCTGACGAAGAGCGCGGTCAGCGGAATCCCCAGCACCAGGACGGCCCCTCCCAGCGCGACGTACGCGGTTCGCCATCCGTACCCGGAAATCAGCGACTGGGCCGCAGGCGGCAGCACCATCGCCCCCGTCCCCACTCCGGCCATCACCAGCGCCAGCGCGAGGCCCCGCCGCGCGTCGAACCAGGTCGAGACCGCACGCGAGTATCCCATCTGCGTGGTCCCGTTCCCCACGATTCCCAGCACCACGAACACCGCGTAGAGGTGGACAAGGCTCGGCGTCAGGAAACCGAGCGAGCCGAAAGCCAGGCCGAACACCGCCATGCAGGGCAGGATCACCCGGCGCGGGCCGAACCGGTCCAGCAGGTGGCCCAAAAACGGCGAGCAGATGGCGACCGAAATGGCCGCAAATCCGAACGCCGCGGAGATCGACTCGCGGCTCCAGCCAAACGTGCTGCCGAGCGGCTTCAGGAAGATGCCGAACGTGAAGACCAGCAGCGAGCCGAAGCTCACCATGGCGCCGAAGTACGCCGCCATCACCACAAGCCATCCGGGGTTGACGCGAGGCTCCCTCGCCGCCGCGGCCCCGAACCCCACGCTAGCTCCTGACATAGCCATGCTGCGCCGTCCGCCTCCCTCCCTCGCGGTGGGCCTCCTCCGACAGGGCATGAACGCCGCTGGCATCAATCCAGCGGTTGTAGAAGTTGAACAGCGCGCAGACGGTGATCGCGAAGTAGATCGCCTCGTCGTCCCAGCCGACTTCGTACAGTGGCCGCATGTCCGCCGCCGTGATGCGCGGAGAATCGTGGTTCACCTTGTCCACGAACCGGAACAGCGCCTTGTGCTTCTCGTCCAATCCCGAACTCTCCAGGTCGCGGAGCACGCCCCAGACCAGTTCCTCGCTGCCCAACAGTTCCGCCGCAACTGCGGCGTGCGACTTCAGTCAAAACGGGCAGTCGTTCCGGTAGGACGTGTAGGCCGCGATCAGCTCGCGCATCCCTGGGGGCAGCGCTGTCGGCCCGCGCATGATCGCCTGCGTGAAGCGCGCCAGGTGGTCGGTGGCCACCGGCAGGTAGCCGAACATGTGCCAGATCTGCGGATACTCCTTCTCCGCCTCCTGCATCGCGCGAATGTTGTCGTTCCACGGCCCGGGCTTGGGATCCCGCTCGACGCCGGGCAGAAACATGGGTTCCATCTTGGGTTTGTCGTTGGCCATTGTGAGACGCCCCTGGTGTTGAGCCCAGGATACGGGGAAGGCAGCCGTCGCGGCAATACTCGAAAGGGATTAGCCTGAACCGGGGCGCGCGTCAGCGCCGGGACATCCACGCGTGGAAAGCGAAGAAGGCGGCCCGATCGTTGCTCGCCGGCGCGTCTTTCTTCCGCGAAGCGGCAGCCTCGAGGGTGCTTATGTGGATCCCTACCAGTTGCCACCGGCGCGTCCGCGTCGTGGCACTGCACATGTACAGCTCACCGGACTGGATCAATCGCCTGGCGACCTGGCGGTCGGAGTTCGCCTCCGCCGGCCAAAGCTTGCCCTGCGTCTCCTTCGTGCAGGTGTCCTGAGCCGGCTCCTGAGCGAACAGGAGGCTTCCGAGCGCTGCGACCAGGAACGCCCCCCTAAGGCAACGTACTGAGGTTCCCACCGCATATGATCATGCGCTGGGAATGTCCCGAAATCAACCTCTAAATCATGAAATTCCGATGAACCCCCTTGTGGCGCAGCCTCTCAGGCTGCCGTCCACGAGAACCGCGCGGAGTTGTGGGGCAGGTTGTCAACCTGCGGCGGGTTGGCAACCCGCCTGTTCGTTTTTGCAGTCGGCCGGGCGCCGGTTGGCAACCGGGGTGCAGGATGCCATCCTGCCCCACAATGCGTGCCGCGTACAGCAGACGGAGGGCCGCGGGAGAGCGGATTACGGACGCGTTCATGCCCCGCCGCGACCGTCCCTGCTAAGCTGGTTCGTGGAACTTTCTGGGTTCGTTAAGAAGCTTCTCGTCGCAGTACTGATTCTCGTTTTGGGTGTGCCGCTGCTCCTGCTGCTGCTCTCTTCGGCGCCCCATGTGACCGTGGTCTCGCCGACCCGCGTGGTTGGTACGTCGACGCCCGTCGCCGTCCGCGTGGCGAGCCCGCACGGCCTACGGCGCGTGACCGCCGAACTGGAGCAGGACGGCCAGCGGTTCAAGGTATTCGAGTCGGTCAAACCCTCCCACCGGGTCTTCTTCCTGGGCAAGAACGAGCCGCCTTCCGAAGTGAGCTTCTCCGCCGGCAAAGACCGGGCGCCGGGGCTGCACGACGGCAAGGCCCGCCTGATCGTCGAAGCGCAGGCTAACGATTTCCGCGCCGGAACCGACACGGTCGCGCTCGACGTGGACGTGAACACGCAGCCGCCGCGGGTGACCGCCGATGGCGTGCAGCACTACATCAACCAGGGCGGCACCGAGCTGGTGACCTTCACCATTTCCGGATACTGGACCGAAGCCGGCGTGCGTGTGGGGCCGTACACCTTCCGCAGCTTCCCGCTCCCTGGCCACTCGGGCGAGCGGTTTTCCATCTTCGCCTTCCCCTGGGACGTGCCCGCCGATACCGTTCCCATCGTGTATGCCCGCAATCCCTCCGGCGCCGAGGCCAAGGCTCACTTCTGGTGCAAGGTCTTTCCCAAGAAGTTCCGCTCCCGCGATCTGGAGCTGACCGACGCCTTCATCGACAAGGTGACCGACAAGATCGATCCCAACGGCACCGGCGACAAGCTTCAGCGCTTTCTCAAAATCAACGGCGATTTACGCAGGCAGAACAACCAGGTGCTGGCCGACCTGCGTCTGAAGAGCGAAGAGAAGATGCTGTGGACCGGCCCGTTCTGGCGTTACGGCAAGACGGAATCGGAATTCGCCGATCACCGCGCCTACGTCTACCACGGCAAGGTGGTCGATCACCAGACGCACCTGGGCTTCGATCTCTCCGACGTGCAGCACGCCCCGGTGGTCGCCGCCAATGACGGCCGCGTGGTGTTCGCGGGCCCGCTCGGCATCTATGGCAACTGCACTGTGGTGGATCACGGCTACGGGCTGCAATCCATCTATGGCCACCAGAGCCAGCTCGAGGTCAAGCCCGGTGACATGGTCAAGCGCGGGCAGGAGATAGGACGCAGCGGCACCACGGGCCTCGCCGGAGGCGATCACCTGCACTTCAGCATGCAGGTGGATGGCGTCCAGATCACGCCGGTCGAGTGGTGGGACGAGCACTGGATCCACGACCGCATCCTGAGCAAGATCTCGGGAAAGAGCTGAAGCAGGTCAGTGGGGCGGACCCCCTGGTCCGCGGCCGGCCCCGGGCCGGCCTGGTCGCGAGAAAGCGGGTCCAGGGGGACCCGAGCGGACCGGGGGTCCGCCCCATACTCTTCAGCCAGCGGTCTACTTCAGCGTCTTCTCGAAGAACGACACCATCAGTTCGTTGAGGTCCCGCCGGAATTCCGCCACGCCGTGGATCTTCTCCGGATAAGCCATCAACTCGAAAGGCTTGCCGGCACGTTCCAGGGCCGTCGCCATCTGCACCGTGTTCTGAAAGAGCACATTGTCGTCCTCGAAGGTGTGCACGATGAGCAGCCGCCCCTTCAGGTCCGCCGCCGCGTTGACCGGCGAAGCCTTCCGGTACGCCTCCGCATTCTCCGCTGGCAAGCCCATGTAGCGCTCGGTATAGATCGAGTCGTAGTTGCGCCAGTTCGTAACCGGAGCGCCGGCTATGCCGCAAGCGAAAACCTCCGGCGCGTGGAGCAGCGAGTAGAGCGTCATGAATCCGCCGTAACTCCAGCCTTGGATCCCGATCCGTCTGCTATCGACGAAACCCATCGACAGCAGCTTCAATACGCCCTCCTTCTGATCCTCGAGTTCCTTGGCGCCGAGGTTGCGGGAGACTGCCGTTTCCCACTTGTGCCCGCGGCCGGCGGAGCCGCGCCCGTCGAGCGACCACACGGCGAAGCCGCGCTGCGCGAGCACCTGCTCCACCGTGAGCGCGCCGTACCAGCGGTTGGCCACCGTCTGCACGCCCGGACCGCCATAAACCTCCACCACCGCGGGGAACGAGTTGCCCGGCGCGAGGCCGGCGGGCCGTATCAGCCGCGCGTAGAGCAGCGCTCCGTCGGAGGCCTTGACGGGGACGATCTCCGCGGGCAGTATGTCGTACTCATCGAGCGGTGCCCGATTCGGCTCGCGCAGCACGGCCAGCTCCGTTCCGTCGCTGCGACAGAGTGTCGTGCGCGGCGGCTCGGTGAGGCTCGAGAACGAATCGGCGTACGTGGCCGCGTCGGGACTCATCGAGATGGAGTGCCAACCCGCGGCGGTGGTGAGGCGCCGTTTGTCCTCTCCGTTCGAGTCCACCCGGTAAAGGTGACGTTCCAGCGGACTGGCCTCCGAGGACACGTAGTAAACGTGGCCCTCGGTGTCCACTCCGGCCACCTCCGTCACTTCCCATTCGCCGCGAGTCAACTGCGCAAGCTGGTGGCCGTCGATCGAGTAGCGATAGAGGTGGTTGAATCCGTCGCGCTCGCTGGGCCACAGAAACTCGCCGCCGCCTTTGAGAAACGTCAGCCCGTCCTGGAGGTTGACCCAGTAGGGATCGGTCTCGGTCAACACCGTGCGAGCCGCACCGCTGCCTGCGTTGGTGACGAGCAGGTCGAGCCGGTTCTGAGCTCGGTTCAGCCGCTCGACGGCGATGCCCGTGGAATCCGGCAGCCATTGGCAGCGCGCCACCAGTGCGTCGGCTGCAGGCCCAAGCTTCATCCATCGCGTGCGGCCGCCCGTCGCGGGCACCACGCCCAGCCGCACCTCGGCGTTCGGATCGCCGGCCCGCGGGTAGCGCTGCGGCTCGAAAACGGCTGTCGTGCCGGTCAGGTCCACCTGCGGGTAGAGCGGCTCGCGGCTCACGTCGAATTGCAGATAGGCGATGAAGCGCGAATCCGGAGACCACCAGTGCGCGGTCCCCAAAGCCAGCTCCTCCGGGTACACCCAATCGAGTTCGCCGTTGAGCCGCGTCTCGGAGCCGTCGCCCGTCAGGCGGCTGACCTTGCGCGAGGCCATATCCAGAACGTAAAGGTTGTGCCCGCGGCGGAACGAGACGCGGCGGCCGTCCGGCGAGACCTTGGGGTCGCGCTCGGCCTCCGCAGTCGCGGTGAGCTGCGTCCAGTGGCCGCCGGCGATGGAAAAGAGGAACAGGTCCCCGCCCGCGCCGATCAGAAGCTCGCGTCCCGTGGGCATCCACTGCACCGCCCGCTCCTCGACGCGGCGGTTCTGCCATCCGAATTCCACGGGCTCGGGCGGCTTCGTGGCCGCGCCTTCTAAGGTGGAGAGCGCCACCAATTCTCGTTTCCCGCGCGAGGCGATATCATACAGCCACACCTTCGCAGCTTCCGTGTACACAAACTGCTTGCCATCGGGCGACCACACCGGCGCGCTCATTATGGAAGGCGGATGAGCCGCCGCCAGCGCCTCGAGCGTGACCGGCTTTTTCCCCGCCGCCGCGACCGACACAGCCAACAGCACGCAAAAACAATGGATTCCCCGCATGTCGCCTCGATTGTATCGAATCGCAGTTCCTGCCTTCTGACTCCTGTCTCCTGCCTCCTGCCCTCCTGTCGCCTGCCGTCCTGTCTCCTGCCTCCTGACTCCTGTCCTCCTGACTCCTTCCCCGCATAGTAGACTGCATAGAAGAAGGGGCCTGCGGTAAACCTCGCTGGTCAAGGCTGTGGAGATTAATATGCGAACCGAATGGATAGCCGGGCGGCAGAACGATCCCGTCCGCACGCAGATGTATTATGCGCGCCAGGGCATCGTCACCGGAGAGATGGAGTACGTGGCGCGGCGCGAGAGCATCGAGCCGGAGCTGGTCCGTTCCGAGGTCGCTCGCGGACGCATGATCATCCCCGCCAACGTCAACCATACGAACCTGGAGCCAATGGCGATCGGCGTCGCCTCCCGCTGCAAGATCAACGCGAACATCGGCAACTCGTCCGTCGTTTCGAACGTGCAGGAAGAGCTGGGCAAGCTCCATGACTCCGTCCACTACGGCGCCGATACGGTCATGGACCTTTCGACCGGCGGCGACATCCCCGGCATCCGCGGCGCCATCATTCGCAACTCGCCCGTCCCGATCGGCACGGTTCCCATCTACGAGGCGCTCACCCGCGTGCGGCGCATCGAGGACCTGACCGCTCCGCTCATGCTCGAGGTCATCGAGGAGCAGGCGCAGCAGGGCGTGGACTACATGACCATCCACGCCGGCGTCCTGGTCCAGCACATCCCGCTCACCACGCGGCGCGTCACCGGCATCGTCAGCCGCGGCGGCTCGATCCTGGCCGAGTGGATGGTGAAGAACCACCGTCAGAACATGCTCTATGAGTGCTTCGAGGACATCTGCAAGATCTTCCGCAAGTACGACGTGAGCTTCTCGCTGGGCGATGGCCTACGCCCCGGCTCTATCGCCGACGCCAGCGACGAGGCGCAGTTCGCCGAACTGAAAACCCTGGGCGAGCTCACGAAGAAGGCGTGGGAGTACGACGTCCAGACGATGATCGAGGGCCCCGGCCACATCCCCATGGACCAAATCCAGCTACAGGTCGAGAAGGAGATGGAGATGTGCGCCGAAGCGCCGTTCTACACGCTCGGCCCGCTGGTCACCGACATCGCACCCGGCTACGACCACATCACCTCGGCCATCGGCGCCGCGATGATCGGCTGGTACGGCGCGTCCATGCTGTGCTACGTGACGCCTAAGGAGCACCTCGGCCTGCCCAACCGCGAGGACGTCAAGCAGGGCATCATCGCCTACAAGATCGCCGCGCACGCCGCTGATGTTGCGCGCCATCGCCCGGGTGTTCGCGACCGCGACGACGAACTCTCCCGCGCTCGTTACCGCTTCGACTGGAACCGGCAGTTCGAGCTCTCGCTCGATCCCGAGACCGCCCGCGCGATGCACGACGAGACGCTGCCCGACGCTGGCTTCAAGGATGCGCACTTCTGCTCGATGTGCGGCCCCAAGTTTTGCTCGATGAACATCTCGGCCAAGGTTGAAACCTTCACGCCTGCGGAAGCCGAGGCCGTCGTCAAGGGAAGCGCGTAACCCCACCAGCTGGCCGTCCGATTGAGGTATGATCTCATCGGGTGCCGTTCGATGCGAAGCAGGGAGCTGCCGGCTGGTTCAACACAGAGCGCGTGGATCATGGCGACCACCAGCATTTGCATGGGCGCCATTCAACTAACGCTTCACTGGCCCATCTGGGGCGGAGTCTGGCTGCTCATTGGCGTGGCCTGGATCGTGGACGCGATTGCCCGGACGAAGGACAAGAAGCTCCCCCGTGCCGTGGTGAGTTCTGCGCTATTGGCGGTACTCGCGGCTTGGTGTCTGCTCGGCCATCTTCTTTTTCACTGGAGATGGTGAGAGGAGTCTACGCCCTCGCATCCGCCGACGGTCCGTAAATCGACGGCACCTTGCCGCCCATCGGTCGCAGGTACGCCGACAGCTGGCCGCGATGATGAATCGCGTCGAATAGGATGAACCACAGGAACGTCCCCACCGGCTGCTCGGAAACCACCTTGCCACCGTAATAGAACTGCGCCACCCGTTCCCAGGCCGCGTCATCCATCTTCGAGACGCGATCCGTCAACTCGTTCGACCACCGCTCGAACATCTCCACCATCTCTTCGAACGGCGGCGGAGGAAGCTCTTTCCACTCGGCTCGATTCTCAACGACCACGTCCAGGCACGAGCGCAGTTCGCGGGTGAGCGTCCAGACCACCTGTTCCGCCGATGGCGAACGCTCGTGAGGCTTGTAGCCGAACGCCTCCTTCGGCAGTGCTCTCAGCACGCGCATGAAGACCGGCGACTCCGCCCGCCGCCGCTCCAGATAGAACTCGCGTAGTGTCATGCCTCTGCCCCCCTACCGGCTATTGTACGGGCAGAAGCCGCCGCGCTACCGCATCTTATACGTCTGCTGCTCCATGACGTAGGCGTTGTGCGACGCGTTCTGTTGCTGCGGACCAGGGATGTCGGCCGACTGCTTGCTGAACTTGACGCCTTCCACCACCATCGCCTTGTTGTTCGTCATCACGCCGAACTGGTAGTTCGCCACGCCCAGCACGTACAGCACCTGGCCCCTCAGCGCGTCGTTGCCCTTGGACAACGGCAGAGCGGAGCGCAGGAACTTGTCGGCTTCCTGGTACTGTCCTGCATCGTTCGAAGCAGATCCGGCCAGAAAATAGGCGTGGGCCAGGGCCGCGTCCGATCCTGGCTTGGGGTGCTTGTTGATCGCCGCGATCAGCCGCTTGGAGTAGCCCAGCGTGCGCGCGCCCTGCTTGTGGCTGTACGTGTAGTCGGCGAGCCAAAGCAGCAGGGTCTGGTTCTCCGGGAAGTTCGCCAGCGCCTTCTCGGCCACCCCTGGCATCTTCGCAGTCGCACCCGTCTTCCTCAGCGCCTCCATGTAGTTGGCGTAAGCGTCATCGAGGTACTTGCTCTTGGGATTCAGCTGTTCCAGGGTGGAGAGCATATCGATCGTCGTCGCAGCCGGGCCCGGGAGGGCGGCGGTCAGGAGCGCATACTCGATGTGCACTTCGATCGACTTAGCGTTGGCGACAGTTGTGTCCCAAGCTTCCTTCTCGACGCCTTCCGGAGCGGTCGCCTCGGCCGCCTTCCGAGCCAGCGCGTAGGTTGCAACCGCCGACTCCTTTAGTTTGGCGGCGTC
>Ga0265320_10002776_pt1 | contig 12074 bp, 7 predicted proteins | sample 4827metaG_FD_202087 | JGI IMG/M metagenome (GOLD analysis project Ga0265320, IMG submission 202087) | Rhizosphere microbial communities from Carex aquatilis grown in University of Washington, Seatle, WA, United States - 4-8-27 metaG | ecosystem: Host-associated > Plants > Roots > Rhizosphere >...
TGTTCCCATGAATCATCCCCGCTGCATCAGACTTCTTTTTCCGGCCATCGCCATTGCGCTCGCCTCAGGCTTCTCCCCAATCGCGCGTGCGCAGGCAACGGTCACCCTGACCGCGACCGATGCCACGGCGGCGATCGGCCCGTCGGACACGGGCCTTCTCACATTCACCCGCAGCGGCAGCACCGCCTCCGCGTTGACCGTGAACTACGCGCTCGGCGGATCGGCCGTGAAATGGACCGACTATCGCCGCGCGGAAGGCGACATGCCGGTTTCCGTGACGATCCCGGCAGGGTCCGCTTCTACGACGATGACCATCGTCGCGGTGGCGAATATCACCGATGCGGATCCGGAGACCGCCAGCTTCACCTTGTCCGAGGATGCCGCCTACACGATTGGCGCCGCCAATAACGCGACCATTGCGATTGCTGCTGCGGGCCCGGCGCCGCCGCCGACCGCGCCCGCTCCGGTCGCAACGCCCCCCGCAACTGCGCCGTCCGTCCCGGCTGCCCCTGTTCTGACCTCCGGGCCCAACGAGATGGACTATACCGGGCTGATTCAGCCCGAGGTGGGAGAAAATGCCCTGCGCGTGATCTCGCCTGTCATCCTGGAACTGCGGCAGCTCAACACGAAGGCGCCTGATCCGGCGCAAGTTGCCAGCTGGAACCTCGTGAACGCGAGCGGCCAGTTCATGGCCCCGGCGCCGCTTAAGTTCGCGGTGGCGGTCGACGGCAGGGCCGTTCCGATCGTCTCCGTTGGCTTCAAGCGCCGCGTCTTCTCGGTATCCGTGACGGAGTATGACCTCCGCATCGACAACTCGCTCTACCTGCAGCTCGCCACGCCGGTTGCCGACGGACAGACGGTCGTGGTCACAAACCCTGACGGCGCGCTCTGGCCCGCCGCCGTGAGCTACGCTCTCACCACCAATCCCCTGCGGTACAGCCCCGCGATCCACGTCAACCAGGAGGGCTACGTTCCGAATCTGCCGAAAAAGGCGATGATCGGCTACTACCTCGGCAATCTCGGCGAACTGCCGGCAGCCGGGCTGTCCGCGTTCAGCATCGTCGCGATCTCAACCGGAAAGACCGTCTTCTCCGGCGCGCTCAGTCCAAGGGCCGATGTCGGCTACACCACGACGCCGCTGCCCTATCAGAATGTCCTGCAGGCCGACTTCAGCGGGCTGACGACGCCTGGCGAATACTACCTCGTCGTGCCCGGGCTGGGCGCCTCTCTTCCTTTCATCATCGATGACGGCATCGCGATGGCATGGATGCGCACCTACGCGGCGGGCATGTATCAGCAGCGCAGCGGCATGGCCGTCGCGATGCCTTTCACCCGCTTCGTCCACGACGCCGACCACACGGCCCCCGCGCAGGTTCCGGCCATCGACTCGGATCCGCAGTTCGCCTTCACCTGGAAGACGATCGCCGGATACGCGAGTGGCGTGAACGCCGACAATCCGCCGCAGACAGCCCCTTTCCTAACGAGCGCGGCCAATGCCCTCTATCCCTACGTCAACACCGGTGCGGTCGACGTCTCCGGCGGGCACCACGACGCCGGCGACTACAGCAAGTACACGATCAACTGCGCCGCCCTGGTGCACACGCTCATGTTCACGGTCGACGCGATCCCGGGCGCCGCCTCGCTCGACAACCTCGGGATCCCAGAAAGCGGCGATGGGATTAGCGACCTCCTGCAGGAGGCCAAGTGGGAGGCCGACTATATCGCCAAGCTCCAGGATGCCGACGGCGGCTTCTATTTTCTCGTCTACCCGAAGAACCGGGAATACGAGAGCGACGTCTCGCTGACAAACGGCGATGACGGGGACAGCCAGGTCGTCTGGCCGAAGAACACCTCGGCGACCGCCGCGGCCGTCGCCGCCCTCGCGCAGTGCGCCTCATCGCCTGCGTTCAAACGGGCCTACCCAGCGGCCGCTGCGCTCTACCTGCGGAAGGCGACGCTCGGATGGCAGTTCCTGATGAGCGCAATCGCGAAGCACGGGAAGGCGGGAGCCTACCAGAAGATCACCTTTTACGGGGATGACTTCACGGACAACGACGAGGAGTCCTGGGCGGCCTGCGAGATGTACCTCGCCACCGGCAATCCCGCCTACCAGCAGCAGCTCTTCGCCTGGTTCCCCAATCCCGGCGACTCCGCCACGTTCCGCTGGGGATGGATTCACATGTCCGAGTCCTACGGCTGCGCCATCCGAAGCTACGCCTTCGCGGCGCGCACCGGCCGTCTCCAGCCGGGCCAGCTCGACCCGGCCTACCTGGCCAAGTGCAACGCGGAGATCGTCGCCGCCGGCGACGACGCTCTGCTCTGGTCGAACGAGAACGCCTATGCGACGAGTTTTCCCGAGGAAACGAAGCGCTTCCACGCCGCCGGCTGGTATTTTTCACTCGATCAGGCCTCCGACATGGCTGTTGCCTACCAGGTCAATCCCAAGCCCGCCTATGTCGACGCGCTCGTCGGCAACATGAACTACGAGGGCGGCACGAATCCCGTCAATGTCGCGTATGTCACCGGCCTCGGCGACAAACGCCAGCATGCGGTCGTCGATCAATACGCACGCAACAGCCGGCGGGTGCTTGCGCCGGACGGAATTCCTATCGGCAACATCCAGGCAAGCTTCGACTACCTGCCTCTCTATGGCAGCGAGCTGGGAAACCTGACATTCCCGTTGGACGGGGCGGCGGTCGCGTCGTATCCCTTCTACGACCGCTGGGGAGACACGTGGAACGTCACGACGGAGTTCATAACGGTCAACCAGGCCCGGAGCGTGCTGGCCCTCAGCGTCCTCGTGGCCCAAACCGCCGCCAAGTCCGCTCCGTGGACCTCGGGGGTTGCGCAGATCGCCGTGCCGTCGGGCGCCGCGCCACTCGGTGCGCCCGTGACTTTGAGCGTCCAGGCCCCCGGGCTCGACATGGCCAACGTCCGCGTCGTCTGGGAGGCCCGCGACCAGCAGCCCGCGTTCGGTCCGACCTACACCATCTCGCCCGTGAACAGCGGCGCCCAGTGGGTGGAGGCCGAAGTCGAATGGCCGGACGGCCGCCGCGTCTTCGCCTCAAGCTCCTTCACGGCGCACTAACAACTGCTAGGCCGTCGGGGCGCTGGACACGAGCCGGGGGGTGCTCTCGATCATTCCCTGGGCGATGGCGTAGCGCGTCAGTCCCGCCACATCGTGAATGTTGAGCTTGTCCATCGCCTGCTGCCGGTGCTTCTCCACGGTCTTTATGCTGATGCACAGATCGGAGGCCATCTGCTTGTTGCCTTTCCCCTCGGCCACCAGCTGGAGCACCTCCCGCTCGCGGGAGGTGAGACGCACGGCCGCCTTGCGATTCAGCGGCTTTCCTCCCTTGAGGAAGGACTCCCGATAGCGGTCCAGCAGACGCTTGGCGATGGCGGGGCTGAAATAGGCGTTTCCCTTCTGGGCCTCCCGAATGGCCTTGATGAGATCATTGGCCGCGGTCTGCTTGACGAGATACCCGACGGCGCCCGCTTCGGTCAATTGGTGCACATACTCGTCGTCGCCATACGAGGAAAGGATAAGTACCTTGGTGAGCGGCGCCTCCTTTGCGATCTGGTGGCTCGCCTCGAGGCCGTTGAGCTGGGGCATGGCGATGTCCATGACGACGACGTCGGGAGCCAGCTTGGCGGCCATCTGCACCGCCTGGCGCCCGTTCTCAGCCTCGCCCACGATCTCCATGTCGGGTTCGGTTTGCAGGAGCGCGCGCAGGCCCTGGCGCAGCACGGTGTGATCATCCACCAAAAGCACGGTTATTTTCTTCATAGAATTTCCTTGGACGGGACGACTGAATCGTGCGCCCGGGCCTTGGATTCGCTTCCGTCCGCGGCCGCGCCGACTCCCGGCACGAGCGGAAACTGCACGCGAACCTTCGTGCCTTGGCCCGGCTCCGAGACGATGGAGAAATCGCCGCGTGCGAGCTGGACCCGCTCCTGCATGCCCATGAGTCCGAGCCGCTTCTGGCCCTTCTCGGCAAGCTTGTCTCCCACGGAAAACGAACGGCCGTTATCCTGGATTTCCATGCAGATTTCCTGCGGGAGCCGGCGGAAACGGATGTCGATCCGCGTCGCGTGCGCGTGCTTGGAGATATTCGTGATGCTCTCCTGCGCGACGCGGAAGAGGGTTATCTCCTGCTCGCTGTCGAGCCCGGCGAGATCCACCTTGGATCGGATGATGGCGGTGATGCCCGTGCGTTCCGCAAAGGCCTTCACATAGGAGCGGATCGCCTCATACGGGCCGAAGAGATCGACCATCTCAGGCCGCAATTCCCGGGCGAACCGGTGGACCGACTCCATGCTCTGCTCGAGCAGGGCCTGCGTGGCGCCGACCCGCTCTTGAAACAACCGGTCGTGGCCGGCCTGCTTCTTCAGCATGACCAGCCCAACATTGACTGCCGCCAGCACCTGGCCGATCTCGTCGTGCAACTCGCGACTGAGGCGCTTGCGTTCCTCCTCCTGGGCCAGGATCATCTTCGCGGCATGCTGCCGGATGTCGGCCTTCATCGTCCGCGCCTGCTTGAACAGCTTGAAATACCGCTCCTTGCTCGCCCGCAGCGCCTCCTCTATCGGATGCTGGCGCGCGGCGATCGCCGCCAGTTCCTTGTTTCTCTTCTCAAGTGTCTCGTTGAGCTCGCCCAGGCGGACGTAGGCCTCCGGGATTCCGCGGCGGGCGGCCTCAAAGGGCGACAGGGCATCGAGCAGGAACGTTTCCGCCGACCGGGTCTGCTGCGCCGCATCGGCAAAGCTCGTGTTGGTGGGCATCGCGGTCGCCAGGGTCTCCTCGTGAAGTCGGGCCATGTCGAACACGCCCATCCCGCTGCGCATTGCGATGCAGCCCAGATCGTACGCCAGCTGCAGCCGCTCATTGTCCCTGTGCCTGAGATAATCCAGAAGGGCCGATCGATAACGATTGGTCAGCCTGGCGCGGGCTCCATGCAGCCTTCGATACGGACCGACGCCCACAGCGATGCTCTGGTTTTCGGTTTGATTGTTGGTTTTCATTTTATGCGGTGGCGCCCATAAGGGCATGAGTCGGTCCCTCCGATTTCGGCCGGCGAGGCTCCCCAAGGCCTCCTTTATACAGCTTAGGGGCAGTACCCGCGAGTAGGTGTTCACCTGCCTCGGGAAACCGTCCCCCGAGGGCGAATGGCCGCCTCCGGCCGCCAATCCGCGTCTGCGCCGTTGGCGCGGGAAAGCGCCGGCACCCTTGGGCAAGGACCCACCTTTTCGGCGCATTCCACCCGGGCCGCCCCGGAATTTGGGTGCGATTCTGCGGCTGTTTTGGGTCGACACCCACTCACGCGCCCGGGCGGGGGATGTTATCTTCTGGTCACAAAAGAGACATGAGCAGGAATCCATCACACACCCCGAGGGAGCGGCCATGAAGGTTCTGTACGTGCATGAGCGGCTTGGCGCCCTGGGAGGCGCCGAGACGAGCATCCTCGCGACGGCCGGAGAACTTGCCGCCTGCGGCCACGAGGTGGCCCTCCTCCACGGAGTGGGCACCGGCAAGCAGGAGGGCGCTTGGCGGATAGCGTTCGGAACCTGCGTCCCGTATCTCGGGGCGGAAGGCGCGGACGGGCTCGGGGCCGCCCTGCGGGAATTCAACCCGGACGTAATATTTTTGCACAAGATGGCGGATCTTTCGATGGTCGCCGCGCTGGGCGACTGCGGGGTGCCCGTGGTTCGGATGGTCCACGACCACGACCTCACGTGCATGCGCAGCTACAAGTACAATCCCCTCACGCGGCGCATCTGCACGCGCGCGGTGTCGGCCTGGTGCGTCTTTCCCTGCGGGTCCTGCGTCGCCCGCAATTCAGGACCCGGGCTCCCGGTGAAGTGGGTCAGCTACGCCGCGAAGCGCCGCGAAATCGCCCTCAACCGGAGATTCGAATGCCTGGTGGTGGCCACCCGCTACATGAAGGACGATCTGCTGCGCAACGGCTTTCCGGATGGACGGATCGCGATTCAGGCGCCCGTGCCGCGCCCGGCGGATGCTTCGTTTCAAAGCTCCTTCAGCGGCAGGAACCTCATCGTTTACGCGGGCCAGGTCGTCCGCGGCAAGGGCGTCGACGTCCTCCTCGAGTCCCTGGCGCTCGTCACGACGCCCTTCGAGGCGGTGATCGTCGGGGACGGAGGCCACCGCGCGCATTGCGAGCGCCTGAGCCGAAGCCTCGGATTGGAAGGACGGGTGCGCTTCACGGGGTTCGTTCCCCAGCAGGAGATAGCGCAGTACTATCGCGAGTGTTCCGTGGCGGTCATGAGCTCGGTCTGGCCGGAGCCCTTCGGAGCGGTGGGCCTGGAGGCGATGCGGTGCGGATTGCCTGTCGTCGCGTTCGATGCCGGCGGCATCAGGGAATGGCTTGTCGACGGGGTGAACGGATATCTCGTTCCGTGGATGGACCGCGCTCGCTACGCGGGGCGCCTCGAAGAGCTCCTCCGCGACAAGGCGCTGGCGCGCGCCCTGGGAGAACGCGGCCGCAGGCTGGCCGGAGAGCGCTTCGGATTTTCGGACTACATTCTCGGCTTGGAAAGCCTGTTTGCCGGCGTCGTCGCCGCTCGGCTGAAGCCCGCTCCCCTATGAACAAAACGCCCCAAAATCATATGATCGCCATCGTGGGCGGCAGCGGCGCCGGCAAGGGCTGGCTGGTCGAGCGCCTGCGCCGCCTTCTCGGCGAGCGGGCCTGCCATCTGCCGATCGACAATTTCTATCGCGATCGGACGAACGTTGTCCCTGGCCGGCGCGGGAGCCTGAACTTCGACACGCCGTCCGCAATCGACTGGGCTCGAGCCGAGCAGGCCATGCGGAACTGCCGGGACGGCAGGATTGCGCGGGTGCCCAGGTACGACTTTCTCGCCCACCGTCGGCTCGCCCGGGCGACCACGCTGGAGCCCACGCCGCTCGTGATCGTGGATGGGCTCTCCCTCCTCGTTCACCCGCCCGTCCGGCATCTTTTCGATCTCAAGATCTATCTCGATTGCCCGCCCGGACTTCGCCTGCGCCGTCGGCTCGCCCGCGACGTCGCGGAGCGGGGACGCAGCGCTGCAACGGTGAAGCGCCAGTTCAGGAGCACGGTCGCCCCGATGCATGCGCGCTTCGTCGAGCCCCAGCGGCAATGGGCCGACGTCATCCTCGCACAGCCCTTCAGGAAGCCGGACCTCATCCTCCTCGCCGACCGGCTCTGGGCGCTGCTATCCGCGGCCTCACCGCTCAAGGAATGGATGCGCGTTCCGTTTCGCAGCGAACTTCTGAACCTTCTCGAATACCATGAAAATCCGACCTGATCCGACCCATCAACAGCGCCTGCTCCGGCACATTGCCCAGTTCGAAACCGCGTGGGGCCGCTGGCGGCAGCGGGCCTGCCTGCGCTGGCAGCGCCATGCGTGGCGGCGCTCCGTCCGGGGAATCGCCCTGGCCAAGCGCGCGCTCGACGTGCTGGGCAGCCTCGGCGCACTGCTCGTCCTGAGCCCGCTTTTCCTCGTGATCACGCTCGCAATCTGGTGCGAGGATGGCCGCCCGGCGATATTTGCCCAGACGCGGGTCGGCCGGTTCGGCCGCCTGTTCAGGATATACAAGTTCCGCTCGATGCACATCGACGCCGAAAGCCGCCTGCAGGAGCTCCTCGCCGCAAATCACCACAAGCAAGGCGTCACCTTCAAAATAAAGGATGATCCGCGGATCACCCGCGTGGGCAAATGGCTTCGGAAGTTCTCCTTTGACGAGCTCCCGCAGTTTTTCAACGTCCTGACTGGCGAAATGTCCCTCGTGGGGCCCCGTCCCCCGCTTCCGCGGGAAGTCGCGCTTTACTCGCTGGCGGACCGCCGCCGGCTGGCGGTCGCCCCGGGCATCACCTGCATCTGGCAGATCAGCGGCCGGGCCGGGATAGATTTTCCCGGACAGGTAAAGCTGGACGTGCGCTACATCGAGACCCAGAGCCTCTGGCAGGACATCAAGATCCTCGCCAGGACAATTCCGGCCGTCGCGTCCGGGAGCGGAGCCTACTGATGAACGCCATACTCATATGTCCCGGCAGCCGTCCCGCGGTTGCGCTCCTGGCCGAATCGTGCCCCCTGGCGGTCGCGCCGGTGCTCGGCAAATGCCTCCTCGAATACTGGATTGAGCACCTTGTGGCGCTCGGCATCCGCGACATCCTGATCGCGGCATCCGACCGGGCGGCCTGCGTCGAAGACCATGTCGGCGACGGCGCGCGCTGGGGCCTGCCGATCGCGGTCATGGCGGAGGACGCCGAGCTTTCCGAAACGCAGGCCTCCGAGAAGTATTTTCCGCACCCGGCGCCCCCGCCCCAGGTGGTCGTGCTCATGGACCATCTGCCAGGCGGTTCCGGGACGAATCTCCTCGAGAGCTACTCCGCCTGGTTCGCCGGCCTCCAGAACTGGATCCCGCTGGCACAGGAGCTCGACCGGATCGGGCAATGCGAGGTGCAGCCGGGGGTATGGGTCGGGCTCCGCGCCCGCATAGACCCAAGCGCCCAGCTGCTTGCCCCATGCTGGGTCGGGGACTACGTCCGGATCGACGGGGACACCGTGATCGGGCCCGCCACGATCCTCGAGGACGGCGTCTTCGTGGCCGCTGGGGCGCATGTGGCCCGCAGCGTGATCGGCCCCGCCACGTTCGTTGGCGCCAGGCTCCGCGTGGAAAGTTCGATCGCGCACCGCCATACGCTGATCGACTGGGCCACCAGCTCGTGCCTGCGCGTGCCCGACGCGTTCTGGCTCAGCTCGCTGGACGAACCGCAGCCGGCGGCGCGGCCCGATGCCGCGCCCGGTCCGATGAGAATCGAGAGCGAAGGCCGCCGCCTGCGCGTCTCCCAAGTCGCCGAACTCAGCGACGCCAACGCCGCCCGGTTTCGCGACGAGCTTTTTCCAGCCGTCTCGCCGCAATTTTCGGCCATCGAAGTGGACCTTTCGGACACGCGATATCTCGACAGTTGCGGACTCGCAGCCCTGGCCGGCCTCCATCGCAGGGCGGGCGCCCTCGGGATCGGCCTGCGTCTCCTGAACCCCGATTCGTCGGTCCGGCAGCTTCTCGAGATGACGCAGATGCGCCAGCTTTTTGAAATCGGCCATGGCGAGGCGGTTGAGCAGAGGGCGGCGCCCAGGCGGTTCGCTCCTGCACGAGACCTCGTCCCTGCAAGCTAGAAAACACGCCCATGAAACCTGTGCTCCCCTTGTTCGTGTTCGTCGACGCCTGCGGCTGGGAAATCATCAAGGATGACCCCTTCGCAAAAGCCCTGGCGCCCCACCGCCGCAAGCTTGAGTCGGTGTTCGGCTTCAGCTCGGCCTGCATCCCCTCGATCCTCTCCGGCCGCTGGCCGGTCGAGCACCGCAATTGGTGCTATTTCGTCTACGATCCCGAGCGCTCGCCCTTCAGGGGCCTGCGCGCGCTGCGCTGGCTGCCCAGGGCGATTACGAGCCGGCGCCGCTTCCGCAGATGGCTTTCGATCCTGGTGAAGGCGAAGCTGAAGTTCAGGGGATATTTCGATCTCTACAACATTCCGTTCCGCGATATCGCCCTTTTTGATTTCACCGAGAAGAAGAATCCCCTGCAGGCCGGAGGGCTGAACCGCGGGCCCAACATATTCGATCACCTTGAATCCCGGGGGATTTCCTACCACGTCAGCGACCCCGCCAGGAGCGAGGAGGCAAACCTCGATGCGCTGGAGAAGGACATAACCGCCGAAAGCATCGATTTTGCTTTCCTCTACTGGCCGGACTTGGACGGGCTCCTGCATAGGGTCGGGAACGACTCCCCCGAAATTCCGAAGAAGCTGCGGGCTTACGACCTTCGCCTGAGCCATCTTATGGCGACCGCATCCCGGCATTATTTGGAGACAAAACTCTACCTATTCAGCGATCACGGAATGGCGAACTGCGACGTGCTCGTGGATCTCCAGGCCTGGGTCGGGGAGCTCGAGCTCAAGGTCGGCGTCGACTATGTCGTCGTCTATGATTCGACGATGGCGCGCTTCTGGTTCTTCAACGAGAAGGCGCGCGACGACGTCACCGCGTGTCTCGGGCAGGTCCCGCAGGGGCGGATCCTGCCCGACGCCGAATTGAAGAGGCTCGGAGCGCTGTTTCCCGACCGCTATTTTGGAGAGCTTATCTTTCTTATGGATGAGGGAGTATTGATCGTGCCAAGCCACATGGGGGAACGCCCCATTCGCGCCATGCACGGCTACCATCCCGGGGCGCCGCACAGCTATGCGGCCCTGCTGAGCAACCAGCCGGACATCCCCGGGAACATAACGGCCATTCCCGACATCTATAAGCTCATGGTCCGCGATGCCGATGAAGCCCAGACGCGAAACCTGATAAGCCCCCTGTTCGCGGAGAAGGAAGCATGCGCCGTAGGGACTCCATGAATTCCGGGCGGCGAGCGGCTGAATCATCGGCACTCAATAGCTAAAGACATGTGCGGCATCGTAGGCTACGTCGGAAGGCAGAAGGCGGCCTCCATCATCCTGGAGGCCCTAAAACGGCTCGAATACCGCGGTTATGACTCCGCCGGCCTCGCCGTGCTCCAGGGAGGCCGCATGGAGGTGGCAAAAAAGGCCGGCCGGGTGGAGGCGATCGTGAAGGAGTCCGCCCGCCATCATTTTACGGGCACAACGGGCATCGGCCACACCCGGTGGGCCACGCATGGCGGAGTGACCGACGCCAACGCCCATCCGCATGTCAGCAGCGACGGCAAGTTCGCCCTTATTCACAACGGGGTGATCGAGAACTACTCGCAGATAAAGAAGTTCCTGATCTCCAAGGGCTATGCCTTCGCGTCGGAAACCGACACCGAGGTGCTCTGCAACCTCATAGCCTACCATTATGCCAAGCTGGCTCCCGACCCCCGGGACAGGAGCCGGCTCCGGGAATGCGTCCGCAAGGCGCTGCGCCATGTCGAGGGCACCTATGGAATCGTGGTCCTGTGCGTCGACTTTCCCGACGAGCTGGTGGCCGCGCGCAAGGCCTCCCCCCTCATCCTCGGCGTGGGCGACGACGAATACATCATCGCAAGCGACGCGTCGGCTCTGGTCAGCCGGACGCGCAATGTCGTCTACCTGAAGGACGGCGAACTGGTCCATCTGACCCCGGAGAATTTTTCCATCACGACGCTTGACGAGGCCGATGTCTCGCCGGTCGTCGACCGGATCGACTGGACGGTCGCCGAGGCGGAGCTGAACGGCTACGAGCACTTCATGGAGAAGGAGATATTCGAGCAGCCGCTCTCCCTTGAAAACGCCATGAGGGGCAGGTTCTCCGAAGACGGCAGCACCGCGCAGTTCGGCGGCCTCAATTTCACATCGGCCGAATTCAGGCAGGTGGACCGCATCCTCTTCTGCGCCTGCGGCACGGCCTGGCACGCCTGCCTCGTCGCCGAGCATCTGATCGAGCGCTATGCGCGCCTGCCCGCGGAGGTGGACTACGCCTCGGAATTCCGGTACCGCAACCCTCCGCTCGACCGCAACACGCTGTTTTTTGTCCTGAGCCAGTCGGGCGAGACCATCGACACCCTCGGAGCCCTGCGGGAGGCCAAGCGGAAGGGTTTCCGGGTGCTTGCGATAAACAATGTGGTCGGCTCGAGCATCGCGCGCGAGGCCGACGGCGGCGTCTACCAGCACGCGGGGCCCGAGATCGGAGTGGCGTCCACAAAGGCGTTCACGTCCCAGCTCATGATCTCCGCCATGCTGGCCCTCTATATCGCGCGCCTGCGCGACATGAGCTTCAACGACGGCGTCAAATATGTGGCCGCCCTCAAGTCCGCGCCCGATCTCGTCCGCAAGGTGCTCGAGCAGGCTTCGCAGATAAAGGCCATCGCCCTGCGCTACGCGTCGTCCAGCGACTTTCTCTTTCTCGGGCGTCTCTCCCTCTTTCCGATCGCCCTCGAGGGGGCGCTCAAGTTGAAGGAAATCTCCTATATTCACGCCGAGGGCTACCCCGCCGCGGAGATGAAGCATGGGCCGATAGCGCTGATCAGCGAGGCCTGCCCGAGCGTGTTCCTGGTTCCGAAGGGCGAGATCTTCAACAAGATCGTCTCG
>Ga0265320_10002782_pt1 | contig 12054 bp, 5 predicted proteins | sample 4827metaG_FD_202087 | JGI IMG/M metagenome (GOLD analysis project Ga0265320, IMG submission 202087) | Rhizosphere microbial communities from Carex aquatilis grown in University of Washington, Seatle, WA, United States - 4-8-27 metaG | ecosystem: Host-associated > Plants > Roots > Rhizosphere >...
CACGGGAGTTGCCTCACCGAAATTCGGATCGATCTCTGCTAGCGGACGTCTTCGCCCAGCTCGACGTTCCAATACGCCAAGTCCACGAAATGCTTCCAGCTATCGTGGCAATGGAGGCCGAGGTTGACCTGGATGAACGGCCGCCATTTCGGCCGCTTCGGCTTGCGGATCAGGTGGATCCCCGCCTCCAACGGCGTGCGATTCGCCTTCCGCGTGTTGCACGTGATGCACGAGCAAACGATGTTTTCCCACGTCGTCGGCCCGCCGCGATCGCGCGGGATGATGTGGTCGAGATTCAGGTCTTTGCGATCGAAGACTTTCCCGCAGTATTGGCAGGTGTTCTGGTCGCGCTCGAAAATGTTATGCCGGGTGAACTTGACTTCCTTCTTCGGCAGGCGGTCGAACATCACCAGCAGAATCACCCGTGGCAGGCGGATTTTGAACGAGACGGTATGGATGCAGTCGCTGTGCGGCTCCTGTTGCGAGAAGTCGTGCCACTGGTTGAAGTTAAACGTCTGGAACGAGCCGTCGCTGGCGTTCAGGACGACCTGCGCGTGCCCCTCGAAGAGCAGCGTCAACGCGCGGCGAACCGTGCAGACGTTGACGGCCTGCCACAGGCGATTGAGCACCAGAACTTGCTGGTTTAAGAATGAGCTCATAAACCTATCCGATTGCGGCGCAGGCTACACAATCCCTCTCCAACTGTCAAACGGCCGACGCTCGAAATCGTGAGCGTTTCCGGGGGGACGAACGGACGCGGCGAGATTTGTTGCGCGGTTGTAACCTGCGGTGAATAACTCCCGCGACCCTGGTGAGCGGCGGGAATCGGGTGTGAGACAGAATTCATCTGCCGACCGGAATCGCCAGCGCCGGCAGGAATTCGTTCTCTGGGAAACGAGGCGCCCGGGAGCGCCAACCGCCAGACCGCGGCCCTGGAAGGGCCGATGAGAATAGCTCGGCGTTTCAACGCCGAGTCAGCTTTATGATTCTGCTTAAGTCGGAGGGACGGCTGGCATTGAAACGTTCACACCAAAGCTGCCAACGCACAGGCGGACGCCCTTATGCCGCGGGCGATCAATCTCAGCTGTCCCGCCGGGCCTTTTAATCACTTTGCCCGGAACTCGGCGTTGAAACGCCGAGCTACTCTCAGTCGTCCCTCCAGGACTTCAATGCTTTCCGCGGCCTATTCTCAACTGTCCCTGAGGGGACAAATACGAGCCTTCGACGATTCGGCGGTGTAATATTCTGGCCGCGGGCAGGCGGACCGGACTTCGCGACCGAAATCGGAAAGACTTGGAGGACGCTTGAAGCGTTTTCTGGGACGCAAGCGCGCGCAACCGATTAGGTATTGAGTAGAAACGTGAACGAGCGCGCTGTGAATTGGTCCTGGGCGGTCCGGGCGTAGTCCTGAGTTGTTGACGTCGGGCAGCGGATGGACGACCGCGTCAAACGTCCGCCCCCCCCCGCGCGGCCCGGCTTACCATGGCGAAACGACTTTGCGGGCCTCCGTTGCCACCGAAGCCCGGGTATCCCATCACGGGGTTTCGTCCGCGCTCGACAGGCGAACGTGGCGCGTCATTGATCGGTGCGGACGGTGCGGATTTCGCCGGTGCCGGGATTGTAAAGGTAGCGCGAGTGGTAGGGCGGTTTCGGCAGGCTGGGAATGTAGTTTTCGGTGACCAATTCGTTCAGGTCCCGCGGGTAGCGGCCTTCCTGGGCATAGAAAAGCTGGATTTCGTGCGTCAGCGAACTGGTGTCGATGCTGCGCTCCGCGGCGCTCTTGGCCGCGGCCACGGCGCCGAGGTAATTGACCGGCGCCATCAGCGGGTTGCCGTCGTTGCGCTTGGCCGGTTCGGAGGCGGCGTTCGTCGCCGGGACGGAATTGGTTCCGCTGGCGGTGGCGGCTCCCTTCGAGCCACAACCCACGAGCGTCGCGCTGATGAATAGGAGCAAAAGAAGCTTTGTGGTCATGTTGGATAGACTACATGAACGAACCACAGATGCCAAGGATGAAGCGGAGGGAGGTGTTAAAGGCTAAACGCTGAAGGCGGGAGGATTAAGACGCGGCGACGGACCGAAGTTCGGCTACGGCGGGAGAGCGGTGCGGTGGGGCGAGGCTCGCGGAGCCGCGAATGGGTATCGGCGGCGGCGGCCGGCAAGAATTTTCCACGGCTCGGCGGAGCCTCGCCCCACCGGGTGATGGCTTCGTCGTGGCCCCTTTTATTTCTTGACGGCTCCTTAACCCACCGATCGATGGCTGAGGTTGCTGGCTGGCTCGATCTGGACCGATTGTCGGTGGCGGGGCCGCGCATAGATAGGAGACGAATGGTCGTCTCCCGCGGCGATTCGACCGGCATTCTCACCGTATTTTGTCCTGCCGTCGGGTGGGCGCGTTGAAGCGGTTAAGGCCGGTTTTTGCTCGACGGGAAGGGTTTTCTGGATAGACTGATTCCGTCAGACCCCTTGGTGGCAGCGTCTTGTGGACGCGCCCCTCGGCGCCGCGGCTCGAGTCGGGCGAGGTTCGCTCGCGAGGCGGCGCAGGGGCGCATGTTGCTGGCGAATCAGAAAACGCGATCCACCGGACCCTGAAAGGGCATATCCCTATGAATTCATATTTTTGCGGCGCCGACCCCGCGCGCGGGCAATCCCGCAATCAAGGCGTGCTGGCCGTTCTGCTCGTTCTGCTCCTCGCGCTGGCGCCCGCCAGTCTGCGCGCGGCCACGATCCTCGATGACAGCTTTTCGCCCGACCTGGAAAGCGCCAACCGCCCGGCCGTCGTTTACAGCGCGGCGACGCAAAGTGACGGCAAAATCCTCGTGGCCGGCCACTTCAGTTCGGTCAACGGCGCCGCGCGCATCCATCTGGCGCGGCTGAACGCCGACGGTACGCTCGACACCTCGTTCGACGCGGGTCCGATCAAGTATTTCATTTCCTTCGTCGGCGAATCGCCCGACGCGACGGTCTATGGCGTGGCGCCACAAACTAATGGGACGGTGATCATCGGCGGTTATTTCAACAGTTTCAACGGCGTTACGCGTAACAACCTCGCCCGGCTCAAGAGTGACTGCAGCCTCGACACCACCTACCAGGCGAACGTCAATTACACGATTTATTCGATGGCGAGTCAGAAGGACGGAAAGCTCTTGATCGCCGGCGCGTTTACTGGGGTCAACGGACGGAGCGCTCAAGGATTGGCCCGCTTGAACGCGGACGGCACGGTCGATGCGACCTTTGTTTTCCCCGGGACGTTTGGGGTGATTCATTCGGTGACCGTCCTGACGGATGGCCGCATTCTGATCGCGGGCGGATTCACGACCATCGGAAACGACTCCACGAAACCACTCGTGGCGCGGCTGAACGCCGACGGCACGGTGGATTCGACCTTCACTCCCGGTTTCGCGAACATCGATTTTAACGTCTCGGCCGGGGTCTATTCGGCGGCGGCGCAGGCCGACGGCAAAGTTATCTTCGGCGGCGCCCTGGCCACAACCAATTCCTTAAACATTGGGCTGGGGCGATTGAATGCCGACGGCTCGTTGGACAACGCGTTCACCGCGACCGTTGATACGCCGGTCCACACCGTGGCGCTCCAGTCGGACGGGAAGGCGCTGATCGGCGGGGAATTCACGAACGTTAACGGCGTCGCACGCCTGCATTTGGCGCGGCTCAACGCGGACGGTTCGCTCGACTCGGCGTTTCTTCCTGGCGCCACCGGTTCGGATGACACGGTGGAAGCGATCGTGGTCGGCGCGGCGGGGACGGCGTTGGTCGGCGGAGAATTTGCCCAGGTCAACGCCAAGGCGCACGGCCGCCTGGCTCGGCTCATTTCGGACGGCCCGGTGGGCGGGTTGACGTTGACGATCAGTCCGACGCTCATCACGAACGATTATCAGGGCAAGGTCACGCTTAAGATCGCGGGACTGGCGCCGGGCCAATCCGCGCAAATCGACACCTATCTCGATGAGAACGGCGACGGCATCATCGCGCCGGACGAACCGCTGGCGCAGAGTTGGACGGTGACCGATGGAGTGCTGCCGTTTATCGGCGGCGCGCGTAATTTGAATGTCCCCGGTGATGAAGACGGCGCGACCAATGGCGCGATTCAGGCGACGCTCGATTTTTCGCGGCGCACCGAGCTCGACGGTTTGGCCAGCGGTTATATTTTCAAGGTCTCGAGTCCGACCGGTTCGTTGGCGGCCGCGACGGCGCCGTTCACGGTCGTGCAAAAACGCTCTGGCCAGGGGATCGTCGGGGTCGTCTCGGATTCGTCTTCGAGCGAATCGACGCCCGGCGCCCTGGTTCTGCTGACGAGTCAGGGGAGTCCGGGGTTGAATGTGATCAACAGCTCGTACTCCGATGACTTGGGACAATTCGCGCTTTTCAGTCCGGCGAGCACGAACTCGCTGGTGGCGTTGCGCCCCGGATATGTCAGCGGTTCCGGTGGGCCGCAGGAATTCCAAACGGTGACCGTTTCGCCGCACCAAAGCTTGACCGCGAATCTTTCGCTGACGCCCGGCGTGACCACGATCTCCGGGACCGCGGTGGATCAAACTACCGGCGCTCCGGTTCCGGGGGTGCTCGTGTTGGGCGAAGGCGTCTCCCCGGATGGCAAGGGCCTGGTCTCGCTGGGCGGCACGGATACGAATGGAAACCTGGTCGTTTCGACGACCCCGGGAACGTGGTCTTTGTCACTTTTGCCGAAGACGCTTGCGCGGATGGGCTACCTGGCGCCCACCACGGTGAAATCGATCAACACGACGACCGGCAGCGTGAGCGGCTTCACGTTGCAATTGCCGCGCGCGACCGCGCTCGTGAACGGACAATTGACGACCGCGGACGGTCAGCCTCTGGCGGGCGTCACCGTCACCGGGAACAGCGTGGACGGCGCCTACACGACCCAAACGCTGACCGACACAAACGGGAATTACGCGCTGGGCATCGGCGCCGGCGATTGGATTACGTCGTATCAGTCAGACCCGTACTACGGCGCGTACTACAACCCCCAAAGCGTGTTCGTGCGAACGGCGGCGGGCCAGACCACGCAGCGCAATTTAACGATGACGCCGGTCTCTTCCGGGGGGTTGACGATTAGCGGCTTTTCACCCACGAACGGCGCGCCGGGCGACACCGTGACCATCAGCGGCGTGGGCTTCGCCGCGGCGACCGGCGTGCAGTTGGCCGGCCTGAACAGCGGCTTCACGGCCCTGTCTGACACGCTGATCAGCGCCACCGTTCCGAGCGGCGCCACGAGCGGACCCTGGAGCGTGATCTCGTCGAACGCCATCGTGACCAGCTCGGCCTCATTTTCGGTCACACCCCCGCGGCCTCCGGTCATCGGTCTTCAACCGGCGAGCCAGACGGTCGCGGCCGGGTTGTCGGCTAACTTTACCGTGGCGGCGACTGGCACGCCGCCGTTGAGCTACCAATGGCGGTTCAACGGCGCTGATATTCCCGGGGCGACGAACGCGGTGTTGACGTTGAACAATTTAGCGCTGACCGATGCGGGCGCTTACTCGGTCGGCGTTAGCAACTCGGGCGGCACGACCCCGAGCGTCCTCGCAATTCTAACGGTAAAGAATAACTCTGGTCCCAGTTCGGCGCCGACGTTTAGCAATGTCGCCAAGGCGGGCGGTGGCGGCAACGATTTCGGCGCCGCGCTTGCGCTGGGCGCCAATGGAGTCCGCGTCATCGCGGGCGTTTTTGAGGGCACTGCGGCGTTCGGGACCAACGTCCTGACCAGCCACGGTGGACAGGACATTTTCGTCGCCAAGCTCGACGGTCTCGGCAACTACCTTTGGGCCAAGTCGGCGGGCGGCGCGGGCAATGACCAGGGCCGAGGTATCGCGGTGGATGCCCTCGGCAACTGTTATGTGGCCGGCTACTTTACAAACACGGCCACTTTTGGCGGCACGACGCTCGTGAGCCGGGGCGGCTACGATGCGTTTTTGATGAAGCTGGACAGCTCGGGCAACCTGGTCTGGGTCAAACAGCTTGGAGGCAGCGGCGACGACATGGGCGCGGGCGTTGGCTTGTACGCGTCGGGAAATTCTTATGTTACTGGCAGTTTTAGCGGAACCGCCAGCTTCGGGGACTACGTCCTCACGAGCGCCGGACTGACCGATCTGTTCCTGGTCAAGTTGGACGGCGCCGGCAACGTGATTTGGGCGCACGGAGGAGGCGGGCCGGGCGCGGACGCGGGCACGACGCTGGCGGTGGATTCGGTCGGGTTTAGCTATGTAGTGGGACGGTTTTCCGGAACGGCCAGTTTCGGTTCCTTCAGCGTGAATAGCGGCGGCGGCGTGGATGGATTTGTGGCAAAATTCGACTCCGCCGGGAACCCGCAGTGGGTGCGCCGGGTCGGGGGGCCGCTCGACGACGCCGCCAGCGGGGTCGCGTTGGATAGCGCGGGCAATAGCTACATCGTCGGCCAGTTCTCCGGCGTCGCGACGTTTGGAACCTTGAACGCGACGAGCGCCGGCGCTTCGGATATCTTCGTCGCGAAATACGATAATGTCGGCGACGCGCTCTGGGTCAGCGTCGCGGGAGGGGCGGGGCCGGACGCGGGGCTCGCGGTGGCCGCGAACGCGGCGGGGGATGTCTTCGTGACCGGATCATTCTCCGGCGCCGCCACGTTTGGCGCGCTTAATTTTGCCAGCGCCGGCGGGACTGACCTCTTCGTGGCGCAATACAACACCAGCGGCTCGCTTCTGTGGGCCAAGCGCGCGGGCGGCGCCGGCGCCGACGCGGCGAACGCGATCGCGGTCGATACGCGCGGAGCGCTGCACTTGACGGGACAATTCTCAGGGGCCGCGTCATTTGATAATTTCGAGGTCTCCGCCGCGAGCGGCAGTGACGCCTTCGTCGCGATCCTCTCGACCCAAAGCACAAGCGCCGCGCCACCGGTGATTACGGCTCAACCACTGTCTCAAACTGTGACCGTCGGGGACGACGCCGTTTTCAGCGTCAACGCCAGCGGCTCCTCCCCATTCACCTACCAGTGGAGCTTCAACGGCGCCGATTTGCCCGGCGCGACCAACGCGCTCTTATCCCTGACGCGGGTCAACGTCGGCGCCGCCGGAGCCTACTCGGTGGCGATTGCCAATTCGGTCGGATCGGTGGTAAGCGGTCCCGCCACCTTGACGGTCAATAATCCGACGGGTGGCGTCTCGCCGACCTTCGGCGGTGTGGTTAAAGTCGGCGGGACCGGCGCGAACACGAGCAACGCCATCGCGGTGGACGCCAACGGCAACCGCTATGTAACCGGTTTATTCCAGGGGGTCGCCACCTTCGGTTCAACCACCCTGACCAGCCGGGGCGCGAACGACATCTACATCTCGAAGCTTGATCCCGCCGGGAACTACGTTTGGGCGACCCAGGCCGGCGGAACCGGCGATGACGAGGGAGTCGGCGTCGCGGTGGATAACGCGGGCAACACCTATGTGACCGGTTCCTTCGCGAATACGGCGACCTTCGGCCCCACCACCCTGACCAGCCGGGGCGGCTCCGACGCCTTCATCGCCAAATACGACCCCAGTGGCAATGTGATCTGGGCGCAGCAAGCCGGCGGCGCCGCCAACGATTTCGGCAACGCCGTCGCGGTGGATAGCGTCGGCAACGCTTACGTCACCGGAAACTTTGGCGGCACGGGCGCGTTTGGCGTGACGAACCTCGTCAGCGCCGGCGGGTCGGACGCGTACGTGGCCAAGTTCGATTCCAGCGGCAACGTCGTCTGGGCGCAGTCGGCCGGCGGCCCCGGCAACGACTCGGGTCTGGCGATCGCCGTGGGCGGCGGGGGTAACAGCTACGTCGCCGGCCGCTTTTCCGGCACGGCGTCCATCGGTGGGACCAATGTCACCAGCGCCGGCGGGTTCGACGTGTTCGTAAGCCAGCTCGACCCTAATGGAATGGCGCAGTGGGTGAAACAATTGGGCGGGACCAACGACGAGAATGTCTGGTCCATCGCCGCGGATTCGGCGGGTAACAGTTACGTGGCCGGTGATTTTTCCGGCTCCGCCACGATTGGATCAACGAACCTCAGCAGCAAAGGCGGCACGGACGGCTACCTCGTCAAGTACGACCGCGCCGGGAACCCGGTTTTCACCACGCAAGTGGGCGGCGCCGGAACCGATTCCGCCTACAACGTCGCCGTGGACGGGGCGGGCAACAGCTATCTGACCGGCACGTTCTCCGGCACGACCACCGTCGGCAACACGACGCTCACCAGCGCCGGAGGTCAGGACGCCTACGTCGCGCAATACGACCGCGCCGGCAACGTTCAGTGGGTCAAACAGGCCGGCGGAACCTCTGACGACGCCGGGACCGGGATCGCCGTCGATCCTTCCGGCAACGTCGATGTCACCGGACAATTCTCCGGCACGAGCCAGTTCGGCGGCACGTCGCTGACCGCCGGCGGACCCGCCGCCACGTTTGTTGCCTCGCTGCCGACCTCGAGCGCCGTTCCGGCCGCGCCCGTCATCACTTCGCAACCGCAAGATATGACCGTGACCGCCGGCGATCCGGTCACCTTCAGCGTGATGGCCAGCGGCTCGCCGCCGCCGGCTTACCAATGGTCATTCAACGGGGTAAAACTCTCCGGGGCGACGAATGCCACGCTTACTTTTAACAATGTCTCGCTCAGCAGCGCCGGAGCTTACTCAGTCACCGCCAGCAATTCGCTCGGGTCTGTCATCAGCTCGAACGCGAACCTGACCGTTCACGTGCCCGTGCCGCCCCCGGGAATCATCAACTTCACCCCGGCGAGCGGCGCCCCGGGAACGCAGGTCACCATCGCCGGCTCGAACCTATCCGGCGCTTCCGCTGTCAACTTCAACGGCGTCAGCGCGCCGTTCATCGTCAACTCCAACGGGAAGATCACGACCGTCGTTCCGGTCGGCGCGACCACCGGGACCGCCTCGGTCACGACCCCGGGCGGGACCGCCACCAGCGCGGCGGGCTTCACCGTCCTGAGTTCCGCCAATCCGCCTCCGAGCGTCGTCTTCAACACCCCGACCAATACGCAGACGTTTTCCCCGCCCGCGAACATCGTCGTCATGGCCACCGCCAGTTCGCCAAACGGCAACATTGCCCACATGGATTATTATGCGAACGGCGCGCCGCTCACGAGCCTGCCGACCCTGGAGGTTCCCATCATCTGGACCTCGTTTACCTGGAGCAACGTCCTGAGCGGGACCTATTCCCTCGCCGTGATCGCAACGGATGACAGCGGCGCCAAAGCCATCGGCGGCCCCTTGCAAATCCAAGTCCTCAGCTCGCCGTTGCGCCTGCAAATCGCGAAATCCGGGACCAACGCCGCGCTCAGTTGGACCACCAACGCCGTCGGCTACCTCCTGGAATCGACCCCCAGCCTGACCCCGCCCATCACCTGGATCGCCCTTACCAACCAACCCATCACCACCGGGACCGTTTTCCGCGCCGAAGTCGCGATCCCGGGAGCGGGCCGGGTCTATCGGTTGCGACGGGGACCGTAAACCCGCAAGCTCCCGCCTGATGAGCAGCGGCGTTTCCAAAAGAGGATTCACGTTTGCGGCGGTGACGCTCGTGCTGGTCGTGGTAGCGGCGTTCCTGGCCTGGACGCCGCTGCGGATTCTCTATCACCGAAATATGGTCCTCGACTCGCGCTCCTGGTATCAGGAGCCGCGCACGTTGCGCGGGCGCTTCACGCCGCGGTGGCTTCGCTGGCGCCTGGCGGGGCGACCGGACCCAGGTCAACAAATGCAACTCGGGAGAGCGCATGAGGACGCCTTGGTCGCCATGGGATATTTTGAACGGCGCACGTACCTCTACGCCGGCAATGATCCTCACGGCATCGTGGATGCGGTCCGTCATGCGCCACTCAAGGATCCCCTGTACTTCTTTTCCTTCAGCCCGACCGGGACGGTCGAAATACTCGCGCAAAGAGACGACTTTATTTCAATCGACAAAATTGTGCGGGCGAACGGGGGCCGCAGGTGAAGCGCGATCCGGTCTGTATGCCGAAAGAAAGCGCCAACGAACGGGCAATCAGAAAGTTCATTAAGCAATTCATCCGCGACCGGTCCAAACTTTACAAGGCGGGGATGCGCGGACACGACGCCTTTCAAAATCGTTATTTTCCGTCGTTACTTCTGAAAAAACGCCGCGTGGACGGCGCGCATGGCGGGTTCGCCCTTGGCGAGGTCGATGACGACCGAGATTTTGATCTCGCTCGTCGAGATCATGTCGATGTTCACCCCTTCGCGGGCGAGGGTCTCGAACATCTTGGCCGCGACGCCCGAGTGGCTGCGCATGCCCACGCCGACAATGGAAAGTTTGCCGATCTTTTCATTCGCGATCGCCTCCCGGAAACCGATTTCCGGTTGCAGGCCGTCGATGACTTTCCGGGCTTTGAGCAAGTCCGGTTTGTCCACGGTGAACGAGAGGTCGGTCGAGGGCGAGCCGGCGCCGTGGCTGACGTTCTGGACGATCATATCGACGTTGATGGTGGCTTCGCCAAGCGACTTGAAGATGCGGGCGGCGACGCCGGGGCGGTCCGGGACGGAGACCAAGGTGATCTTGGCCTGATTTTTGTCCAGCGAGACGCCGCGGATGACGACGTCCTCCATGTTTTGAGTTTCTTCTTTCACAATCGTTCCTGGGTTGTCATTGAGACTGGAGCGGACTTCGAAGAGCACGCCGAATTTCTTGGCGAATTCGACCGAGCGCGACTGCATGACTTTGGCGCCGGCGCTGGCGAGTTCGAGCATTTCGTCGTAGGAGATTTCGGCCAATTTGCGCGCGTCGGGGACGATGCGCGGGTCGGCGGTGTAAACGCCATCGACGTCCGTATAAATCTGGCAAAGGTCGGCCTTCAACGCGGCCGCGAGCGCGATCGCGGTCAGGTCGGAACCGCCGCGCCCGAGGGTGGTGATCTGGCCTTCTTGAGTCTGGCCCTGGAAGCCGGCGACGATCACGACGTTGCCGGCGTTCAGGAGCGCGTGGACTTTTTTGGGCGTGATGTTCTGAATCTTGGCTTTGGTGTGGACGCCGTCGGTGACGATGCCCGCCTGGGCGCCCGTGAGTGATTCCGCGGGAATGTTCTGGGCATGGAGCGCCATCGCGGTCAGGGCAATCGTGGTTTGCTCACCGGTGGCCAGGAGCATGTCCATCTCCCGTTCGCTCGGCAGCGGCATGATTTCTTTGGCCAGTTTGATCAAACCGTCCGTGACGCCGCTCATCGCCGAAACGACCACGACGACTTGGTCTCCTTGCGCCCGGTAACGGGCGACGCGCGACGCGACGTTTTTGATCCGGTCGGTGTTGCCGACCGAAGTGCCGCCAAATTTTTGAACGATAAGGGCCATCCCAATTCCTTTCTTTAATTCCAACCTGCCATTAACCGTGAACGAAGGATGGCCGGGGAACGGTTTCGCCTAGCCTCACAAGCCCATCACCTTCATGACCGCTTCTTTTTCCGGCGGCACGACGATCGGTTGGAAGCCCGCGTTTTTGATCGCCGTATCCGGGTCTTTCAGACCGTGCCCGGTGCTCGTGGCGGTGATGACGCTGCCGGCCGGAATCATGCCCGCGCGCGCGCATTTGATGAGACCGGCCAGCGGCGCGGCGGAGGCTGGCTCGAGGAAAATGCCGTCGGTGCGCGCGATTAGTTTGTACGCCGCGATGATTTCATCGTCGGTCACTTTGTCGATGTAACCTTGCGACTCATTCAGCGCGGTCGTCGCGCCGTGCCAACTGGCCGGGTTGCCGATTTTGATCGCGCTGGCAATCGTCATCGGGTGTTCGATCGGGTGGCCATCGACGATCGGCGCGGCGCCGGCGGCCTGGAAGCCGAACATGCGCGGTAAACGATCCGCTTTGCCCGCCGCGTAATACTCGGTATAGCCCTTCCAATAAGCGGTGATGTTGCCGGCGTTCCCGACCGGCAAGAAATGGAAATCGGGCGCCCGGCCAAGCTGATCGCAAATCTCGAACGCGGCCGTCTTCTGTCCCTCGATGCGCACGGGATTGACGCTGTTGACCACTTCGACCAAGCCCGTTTCGCCCAGTTCGCGCACGATC
>Ga0265320_10002788_pt1 | contig 12039 bp, 6 predicted proteins | sample 4827metaG_FD_202087 | JGI IMG/M metagenome (GOLD analysis project Ga0265320, IMG submission 202087) | Rhizosphere microbial communities from Carex aquatilis grown in University of Washington, Seatle, WA, United States - 4-8-27 metaG | ecosystem: Host-associated > Plants > Roots > Rhizosphere >...
ATCAACGTCGGAGGCGTGCCACCCGGTCCGAAGAAATAGCAGATGCCTTCTTCCTCGAGCAGGCGGCTGAAGAAATTCAAATCGGTCTCGCCGAACTGAGTCACGGTTTCATGGAGCGGGTAGGTGCTCGTCAACGACTGGTTCAGCCCAGTGCCTGTAACGTCTTCGTACAGTTGGGAAACCAGGTCCGGCGCAGAGATATTCTGGTTGATACGGTAATCGGACGAAAGCGCCAGATTGGCGAGCGTGGATTCGAGCCGGAAGGTGTAGCGGAAGCTGGTACCGTCGTAAGATGATTTGGAACATCCGGTGACGATGCCGGCGAAAGTCGTGGAGCGGCCATTCCGCACAAAGATCACGCGCGCCGGCAGGCCCAACTGCTCGTTTGGATCCAGTTCCGGCGCCGGATATATGACTTCGACAACGAATTCATAGGGTTCCGAAATGGCTTCATGGCCGACGAAGCCCGCCACCGTGCCGAAGGGTTCACCATTAAGCCAGAAGGTAAATGAAGGCGCGGCCCCGCTGTTGGAGGAAATGAGCGAGAGCGTGCTGAAAGGCAACGGGTCGGCGGTGCTGAATGCCCTGGCCGGTCCCAGGAATTGTTCATAGGCGGCACTCCCGCCGTCATCAATACCGAGGCCCGGCAACAGGCCGGTCAGACTGGCCGCGTTCAGATTGGTCAACCCCGCCGCGTTGCCGTTGAGCTGGCCGGCGATGAAGGTCTGGGTCTGACCCGAACCGATGCGGATGATGTTGGTATCAGAAGCCAAACCCGGATGGCCGATTTCGATGTTCGAACTGCCGGTGGTGAGGTTGTATCCCGCCTGATAGCCCAACGCAATGTTGCCATTACCGGTGGAATTCAAGTAAAGCGCCTTGTAGCCGCTGGCGGTGTTGTTGGAGCCGCTTGAGTTGGCGAAAAGCGCCTCGTATCCGTCGGCGGCATTGGCCGTGCCGTTCGTATTATGAATAAGCGATGCCGTACCAAAAGCCGTGTTCTGGCTGCCGCTCACGTTGCTGTTCAGCGCATTTACCCCGCTGGCGAGGTTTTCACCCCCGATCGTATTGGCACCCAACGCCCCCAAGCCATAAGCCGTGTTGTTGCCTCCGGTTGTGTTGGCATCCAGCGCAGCATACCCCACGGCCGTGTTGTAGTTGCCGCTCATCGTCAAATTGCCCGCGCCGTACCCGGCGAAGAAATTCATCGCACCGCTGCCACTGGCAAAGACAAACGGGCTGTTTCCGGAATAAATCATGCCGGCGCCGGTCGCAGGCGCCGGCAGGTACAGGTTGGTGTTGAGGTAAATGCTTCCGGCGGAAAAACTCCCGTTGGCATCGCGTTTGACCATCGTGTTGGCTAGGTTCGCATTCGTGGCCGTGTCACCCAGTGTCACCGCGCCGTTCACGGTACTGGCGGTGATGTCCGCATTGCCGGTGACGGAAAGAACTCCGGCATTGTTCAATGTCGTCGCGCCGCCCAGAGCCACCGATCCGCCGCCGTTCAAACCCGTCCCGGCGGCGATGGTGATGACATTGTTGGCCAACTGGCTGTTGGCCAGCGTGCCGCCAAGCTGGTTTGCTGGCAACGTGCCCAACAGGTTGCTGGCCGAGCCGGCCATGACCGCGTAGGGTGCGGGCGTGAGTTGCTGGCGCGGCGCAAGCGTGGCAAAGCTGCCGGAGCCATTCGTCCGCACGCCGATCTCCAGCCATCGGGCCGCGCCGGGAAACATTCCTGCGCCGAAATCCAGCGTGACGGTGAACAACCCATTGCTGACCGGCGTGGCGCTGTTCGTGAGAAGACTGCCTTGTTGCAAGCCGGCGGTAGAGGCATTGTACAGCCCGAAACGCAGATCGTAGTTGCCATCAGCCGGATTGGAGCCGGTATTCAATCGGCCTTGATAAGTAAAGGCCGTGCCTTGTGCGAAACAAGTTGCGGGTTGAAAATTGAGGGTTGAGAGCACGAGCAATGTCAACCATCCAATAACGGTACGGTTTGTATTCATGGATTGCGTTTCCCCGGTGTTTTGGCTGTTGCGAAGGATCCAGGCAAAATTTCAAGCCCGCTGGTGACGGAACATTTCCTTCCTGCTGACGATTCGAGGAAATACATCTCCGATGTCACTTTAAACTGGCAGTCTCCCGATTTGCTACTTTGTTTCAATTGCGGAGTGGCTTATATCCTCGCACTGTTGAAACAGGGATTCTACAAATATAATCATCTGTGATGTAAGTATTGTGTATTATTACTTATACAATTAGAAAACCGCGCCACCTACGACAAGGTGAAGGTGGAGATCAGGCAGGGTAGGTGTAGAACCGAAACGAGTTTGGGAGCAAACACGTTCCGTTGCTTCCCTGAAATCAGCATTCTGACGGAGCAGCACCCTTCAGGTCACGTTCCGTCAGGATGATAATCAACAAAAAAGCCGCGGAGAAAATCCGCGGCCGATTGAAAAATGATGGATGCGTTGCCGGTCTATTCGGCTTTCTTTTCCTTCTTTTCGGCCTTCGGAGCCTTGGACGCCTTTTCAACTTTTTCAGCTTTGGCGTGCTTCTCGGCTTTGGGCTTGGCTTCAACGGCTTCGGCCTTTTCAACCTTGGCGTGCTTTTCGGCCTTGGGTTTGGCTTCGGCGATTTCAGGTTTTCCGGCTTTTTCGCCTTCGGCGTGCCGGCCACGCTTTTCAGTCCGGGGTTTTGCTTCCGGAGCCGCAGCAACCGGAGCCGTCACCGGCGTGAGACTTTCAACGCGGACCTTCAGCGTGCCTTTGACTTCCGCATGCAGGTTCAATTCGATTTCGTGATCACCCAGCGCGCGAATCGGGTGTTCAAGATGAATTTTCCGCTTGTCGAGGGTGATGTCGAACTGGTGCTTCAATTCGTCGGCAATCACGCCGGCGGTCACCGAGCCGAACATCTTGCCGTCCTCGCCCGCCTTGACCTTGATGAGGCAGATGAGTTTGGCCACGCCCTTGGCAAGCTCGCTCATGGTGTTGAACTCGTGCGCTTCGCGGTCGGCGCGGCGCTGGCGCAAGGCCTCGATTTGCCGCTTGTTGGACATGGTCAGCGGAACCGCCAGGCGTTGCGGAAACAGATAGTTGCGGGCATAGCCGGCAGCGACCTTCACCTGGTCGGACTCGGCCCCGAGGCCGATGATGTTGTGCGTGAGAATAACTTCAGTCTTTGGCATATGAAAATGGTTGAGAGTTGAGAGTTGAAGGCTGAGAGATGAAATATCTCCCGGGCTTGTGGTCAAAAAGGTACGTCATCTCCTTCGGGGGGGCCGTCGGCCTCGCCGCCTTCGGGTGCCGGAGCCGAAGCGGTTGCCGCCGGACGCGGAGCCCGTGGCGCTTCGGCACCACCGCCGCCGCCGCCGCCTTCGCCGCGGTTCGAGTCAATGAACGAAAAACTTTCGAGCACCACCTTTAATTTGCTTTGTTTCTGCTTGGTGTTCTTGTCTTCCCACGTGTCCTGCTTGAGGCGGCCTTCGACGAGCAGCGGGCGGCCTTTTTTCATGTACTGGGAAATGACCTCGGCCTGCCGCCCCCAGATGTCCACGTCCACAAAACTGACCTCTTCCTTGCTTTCGCCATTCTCGCCCTTCCAGGTGCGGTTGACAGCCAGCGTGATGCGGGCGACCGCGGTGCCCTTGGGGGTATAGCGCAACTCCGGGTCGCGGGTCAGATTCCCGGCGAGGATGACTTTGTTGAAGTTGGCCATGACGGGACCTTTCGTTACTTGGCAGGTTTGGGTTCGGGGGACAGGGTGAACAGCACGCGGAACACCTCTTCGTTCAGCGCGAACTTGGTGCGCAACTGCGAGATGATGGCCGAGGAGCCGGTGAAAATCACATTCGCGTAAAAGCCGGCGTTGTGTTTTTTGTCCGTCACGCGCGCAAAACTTTTTTTATCCATTTTTTGCACGGTTTCGACCTTGCCGCCGGCCGATTCGATTTCCGCGGAAATTTTATCGAGCGCGTCCTTGACGCCCTCTTCCCTGCCCGCCAGGTTCAAGATGAACAGACCTTCGTATCGTTTCATTTTTCTTAAATCGTCAAATTGTTGAACGGTTCAACCGTTGAACCGTAAATCCGGTTCCACGATTCAACTTTTTAACGTTTCAACGCTTCCGTTAAACTGGTTCATTGCTCTTTCAATTCCGGCCGCCAGCCAGCATTCAACCTGGTCGGCGGCACGGCCAAAAACCTTTTCCATCACCGCAGCCTCGGCCGCGTCAAACCGTCCCAGCACGTGGTTCGTGATTTCTCGCGCGCCGTCCGCCCGGCCGATGCCGAGCCGCAACCGCGCAAATTCAACCGACCCCAGGTGCTGCCCGATGGACTCAAGTCCATGGTGGCCACCACTGCCACCGTTCGCCCGGAGGCGAATCTCACCCAGCGGCAGATCCGCATCATCCACCGTCACCAGCAGCCCCGTCAGCGGCAACTGGTAAAAATTCACCAAGGCGCCGACCGCTTCGCCACTCAAATTCATGAATGTCTGCGGCTGGCAAAGCAGCACGCGTCCGCCGTTGCGTTCGGCCCGCGCGACCCGGGCATTGAACTTTCGTTCGTTCGCCCAGTCCGCCCGCCAGCGCGCGGCCAGGATTTCCACCATTGTGAATCCTGCATTGTGGCGCGTCTTCGCGTATTCCGCGCCGGGATTGCCCAAACCCACGATGAGATGCAAATTCTCCATGCGCGGTGCGGGCGCGGCGACCCTCGCAGATCGCCGGCAAAATTACTTCTTTTTCTCCGCCGGCGCTTTTTCGCCGGGTTTGGCGGCGCCCTTCTCCGGAGCTGCGGCAGCGCCCTTCTCGGCGCCCTTGGCCGGCGCTTTTTCGCCGGGCTTGGCCGCGCCCTTTTCGCCCTTGGCCGGGGCCGCGCCTTCTTCGCCATCTTCCTTCTTTTCCTTGATCATCTCGACATCGCCGGCGGCGGCTTCGCCTTCGGCCGTGGCCGCCGTTTCCTCTTCCTCCGTGCGCGGGATGGCAACGGAGATGACCGAAATATGTTTGTCACCGAGAATTTCAACTCCGGCCGGCGGCTTGATGTCGCCGAGGTGGATGGATTTTCCGAGTTCGAGACCGCTGACATCCACAATCAACTGTTCCGGCAAATCCTTGGGCAGGGCGCGCACCTTCACCTTGAAGACCACGTGTTCGAGCACGCCGCCGCTGTTTTTCACGCCGGCCGCCTCGCCGGAAGTTTCCAACGGCACCATGATGACGACCTTCTCGTTCTCGGTCACTTCATGAAAATCCACATGGAGCACGTCGCCATCCAGCGGATGGTGCTGGATCTCCTGGACCAGGGCGAGGCGTTTGGCCCGCGCGTCGTTTTCAACCGACAGGTCCACCAGCAGATTTTCCGAGGCGGAACGGTGGATGAGGTCGCCGAATTCCTTGGCGCTGACCTCGACGTTTTGCGGTTTGTCCTGCTGGCCGTAAATGACGGCGGGGACACGACCGGCGGCACGCAATTTCCTGGCCCCGTTCCGACGCGACTGCGTCCGGGGAAACGCTTTTAACGGCACTGATTTCATCTTTAAATGCTTTAAATAAATTGTTTGGCGCTAACTGGTGCGCCCGCCTTTGAATTCAAACAGCGAATTCACCGACGAATTGCTGTGAATCCGTTTGATGGCTTCGCCCAACAACCCCGCCACTGACAACGTGGTAATCTTCACGCCTTCAATTGCAGGGCGTTGGACTGTATCAGTTGTAATCAATTCGTCAATCACCGATTTCTTCAATCTTTCGATGCCCACGTCGTTCAAAATGGCGTGGGAAACACAGGCCAGGATCTTTTTGGCCCCCTTCTTTTTCAACAACGCCGAGGCCTGGGTCAGGGTCCCCGCCGTTTCCGTCAAATCGTCCACCAACAGCACATTTTTGCCCTTGATCTCACCGATGACGGCCATGGATTCGACTTCCGTCGCGCTCTTGCGCCGCTTGGCGACGATGGCGAGGCCGCCGCCCAGCACCTGGGAATAAGCATGCGCCATTTTCAAACCGCCCACGTCCGGGCTGACCACGACGAGGTCGGTCAGGTTTTTTTTCTTCAAATACTCGTACATCACGGGGGCGGCGTAGAGATGGTCCACCGGAATGTCGAAGAATCCCTGGATTTGCTGCGCGTGCAGATCCATGGCGAGGATGCGACCGGCACCGGCGGCCACGAGCAGGTTCGCCACGAGTTTGGCGGTGATGGGCACGCGGGGCTGGTCCTTGCGGTCCTGGCGCGCGTAACCGTAAAACGGCAGCACGGCGGTGATGCGCGTCGCGCTCGCGCGCCGCACCGCGTCAATCATGATGAACATCTCCATCAGATTGTGGTTCGTGGGGGGCGACGTGGGCTGGACAATGAACACATCCTCGCCGCGCACATTCTCCTCGATTTTCACGAACGTCTCGCCGTCGGGGAAAGGCTGGACAGTGCACTTGCCGAGTTCGCTGCCGATGGATTTGCAGATGGCCCGGGCCAATGGTTCATTTGATGTGCCGCTGAAGATTTTCACGAGTTAAAGTTCTTTCTGGTTAAAATGAAAAAAACCGCCGCTGTCGGCGGATGAAATTGCAGCGCGCACTTTAACAACCAACGCACTCGAAGCAAGTGTCAATTTTGGAAAAAACCTGCAGACGGACCGGAACCGGGTTCATCCTCCCACAAACAATACACCCGGTGGGAGGGCCGTTTTCGGACGGTGGATTACAACGCAAACGGCATCGTTCGCGGCATTCTAATTTGACGCTTAATGAATGGCGAAATCGCCGTAATCGCCCACCGGCGGATCCGCCAGGGCGTCATAGTAGGTCACAAAATAGCTGCCAGCCCCCTGGCTTGTGAACGTGATCTGGAAATAAGCCACACTCCCGGCCAGCACGCCGCCGTTGTACGCCAGCACCAGCATTCCACCCACCGGACCGTAGGGTGTGAAAGTATAGGTGCCCGAAGACACGCCGGGGTTGCTGGAACCCGTTTCGCTCTGGCTGAATGTCCCGTCTCCGTTATAGGTCACCGCGTCAACCACCCCTTCCGCATTCGTGGTATAAACGGTGTGTCCGGTCAGTGAGGCCGGAACCCAGTTTGTCGACGGAGCCCAGAAGCTCATGGCCGCGAGGGTGTTGCTGCCGTCCTGGTTGGTCAACACGCAGAAATTCGGCGCGATAAATGTCAGCATCATCGGCCCAGCGGTATTGGTCACGGTTGGCGGCGAGGTGTAGGCCAGGCTCAATTGGGCGCTGTTCGTGCCCATCCGGGTGTAACTGTAAGTCCCCACGCCGTTGGCGTAATTCGCGGCGGACGAGTTCTGGCTGAACGTCGCAATCCCGAAGCCCATCGCAAACGTGCCATCCGGTTGCGTCACCTGCGCCACCTGACCCGTCAATGCATTCGGCGCATTTCCCGCGGGCGATTGCGACAAATTCGCAAAGATGCCGGCCCCTGCCTTCGGCGCGTTGCTTGAACCAACGTAGGAAGTGTCGGCAAAAACGCCGTAATTGGTCGCGGCAAAGGTAAGTTCCAGGAAGTTCGTTTCCTGTGGCAGTATCGCCGTCACCAGCGCTCCGACGGGGCTGTATTGCTTGAGCGTATAAGTCCCGTTCTTGACCTGGCCAATGGCGTTGGTCATGGCGAGGGTTCCGGCCCCAAATCCCAACGTGGTCTGTTCTCCGCCGGCGATGAGCATCGTCTTCTTTCCATTCAACGGCACCGCGGCCCAATTGGGCACCGGCCAGAAGTCGATCGTTCCTGTGTTCCCCGCGTTGTCCTGGTTGCTGAAGACACACACGTTGTTGGTGACGAACGCCAGCGACACGACCGTCTTGGAACCAGATAAAACAGGCGGGGCAGTGTAGTTGAGGGTAACCTGCGCGGTATTCGCCGTCAGCTTCTGGTAGCTGTAGTTGCCAACGCCATTGTCATAGTTGGTACTGCCTGAATTCTGGCTGAAGGTGCCGGCGCCGAAGCAAAGATAGAATGTGCCACCGCCATTCTCGTTTACGGCGCCCATCAACCCCGTGATCGAAGTCGGCGCTGAATCATACACCAAACTGACACTGCTGGTCGCCGAAATGTTTCCACTGGTATCCGCCACATAAACCTGGAGCGTGTTCGGCCCGGGCGTCAGCGTCATGTTTGCCGTCCAAGTGATCAGGCCGCTGCCCGCGATCGTCGCCGTGGTCCAGGCCGATCCGTTCAACGAGTAATACACCACTCCCACCGCCACGTTGTCCCGGGCATACCCGGTTGCCACGAAGGCCGCGGTGGTCACGTGCAAATTCGCCACCGGCGTCACGATCGATACCAAGGGCTTGGTCACATCATTGAAATTCGCCGTAAGCGACAGGCTCGGGGCCATGGCAAACGATATCACCGTACGATTGGTCACCACATTGCCGTAGCCATCCGTCCAATTGGTGAAGACACAACCCGCCGCCGGAGTGGCCGTCATCGTGTAGGGCTCCCCAAGCAACAGTTGCATCCCGTTGTCATTCGGACTCACGGTCCCGGCCCCGTTGACCTTCACGATCATCGCCGCCTTGACCACATAGTGGAAGCTCACACTGTTGGTCGGCGAAATGTTCCCGCTGGTGTCCACCGCATAGGCCTGAAGTTTGTTCGGCCCCGGGGTCAAAGTTACGTTTGCCGTCCAGTTCGTCCAGCCGTTGCCCGTGGTCGCTGCCGTCCAACCCGAGCCGTTCAACGAATAATACACCGTCCCCACCGCCAGGTTGTCAGTGGCCTTGCCTGTCACCGTAAATCCGCCATTGGTCAACTGCTGGTTCGCCGTCGGGGTCACGATGGTCACCACCGGCTTCTGCACATCCACAAAATTCGCCGTCAGCGACAGGTTGGTCTTCATCGTGAACTGCAAGGCGGCCCGATTGGTTATCACGGTGCTGGAGCCATCCGTCCAGTTGGTGAACCAAAATCCTGCCGCCGCGGTGGCTGTCATTGTGTAGGGTTCATTGATTGCCAGCAATGTGTTGTTGTAGTTGGGGTTGATCGTACCGTGGCCGACAATCTGCACCGTCAAGGGCTTCAGTACCATATAGTGGAAGCTGACACTGTTGGTCGGCGAAATGTTCCCACTGGTGTCCACTGCATAGGCCTGAAGCTTGTTCGGCCCCGGTGTCAATGTCACGTTTGCCGTCCAGTTCGTCCAGCCGTTGCCCGTGGTCGCTGCCGTCCAACCCGAGCCGTTCAACGAATAATACACCGTCCCCACCGCCAGATTGTCAGTGGCCTTGCCTGTCACCGTAAATCCGCCATTGGTCAGCTGCTGGTTCGCCGTCGGGGTCACGATGGTCACCACCGGCTTCTGCACGTCCACAAAATTCGCCGTCAGCGACAGGTTGGTCTTCATCGTGAACTGCAAGGCGGCCCGATTGGTTATCACGGTGCTGGAGCCATCCGTCCAGTTGGTGAACCAAAATCCCGCCGCCGCGGTGGCTGTCATTGTGTAAGGTTCATTTATCGCCAGCAAAGTGTTGTTGTAGTTGGGATTGATCGTACCGTGGCCGACAATCTGCACCGTCAAGGGTTTGAGCACCCTATAGTGAAAACTCACGCTGTTGGTCGGCGAGATGTTCCCATTGTTGTCCACCGCATAGGCCTGGATCGTGTTCGGTCCCGGCGTCAACGTCACATTTGCCGTCCAGTTCGTCCAGCCGTTGCCTGTCGTCGCTGCCGTCCAGCCCGAGCCGTTCAACGAATAATACACCGTCCCCACCGCCAGATTGTCAGTGGCCTTGCCTGTCACCGTGAATCCGCCGTTGGTCAGCTGCTGGTTCGCCATCGGGGTCACGATGGTCAACCCCGGCTTCTGCACATCCACAAAATTCGCCGTCAGCGACAGGTTGGTCTTCATCGCGAACTGCAAGGTGGCCCGATTGGTTATCACCGTGCTGGAGCCATCGGTCCAATTGGTGAACCAAAATCCCGCCGCCGCGGTGGCTGTCATTGTGTAGGGTTCATTGATTGCCAACAAAGTGTTGTTGTAATTGGGATTGACCGTGCCGTGGCCGACAATCTGCACCGTCAAGGGTTTGAGCACCCTATAGTGAAAACTTACGCTGTTGGTCGGCGAGATGTTCCCAGTGTTGTCCACCGCATAGGCCTGGATCGTGTTCAGTCCCGGCGTCAATGTCACGTTTGCTGTCCAGTTCGTCCAGCCGTTGCCTGTTGTTGCCGCTGTCCAAGCTGAGCCGTTCAACGAATAATACACCGTCCCGACCACTAGGTTGTCAGCGGTCTTGCCTGTCACCGTAAATCCGCCATTGGTCAACTGCTGGTTCGCCGTCGGGGTCACGATGCTCACCGCCGGCTTCTGCACATCCGCAAAATTCGCCGCAAAGGTCAGATTCGTTTTCATGGTGAACTGCAACGTGGACCGATTGGTTATCACCGTGCTGGAGCCATCCGTCCAGTTGGTGAACCCAAATCCCGCCGCCGCGGTGGCTGTCATCGTATAGGGTTCTCCGACCATAAGCCGCATCCCGTTGCAATTCGGACTCACGGTCCCGGCCCCGTTGAGCTTCACCGTCAGCGGCGCATACACCACATAGGTGAAGCTGACGCTGTTGGTCGGCGAGTTGTTCCCACCCCCGTCCACCGCATAAGCCTGAATCTTGTTCGGCCCCGGCGTCAACGTCACGTTCGCCGTCCAGTTCGTCCAGCCGTTGCCCGTGGTTGCCGTTGTCCAGTTTGATCCGTTCAACGAGTAATACACCACCCCCACGGCCAGGTTGTCCCGGGCCGCCCCCGTCACGGTGAAGGCTGCATTGGTCACCTGCAAATTCGCCGCTGGTGCCGTGATTTGATCGGTGGGCGGGATAAGATCACTGACGGCCAGAACGGTGACCGTAAAGGTCCGGGCCACGACGTTATTGCTGGTTCCACCATCGTTGACGTTGACAGTGATGATGGCCGAACCGCTGGAGTTGGTCGCCGGCGTAAAAGTCAAGGTCCCGGTGGGGTCCGGGCTGGTGTAATTGATTGTCGGAGTCGGAATCAACGCCGGATTGCTCGAACTCGCGGTCAAGGTCAAGGTCTGGTTTTCATTCGCCGCCCCGGAACTGATGCCGGACAGATTCACCGTTTGCAGCCCGACATTCTTGTTGATGGCCAGGTTGCCGAGCGCGTTCAAGGTCGGCGGCTGGTTCACCGGGCTGGCCGTGACCGTAAACGTCCGCGTGATGATATTGTTGCTGGTTCCGCCGTCGTTGACATTGACGGTGATGGTGGTGGTTCCACTGGCATTGACGACCGGCGTGAAGGTCAGGCTGCCGGTGGTGTTGGCGCTGGTGTAGCTGACCGTCGGGTTGGGAATCAATCCGGTATTGCTCGAGGTGGCCGTGACGGTCAACGTCTGGGATTCATTGGCTGCCCCGGAGCCGATACCGGACAAACTCACCGTCTGTAACCCGGCGTTCTCATTAAGGGCCACGTTGCCAATGGCGCTCAACGTCGGCGACTGGTTCACCGGGCTGACCGTGACCGTAAACGTCCGCGTGATGATATTGTTGCTCGCTCCACCATCGTTGACCTTGACGGTGATGGTGGCAGTGCCATTGGCGTTGATGACCGGCGTGAAAGTCAGACTGCCGGTGGTATTGGCACTCGTGTAGTTGACCGTCGGGTTGGGAATCAATCCGGTGTTGCTCGACGTTGCTGTAACCGTCAGCGTCTGGGATTCATTGGCCGCGCCGGAACCGATGCCGGACAGATTCACCGTTTGCAATCCGGCGTTCTCATTGAAAACCACGTTGCCGATCCCGTTCAACGTTGGTGTCTGGTTTACCGGATTGACCGTAACCGTATAGGTCCGCGTAATAATATTGTTGCTGGTTCCGCCATCGTTGACCTGAACGGTGATGGTGGCGGTTCCGTTGGCGCTGGCGACCGGCGTGAAAGTCAGGCTGCCGGTGGTATTGGCACTCGTGTAGTTGACCGTCGGGTTGGGAATCAATCCGGTGTTGCTCGACGTTGCTGTAACCGTCAGCGTCTGGGATTCATTGGCCGCGCCGGAACCGATG
>Ga0265320_10002791_pt1 | contig 12024 bp, 10 predicted proteins | sample 4827metaG_FD_202087 | JGI IMG/M metagenome (GOLD analysis project Ga0265320, IMG submission 202087) | Rhizosphere microbial communities from Carex aquatilis grown in University of Washington, Seatle, WA, United States - 4-8-27 metaG | ecosystem: Host-associated > Plants > Roots > Rhizosphere >...
CGATCTGGTCGATGCGTTCGTCGCGGCGCACGACCGTCGCGAGCAGCTCTCCGGTCAGGCGTACAACCTGGGTGGTGGCCCCGGGCTCACGCTCTCGCTGCTCGAGCTCCTCGAGCGTCTCGAGCGCTGGGCCGGCCATGCGATCGCTACCGAGCTCCATCCCTGGCGCACGGGCGATCAGAAGATCTACGTGTCGTGCGTCGACAAGGCCGCCGCCGAGCTCGACTGGCGGCCGCGCGTCGACCTGGATCGCGGGCTCGCGAACCTCTGGGAGTGGGTGCGCGTCAGGGCGTGAGCGGCGGGTAAGCAGCGATGAGCCGCACGAGCTCGGTCACGTGGGGCAGCACCTTGAGCTTGCTGGCGCCGCTCTTCTCGCCGTAGCGGTAGTGGTGAGGAACCTCGGCGACCTGGCAGCGCAAGCGCGCGAGGCCCACCAGGATCTCGGCGTTGGCGGTGAATCCGCCGGTGCGCAGCCCGCGCGGCGAGGCCGCCGCGAGCCTGCGTAGCGCGGAGACGCGATACGCGCGGTAGAAGATCGTCCAGTCGCGGATGGCCGCTCGGTAGAGTGCGCGCAGCACCACGTTGGTGACGCGGCTGGTGAGCCGTTTGCCCGACGGAAATCCGGTGATGCGGCCGCCCGGGACGTAGCGCGAGGCGACCGCGACGTCGGCGCCGCTCTTCACCGCGGAGACGAGTGCCGGCAGGATCTCGAGATCGCTGGTGGCGTCGCCTTCCAGGACCACCAGCACGTCGTCGTCGCTCGCGTCGGCGATCGGCGGTCCGAAGCACCAGCGGAAGAACTCGCCCACACCGCCGTTGGTGGGCCGGCGGTGAAGCACGATGCGCGCGTCGCCGACGCCCGACTCGGGAAGACCGCCGAGCCCGTCGGTACTGCCGTCGTCGTAGACCCAGATGCGAAACGGAACGTCGAACGAGCTGGCGCGAGCGACGAGCTCCTCGACCGTGCGCCGCGCCGACGCTCCCTCGTTGAAGACCGGGAGGGCGAAGCGCAGCGGGACGCCGCTCACCAGAGGATGTTCCAGGCGCGAAACAGCAGGTTCTTCACCTGGTCGAGGGAGTGGATCTCGCGCGCCAGGCCCCACAGGATCTTGGGGCGCAGGTAGAACCGGCAGTAGGCCTTCTGCAGGATCCGCTTGAGGCGCGCCTTGGTCATGCCGTGGGGAGCGTAGGTCACCGAGTAGATCAGGTTGCGATCGGATTCCTGCGGGCCGAGCTCGCCCTTTTCCTTCAAGTGATAGTAGAGCGGGCCGCCGGGAAACGGCGTGTAGTTGAAGAAGTTGGCGCGATCGATCGGCAGGCTGCACGCGAGGTCGACGGTGGACTCCATCTCGGCCTCGGTCTCGCCCGGGAATCCCACCATGAAGAAGCCGGTGATCTTGATGCTCGACACGCGCTTGATGAGCGACACCTTCTCGTACACCTGGCTCAGGTCGAGGCGCTTGTCCATGAGGTCGAGGACGCGCTGCGAGCCCGACTCGATTCCCACCGCGAACGACCAGCAGCCGGCGCGCTCGAGCAGCCGCACCAGCTCCTCGTCGAGCGAGTCGACGCGCACGCCGTTGGGCAGCATCCAGCGCGGCGGCCGCTTCATGCGCAGGAACGCCTCGCACACGGCCACGCAGTTGGCGCGTTTGGTGGTGAACACGTCGTCCATGACGTGCAGCTCCTCGATGCCGTAGTCGGTCATGAGGAGCTCGGCTTCCGCGGCGACGTTCTCGGGCGCGCGAGTGCGGATCGCCTTCCCGGCCTTGGTGGGCGCGCCGCAGAACTTGCACGGATACGGACAACCGCGGGTGAGCATCACCGGCGCGATCCGGTCGGCGCCCGAGAAGATGCCGTTCGGCACCAGCGGATACCGGTCGGGGCGCAAGAGATCCCAGGCCGGCATCGGGATGGCGTCGATGTCCTCGATGGTGCGGGTCGCGGTCTGGCGGATGGCGCCGTTCTCGCGCCACGCGAGGTTGGAGATCGTCTCGTAACGCTTGCCGTTGCCGAGCGCTGAGAGGAGCTGCGGAAACGCCTCCTCGCCTTCGCCGGTCATCGCGAAGTCGATCCACGGCGCCGATTCGAGCGTCTCGACGGGCTCGAAGATCGGGTGCGGTCCGCCCACCACCAGCGGCGTCGACGGGAACCGGTCCTTCGCCATGCGGCTGAACGCCAGGACGTTGGCGCGCATCGGCGAGAAGTACGAGAAGCCCATCACGTCGTAGGACGCGCCGCGCTGGTCGAGCAACCGCCCGAAGTCCGCGGGGCCCATCTCGTCCTTGATGGCGTCCACCACGTCGATGGTGTGACCGTGCCGCCGCGCCGCCTCGGCGATGTAGCCGAGGTTCAAGGGAGGCAGCACCACGTAGTGCTTGCCGACGACGTGGCTGGTGTTGACGAGAAGGACGTGCATGGGGCGGGGACGCGTGCGGCGCGTCTCGACGGGCCGGGAATCTCCGGTCTTTCTGGGTCGAGCGCGGCGCCTCGTGCCTCGCGATGGGCGGGATCGCCAGACTAAGCCCCGGCGTCTCCAGCCGTCAAACCAGCGCGGCGTCCGCTGATGTCTCCGTTGGGTCGCTGCCCACCGAGGGACCGGTGGGCCTCCAACCGGAATCGAGGAGATGCCGTTTGGAGCGCGCGCGGTCCCTCGCGCGCGAGGCCGGAGTACCCGGCGTCCACGGATGCGGGGCTGCTCGTGGATTATGGTGCCGGGAGCGCGACCGGCTGCTCGCCGAGTCGCCGATCGGGAGGTCCCATGAAGTCATCGAGGCAGCAGATTCACTCGCAGCGCAGTGGCCGCGCCAGGACCGTGGTCTCGCTGCTGGCCGCGCTCACGCTCACGCCGCTCGTCGCGGGCGCCGAGGAAGGTGGCTCGGACGGCATCATGGACAACGGCGACCAGACGGCGGCGCACTTCGCCGCGCTCGACGCCGATCACGACGGCTACGTGACCAAGGCCGAGGCGGCGAAGGAGCCGTCGCTCGATTTCGCGACGCTGCTCAAGGTGGGTGATGCGAATCACGACGGCCGCTTGAACCGCGGCGAGTTCGAGAGTGCCGTCAACGAGATCGCCACCGAGGGGCCCGGGGCCACTCAGGGCGAGGAGCAGCCGGAAGCGCTCTTCATCCAGTGGGATCAGAACCGGGACGATCGGCTGACGCTCGACGAGGTTCCCGCCGATCGCCGCCCCGAGCTGCAACGGATCCTCGATGCCCTGGGCCGGAAGAGCGGCGGGGTCACGTTCGAGGAATTCGTCGGTCACTTCGGCAAGGCGAGCTCCGCGCCGGCGGCCGCAGCTCCCGACACCGCGCCCACGGTGCCCGCGGCGAAGTAGCCCCGGAGCGTCGAGGGCCGGCGGGTTTTCCCCGCCGGCCCTCGACCGACATCAGAGCGTCGGAGAGACGCGCTGGCCGTCCTTCACTCCTCGTCGGCCGTCGACGCACCGCCGCCGCAGCCGCCGCCACTCGAGCACGGGCAGGCATCGCCCACGCCGTCACCGTCGGCGTCGGCCTGATTGGCGTTCGCCACGTACGGGCAGTTGTCGAGGTAGTCGGGCACGCCGTCGCCGTCACGATCGGGCGCAACCGTCACCGCGTTGGTCACGGCCTTGAAAGCGTTGAGCCGCATCCCGGTCGTGGTCTTCTGGTCGAGCGAGGTGACCGGGTCGCCGTTCCGCAGGATCTGTGCCTTGAGCTGCGCCACGGTGAGGCTCGGATTCACCGACAGCACCAGCGCCGCCACACCGGCGACGTGCGGAGTCGCCATCGACGTGCCGCTGAGCGAGGTGTAGCCGGTCGAGCAGGGGATCTCGGCCGAGCCGGGAGCCCAGCAGGTGCTCACGATGCCGACGCCGGGGGCGCCGATGTCGACCGTCGACTTGCCGTACTGCGAGAAGCTCGCGAGCCCATCGGCCGAGTCGGTGGCCGCCACCGCGATGATGTTGCTGCTCGGATAGACCGACGGATACGACGCAGCCGGCTTGCAGTCGTTGTTCGCCGCACTGTTGCCGGCGGCGTTCACCCACAGGATTCCCGCCGCGCCCATGGCGTCGATGCCGGCCTTGAGCGAGGCATCGGCGCCGCCGCCGCCCCACGAATTGCTGGAGACGCGCACGTCCGCGCCGCTCGCCGCATGCTGCTTGGTCGCGATCACGTAGTTGATGCACTCGACGGCGTCGGCGGTCGAGCCCGAGCCGCTCGCGTCGAGGAACTTGCACGGCATCACCTTGCCGTTCCAGTTGGCGCCCGCGACGCCCAGCGAGTTGTTGGTCACCGCCGCGATGGTGCCCGCGGTGTGGGTGCCGTGGCCGTTGTCGTCCTGGGGCACGCCGGTCGAGGTGATGGCGTTCCAGCCGTGGATGTCGTCGACGTAGCCGTTACCGTCGTCGTCTACGCCCGCGGCACCGCTCGCCTCGAGGGCGTTGGTCCAGATGTTCGCGGCGAGGTCTGGGTGGCCGAGGTCGGCACCGGTGTCGATGTCGTTCACGACGATCGACGGCGAGCCCGTGGTGACGCCCCACGCCGCCGGCGCCGAGATCTTGTTCCAGCCGTACTGCGAGCTGTACTGCGGATCGTTGGGCGTGACCGACGCGTGATAGATGAAGTTGGGCTGCGCGTAGAGAACCGCGGAGTTGGAGCTGAGCTTGCTCACGGCCGCGTCGACCGCGAGACCCTTGCGAAGGCTGACGAGGTGCAGATCACCGACTCGCTTGATCCGGGTGCCGACCGACGAGATGACCGAGTCGTTCGCACGTCCCTTGAACTTGATGATGACCTGCCCGTCGACGAATTCCGCCGCCGCCGCGGAAGTCGCCGCCACCATGCCCGCCATCGCGAGCGCCCACAACCAACTCTTTCTTCTCATGAGACCTCTCTCCTCCCCAGGGCCCCACCATGAGGCCGTGGCTTTGCTGACTTGGAAATTCGCGGGAGCACCCAGACGCGGGTGCTGTGACGATTCTGCACAAATGTGGCGCGCCGCGCAACGAGCGTGATCGTCCTCGGTGAGGCGGGGCGAACCAGCCGTCTGGCCGGGCTCACGGAGGGGTGATCGCGAGCAATGTCACGCTGTGCGGCGGCTGCGTGAGCGCGAGCACGCCGGGAAGGTCGGCGTCGCTCGCGGACCAGATGTCGTGGGAACGATAGGCCTGATCGCTCAGGCCGAGCTGCGTCCGGGAGAGCGATCGAGTCAGGCTCTGGTCGGTCCAGTTGAAGATCCCGAGCACCGAGCTGCCGTCGTCGCGATCGAGCTTCCACACGGACGGCACCTCGATCTCGGAGAGCGAATCGACGTGCAGCTGCCGCGCGAGGTAGGGCTCGAGCGGTGCCACGTAGCCCTTGCGGGCCGCGGCATCGAGCAGGTCGAGCGGCACCGCCGCGCGTCCTTCCTGCACGATCGAGAGTAGATCCGGTTCTGCAGGAGCGCCAGTCGCTCGGCGGGCAGCTCGGTCACGACATCGCCCGAGAACCACAGGCCGCCGCAGAGCGCGACGTAGCTCGCGACGGCGCGAGCCTCGTCGGTCGAGAGCTTGGGATCGACGAGCACGTGATCCGGATCCGACCGAAAGAAGGTCTCGTGAGCGTAAGAGCGCGCCGAAGTGCCGAGCGCCTCGGACTCGAAGAACGGCCACGCCGGCCCCGGCGGGCGCGTCTCGACGTCGTTCGATTGCCGGTAGTAGTCGACGGCACCGGCGGTCGCGAGCCACGGCCCCGCGATGCCGATGATCGTCACGTCCGGGCCGAGCGTGTCGCGGATCAGCCGCAGTCCCTGGTGGTAGGCCTCGAGCCCGGTGACGGTGGGATCGAAGTGACGGCCTTCGTAGGAGGCGCCAAACAGGAAGTCGGCCTTCACCAGGCCGATTCCGGCGTCGCGAATGCGCGCCAGGTTGCCGCGCACGAAATCGGCGGCGGCCGGGTTCGTGACGTCGATGGTGCGGCGCCTGAATCCGAAGAAGGCCGAGCTGAAGACCACCGGATTTCCGTCGTTGCCGGTCAGGAACCAGTCCGGATGCTCGGTGACGATCGGCAGGCTCTCGTCGGCCAGGAAGGGCGCGATCCAGATGCCCGGCACGAGTCCCAGGCTGCGGATCTGCGACGCGACGCCCGAATAGTCGGACGGGAACTTCTCGTTCATGCGCCAGTCGCCCCACCCGGTCTCGTAGCCGTCGTCGAGCTGCACCACCTGGTATCCGGAGGAGGCCAGGTTCTTGGCGATGAACATGGCCTGATCGATCAGCGACGACTCGCTGATGTCGGTGAAGAAGCCCGACCAGCTCGACCAGCCGAGGCGCAGCTTGGGGACCTCCGTGGAGCGCGGCAGCCGCTCGATGCGCGTGCCCGCCATCTGGGCGTGCGCAGCGAGTGCCTGGAGCCCCGACGGATAGGCGGCGATCAGGAGCTCCTCGGAGTCGAGCTCCGCGCCCGGTGCCAGGCTCAGCCGATCGCCGGTGAAGCCGCACACGATGCGTAGCGCGGTGAAGGCATTCGCGGCTTCGCGCGGAAGCATCGCGGAGATCGCGGGATCGAAGCCCGCGAGCACCGAGGTCTTGAAGCGAGCGGCGCTCACCGCACCCGCGAGCAGCGCTCCCGCGCCGCCCGGCGCCTGGATGACGGTGTTCCACCACGAGAGCGGAATGGCGTCCTGGCCGCGCAGCAGAAGCTCGATCCCGGAGGTGTCGGTCAGGTTGTTGTTGCCGATGCGAAACAGCTGCTCGTCGGGAACGACGCGTCCGCTCCCGTCCGCGCCGGTCACGCCGGGCGCGACCTTCACGGTGCCGACGAAGCTCCACGAGTTCTGTCCCTGGATCCACTGGGTGGAGCTGGCCGGATCGTCGCCGATCCGCGCCCAGCCGCCTTCCCCGGGCCGCACGCCCCACTCGAAGCCCTCGACGACGCGAGGGCTCGAGGTCGAGTTTCGCGCCGTGAGCCGGGAGAGGACGCCGCGCCCGTCGTCGCTGGCGCGAAGCTCGAGTACCAGATCGGGAAGCGCGGAGGCGCCCGAGAGCGTGAGCGTGGTGCTCGAATCGTCACCGGTCGAAACAGCATGACCTGGATAGTCGGCGGGCGATGCCCATCGGCCGTCGACGTAGACGCGTGGCACCGCGCGCTCGATCGAAGCGCCACCGGGCGCGCCCGTCGAGAGCTCGATCGACACCGTGCCGGCGGTCGCGTCGACGTGCACGCCCGAGCGAGCCGCGGCCGAGTGCGATCCCGAGCACCCGCTCGGACCCACCAGAAGGCACGCGATCGCGAACGCGAATGCGCGCCTCGGTTGCCGCCGGGCTCGCTCGAAATGGAGAACCATGCGCTATTTTACCCATCCGTGCCGAGCTTTCGCTCCGACAACAACGCCGGCCTCGTGCCCGAGGCCGCGCTCGCCCTCGCCGAGCTGGCGCGCGCCGATCACGTCATCGCTTACGGCGACGATCCCGACACGGCGCGGGCGACCCAGGCATTTCGTTCGATCTTCGGCGCCGAGACCGAGGTTTTCTTCGTGGCCACCGGCACGGCCGCGAACACGCTCGCGATCGCGAGCCTCACGCGGCCGTTCGAGCGGGTGCTGTGCCACGACCACGCGCACTGGTGCCGCGACGAGTCGACCGCGCCCGAGCGGCTCACGAATTGCCGCACCCATGCGATTCCCACGTCCGCGGCCAAGCTGACGCCGGACGACCTGCGCCGCGCCGCCGACACCGGCCGCGGCGACGTCCACGAGCCGCAACCGGGTGTGGTGACGCTCTCCAACCCGACCGAGCTGGGCGTGAGCTACACGCCCGCCGAGACCGCGGCACTGGCCGAAACCGCGCACTCGCTCGGATTCCGCGTGCACGTCGACGGCGCGCGGTTCGCGAACACGGTGGCCTTCCTGGGCGTCGATCCGCGCGCGCTCACGGTCGACGCCGGCGTCGACGCGCTGAGCTTCGGCGGCACCAAGAACGGGCTCGCGTTCGGCGAGGCGGTGCTCTTCTTCCGCCAGGGCGACGGCCGTGTCTTCGAGCGCGCCGTCCACGAGTTCCCGTTCCACCGCAAATCGACCGGACACTTGCTGAGCAAGCATCGCTTCGCGAGCGCGCCCTTCGCGGCGGTGCTGGAGCAGGGTGCCTGGCTGCGTCACGCCGACCACGCCAACGCGATGGCGCGCCGGCTGGCGTCGGGGCTCGCGGCGCTCGGGCACGCGCCGGGATTCCCGGTCGAGAGCAACGGCGTCTTCGTGTCGCTGCCCGACGCCGTGGTCGAGCGTCTGCGCGAGCGTGGCCACCAGTTCTACGGCTTCGGTGAACCGTCCTGGCGCATGGTGCGCCTCATGACGAGCTTCGACACCCCGGCCGAAGCCGTGGACGCGCTGCTCGCGGACGTGCGCGGCTGAGCCGGACGATCGGCCGGAACGGTCATGGCGTGGAGCGAGTGGTTGCCGGTGGTGGTGTCCCTGGGCGCGGCCTTCACGGTGATGCTGCTGCTCAAGATGGCGTTCAAGACGGCGTTCACGATCCTGCGCCTGGTGTTCTTCCTGCTGCTCGCGGCCGCGATCTACCTCGCGATCTTCGATCCCGACGACCTGCCGTTCCAGCTCCCCGGCACCGCTCCGCACGCGATCGGGACCCACTCGACTGCCCACTGAGCGCGTCGTGACGGGCGACTCCGAGCCGCCTCGCCCTCCCGGCCTCGCCGAGGATGACGCCGCGGAGCGGGCGCGGCTCTATGCGCGCCATCGCGGCGCGCTCGACGGCCACCCTCGCACCGCGCCGCGCACCGACGGCACCGTGTGGCTGATCCGCATCGGCGTCGTCACCGTGGTCCTCGCGGTGCTCGGGTTGCGCTGGTGGGCCGCGCATCCGGTTCCGCGGCGCGTCGATCGGCGCCCGATCGACGTCGCGAGCGATCCGGTGCAGGACGCCGTCGCCGGAGCGAAGCCGATCTTCTGGAAGCACCAGAGCGATCACGTCACCATCTACCCGCTCGCGAGCTACCGCATCGCGGCGCGGGTGGTCGGGACGTCGCGCTATCGCTTCGGCTGGCAAGGCAGCCTGGTGCCGTGGGACGTGGCGCTGGTGTGGGGGCGAGTCGCGGATCCAGACGTCCTCGCCCTCGTCCACTTCCTGCAATCCGATCGCTGGGTGCACTACATGTACAGCGCCACGCTTCCCGTGGACGCGGACTACCTGGTCACCCACATCTCGAACAATCACTGGATCCCGGCCACCGAGAACGTGCGCCGCGCGATCGCCCACCTGAGTACCGGCGACCGGGTCGACGCTCAGGGCTACCTGGTACACGCCGAGCACGACGGCGGCGGCGACTGGACCTCGAGCCTGGTGCGGAACGACACCGGCGACGGCTCGTGCGAGCTGATGTACGTGCGGAGCCTGCGCGTGGGCGCGAGCGTCTACGAATAGGAGGGGTCGGGCGACGTCCGCAAAACGCGATAGGAGTCGCGCGGTGTGGCGGGCGCCGCCCCGCGGCGCCGGCCGTGACGAGCAGGCGAGCAAACCGGACCACCGCCGGAGCTCGAGCCGCTCATCCCGCTTTCGCGCAGCATCGTCCTCGGCTAGAAGTGCGGCTCGCGCGATCCCCGCCCAGCTTCCGAGACCCTCTTGAGCGAACCGAATGGCCAACCAGCAAGCCCGCAGAGCCGCGCGGCGCATCGCTTCGTGGTGGTGCCATTCACCGCTGTCGTGCTGCTCTGCCTGGGCGTCTGTGTCGCGGGCGCGAGCAGCAACGAAAGAAGCCGCCTGGCGCTTCCCACATGGTTCACGGCGATTCCCGTTCTGGCGCCGGTGGTTCTGGGATGGGTGCGGCGCAAACAGCCGATCGGCGGCTGGCTACTCGTCTATCTGTGGGAGACCACGCTGCGGGCGCTGGTGGCGCTCGGCGCCGGTGCGTACACGACCGCGAGGCAAATCGATCCTCATCGGTGGCCCGACCGCCGCATGTACGTGGCCTACCTGGCGGCCGAGCTTCCGAGCCTCATCCTCGCCGCGATCGAGGCCGCGGTTGCCGTGTGGGGATCGCGCCCGGCGTACCGGAGCCCAGGCGTGGTGGTGTGGCTCAAACGGGTGCTTTGGGTACAGCTCGTCGCGGGCGCCGTGGCGTGCGTCCTCGACGCGCGCTACTGGATGGACAATTTCCCCATGAGCGTGCTGAGCCTCGCGTGGCCGGTGGTCTGGCTGGCGTACTTCCACGCGTCGCGACGGGTGATGAGCGTGTTCCAGACCGCGCCCGAAGCGCCGATCTCCCCCGATCACTGGACCCATGCGACGCCGCTGGGCTAAATGGAAGTTTCCCGCCGCCCAGTGAGGTCCGAGCCGTGAGCGATCCCAGCACCTACGTCGTCGACAATCCCGCCACCGGGGAGGCCTACGCCACCCGGCGTCTCGCGAGCGCCACCGAGGCGCGCGACGTGCTGCGCGCGGCCGCGGCGGCGCAGCGCCACTGGGCGCGCACCACGGTCGAGGAGCGGGCGGCGCTGGTCGAGCGGTTCGCGGTCGCGATCGAGGCGCGGCTGGAAGAGATCGCCCGCGATCTGACCGGCCAGATGGGGAAGCCGATCCAGGAGGCGCGCGGCGAGGTGCGCACGCTGGTCGATCGCGCGAGGAAAACCGCGGCGCTCGCGGCGCAGGCGCTGGCTCCTCAGGATCTGCCGCCGAAGGAGGGCTTTCTGCGCCGGATCGTGCGCGAGCCGGTGGGTGTGGTGCTCGACATTCCTGCCTGGAACTACCCGCTGCTCACGGCGGTGAACGTGATCGTGCCGGCGCTGCTCGCGGGCAACGCCGTGATCGTGAAGCACTCGCGGCGCACGCCGCTCTGCGGGATGCATTTCGAGCGCGGCTTCGCCGAGGCGGGAGCGCCGCCCGATCTGGTGCGCGCGCTCGACGCCGACCACGCCGTCACGGCCTCGCTCATCGCGGAGCCGCAGCTCGGCTACGTGGGCTTCACGGGGAGCGTCGCGGGCGGGCGCGAGATCTACAAAGCCGTCGCCGGGCAGCGCTTCATCGATTGCGGTCTCGAGCTGGGCGGCAAGGACCCGGCGTACGTGCGCGCCGACGCCGACCTCGACTTCGCGGTGCCCAATCTCGCCGAAGGCGCCTTCTACAACACCGGACAGTCGTGCTGCGCCATCGAACGCATCTACGTTCACGAGAGCCGCTATCGTGATTTCGTCGACGCGTTCGTGAAGGTCACGGCGTCCACGTACAAGCCTGGCGATCCGATGGCGAACGACACCACCCTCGGCGCCATGGCGCAGGCGTCGGCGGCGCGCACGCTCACGGCGCAGGTCGACGACGCGGTCGCGAAGGGCGGCAAGCTCCTGCTCGGCGGAAAGCCCACGACCGTGAACGGCAGGGGCCGATTCTTCGAGGCGACGGTGGTCTCCGACACCACCGAGCCGATGGAGATCATGGCGGAAGAGTCGTTCGGCCCGGTGATCGGCATTTCCTCGGTGGCGAACGACGACGAAGCCGTGCGGCGCATGAACCAGAACCTCTACGGCCTGACCGCGAGCATCTGGTCGAAGGACGTCGAGCGGTCGCTCGACCTCGCGTCTCGCGTCGAAGCCGGGACGCTCTTCCTCAACCGCTGCGACTATCTCGATCCCGAGCTGCCCTGGACCGGCTACAAGGACAGCGGCAAGGGCTCGACGCTCTCCGCCGTCGGTCTCGTGTGCTTCACCCGTCCCAAGTCGATCCACTTCCGTCTGCCGCCCAGCCCGAAGTCCTGAGGAACGCATGGACGCCAATCAAATCCAGAAAGACCTCGACGAGCGCGGCATCAAGCGCATCAAGCTGGGCGGCTTCGACATCGACGGCATCCTGCGCGGCAAGTACGTGAGCGCCAGCAAGTTCCAGTCGGCGCTCGACAAGGGCCTGGGCTTCTGCGACGTGATCTTCGGCTGGGACTCGTGCGACGTGCTCTACGACAACGCCCAGTTCACCGGCTGGCACACCGGCTACCCGGACACGCTGGCGCGGATCGAGCTCGACTCGTACCGGATCGTGCCGTGGGAGGATTCCACGGCGTTCTT
>Ga0265320_10002792_pt1 | contig 12022 bp, 5 predicted proteins | sample 4827metaG_FD_202087 | JGI IMG/M metagenome (GOLD analysis project Ga0265320, IMG submission 202087) | Rhizosphere microbial communities from Carex aquatilis grown in University of Washington, Seatle, WA, United States - 4-8-27 metaG | ecosystem: Host-associated > Plants > Roots > Rhizosphere >...
CCCCCAATCTCTCGCCGTGGACGCGGCCAAAAATGTTTATGTCGCCGACACCAACAACAACGTCATCCGCAAAATCACCCCGGCGGGCAATGTGACAACGTTTGCCGGGAGTGCCCTCGCGGCCGGCGTGGCGGACGGCACCGGCGCCAATGCCAGGTTCAACTATCCGGGCGGCATTGCCGTGGACAATGCCGGCAATCTTTATGTCGCCGACACCAACAGCCACAGTATTCGCAAAATAACCTCCGCGGGCGTGGTGACGACCATCGCGGGTTCCGCGGGCAATCCCGGCACCGCGGACGGCTTTGGCAGCGCCGCCCAATTCAATCAGCCTTACGGTGTGGTCGCAGCCAATTCGAGCGTGCTGTACATCGCCGACACGTTTAATGACACCGTCCGCAAAGCCATATTAGTGGCCGCTCCCATTTTGCAAACTCAACCGGGTAATCAGACGGTTCCTCCCGGAGCCAGTGCCCAATTCACCGTGGTGGCGAGCGGCTCGCCGGCCCCGGCGTTCCAATGGCAGCGGTTCCCCGCCGGGGGCGGCGATTGGGCAAATTTGACGGATGATGCAACCTACAACGGCACCGCCACGGCGACGCTGACGGTCACCCGCGCCACCGGATCCATGAATGGCGACCAGTTTCGCTGCTCGATTTCCAGCGGGGCCGGAAGCGTGATCTCCAACGCGGCCACCTTGGTGGTCGAGTCGCCGCCAGTATTCACCATCCAACCTGCCGGCCAAATTATTCTTGCCGGCGGCACCGCCAACTTTGCGGTTTCAGCCACGGGTTTCCCGGATGCCATTTCTTATCAATGGCAAATGTTCACCGCCGGGACCGCCACCTGGGTGAACTTGAGCGATAACGACACTTTCAGCGGCACCGCCACCCCCGCGTTGACCATCACGTCCGCAGCGTCCTCACTGGACGGCAGCCAGTTCCGTTGCGTGGCCAGCAACGGCATCAGCCCCGACGCCATTTCCAACGCCGCCCCGCTCACCGTCCAGTATCTGCCGTCCTTCCAGAGCCAGCCGGCGGCCAACCAGACGGTAACCGCCGGCAATCAGGCGGTATTTTCCGTGACCGTCAATGGCAATCCCGGGCCGACGCTGCAATGGCAGCGCCTGGCCAACGGCGGCAGCACTTGGGCCAATCTGACCAACAACTCTGCCTACAGTGGCGTTACATCAACCACCCTGACGATTAATGCCACCGCCGGAATGAATGGGGATCAGTTCCGGGTGCTGATTGGAAATTCGGTGGGTAACCTCAACTCCAACACCGCCATTTTAACCGTGTGGTCGCCGCCGGTATTCACGCTGCAACCGGCCGATCAACAGGCATCCGTCGGCAGCCCGGCATTGTTCGCCGTTGCGGCGACGGCTTTCCCAAATACGATTGTTTATCAGTGGCAAATTCTTCCGGCGGGCACCTCGGTCTGGGCCACCTTGGCTGAAGACACCAATTTCAATGGCACCACCACGGCGTCGTTAACCATTAATGCTGTCACCTTTGCCATGGATGGGAGCCAGTTCCGTTGCGTGGCAAGTAATGGAATCAGCCCGGATACCGCATCCACCGCCGCCACTCTGGCCATCGAAACGGGCCCCGCCCTCACGACTCAGCCGAGGGACCAGACCAGTATTGTCGGCGGGACGGCGATATTCGCGCTGACAGCCAGCGGCCTGCCCGTCCCCTCGTTCCAGTGGCAGCGACTGGCCAGCGGCGGTGCATCGTGGGAAAACTTGACGGATGACGGCATCTACAACGGCACGGCCACCGCCTCCCTGGCCATAAATGGTACCACCACGGCGATGGACGGCGACCAATTCCGCTGCTTCGTCAGTAACTTCCTCGGTAACCTCACTTCCATTAGCGCCACGCTCAGCATTCAATTTTCGCCAGCCTTTACTTTGCAGCCGGTGGGGCAGGTGACTGTCCCCGGTGGCTCCGCCTCATTTGGCGCGGCGGCAGTGGGCGTACCGGTGCCGGGTTACCAGTGGCAGATTTTGTCGGCCGGGGGCACGGCTTGGAGCAACTTGGAGGATGGCGCCCTGTTTGGCGGCACGACCACCCCCCAACTGACGGTACTTTCCGCCGCCCTTTATTTGCATGGCAGCCAGTTCCGCTGTGTCGCCAGCAATGGCGTCAACCCGGACGCCATTTCCAACGCCGCAGTGTTGTTGGAGCAGGGCCCTCCCGTAATTGTCACCCAGCCTTCGCCCCAAATCGTTTTGGCGGGCAATGGCGCGGCATTCTCCACTGCCGCAGCGGGCTTCCCCGCTCCCTATTACCAATGGCAGCGGCTGCCGGCTGGCAACAGCACTTGGGCCAATTTGACGGACAGTGCCACATACCATGGCTCCGCCGCGGCGACCTTGATCGTGAATGCCACGACCACGGCAATGACCGGTGATCAATTCCGCTGCGTGGCGAGCAACGGTGCCCCGCCCGATGCGGTCTCCGATGCGGTCTCACTTGCGGTGCAAGTGCTGCCGATATTCACCAAGTCACCGACCACAGTGATTGCAACTGCGGGAACGTCGGCGGTTTTCGCGGCGTCTGCCACGGGTGTCCCCTCGCCCACTTTCCAATGGCAGCGCTTTCCCGCCGGCGGTGGCACCTGGGCCAATATGACGGACGGTTCACCCTATACTGGCACCGCCGCCGCCTCCTTGACGATTAACCCCACCACCGTGGCCATGAATGGCGACCAGTTCCGCGTGATCATCAGCAATGCGGCGGGTAACCTCACTTCCAGCGCGGCCACGCTGACCATGCAAGCGCCACCCGCATTTACCATCCAGCCGGGATCGAAGATTGTGTCCGTTGGCAATCCGGCGGTTTTCGCATCCCTGGCGTCCGGCCTGCCGCCGCCGACGTTCCAATGGCAGCGCCTGCCCAGTGGAAGCAGTACATGGGCGAATTTAAGTGATGGCGCCACTTACAACGGTTCCATCTCGGCGACGCTGACTGTCAATGCGACGACTTTTGCCATGGCTGGTGATCAATTCCGGGTCGTGATAAATAATACGCTCGGCAGCGTCACGTCCAATTCTGCCACGCTGGGGATTCAATCGCCACCCGGATTCTCGATTCAACCCAGCTCCCAAACCGCCATCACCGGCAACGCCGCGGTGTTCACGGCATCCGCCACCGGCACGCCACCACCAGCTTACCAGTGGCAGCGCCTTCCTGCCGGCAATGGCACTTGGGCCAATTTGACGGATGGCGCCACCTATAATGGATCGGCCACGGCGACGTTGACCGTGAATGCCACCACGGTTGCGATGAATGGCGACCAATTTCGTCTTTTCACCAGTAATGCGGCGGGCAGCGCAACGTCCCAAGCGGCGACGCTAAGTATCCAGGCACCGGTGGCCATCGTGACCCAGCCGACGGCGCAAACAACGCTTGCCGGAAGTACGGCGACGTTCACGGCGAATGTTTCGGGCCTGCCGGTGCCTTCCTTCCAATGGCAGCGTCTGCCCGGGGGCAATGGCACCTGGGTCAATTTGACTGACACCGCAAACTACGCTGGTACTGCCACTGCCACTTTGACGGTCAACGCGACCTCCCTGGCCATGAACGGCGACAAGTTCAGACTGATGGTCTCCAATAGCATAAATTCCCAAACGTCTGCGGTGGTCGCGCTCACCGTCCAAGCCCCACCCTCCATCACCAGCCAGCCGGGTTCGCTCATCGTGCTGGTGGGCCAAAAAGCAGTGTTTTTGGTGGCGGCGTCGGGCAATCCGAATCCGACTTTTCAGTGGCGAATCAAACCGAGTGTGGGCGGGACGTTTACCAGCCCGCGCAACGGGAATTCATCCGTGACCATTACCAATGGCACTGGCAGTTCGACGCTTGCGGTTAACAATGCAACACTCACGATGGACGGCAGCCAGTACGAATGTGTTGCCAGCAACACCATCAATTCCTTCAACTCCACCGTCACCTCCCAAATTGCGACCCTGACCATCGCCAAGGCGCCGGCGCTCTTCCCGCAACCCGCCACCGAGAACGTTACGCTCGGCCAACCGGCCGTTTTTAATGTCACGTTGGTCCCCAACACCGGCATTCCTGCGCCCACCTACCAGTGGCAGCGCCAGGTGGGCGGCAGCGGCAATTTTGTGAATTTGACGGACAACGCCACCTTCCATGGCTCGCTTACGCCCAACCTAATCTTGAATGCCACGACGCCGGACATGAATGGCGACCGATATCAATGCTTCGTCAGCAACGAGCTTGGCAACGTCAGTGTCGGCAACGTCACTTCGAATGGCGAGACCCTCAACCTCACCGAGGCGCCGGTGTTCTCGACGCAACCCGTCAGCCAGGTCATTACGGCCGGCAATTCGACGACGTTTACGGTGGCGGCCTCCGGTTTGCCCACCGCGATCTCCTATCAATGGCAGATGCTCGCCGCCGGCGGCTCAACTTGGAGCAACCTTACTGGCAGCACCGGAACTTTCACCGGCGGAAATACCGCGACGCTCGCGGTTAACGGCCCCACGGTCTCGCTGAGCGGCGCCCAGTTCCGTTGCATGGCTACCAACGGCATCAGCCCGGGTGCCCTGTCGGCATCGGCGGCATTGACGGTCGTTCCGCCGGGGTATTTGACCTGGGCTGCGGGCTTGAACCTTTCCGGCGCGAGTTTGCAACCCAGCGCCCTGGCGTTTGGCGACCCCATTCCCAATCTCGCGCGTTTTGCCATGAATTTGGGCGCCGCGCCCACGCCCGACCAATTGCCCAACGTCGGGACCCAAATGGTCAACAACTCGCCGTATCTCGTATTGCAATACAACCAGCTCAAGGCGCTTGCCGGGGTATCGCTAATCGCGCAATATTCTTACGACTTGGTCACCTGGCAAACGGTGACCACCGGTGGAATCGTCGTGCAACTCGCCGACCCGAACGCCCAAACTTCACAATTCCAGGCCAGCGTGGCCATTCCGGCCAACGGCACTGTTTTCCTCCGTCTCGTGGTGCAACCAGCGCCGTAACCAGAAGAACGGAGCGTAAAGCAGGGAGCGGGGAGCCGGAAACCGGGAAAGGCGGGAGGAAATCAACCGGCAACCTGCGTCTTGCGGCAGGCGTTAACCCGCCTCCACCTCAATCTTCCCCGCCACCGCCAGGCCCAGCGCGGTTTCTTTGCCGGCACCCAATTCGCATTGCACGACCCCGCTGGCCGGATCCCGCGTCTTGACCTGCACCTTCGCCCCGGGTTTGAGCCCGGTCTGTTGAACGAATTCCAAAAATGTCGGGGTTTGATCCGTGATGCGCGCGACGCGCATCGGCTTGGCCAATGGACAGGTGGCCAGCGTGGCGGCCGCCTTGGTTTCCAGCCGCGGATGTTTTTGGCTCGGAATGGGATCACCGTGCGGGTCGGTTGCCGGATGGCCCAGCAGCGCGTCTAAACGGGCGAGGACGCGGTCGGAGATGGCATGTTCGAGCGCTTCCGCCTCCTCATGGACTTCCGCCCAATCCATCTTCAACACCTGCACCAAAAACGTTTCGATGAGCCGGTGCTTGCGCAATACCGCCAGCGCCAGCGCGCGCCCGCGGTTCGTCAGCTTGACCCCGGCATGCGGATGATATTCCACCAAGCCCTGGCTGGCCATGCCTTTGACCATCGTGGTCGCCGTGCCGGGCGTTACGGTTAGGGCCTCGGCAATGACTCCGGTCGCCACCATGCCCTCCTCCCGGCCCGAGCGGACCAGGATGGCTTTGAGGTAATTCTCGATCGTGCTCGAGGGCATGACGACAGGGGAGCCGATTGCCGTTTTGAAGGCAACCTTATTTTATATTTGACTCGTCAAAACTATTTTTTCTATTATGAATATGAATGGTTGGCAATAATCAAAATCCCGCCCCGGCGGAGCCGCTGCCGTCTCCGGGCGCCCGTTCGCTCGAAGGGCTGCACGGCACGGTGCGCCTGCCGGAGCACTCGGCCAGTCCCTGGCGGCAATATCTGGCCTTTTTTGGCCCGGCGTTGCTGGTCAGCGTCGGCTATATGGACCCCGGCAATTGGGCCACCGACTTGCAGGCGGGTGCCCAGTTCAAATACTCCCTGCTGTGGGTTGTGGGGCTCTCCTCCCTGATGGCGATTTTTTTGCAGGTCATCTCCGCCCGGCTCGGCTTGGCGACCGGCCGGGACCTCGCCCAATGCTGCCGCGACTTCCTCCCCAAATGGACGCGATGGCCAAATTACTTGAGCTGCGAGCTTGCCATCATGGCCTGCGACCTGGCCGAAATCCTGGGGAGTGCCGTGGCCATTCATCTGTTGTTTCCGCGAATCTCCCTTTTGCTCGCGGTGTGCATCACCGGGTTTGACGTGCTGTTGCTGTTGGCGCTGCAACGATTCGGCATGCGTCTAATTGAGGCAGTGGTGCTGGTGTTGGTGGCGACCATCGCGGGGTGCTACTTCCTCGAAATCTTTGTCCTGGCCCAGACCGCACCCGGCTTTGGCGAAATGGGCCGGGCGCTGCTGGCGCCCGATCTGCCGGGATTTTTCCACAGCAAGGAACTGGTGCTCGTGGCCATCGGCATTATTGGCGCCACGGTGATGCCGCACAATTTATACCTTCATTCGGCGCTGGTGCAAACGCGGCAGTTGCGCACGGACGAGCCCGCCATTCGCCAGGCCATTCGCTACAACACGATAGACACGGTCGTGGCGCTCTCCGTCGCGTTTTTCGTCAATGCGGCGATCCTGGTGCTGGCGGCCATCGTTTTCTTCGGCAAAGACAAGGTGACCCTGGGCTCCGGGGAGGTACTTTCTTTTAGCGCCGACGCCGACTGGATTCAAGTTGCCTACCTGACCCTTGCGCCGCTGCTGGGCACGGTGGCGGCCAGCGTACTCTTTGCCGTGGCGCTGCTGGCCAGCGGCCAGAGCAGCACCATCACCGGCACGCTGGCCGGGCAGGTGGTGATGGAGGGCTTCATGCACTGGACGATCAGGCCCTGGATCCGGCGCTTGATCACGCGGCTGTGCGCAATCGTTCCCGCGATTGTCTTTATCGCGCTGCGCGGTGACGGCAGCATCAATGATCTCCTGACGCTCAGCCAGGTGGTACTCGCGATGCAGTTGCCGCTGGCGATGCTGCCGCTGATGTATTTCGCCAGTTCGAGGCGTCGCATGGGCGCGCAGCGCATCGGCTGGTTCCTGATGGCCACGGGCTGGGCCTCCTGCGTGGCCATCACCATCCTCGACCTCTACGGTCTGCCGGGCGCCATTCATGATGCGGTCCAAGTCTTTTCCGGACATTAGTTTTCATTGCAGTTGAAAGGTGATCGCAATCTCGGCGTGCGACGGCTCCGGAGTTTTGTCGTTATAGGCCGAACGGAAATGGCTTTCCCGCATCGCGGCCACGGCTGCTGCGTCCAACGCGGGATAGCCCGAACTTTTGACGATTTCAATTTTATCGAGCGAGCCAAATTCATTGATGTATAATCCCAAGACAACTGCGCCTTGTTGATGCAGACGGCGCGCTTGGATTGGGTAGTCCGGCTCAACCCGCGACACGAACGATGGTTGGGAAACGCCGAGATATTTTTCCGGCACGGCAACGGGCGCGGCTAGGGGCGCGGCCGTGGTTGCCGGCAAAGGAGTTGGCCGCGATTGCACTACCGGTACCGGCATCACGACCACCGCCTCCGGAGCCGGTAGGGCGACGTTTTCTGCCGGTGGCGGCGTCAAGGGAGGCGGGGGTGGTGGTTGAGGTTCCGGTGGAGTCTCAGGCAACGGCGTCACCTGGGGTGGCGGTTCCGGCTGTGGCTCAGGCACTGGTGCCACTGGCTGCGGTGGTAGCGGCACCGGGGCAATTTCCACCAGTGGCGGCGGAGGTGCCGACAACGTCACCTCGACATATTTCCGCTTGTCCTTCGGCGGTGGCGGATGCAGCGCAGGCGCGGCGATTCCGAACAGCACCACGACGTGCAGTGCCGCCGCAACCGCATAAAAAACCGCCCGTCTCATTTTTTTGTTTGGGTGTCAATGGACACTTCGACGCGCGCCTGCTTCTGCGCGCGTGGTGAGGGGATGTTCATGCCGCGCCTCCGGCTTGGGGGACTTGGGAATGGTCGCGGCCCAATAGCAATTCCACCTGGCTGGCGGCGTCCTGGAGGTCGTGCCGCGCTTCTTCGAGCCGGGAATTGAGGTAGTTGAATGGAATCAAAGCCGTGATGGCAATGCCGAGGCCAAACGCCGTCGCGATCAGGGCTTGGGCGATGCCGCCGGTGATGGCCTGCGGCGCGTTCAACTCTGCGCCTCCGAGCAGGCCGAAGGCGTGGATCATGCCGGTGATGGTGCCGAGCAGGCCCAACAACGGTGCCAGGGTAATGATGGTATCGAGCACCGCCAGCCCGCGGTTGAAGCGCTTTAACTCCTGGTTGGCCGCGTGCAACGCCGCGCCGGCAAACGATTCGCCCCGGTGCCCCAGCGCGTAAACCAGGGTTCGGGCCACGAAGTCACCACTGGCGCGCCCGGCCTCCATGGCCTTGGCCAGTTCGCGCCGCTCGATGTGGCCCACGATTTCCTCTACGAGGGCCGGCTGGCGGCGCATCCGCTCGCGGACGGTGAACCACAGGCGCTCCAGCACCGTGCCCACGCAGAGAATGGAACAAACCAGCAGCGGCCACATGATGGGGCCGCCTTCGTTGAAAATTTGGATCATGGCGGTTTGCGTCTGTTTGGAGCGCAACTTTCAGAAACTGCAGCTCAGCGTTCCGAAAATGCCCCGGCGAGTTCCGTACTGGGCGGCGTTGACGCCGATGCCCGAGCCGTCGCGCAGTTCGTAGGTCCGATCTAGCAAATTCACGACATCGAGCCGGGCCTTTAACTGTGGCCCGCCGCCGATTTTAAATTGATGTTCCAACCCGATATTGATTGTCCAGTAAGTTGGCACGCGGGCGCCGTTGGGAATCGTTGCGCCGCTGGGCAAATCCTCGTCCTTGCGCAGGCCGCTGCCAATGATCGAATCCAAATACACCCGCGTTTCGCCACCCGCCTGCTTCCACGCATAGGCCGTGCCGGCGGAAACCGTCGCCGTTTGGTCGTGGTCGAGGTGGACGAAGTGGTTGTTGATATAGGCCAAATCGGCCGCGGAAAAAAGAAATTGCGCGGAGGCAATGTTTTCGCCCTGGGCCACGGAGTAGGCCGTGTTGACGTAGGCCGAAAAACCACCCCTCGCGTAATTGGTGGTGAATTCCACGCCATAAATGCGCCCCTGCCGGTAATTGAACGCCGAGGGAACCAATGATGCCCCAAAAAACCCGTCGTCGAGCTGGTTGTGGGCGAGTTTGTAATAGCCGTCCAGCCCCACCTGCCATTCCGCGGTGAGCTTTTGGGAGATGCCGGCGTCGAAATAATCCGCGCGCTCAGCCTTGACCGGGTCGTTGGTCACTTGGTCGGGAGCGTTCGAGGTGCCGGCAAACGCGGCTACACTCGCGGAGTTTACCGACTCCAGTGGGGGTGGCGTAAAGTAGCGCGCATAACCCGCATGCAGGGTGGTCGAGCCGGTTGCCTTGAAGATTACGTTAATGCGCGGACTCAGCTGGCTTTCGTGGCCGGAGGACGCGTAGAGATCGGCGCGAGCGCCGTAGTTCACTGTCAAATTCGGCGATATCCTCCACTCATCCTGCGCGTATAAGCCGTAAAACTGCGCATTAAACGTGCGATTGTCCACGATGGGAAACGGCGCCCCGGTCGGGTTCCCGGCGCCGTCCAGCGCGAATACCGTCGTGGTCGAGTCCGATGGGGCAAATTCCTCGAGCGCCATGAAACCAGCGCGCAGGGTGTGGGTGTCGGTGAGGCGGTAGCTTCCGTCGCCCTGCAGTCCGGTGGAATAAATCCGCCGGACCACCTGGCTGGCCACGCCGTTAAAGAATAGATCGCCCGCGGGGTCCGGACGGAAACGAACGCTGCTATACCGACCAAAAGCCGCGAGTTGAAAATCGAGGTCGCCGGTGGATTTTTGAAATGCAAGAATGCCGTAATAGTTCTGTTCGTTCTGGCGCTCGTTCAACGTGGTCGAGTCAAACGCCCCCGGCACCCACACCGCCCCGCCGGGCGCCGTGCCGGCCACAACCCCGGGTGTGTTCGGGAGTTGAAAGTCCCCATACGAGGCCCCGGCCAGGGCGCTGATTTGGCTGGCGTCGCTCAGCACATCCGAAAGGTAGGTGAAGGCCTTGTACTGGTCGGTGCGGTCGTGAAGCGCCGTTGCGCTGGTGGTGGGATTCTCAATCCCGAGATTATTATGGTTGTAACTGCCGTCGAAGTAATAATTGAACTTCCCCTGCGAGCCCCCGTATTCGAAACTCGGCCGCACGGTGTTGAAGCTACCGCCTTCGACTGATGCTTCCCCGCCGGGGGTGAAGGCCCCACTTTTGGTCTGAATGTCCACAATGCCCGCCGTGCGAAATCCGTATTGCGCCGGGAGCGAACCCGTGATGAGTTGCACGCTGTCCACGAAGCGCGGATCGAGTTCCGCGCCAAAGCCAGTGATGCCTTCCGGCAGCAGCACGTCGTTGATCCGGTATTGCAAATTGGCGTGCTCGCCGCGCAAGTGCAGTTGGCCCAGAGAATCCTGGGCCATGCCCGGCGTGCGCAGCAGAATCTGGTTGAACGGCGAGTCTGCGCCTTGGGGAATATTGGCGATTTGCGCCTTGTCCATTGTGTAAGCGGTTGCGCCCAAGTTGGGCACAATCTCGCTGCGGGCCTGTTCCAATGTGCCGATGACGGTGATATTGCCCAATTCGGCGGGCGAAAGGGTGGGGGTGGTAAGGGCGGGCCCGGCGTCGGTCGTTGCGGCAGGAGCAGTGGTCTGGGCGTGAATGCCAGCCGCCACCAGCAGCGCAAGCAGGGGAATTAACCTTCCGAATCCATGGCGACGGGCGGGCGTCATGGCCCGGGACATTTTTGTAAACGCAACGATATTGCAACAACAAAATAATATCGTTTGTACTAATTTTGCATAAACAATCTATAAGCAGTTGGTAATAATCAGCTTTTGCCCGGAAATTTTTTCCTTGGCGAATGGGGCTGGTGCGCCAATGTGCCGGATGTATATGCCCCCATTCCCCAGGTTTTGTTTCGCCCTAATGCTGCTTTTGGCGGCCTTCGCCTTCTGTTCGCCCGCTGCGCGCGCCGCTGATGCCCCGGCTGCCGCCACCGAATCAGCTCCTCCGCCCACCGACTTCTGGAGCCAGCCCAATTTGCTTGGGGACGCCGACGGCTGGCGCACCCAATTGGGCGATACCGGTTGGCAACCTTTCGCCACCTTGATGACCGAGTTGTGGGACAACACCCGCGGCGGCATTCGCAACGGGATGACCAACGACTTGTTGTTGAATTTTGGCGGTGAAGCCGATTTGGCGAAATTGGCCGGGTGGGACGGGGCCGCGCTGCGGGCGTCGTTTGAATGGATCCAAAGCAACCATCCCAACCACAACACGGGTGCCCTCAATCCCCCGACCAACATTGACGCTTCCGACCAAATTCGCGTTTACAACCTTTACCTGCGCCAGAAACTCGGCCAGCTCACGCTTAAGATCGGGCAAATCGGGGCGGATGATGATTTTGCCCAGACCCCCGGCTCCGGATTATTTCTTAATCCCGGGGTGACGGCACCGCCGAATCTTTACAACCAGACATTGGCCGACGGCGACGCTGCCGTGCCGCACTTTCCGACGGATGCGCCCGGGATTTTCGCCCGTTACGACGCGAAGGATCTTCCGATCTACACCCAATTGGAGGTCAGTCTCTGCGACGCCGGGCCGGACGTGAGCAATAACCACGGTTTCGATTGGCGCGGCAGCAACGGCGCCATGTTCGCCGCCGAAGCGGGTTGGAATTATCACGTTGCGCAATTGCCCGGCACAGTCGCCGTCGGCGGATTTCAAATGGATGGGCGATTTACGAATTGGGACTCTGGCGCCCAAGAGCGCGGTATCTACGGCTGCTACGGCTTTGTCACCCAGACGCTAGTCCAATCCCCCGGCTCCGATGGCGGTGACCCGCA
>Ga0265320_10002793_pt1 | contig 12018 bp, 10 predicted proteins | sample 4827metaG_FD_202087 | JGI IMG/M metagenome (GOLD analysis project Ga0265320, IMG submission 202087) | Rhizosphere microbial communities from Carex aquatilis grown in University of Washington, Seatle, WA, United States - 4-8-27 metaG | ecosystem: Host-associated > Plants > Roots > Rhizosphere >...
GCCCTCTACCGGTCGAGCCAGGCATGGGCGCTGCTGGCGGGCCGGGAGTTCGTCCTGCCCGACGACGTGGCGGCCGTGGCCCCGGCCGTGCTGGCGCATCGCCTGACCGTCGAGCTGGAGCAGGAGCTGCGCGGCGCGACGCGCGACGGCGTCGTGGCCGAGGTGCTCGAGGCCGTGCCCGTGCCCGTGACGGCACCGGGGTGACCGCCCCCATCCCATGATCCTGCTGGTCGGGCTGGCGATCGTCTTCGTCCTGCTCGGCGCATCGCTGGCCCTGCCGGGGGTCGTCCTCATCGGCGTCGTGACCGTGCTGGTCCTCCTGACCATGGAGCTGTGGCACCGCCACGGCCTTGACGGGGTGACCTACGAACGCGACCTGGGCACCGGCCGAGCCATCTGGGGCGACGAGGTGGAGGTGCGCCTCACGGCCTGGAACGCCAAGCTCCTGCCCCTGCCGCGCCTCACCACCGACGACCTGGTGGAGGGCGGCGGCCTGGACGTCGTGGAGCTGCCACTGACCCGGAGCGACGTGGCCGGTGTCTCGATCCTGCGCAGCCGCTGGTCGCTGCTGTGGTACGAGCGCGTCACGCGCCACCTCCACGTCCGGGCGGTGCGGCGTGGTGTGTTCGAGCTCGGACCGGTGCGGCTCGAGGCGGCCGACCTGTTCGGCCGGGAGGTGGCCGCCCAGGAACGCCCGCTGCCGGGCACGTTCACGGTGTTGCCCCGCACCGTGCCCGTCGTCACGGCCCTGCCGTCACGCGCGCCACTGGGCGTCCGCCGGGCGACCCAGAGTCTCTTCCACGATCCAGCCCTCTTCGCCGGGGTGCGGCCGTACCAGCCCGGCGACGCACCGCGCGAGCGCCACTGGCGCGCCTCGGCGCGCACCGGCCGCCCCCTCACCAAGCGCTTCGAACCGTCGCACGAGCGACAGGTCGTGATCGTCCTGGACGTCCAGACGGGACCCGGGCCTCACTGGCTGCCGGGGGTGGACGAAACGCTCATCGAGGTGCTCGCCGTGGCTGCCGCCTCCCTGGCGCGGGCCATCGTGGGCGCCGGCGACGCCTGCGGCTTCGCGGCAGCCATCCGGGCCGGGGCGCCACGGCAGGTCTCGTACATCGCGCCGCGCTCCGGGCCGCAGCAGGCCGTCCGCATCGCGGCGCTGGTGGCCCGCATCGGCCTCTACGTCGCCGCGCCCTACGAGCAGGCCCTGGCCGCGGTAGCCCTGCGCGTGCCGCCGGGCACCACCCTCGTCACGGTCAGCAGCCGTCCGCCGACGCGCTACCTGGCGACGCAGCGGCACCTCGTCCGCAGCGGCTTCGTCGTGCAGCACGTGGCGGTGGGACCGGGCGCGGCGGCGGCCGTGGCGACCCTGCGGCGGGCACGCATCCCGGCCGTGATCGGCCATCTCGAACCCGACTGGAGGCGGGCCGATGCCTTCGTCACGACGGGCTGACCTGGGCGGCGCGGGGCTGGCCGTCGTCGAGGCGGCGATGGAGGGCGGCTGGCTGCTGGTGGTCTACGCGGGTTTCGAGGTCGGCCTGATGCGCCATCAGCCGTCGCTGGGCCCGGGCGAGTTCACCCTCGCCGCGCTGCTCGGCATCTGGATCGGCCGCCGCCCACGCACCTGGCCCCGACCACTGGCCCTGGCCGCCCTCGCCGTCGTCGTCCTGATCGGCTGGCTGGCCAGCCCCGCCACCTGGGCCGCGCTGCAGGCAGGTGCGCTGCTGGCGGCGGCGGCCGCGCACCCGGGGGCCCTCCTCTTGGGGGCAGCCGTGCTGCGGGGTGGCGCCCATCGCGACCCCCTCGACGATGTGGAGACGAGCGCCAACCTGCTGCGGTACCTGACGCCCATCCTGCTGCTGCCGTGGCTGGTCGGGGCCATCATCCCGGTGGCAAGCCTGCGCCTGTCGTTCGTGGGCTCAGCGTGGATGGGCACGCTGGTCTTCGTCGTGGCCGGCTTCGCCGCCCTCGGCTTCGGTCGCCTGCGGCTGCTTGGCCTGACGGCCGACCCACGCGACCGGGCGGGACGGACCTGGTTCCTCGTCACGGCCGCCGTGCCCCTGTCGCTGATCGCGGTGGGCGTGCCGCTCGCCCTGTGGACCGGCCTCCGACCGGAGGACCTGGCCGAGGCCATCGTGCGGCCCGGCGTCCTCCTGTTCACGCTCGTGGCCCTGCTGGTCGCCCCGCCGATCGCGGCCGGCGGCGTCCTGGCCGGTCTCCTGAAACCCGGGAGCGCCACGGTCCCCAACGCCGGCGGCGGCACCGGCAACGGGCTCGGCCTGGGGGCCCTGGACTCGGGCCAGCTGGTCACCATCGCGATCGTGCTCACGGTCGTGATCGCGGTGAGCATCCTGCTCGTGCTGCGCTGGCTGCGGCCGCCGCGTCGGGACGGCCAGGACCGGCCGCGCATCGTCGAGGAACGGGCCATCGTCGTGCCGGCCCGGGTCCCCCGGCCCGCGCGACGTCGCAGACCAGGCGCGCCAGCCGTCCCGCATGATGCGGTCACCGCCTACCTGGCCACGCTGGATCTCCTGGCCGACGACCCCAGCCTCGCACGCCATGCGTCCGAGACGCCAGCCGGCCACGCGCAGCGGCTGGCCGACGCCGGAGCGGACGCCGCGCCCGGGCCGCTGCGCCGCCTGGCCGCCGACTACCAGCTGGCCCGGTACGGCGAGCGGCCGATCACGGAACCGGAGACCAGCCGCGCCCTGGCCCGCTGGCGCCGCGCCCGAGAGCCGCGCCGAACGTCCTAGACTGGCCCTCGTCCGCAAGGGAGACGATCCGCGCCATGCACTACGTCCAGCACGGCAGCGTGCCACGCCAGCGCCACACCCAGCATCGCGCGCCGGACGGCACCCTGTACGCCGAGGAGCTCTTCGGCGTGGAGGGCTTCACGGGCCGCAGCTCGCTGCTCTACCACCTCGTGCCGCCCACCCGCACGCACCGTGTCGAGGCCGGCCCGGTCATCGCCCTCGAGCGGGCCGCCGAGCGGGTCCACCGCCACCATCTGGTCAAGACGGCCGAGCTGCCGCCCACGGGGGACGTGGTGAGCGGCCGGGTGCCCCTCTTCTTCAACCGCGACGTGGTGATGGGGGTCGTCCGTCCGGCCAGGCCCATGCCGGCCGGCCATTTCTACCGCAACGGCGAGGGCGACGAGCTGCTCTACGTCCACGAGGGGCGCGGGCGGTTCGAATCCGTCTTCGGCACCCTGGACTACGAGCCCGGCGACTACCTCGTCATCCCCATCGGCACGACGTGGCGCCTGGATCCGGCGCCCGGCGTCGACCAGCGCCTGCTCTGGCTGGAGACGCCCGGCGAGATCGAGCCGCCGCGCCGCTACCGCAACGAGTACGGCCAGCTGCTGGAGCACGCGCCGTACTACCACCGCGACATCCGCGTCCCGGCGGACGTGCCAGCGCACGCGGAGGCGGGCGACTTCAGCATCGACGTCAAGGCCCGCGGCCAGCTGACGCGCTACCGCTATCACCACCATCCGCTCGACGTGGTCGGCTGGGACGGCTACCTGTACCCCTACATCTTCAACATCGGCGATTTCCAGCCCATCACCGGGCGGGTCCACCAGCCGCCGCCGGTCCACCAGACCTTCCAGGGCCGCGATTTCGTCGTCTGCTCCTTCGTGCCCCGCAAGTTCGACTACCACCCGCTGGCCATCCCGGCGCCCTACAACCACTCCAACATCAACAGCGACGAGGTCATCTACTACGTGGCCGGCAACTTCATGAGCCGCCGCGGGGTCGACATCAGCTCGTTCACCGTGCACCCGGGCGGCATCCCCCACGGCCCGCACCCGGGCACGGCGGAGGCCTCCATCGGGCGCGAGGGCACGGAAGAGCTGGCCGTCATGGTCGACACCTTCCACCCCCTCGACCTGACGGTCCAGGCGGCCGGCCTGGAGGACGCGGCCTATCCGTACTCGTGGCTGCCGGCGGAGGATGCCACGGCCGAGGCCCGCGAGCTGGCCGAGCGCGGCCCGGAGGCCTTCCCCGACTGAGCGCGCCGTTGCGCGGCGTGGTTCACTGTCACCATGCCTGACGAAGCCGCCGCCGCCCTCGCCCGCCTGGAGGCCGTCCGCGTGCGCCTCGCAGCCCACGCGGCCAGCGGCGCCCATGCGGGCCTGACCGGCGCCGACCCCCAGACCGGCGAGCGCTGGGAGGCGGGGCAGGTGTGGGCCCACCTCGCCGAATTCCCGACCTACTGGCTCGACCAGTTCAAGCGCCTCCTCGCCGCGCGCGCGGACGGCGTCGCCGAGCCCATCCCGTTCGGCCGCACCGCGGCCGACCCGACCCGCATCCTGGCCATCGAGCGGGACCGCAACGAGCACCCACGGGCCCTCCATGGTCGGGTGGATCGCGGTATCGCGCAGGCCGAAGCATTCATCCGGGGCCTGCCCGACACGGCGTGGGATGCGGCCGGTCTGCACCCGCGGCTGGGGGCCATGCGCCTGCCTGCGATGGTCGACCGCTTCTGGATCGCCCACCTGGAGGAGCACGCGGAACAGCTGGACGAGCTTCTGGGCGGGCGCGGCTAGCGCTTGGCGCGGCCCTCGCTCAGGATCGAGCGCGTGATGAAGAGCACGTTGGCCGGCCGCTCCGCCAGCCGTCGCATGAAGTAGGGGTACCACTCCGTCCCGAAGGGGACGTACACACGCACCGTGTAGCCGTCGTCACGCAGCCGGTCCTGCAGGTCGCGCCGGATGCCGTAGAGCATCTGGAACTCGAACCGCGAGGCGTCGATGCCTTGCTCCCGCGTGAACGCGAGCAGCCGCTCGATGAGGCGTTCGTCGTGGGTCGCCAGGGCGGGGTACGTACCGTCGACCAAGAGCGTGCGCGCCAGTCGCTCGTAGCTGGTGTCCACGTCCGCCTTGTGCGGGAAGGCCACGCTGGCCGGCTCCTGATAGGCGCCCTTGCAAAGGCGCACCCGCGTGTGCGCGGCGATGAGCGCGGCGACGTCATCCACCGAGCGGCGCAGGTAGGCCTGGATGACCGCACCCACATCGGGGTGGGTGGCGTGCATCTCATGGACCAGGGCCAGCGTGGCGTCGGTGCGGTGGTGGTCCTCCATGTCGATGCGCACGAAGGCGCCGGTCCGCGCGGCCGCCTCGACCACGCGGCGGAGCTGCACGCGACAGCCCTGGATACCGTGGTCCAGGCCCAGCTGGGTGAGCTTGACGCTGACGTTGCCCTCGAGGCCGCGCTCGGCCAGACCGTCCAGCAGGCGGATGTACGAATCGGCCGCCCGGGCTGCCATGGCCTCGCTCGAGACCGCCTCGCCGAGCACGTCGGCCGTGGTGTGGAAGCCGGCGTCGCGCAGCCTCGCCAGCGCGTCCAGGCCCGCCTCCTGGGTCTCGCCGGCGACGAAGCGCCAGACCATGCCCCGGGTGAGCGGCGTGGCCGTCGCCACCCGCGCCAGGGAGCGCCGCCGCGACGCCCACAGGAGGCTGCCACGCAATGCCCGGCCGGGGAGTTCGCGGGCGACCGAAGCGGCGGCGGCCATCGGCCGTATCGTACGCCGGTCAGGGAGGCCGGCGGCATCGCCGACCCGCTGCTCAGGAGGCGCATCCATGTCCGCAACACCAGCGGCCGCCGCCCCGCAAGCCAGGGGCAAGCTGGGCGAGTGCACGCCTGACCCGCACAGCGCAGCCGGACCGGCCACACCCGGCTCGGCCGCCTGACCGGCCCGCGCGCGCCGGTGGGTCGCCGACAGGAGGCCACATGTTCGGCATGACCGTCTCGCCGCTCGAACTGATCGTCCGCTCGGCGATCGTCTATCTCGTGTTCTTCCTGCTCCTGCGGGTCTCGGGCAAGCGCGAGCTTGGCCAGTTCACGCTGTTCGATCTGGCGCTCGTCCTGCTGGCGGCCAACGCCCTCCAGCCGGCCATGACGGGGCCCGACTCGTCGGTCACGGGTGGCCTGATCGTCATCGCCACGCTCTTCGTCGTGACCTCGATCATCGGCCTGCTGCGAGCCCGAGTCCCGTGGGTGCGCGGCCTCCTGCAGTTCGAGCCGACCACGATCGGCCGCGACGGGACATGGCTGCCCGCCATCGTGGAGGAGGAAGGCCTCGATGAGGCGGACCTTGGGGCGGCCCTCCGCGAGCACGGCCTGGAGGAAGTCCGCCAGGTCAAGCTGGCGACGCTCGAGGAGGACGGCTCGATCAGCATCGTCGCCTACGACGGCACGGGCGCGTCAGCGGCCAAGCGCCGCCGGCGCTACCGCCGTTCGCGGTAGGGGCGGATCAGGCCGGCGCGGGCCTCGCCGGCGGTGACGGGGCCGTGCCCAGCCGGAGGCGGGCCACCGGAAGGAGCGAGAGCAGGACCGCGATCCCGCCGGCGACCCACAGCGGGCCAAGGTCGCCGCCATTGAGCTGCAGCACGGCCGCCGAGGCCAGGGAGCCCGCGACGCCGCTGAGGTACAGCGGCGCCAGGGCCAGGTTGAGCACGCTCGAGCGGATCGCCGTGGGCAGGCCCGCTGCGAGCATCGTGAACAGCATCGAGCTGGAGGCAGCGAAGCCGACCCCGGACCCGGCGTAGACGAGGGCAAACGGCAGGAGCGACGGGGCCATCGACGCGAGGATCAGGCAGGTCCCGGCGGCGATCGCCCCCACGGCGAAGACGCGCCGGTACCCCGCCCGGTCGGCGACGCTCCCCGCCACCGGCGAGCCGATCGCCGAGGCCACCCCGTAGGCGCCCGCCACGAGCCCGACGACCGTCGCCAGCTGGACCGGCCCGGCGAGCCGCTCCACGTACAGCGTCAGGTACGGCGCCACGAGGCGCTGCCCCAGCAGCAGCAGCGAATAACCGGCGAACACGCCGCGAGCCAGCGGGGTCCGCACGATGGCCCCCAGGGAGGCTCGCACCAGGGCCAGCACGGAGCCGCCTGACGGGCGATCTCGCTGCTCGTGATACAGGGTGGTGAGCATCACGACCATGGCCAGCGAGAGCAGCCCATCGAGCAGGAAGAGCGTCTGCACCGATGAGTGGTCAGCGATGACGCCGCCGATCGCGGGTCCCACGGCGAAGCCGAGCGGGCTGGCCGTCCCGACGATGCTGATGGCGAACGCGAGGCGGGCCCGGGGCGCGCGGTCGGAGACCTCCGACAGCATCACCCCGGTGTTGCCCAGGACGAGGCCGGCGAGCGGCACGAGCACGAAGAGCTGCCATACCGCACCCACGCGTGACAGGAGCAGGAAGAGCACCGTCTCCACGGCCGCACTGCGCACGATGACCGCTTTGCGTGAGTAGCGGTCGGCCCACGCACCCCAGAAGGGCACGAGGGGCAGGCCGGCGATGAAGGCTCCCACCGACAGGATGCCGACCGTCACGGCCAGCCCCGAGTCGGTCACCCCAAGGCTCCGCACCAGCAACGGCATGAAGGTCACGAAGTGCCCGAAGCAGACCGTTTCGACGAAGCCGGCGGTGGCGAAGATCAGCGCGAGGCGACGCCAGTCAGACGAGCGGTCCAGCGCTCGCCTCAGTGAGCCGCGTCGGGCGCGGTGGCGTCCTCGAGTTGGCGGCCCAGTTCTTCGGTGCGCCGGTAGGCCGCCCAGACCGCCTCCGAGAGCACGGTCCGCAGGCGGCCCGACTCGAGCTCATGGAGCGCGGCGGCGCTGGTCCCGCCCGGCGAGGTGACCATGTTGCGCAGCACGGCGGGGTGGTCGCCGCTCTGCTTGGCGAAGTAGGTGCTGCCCTCCAGCGTCTCCACCACGAGGTCATGGGCGATGTGGCGCGGGAAACCCAGGTGGACGGCCGAGTCGATGAGGGCCTCCATGACCAGGAAGACGTACGTCGGTCCGGTCCCGCTGACCGCCGTGGCCATGGCCACCATCCGCTCGTCGTCCACGGCCAGCTCGGCGCCAAGGGTCTGCAGCAGGCTGGCGGCCTGGGCGCGCTGCGCCGCGGTGACCTCGGGCGTGGCGTACCACACGGTCATGCCGCGCCCCAGGCGCGCCGGCGTGTTGGGCATGCTGCGCACGATCTGGCGGTGCCGCAGGGCGTTGGCAAGGGCGGTCGTGGTGGCCCCCGCGATGATGCTCAGGACGAGCTGCCCATCGCCCAGCACGGGGGCCAGATCCCGGCCCACGCGGATGAGCATCTGGGGCTTGACGCCCAGCACGACGACGTCGGCGCCTTCGGCGGCCGCGGCGTTGGACTCGACGGTCCGGATGCCGTAGGTCTGTTCCAGCTGCGTCCGTCGGTCGGCCCGCGGATGGCTGGCCACGATGCGCTCGGGGCTCACGTCACCGCCGCGCAGCAGCCCGGCGATCATGGCCTCCGCCATGACCCCTGAGCCGACGATGCCGATGGTGGCGGTGGCGAGCGACATGGGCGCCGAGTATACCGACGGGCCGACGGGCCGACGGGCCGACGGGTCGACGGGCTCAGGCGGTGGCGCGGCCCAGGAGGAAGAACCGCCCGGTCGTGGAGACGGTCGCGTCGCCGAAGCCTGCCGTGACCAGCGCCCTCTCGAGTTCGGCAGGTTCGTAGAACACCTTCGGCACGCGGAAGGCACGGCCGTCGGCAAGGCGGCGCGTGGCCACCTCGGTGGCGGCGTCCCACTCGTTGCCCGCGGCGCCGGACGCCGGATCGAGCCGCGAGTCGATGAACGCGTACGTCCCGCCGGGCGCGAGCCAGGCCCGGGCGAGACGCAGGAAGTCGGCCAGACGATGGCGTGGCACATGACTCAGCCAGAAGCCGGTGAAGAGGCCGCCCGCGGGAGGCGGCTCCGGTGGCGCCCACGCGTCGCGCTTGTGGAGGTGAGCCAGCAGGTGGTGCGCCACAAGGCGCCGCCGCGCCAGTTCGAGCGGGGCGGCGGCCGCGTCGTAACACCACAGCTCGCCCTTGCCGGCCAGCAGGGGCGACCACCAGCCCGTTCCGCTCGCCAGCTCCACGAGACGGCCCTTGAACGGCACGTCATCCAGCCAGGCGGTGGCCTGGTCCAGCTCCATCTGCCACGCCATATCGTCGATCACGCTTCGCTGGTAGCGGCCGCGGCGCAGGTAGAAGTCGTCGTACTCCGGGGCGCGGGCGTCGTAGTAGGCGATGAGGTCCGCGTCGGTCGGCTCGGCAAACGTCGCCACCTGGGCGGGAGCCGACGCCTGGGCAGGAGCCGACCCCGCTGTACGTGGCGACTCCTGCGCGGCGCCGGCCCGCTCGGCCAGGGCGGCCCGCAGCCGGGCCCGCAGGAACGGGTTGTCGCCCGCGCGGCCCAGGCACTCGGGGCACAGGTGGGCCCACGCCTCCAGGTCCTGTCGGTCGCGCACCGTCCAGGGCTGGCCGCACCACAGGCAGTCGAACGTCTCACGCACGGGCACGGCCCCATCGTGCCATGAGCGGGCCGCCGGGGGCCGCGGATCACCCGCCGTGGGCGGTGTCGGTCACGGTGAGTGAACGATACGAGGTCGAACGAGGCGTTATCGGCCGTAGCGGACCCCCACGGGGGTCATCGGTAGCTGCGGGTGACCGTTCGCCGCGGGTAGGCGGTCGGGATCGTTCAGGGCGCGGGTTCGAGGACGGAAGTGTTCACGGTGAGTGACATCAGCCCGCGTCAACTCCCCGCGCACCAGCCTCATTGGGGGTATGCGCGTTCGGGGCCCGCCGGCTGACCGTCTGTGTGGTGCGGCAGGGCCCGCTACGCTCGACCGGGGCCCGATCCTGGGCAAGATCGCCACTCCATCGCGCTTACCACCAGCCCAGTTGGTGACGCGAGGAAGCGCGGTCCGGGCCGCTCCAGGCACCGCTGCGCAGCGCCCGCCGGGCCGCATGTCGCCGTCGACGTGCGCCCGGTATCCTGTGCCCCCGGCGGCCACGGCGCGCACCCGATGGCCGGCACCCGGCGACCAAGGAGGAGGAGCGGGCCATGGCCGAGAAGCGCACCAAGTTCGTGCTGGATGAGTCACGCATCCCGCGCGTCTGGTACAACATCGCGGCCGACCTGCCGACGCCGCCCGCCCCAGTGCTCCATCCCGGCACCGGCCAGCCGATCGGCCCGGCCGATCTCGCGCCGCTCTTCCCCATGGCCCTCATCGGCCAGGAGGTCAGCACCGAGCGCGAGATCGAGATCCCCGGTCCGGTGCGCGACGCGTACGCCCTGTACCGGCCCTCGCCGCTCTACCGGGCCCATCGCCTGGAGGCGGCCCTCCAGACGCCCGCCCACATCTACTACAAGTACGAAGGCGTCAGCCCGGCCGGCAGCCACAAGCCCAACACGGCCATCGCCCAGGCCTACTACAACAAGGCCGAAGGCGTGAAGCGCCTCGCGACCGAGACGGGCGCCGGCCAGTGGGGCACCGCCCTCGCCTTCGCCGGCGCGCTGTTCGGCCTCGAGGTCAAGGTCTACATGGTGCGCGTCAGCTACGACCAGAAGCCGTACCGACGCGTGCTGATGGAGGTCTACGGCGCGGAGGTCGTGGCCAGCCCCAGCCTCAGCACCGACTACGGCCGACGGGTGTTGGCAGAGGACCCCGACAGCCCCGGCTCGCTCGGTATCGCCATCTCGGAGGCCGTCGAGGACGCGGCCAAGCGCGACGACACGAAGTACTCGCTGGGGTCCGTGCTGAACCACGTGCTGCTGCACCAGACGGTCATCGGCCAGGAGGCGATCGAGCAGATGGCCATGGCCGGCGAGCGCCCCGACGTGATCATCGCCTGCACCGGCGGCGGCTCCAACTTCGCCGGGCTGACCTTCCCGTTCCTGGGCCAGAAGCTGCGCGGCGAGGCCGACTACCGGGTCATCGCGGTCGAGCCGGAGGCGGCGCCCTCCATGACGCGGGGCGTCTACGCCTACGACTTCGGCGACACCGGCCAGATGACGCCCCTGGTCAAGATGCACACCCTGGGCCACGACTTCGTGCCCGACCCCATCCACGCCGGCGGCCTGCGGTACCACGGCATGGCGCCGCTGGTCAGCCTGCTCAAGGAGCAGGGCGTCATCGAGGCCCAGGCCGTCCACCAGCGGGCCACCTTCGAGGCCGGCGTGATGTTCGCCCGGGCGGAGGGCATCCTGCCCGCGCCCGAGCCGACCCACGCCATCAAGGTCGCCATCGACGAGGCGGTCGCGGCGCGCGAGGCCGGCCAGGCCAAGGTCATCCTGTTCAACCTCTGCGGCCACGGCCACTTCGACCTGTCGGCTTACGAGCGCTACCTGACCGGGCGCCTGGAGGACTACGAGTACCCCACGGAGAAGGTGGCGGCGGCCCTCGCCGGGCTGCCCAAGGTCTAGACCGCGGACCAGCTGTCTGGCGGCGCCTCACCGGCGAAGCCGACCGGATCCATCAGCTCGGCCAGCAGGGCCACGCCCTCGACCGCCCGCGGCCCAGGCCGGCTGAAATAGGCCGAGCCGTCGACGACGAACACCTGGCCCTCGCGCACGGCCTGCAGGTCGGCGAACCAGGGGGGATGGGGCGTGCGCGCCCACTCGTCTCGCGTCTGGGCCGCGTCGAAGCCGCAGGGCATGAGGAAGAGCTGCTGCGGATCGACGTCGCGGACGGCCTCCCACGTCGTCTCGACCGACCGGGCGCCGGCCTGCCCCAGCAGCTCCCAGCCGCCGGCGCGTCGGACCTGCTCGGGGACCCAGTGGCCGGCCGTGAACGGCGGGTCGAGCCACTCGGCGCACACCACGCGTCGAGGGGCGACGCCGTCGAGGCGCCGCTCGAGGACGCGGTTCTCGAGCGCGGCCAGGCGCTCGCGGAGGACCTCCACCAGGCCGACCGCCTCGTCCTCCGCCGAGGCATAGGCGCCGATCGTCGTGATGGTGTTGAAGATGCCCTCCAGGGACGTCGGCTCCAGGCTGACCACGGTCACCTCCGCGTCGATGGCCCGCACCGCCTCGGTGACCTGGCGGTAGCTGACGGCGCAGACCTCGCACAGCTCCTGGGTCAGGATGAGGTCCGGCCGGGCCGCGGCGAGGGCCGCCTCGTCGAGGCGGTAGATGGCGCTCCCGCCGTGCAGCTGGGCACGCACCTGGTCGTGGATGCGACGGCTCGTGGCGCCCGGCTCTGGGG
>Ga0265320_10002794_pt1 | contig 12011 bp, 10 predicted proteins | sample 4827metaG_FD_202087 | JGI IMG/M metagenome (GOLD analysis project Ga0265320, IMG submission 202087) | Rhizosphere microbial communities from Carex aquatilis grown in University of Washington, Seatle, WA, United States - 4-8-27 metaG | ecosystem: Host-associated > Plants > Roots > Rhizosphere >...
CGCCAGTGACCCGAGACACGATTCGCAGACGGGACGTCGCGGTACGGGAGCCTGCGTCGTTCAGAACGTCGATTGTCGAGCCGCCTTCCCGAGGAGCCGCGACCTCAACAGAGAGGGCCCGCTGCCCGCGGGAGATGTCGCTCATGAAAACTGCTCGTTTGTTGGCCGGTGGTTCGCTCTGCGCCTGGCTCCTGGCTTTACCGTCTGCGCAAGCGAACGCCGCAGATGGCTGGGGCGCGAGCTGGAGCTTCGGGCCGACGACCTCGCGGATCATCCACGCCAAGACCACGCTTGTGCCGGGTCGCTTGCCGCCGATCACATCGACGACGGGCCCGCTGTTCCTGTGGCCGGGCATGTCCAACCCCACGAGCGATCTGATCCAGACCACGATGGATGCCTGGCCGGACAACAAGGGCTATTGCGGCGCGGCTACCGGTCAATGGTGTGTAGAAGCGTCGGTCTTCGGCAGCTTCGGCCAGAGAAACGGACCGACCGTCCCCATCGATCCCGACGATCACGTCACGATCGAGTACACGCTGGGCGCGGACGGCAACACCTGGACCCAGACGGTGACATCCCAAAAGCTGGGGAAGGTTGTGTCGACGCTGCAGAGCGCCAGCGGGCAAATGCCGAAGGGTGGCTTCGGCTTCGCCACGGAGGCCGACGCTGATTCGTTCACCATCGACACTCAGTACTACCTGTGCACCGAGCTGAACTTCGCCGAGGCCGATCCGCACTTCAGCGCAACGGGTGTGGGCGGTGTCGGCGCGCAGCACGGCGCAACGGGCAGGGGTTCCGGCATCGGGACCGCCAAGAACGTCCACACTCCTGACGGCGGCCTCACGTGGCTGGTGGATCTCATCACGCTGCCCGCGATGAACCCGCAGGGTACGCAGACCCCGCCGCCAACGTTTAACTGCACCAGCACCGGCACCGGCAGCGGCGGCAGCACGGGCAGCGGCGGCAGCACGGGTAGCGGCGGCAGCACCGGGAAGGGCGGTAGCTCTGGCAGCGGTGGTGGCAGCGGCAGCGGCGGCAATACCGGCAGCGGTGGCAACTCTGGAAGTGGTGGCGTCGGGGGTCCCGGTGGTGCCGGCCAAGGATCCGGCGGAAATGCAGGCACGTCGGGCGGCACCAGCGCCGGTGGCGCGACCGGAACGTCTGCGACCGGCGGCGCGGCAGGCACCCCGGCCGACTCCTCGGGCTGTGGCTGCGTCGTTGGCTCGCGACCTCTGCACGGCGCGGTGTCCGCTTTGTCGCTGTTGGGGATGCTCGCTCTGCTCGCGAGACGGCGCCGACACCGCAGCTAGCGCCCGTCGGGTACCAGGGAGGCTCCTCCTCCCAGGTTCCATTTTTCCAAGTCACCGGCCGTTCGCCGATCGATAGATCTGGCATGAACGATTCGGGGCGTCGCTTGATTCGCGTGCGTGGAGCGCGGCTGGTCGTCGCGCTCTTGATGCTCGGATGGTTCGACGCTTGCCGGCGAGAGGGAAGGATCAACATGACCGACGAGGTCGCGCTCCGCGAAGGGGAGCACATCAGCATTTCGATCGATCGCGTTCCGGCCGACGTCTATGAGTTCGTCTCCAATCCCGTCAACGCCCCCACCTGGGCGAAGGGGCTGGCGGGAACCATCACGAACGTCGATGGTGAATGGATCGCCGATTCGCCCATGGGAAAGGTCAAGGTCCGCTTTGCGGACCGAAACCAGCTCGGCGTGCTGGACCACGACGTGACGCTGCCGTCGGGCGTCACGATTCACAATCCGCTGCGCGTGATCCCGAACGGACGGGGAAGCGAGGTGGTGTTTTCGTTGTTTCACCAGCCGGGCGTATCCGACGCGCGGTTCGCCGAGGATGCTCGCGCGGTGAAGAGAGACCTCGCGTCGCTCAAGCAGGTGCTGGAAGGGATGGCGGCGCCGCGCTTGGGCCGACCGTAACGCGCGCGACCGACGGCACACCGGGACGCCGAGCTTCGAGCCGCGTGACTGCGATCGATTGCTATGCTGTACGTGTGAAGTTCGACGATTCGGACCAAGCGGATTCATCGGAGGTCGAGGACCGGCGTGGCATGCGATTCCCCGGCGGGCGCGTGGGCGCCGGCGTCGGGGGTCTGGGTCTGGTCGGCGGCGCGGTCTACCTGGTCCTGCAGGTGCTGGCGAGCGGCGGCAACCAGACCGCGGGCGAGTTGACCCACGCGATAGATCAGGCTCGCCAAAGCAGTGGCCAGGGTTACAGCCAGCCGGTCGAGCCGCGCCAGTTGCCGGCGGGTCCGTCGGGGAGCTGTCGCGGCGTCGACTCGGTGAACGATCCGGCCAAGTTCGTCGTCTGCGTCGAGACCAACGTGCAGTCGTTCTGGCGTCGCCGCTTGCCCGAATTCGGCGCGGGCTACCATCCGTCGAAGCTCGTGCTGTTCACCGACGCGACGCCGAGCGGCTGTGGCATGGCGAGCGCGCAGACGGGTCCGTTCTACTGTCCGCCCGACGAGAAGGTCTACCTGGACCTGGGCTTCTTCCGCGAGCTGCAGGAGCGGTTCCATGCGCGCGGTGGCGACTTCGCCGAGGCCTACGTGGTTGCGCACGAGTACGGCCACCACGTGCAGGATCTGCTCGGCATCGAGCGGCGCATGCGGGCGATGCAGCAGGCGCGCCCGGACCAGCGCGGCGCGCTCTCCGTGCGCCTGGAGCTGCAGGCCGACTGCTACGCCGGCGTCTGGGGGCACTCGGCCTACGAGGCGGGCAAGGTCAGCCGCCAGGAGATCGCCGACGCGCTCGACGCGGCAGCGGCCGTCGGCGACGACCGCATCCAGAAAGAGGTGCTGGGTCGCGTGCGCCCCGAGACCTTCACCCACGGGTCGGCGGCGTCGCGCCAGAAATGGTTCACCGTCGGGATGGAAACCGGGGATCCCGGCGCCTGCGACACGTTCGGGGCGCAGCACCTTTAGAATCGGCGCCAGGGCTCGCCGTCGAGCCGAGAATCTGTTAAAAGGACGGCCGACGGTTTGGAGAGGTGGCCGAGAGGCCGAAGGCGGCGGTTTGCTAAACCGTTATACGGCCCAAAAGCTGTATCGAGGGTTCGAATCCCTCCCTCTCCGCTGGCGCTCGCGGGAGAAGCCCTTGAGGCTCGCTCCCGCGAGCGCGAGATCATCGTTGTGGCTTCGTGGGTGGTTTGGCGTCGCGCGCGGGTTCTTCCGCGTGACGGCTGCGTAAACTCTTGACGGCCTCGCGCGGTCACGGCATACGTACGCAGCAACAAGCGGCCATAGCTCAGCTGGATAGAGCATCGGTCTACGGAACCGAGGGTCGGGAGTTCGAATCTCTCTGGCCGCGCCCCCTCACTCCACCGTTGCGGCAAGCGCTTCGCTTGCCGCGCGGTTGGCCGTCATGATCGGCCGCAGCAGCGCCCGCACGACGGCGCGCGCGGTGTCCGAACGCCCGACGAGATGGGCCAGCGGCGGCGCGGTACGCGCGTAGAGCTGCGCCGCAAGCTCGACCATCCCCGACCGTCGCGCCGCCAGGTCGCGCTCGTGGCGCAGGAGCGCGACGTCGGGGTCGAGCTCGCTGCCGTACGCAGCCGTCGCGATCACACACCCGGACAGCTGGGTATAGGGTCGCTTGCCCGTGATGACGCGCGCGAACGACGTCGCCGACCAGCCGCACGCGCCGCGCGCGCGCAGGCCGATCGAGTACGCGGTCTGCGGCAACAGGCCGTCGACCTCTACCTGGCTGATCGTCTCGGGTGCGTCGACGGCCGGCGGCGGGGCCGGCGTCCATTGCGAGAACAGGCTCTCGTCAGCGCCCTTCAGCGGATCGGGTGCGATCGCATAGCGCAGGTCGTAGCTCTCCACCTGAGCGCCGCTATCCGACGACTGCCGGAACGTGAACATCGCCGACGTCGCCGGCTGGGTAGCCTGGGGCTCGTCGATGCGCGGTGCATCGGGCGGGGGCGCGGTCGCGCAATCGAGGGGCGCGCACGCGATCTCGTCGACGTGAACCAGCGCGGTCCCGCCCGGGCCGTCGCCGGCGCGCAGGCGCTGGACACCGCTGCCCGGCACCGTCGCGTTGATCTGCGCGTCGATCGGGTGCAGGTCGCCGGCGGCGCCGGTCCAGTCGCCATAGCCGTACGCCGCGCTCGCCCCGGTCGCGGCGATCGGCCCCGACGCAGCCGAGAAATGAAATGGAACGCGGTACACCACCGACGGCTGGCCGACGTTGCCGTTCTGGCCGTAGGCGTTGTAGTTGCTCACCTCCTCGGGCTCGATGAACGAGTCGTGGGTGAAGGCGGCGTTCTCGTCGAACTCCTTGCCGACCTCGATCATCAACGCGTAGTCGCCGTCGGCCATGCCGTCCGGAATGCTCCAGGTCGCCGAAAAGCCGCGGTCGTAGGCCGGCGTCGCCGCCGCGATCACGTCGACGTCATTGATGAGGCCGTACTGAGGCGCGTCGCCGAAGTCGCACGCGCTGCCGCCGCTGCTGATGATCGGAATGCACACCCTGCTCCAGTCGAGGATGTCGCCGCGCGGCGGGTAGTACGTCTTCGCCTCGCCGGGCTGGAGCAGCCCCTTGGCGTCGCGGAACGTGCCGCTGGCGCAGGTGACGGCGTCGACGATCTCGCTCTCCATCATCGGCCGGCAGAAGTGACTCTCGGGCGAGGACACCGGTTCGTGGAACGTCATCCAGTTGTCCATGCCGTCGTTCATTACGACCGACTCGTAGAGCACGCCGCGCCGGTGCGCCCAGACCGGCACCGCCATGATTCGCCGCCCGTAGGGAAACAGCGGCCCCGAGCGAAAGTCCCAACGGCCGGGTCGGTTGCCGATTCCGTACAGCGCCACGCCGTTGGTCACCATCAGCGTGTCGATGAACGTGGAGCCGTCGGCGCTCTCGACCCAGACGGCAATCTGCGGTCCGTAGTCGGGCGTGCCGACGTCGAACCGGCACGCGCCGCTCGCCGGGTCGCGCGCGAGACAATCGGGCTCGAACTGGTAGCGCAACAGGCGGCAGCTCGCGTGCGCCGCCGTTGCGGTCACCAAGACGCCGCCGAGCGCGACGGCCGCCGCGAAAGCGCGGCGAACGGAACGCGGACGACAGAGCGCTGCGACCACGACGAACCTCCATCCTACCTGCAGCGCAGACCGTTGACGAAACGCGTGGAGCTGTTGCGCGCCAGGCAACAGTTCGACCGGCTGAGCTACCCGCATCTCCGCATTTTCTTTAGGTGTGGGACGTCATCTACATTGGTCCGAATTGTGCTTTGCAATACTATTTATGAACCGCTCTAACGCGGAATCCTCCCGAGATCTACCCGCAGCCGCCGCCCCGACGACAAAGGAAGCAACCCCGGTCCAGATGGCGACGAAAACCGCGCCGATTCTGTATCTGCCGACCTGGTCGCGCCTGCGCATTGCCACGAAACAGCGGACGCGCCTCGGCAGCGGCGGCGACTTCTTCGAGGTGTTCCAGCACCGCGACGGGCCCGTCTCGACGGTCATGGCCGACGTCGCGGGCAACGGCCCGCGCGCCGCGGTGCCGGTCTCCGATCTGCGTTGGGCCTTCCGCCAGCGCCTGGCGCGCGGTGAGGCGCCCGGTCAGGTGCTGGGCGCCGTCAACGATTGGCTGATCGGCCAGAGCGTGCACGAGCTGCTGGTGACGGCGCTGTGCATCCGCGTCGACGTGACGACGGGTGTCGCCGAGATCGCCAGCGCGGGGCACCTGGGTCCGTTCATCAAACGAAAATCGGGGATGGCCGAGACCCTGACGCCCGCGCCGGCGCTGCCGCTCGGCATCCTCGAGGGCGAGGAGTACAACGCCATCCGCACGGTGCTGTCGCTGCAAGACGCGCTGGTGATGGCGACCGACGGCGTGACCGATCGCCTGGCGACATCGAGCGATCCGCTGGGCGAGCTCGGCCTGGTCCGCCACCTGTCCGCCGCGCCGCCGTCGCCGCCGCACATCTGCGACGCGCTGCTGTCGATCGGCGCCGACCACGATGACGACGCGACCGTGGTCGTCGTGCAGATGCCCGCGCGCCAGCGAAGGCCGACGCCGAGCCGATAGGAGCTACGACGCGCTCGGCTTCTGCAGCGCGACCCGCAGCAGCGTCACGCCCATGATCAGGAAGCAGGCGAGGCCGAGCAGGTGATAGCCGCCTTCGCCGAGCGCGCCGTTCAGCGCATGCTCGAGCGACAACTTGCCGATCGCCTGTGCCCAGCCGTCGTTGACGGTCAAGAGCGCCACCGCGACGCCGGCGACCGCACCGCCCGCGACCAGGCCCGTCGCGAACAGGTTGCCGGGGCCGAGCTCGGATTCTTCCGGCGTTTGCTTCGCGCCGGTCGCGCCTTCTCGCCGCCGCCCGAATCGATCAGCCGCCGCCTTGACGATGCCGCCCACGAAGATCGGGGACGTCGTCGACAGCGGTAGATAGGCGCCGACGGCGAACGACAGCGACTTCACCCCGCAAAGCTCCATGGTGATCGCGAGCGCGACGCCGACCAGCACGAACTGCCAGTCGAGGTTGGCCGCGAGCAACCCCTGGATCAGCGTCGCCATCAGCGTCGCCTGCGGCGCCGGATAGCGATCGGAGCCGATCAGGTGTTGCGGCGGATGGTCGAGCACGCGGATGGTGATCCCGACGACGATGGTGGCGGTCACCACACCGATGAGCAGGCCGATCTGCTGCGCGCGCGGCGTCGCGCCCACGAGATAGCCGGTCTTGAGGTCCTGCGACGTCGCGCCGGCGTTGGCCGCGGCGATGCACACGATCGACCCCACACACAAAGCCATCGGCTGGTAGGCGTCGCCGGTCCAGCCGAAGCCGACGAAGATCAGGCAGGTTCCCATCAGCGTCGCGATGGTCATGCCCGAGACCGGATTCGACGACGTGCCGATGAGCCCGACGATGCGGCTGGCGACGGTGACGAAGAAGAAGCCAAAGACAATCACCAGCAGGCCCAGCAGCAGCTTGCTGACCACGCCCGAGCCGGGCACGAACGGCAGCACCGCCATGATCGCGACCAGGGCGCCGCAGCCGAGCAGCACGGTGGTGATCGGCAGCTCGCGATCGGTGCGCTTGGTGCGCTCGGCGCTGCCGCCCCGGCGCAGCGCCGCCAGGCTCTCGCGGAACGACGACACGATCGTCGGCAAGGTCTTGATGAGCGTGATGAAGCCGCCGGCCGCGACCGCGCCCGCGCCGATCTGGCGCACGTAGGCGCGGTAGATCGCCGACGCCGTGTTGGCGAAGGTGTGCGTCACCGGATCCCATCCGCCCGGCCCGCCGGCCGTCGTCACGCTCGCCAGGTAGCCGAGCTTGGCCAGCTGTGCGGCCACAGCGTCGGCCGGCGTCAGGAACGCGAGCAGCGGAATCAGCCCCAGCCACGCGAGCACGCCGCCCGCGACCAGCTCGCCGGCGATCTTGGGCCCGATGATGTAGCCGATGCCGAGATACTCCGGCGTGACCTCGCCGCTCAGCACCGCCGACGGCAAGTAGCGGTTGGTCTGCTTCAGCGCCAGCGTCGGCGTCTCGGCGATGAAGTGGAAGATGCGCTGCAGCAGCGCGAACGCGAACGCGAAGCCCAGTCCCTGGTACGCGGTGCGCGCGAGCACGCCGCCCTTCTCGCCGGCGATCAGCACCGAAGCGCACGCCGTGCCCTCGGGGTAGGGCAGGGCGCCGTGCTCCTTCACGATCAGTGAGCGGCGCAGCGGCACCATCATCAGCACGCCCATGACGCCGCCGAGCATCGCGAGCGTCAGGATCGTCCAGTACGAGAAGAACGGCTCGCCGACGCTGCGCCCGGTGGCTGCGTCGCGCGAGAGAAAGAGAAACCCCGGCAGCGTGAACACGACGCCGGCGGCGATCGACTCGCCCGCCGAGCCGATGGTCTGCACCATGTTGTTCTCGAGGATCGTCGACGAGCCGAAGCGCTTGAACAGCGAGATCGCCAGCACCGAGATCGGGATCGACGCCGACACGGTGAGCCCGGCCTTGAGCGCCAGGTAGACCGTCGCCGCGCCGAAGATCACGCCGAACAAGATGCCGAGCACGATCGCCTTCGCGGTCAGCTCCGCCATGCGGGTGTCCGACGCGACGTACGGCTCGAAGGTCGAATCATCGCTCTCGCTCATCAGGACAGGTCCTTCCACCGGCACAGCGTGATGCCGCGCCGCTGGAGGGCGCTGCGCACGCGGTCGGAGCAAAGCGCGCCCAGCTCTGTGGCGCCGTAGTACGGGCGCCCCTCGGCGTCGCGCGCGGGCATGTCGGTCTCGGACGGGTGGCAGATGAGCTCGTGATCACCGGCGCCGAGCCGCCCGATGATCTCGAGGATGCGAATCTCGTCGAGGTGGCCGCTCTCGACGTAGCCCCAGCTCTGCGGGCCGTGCCGCAGCATGCCCATGCTCCGGCGCGACAGCCAGCCGAGGCCGGTGAGCAGCCCCGCCTCGATCCCGCGCGTCGGCTCGGTGACCCACGACAGCGTCGGTTTCTCGAACAGCGTGCGGATGCCGGGGATGCCGTGCCGGCGCGCCGCTGCCTCCATCGCCTTGCCGACGATCGGCAGGAAGCCGAGGTGGTGGTGCGTGTCCAGGTGATCGATGGTGATGCCGGCGTCGCGCACGCGGTCGATCTGCGCGTCGAGCTCGCGGTCGATCTCCGCGGCGTCGAGCTGCCCGCGCATCCAGCGGGTGAAGAAATCGGTCGACCGCGACAGGAATGAGCCGCCGCCGTCGGTCAGCGACGGCAGCGTGTGCGCGTCCGACACCGGCCGCCCGCCGATCAGCGCCAGGTGCACGCCGACGCCCAGCGCTGGCGCTTCGCCCAGCAGCGCGCGTGCCGCATCCAGATCGCCGCAGTTGCCCAGCAGCGACGTGCTGGTGACGATGCCGGCGCGATGCGCCTGCACGATTCCGCGCGAGATCTCCATCGTCATTCCAAAGTCGTCGGCGTTGACCACCAGACGAACGCGCGCGTCGGTCACGATCGGCTCCCCATCTCAAAAAATCGGCCAAAAGACGCCTATGTCAGGTCGCCAGCGGCGGAAAACCGACCTTTTACCATGTCGCGTCGCGCGGTCTGCCAGGTTTGACCCTGTTTTTCGAAGATGATATCTGAAGGCTCAATGGCGAAGCGCATAGTGATCGCCGACGACAGCGCGACGATCCAGAGGGCCTTCGCGATGACTTTCGGCGCCGAGGATGTCACCCTGGTCGCCGCGCGTTCGGCGGACGAGGGCTTCGCGCTCGCCCGCCAGCTGCAGCCGGAGCTGGTGATCGCCGACGGTATGATGCCGGGACGGTCGGGCTACGACCTGTGCGCTCAGATCAAGGGTGATCCGTCGCTGTCGTCGACGGCGGTGTACGTGCTCGCCTCGGCTCAGCAGCCCTACGACGATTCGCGCGGGTGGCAGTGCGGCGCCGACGGTCACTTCCTCAAGCCGTTCGACACGACGGTGATCATCGAGAAGGTGCACGAGGCGCTGGCCAAGGGGCCGACCGAGGTCGCGCACCGGGCGTCGGCCCCGCTGTCGGACGACTACGGGCCGCCGATGCCGTCCGACGTGCGCGCCATCCCGCGCGGGCTGAGCACGTCGCTGGCCTCCGCCAGCGACGACGACGAGTACGGCGAGATCAGCGTCGACATGTCGCCGCCGTCGCCCGAGGGCGACGCCGCCGAGACCGAGATCGAGTATGCGCCGGTTCCGTCGACACCTCCGCCGGTTTCGCGTCCGGCGCCGGCGCCCGGCTTCGCATCGTCGCCGGGAACGCCCGCGCCCGCGCCGGCGTTTGCCAGCCCGTCGCCCGCCGGCGCGGCCTCGGTGCCGTTGGCCGCGAGCATGCGGCCGTCGTTGATTCCGGGCATCCGGCCGGGCGCCGTCGCACCGGCACGGCCGGGCGCTCCGCCGCCGCGGCCCACGGGTCCGGGCGCGGGTCCGGCGGGTCGACCACCGGCACCGGTCGCGCGCACGCTCATGGGCTTGCCGGCGGCCAACATTCCGATCCCGGGCACGTCGCGGCCCGCGGCGCCGCCGATGTCGCGTCCGACGCCGCCGGCCGCGAACGGCCCGACGCCGGCGCCGCTGTCGGAGCTGTCGTCGACCCCGACGGCCGCGCCGTCATCGTCATCGTCATCGTCATCGTCATCGTCATCGTCATCGGCGTCGAGGCTCGCACCGGTCGCACCACCGGCCTCGACGCCGGCGCCGCTGTTTTCGTCGTCGCCAGTCATGCCGCTCACATCGCCCGCCGTCGCGCCCGGCGTCTCGGCGATGGTGTCGGCGGCGGTCGGTGCCGCGGTCGATCAGAAGATCGCCGCGATCGGCGCGCGCGGTCCCGAGTACGAAGCGATCGCCAGGCTGTCACGCGAGATCATCGAGCAGATCGTCTGGGAAGTCGTCCCCGAGCTGGCAGAAGTGATCATTCGCGAGCACGTGGAACGCCACGTCCGCGCGTAGGTCCTGAGGGGCCCGGCGGCCGCGCTACGGCGAAACCACCAGCCCCCAGGGCAGGCCGCCGATCTTGATGCGCTTCTCGATCTTGCCGGTCGCCGCCTCGATCACGGAGACGTCGCCCGACGGGCCGTTGGCGGTGAAGATCCACTTGCCGTCGCGGCTGACGCCGATGCCCCACGGACGCGCGCCCACGCCGTCGATCAAGCGCGCGACCTTGCGCGCGGCGACGTCGATGACCGCGACCGACTCGCCGCGCCCGTTCGAGACGTAGAGCTCCTTGCCGTCGGGCGAGAACACCAGGCCCATCGGCCGCGGGCCGAGCACGGTCTTGGCCTTGGGCTCGATCTTGATCGTGACAGTGGGCGCGTTCCTGGCGACGTCGACCACGGTCAGGATCGCGCCGTTCTCCGAGCTGGCGAACGCGGTCTTGCCGTCGCGGGTGAACGCGATCGCGCGTGGGCGTGGGCCGACGGCGATGTGCGCGAGCACCTTCAGCGAGCGCGTGTCGACCGCGACGACCTCGTTCTCTTCTTCGGAGGTCACGTAGACGACCTTGCCGTCGGGGCGCACGGTCACGCCTTCCGGCTCCTTGCCGACCGGGACCCGGTGCGTGACCTTGCCCGTGTGCAGATCGAGCACGCTCATCTCGGCGGTCTCTTCGTTCGAGACGTACATCGTCTTGCCGTCGCGCGCGAGGTCGAACGACTCCGGGTCCTGGCCGCTCGGCAGGGTGCTCACCAGCTTGTGCGTCGCGAGATCGACGACACCGACGCCGTCGGCCGAGCGGTCGGGCGGCGGCAGCTTCGATTCGTCGACGCCCGGACCGCCGCGCGGCGAGCCGGAGAGCGCGACGTACAGCGTCTTGCCATCCTTCGACAGCTTGATGCCACGCGGGCGCTTGCCGACCGGGATGCGCGTGACCACCTCGGCCTTGTCCGGGTCGACCACGACCACCTCGCCGCCGTCCTCGGCGCTCACGAAGAGGCGCGTCGCGGCGGCGGGCGCGTCGGCGGCGCGCGCGGGTGCTCTTCCCGCGCCCGACCACAGGCCGGCAGCCAGCAGCAGCGCGGAACGTGACCTCCATCTCGGAGCCACCCGGTGGGATTTCGTCAGTGCGGGTTGCATGCGTCGACCGGGATGGTTACAGCACCGATCGGCGCGCGGCGAGGGTTTTTGTGGGTTTTTTGCGGGCTTGACGGGCCCGGGTCCGGCGTCGAGAATAGCCGCTCGGTAGTTGGGCGTGGGGCAGCGGCCTCGTGGGCTTCTTCGAGAAAGGTGATGTCATGAAGTGGGAGACCCCGGTATTCGTCGAGATCAACATGAGCGCCGAGATCGGCGGGTATCAGACCGACTTCGATGACGACCGCGAGCCGGCGGGACCGCGCGTGCCGCGCGCCGACCACGCCGCGCAGCCGGACACGGCTTCTCCGCGCTGAAGCCCGCGGCGTGCGCATCCGCGTCCTCGGTTCGGCGGCGGGCGGCGGTTTCCCGCAGTGGAACTGTGGCTGCGACAACTGCGCGTCCGCGCGCCGGGGGAGCGCGCGTGTTCGCCCGCGCACGCAGGAGTCGGTCGC
>Ga0265320_10002798_pt1 | contig 12008 bp, 7 predicted proteins | sample 4827metaG_FD_202087 | JGI IMG/M metagenome (GOLD analysis project Ga0265320, IMG submission 202087) | Rhizosphere microbial communities from Carex aquatilis grown in University of Washington, Seatle, WA, United States - 4-8-27 metaG | ecosystem: Host-associated > Plants > Roots > Rhizosphere >...
CCACCAATCGTTCGTTGCTTCGCCGGATTTGACTCGCTGGACTACGCCGGCGCCTCCAGAAGCGTCAGAATCGCCGCGGCCGGATCAAACCTGGACCGAAAACGCGGCGCCGTTTGGGCCGTTGTCACCGGGGATCCGGCGCTCGCCGAGGAGTCATTTTATCGACATAGAAAATCAGGTCGAAAGCCTGGCGTGGTGACAGCGTGAGAAATGAATCGCCGTTTGCGATCAGCGTCTTCGGCGCCGCCAGCCATTGGCCGGCGGGGAAGAGCGGGCCAACCGTTCGCAGGTCGAGAACGAATGGGGCGGCGCCCACGGCTCCGAGGGCGTCGTCGAGACTTTCGATCGGCTCGTGGCCCGTCGGCGCGCTGGGCATCGTGTGACCCGCGCTCATGCCAATGATGACGAGCTCCGGCCCGAGTGATTCCCGCAGATACTGTCCCACCGCGTTCGGCGGGCGCGCAAACACGTCCCACACGCCGCCTTGCGTGGGAACGCTTTTGACATGCGCGTTGTGGGCGACGATAAGAAGCCGCCCGGCTGGACCTTCTTGATCCAACGCCCAGAGCACGTTATCAGCCATCGCGGTGTCGCGGGCTTCCACGGCTTTCCAGGCCTCCGGGGGAATTTGGCCAGGACGAGCATCGGCGGGACTGACGCGAAAAACCTGATCGGCCTGACGCGCGATGATCGCGTTGCGATGCGCCCAGTCGTAGGCCGACTTCGACGAGGCCGCGACGAGTTTCGGACGATTGCGCTCCAAGAGTCCGATCAGGTCTTCAATCAGGCCGGTAAGGGAATCGTGTTCGGCGGTGGAAAAACTGGGCGGTTTGTTACCCGGCCCGGGCAGTCGCGCCAAGTAGGGTTCCAGCTTCACGCCTAGCGTGGCGACCGCTTTCGGCATGGTGTCAGCCGCATAACCGAGCGCGGCGCGGATCGGGACGGGCGAAGGGTAGGAATTGCCCAGGCCGCTTAAGCCGATATCGATGCCATAAAACCGCAGCTTATGAGGGTGACCCGCGTCCGCGTTATAGGCTCTGATCCAGAGCAGGAGTTCCTGATTTTCCGCGCTCGGGAGCTGGCCGATGGGCGGGATGACCTCCGATTTTCCCGCGATAAACTCCGCGATGGCCCGCGAATCGGTGAAGCTGCTTTCCGTCGCCATGCCCGTGAAGCCCGTCTGCTCGACCAGGAACCGGAAGAGGCGGTTGCGAAAGGCAGGCGGTTCGTGCATGCCATGGCTCGGTTCACCCAGGGCCACCACGCGAGCCGATCCAATGCTCCGCGCCAAAGGTCGCAAATCGTCGTCCTTCAGCTCGCCCTCGATGGCGCCGATAGGCAGGGCGCTGGTCTTGGCCCAAGCGATAAAATCGCCCCGGGCGGAAGTATCCTGAGCGCACGACGAACTCGGCCGCGCGAGGAGCACGACGCCGACTAAAATTAAAGTAACGATTCGGCCCGAGGAAAATGGATTGCTGGCGGCGTTCACTTGGTTAGGACACACTGACGATGAAGATTGTTTCAGGATTGAACGCCGCCTTCCATATGAATATTGACCACAAAACGCGGAAGCCGGACCTTGAAAATGCATTCCCTCAATCTCAACGACGCTGGCCGCCCGACTCGAAAAGCCGAACTCGCGCCGACTCGCCGGTGAATAACCTGTGAATAACATTTCTTTGCAACTAGGCACGTTGGAGCGAGATTGATCGTATCACACGCGTGACGTCTGCCTGACGCCCGCGTACTAGTTTCAATAGCGCGCGGAAGGTTTGCAATGGGGTTGTCCGCGAAAGAGAAAGTTGCGCATGAAAATGACGACTGACCCCCTGAGCTTCGAGGATCCCGAGGCATGTTCCATCGTCCTGGTTTACGCGGACGTCGCGACCGGCGCCCGCGCGCTTCGCGTTTTTGACCGCGCCACGTCCCGTTTTAAGTCCGAAATCGACTTCAAGGTGTCGTCCTGGGGATTCGATGCGCTCCGCGATCCGCGCGTGGCCGAGGTCGCGGCGAAGGCCGCCGCGGACGCGGATGTCGTGATCGTCGCGGGGACGACCGGGTCGAAGCTTCCGGACGCCGCGCACGCGTGGCTCCAAGCGTGGCCACCGCTCCGGCGCCACCAACCCGGCGCGCTGGTGGCCCTGTTCAGCGGGTTCGACCCGGCCGGATTCTCGCCGGCGCCGACGCGTGATTATCTGCGCGACCTGGCCCGGCGCGCGGGGATGGATTTCTTGACGCCGTCTCGCGGCGCGGCGGGAACGGCGCGCGCGGCGACCGCGCGGGAGCGCGGCCAGCCCATGGTTTCGCCCGGCGTGCCGTTCCTGCCCGAAACCGCGCCCGAGGAGCGCTCGGTGGTGGGCCGGAACGGGGAGAATTAACCTCCGGCGGCGCCCGCAATCCGCGGCGCGGCGGGCGAGCTCGCGGTCGTCCGCCACGTCGCTTCGATTCGCGCTTTCTCCTAAATCGCCCGCGCCAAAATGTCGCGCAGCTCCTCGGTCGAGAGCGCGACCGGATTTGCCTTCATGCTGCTCGCGGCCTGCGCCTTTTCCACGATGTCGGGGATATCGCCCGGCGTGACGCCGTAGCGTCCCAGGCCGGGAATCTGCAGGTCATTACACAGTTCGCTCACCCAGGCGGCGCCATCCTCGGCCACGGCGCGCTCGGAGCCGGTGAGCAGCCGCGCCACTTCGTCCAACCGCGCCACGGCGCCGGCCGATTGGCGGCGGAGCGCGCGGGCGTTGGCGGCCATGACGTGCGGCAGCAACGCGGCGCAGACGGCTCCGTGCGGCGCTGGGAACATGCCGCCGAGCGGCGCGGCAAAACCATGCGCGGCGCCCAAACCGGCGTTGGCCAGCGCCAATCCTCCGCAGAGGCTGGCCACCGACATATCCTCGCGGGCGGCGAGCGTTTCGCCCGCCTGCCAGGCCGCGCGCAGCGACCGGACCACGCGCGCGATCCCCTCGCGGCAGAGCGCGTCGGTGATTGGATTCGCGCGCAGCGAGACCAACGGCTCGATCAACTGCGTCAACGCGTCCAACCCCGTGCTGGCGGTGATCGTTTTGGGCAAGGAAAGGGTCAGCGCCGGGTCCACCAGGGCGACTCGTGGCAACAATTTCAGGCTGCGCAGGCTCACTTTGACCCGATGCTCGGGCGAAAAAAGGACCGCGTTGCGGGTGACTTCGGCGCCGGCCCCGGCGGTGGTGGGGATCGCCAGGCACGGCGCCGCGGCGTGCGCCAGAGTTTGGCCTCGGCCAATCACCTCGAGGTAATCAAGCAAGTCGCCGCCGTTCGTCACCAGGGCGGCGATGGCCTTGGCCGCGTCGATCGCGCTGCCGCCTCCAAATCCGAGCACGACGTCGCATCCCTGCTCGCGCGCGCGGGCCGCGCCGGCGGCGACCTGATGGGTCGCCGGTTCACCGGCGAACGAGAACGTCTCCGCCGCCACTCCCGCCGCCGTCAACGATGCCAAGAGCGCCGCGGCGCGGCCGGGCGATGGCCCGGTCACCACCAACGCGCGGCGGCCGTATTCACGCGCCAACGTGCCCGCGTCCCCGAGCGTTCCAACGCCAAAGATGACGCGCGCGGGCGTCGCCAGTTCAAATCGATTGAGTGTGGGGTTGGACATGGATCAGGAGCGCTTGCTGATACGCTGAACGTCGCGTCCCCGCGACGCGAGGGTGAGCCGCCAGACCTTGAGCGACCCCAACGGTGGGGCGAGACTCTGTCGAGCCCTGAATAGGTTTGCGCGGCAGCGGCCCGCCGGAACCTTCCACGGCTCGGCGGAGCCTCGCCCCACCATGCATTTTCGCGCGGTCGGTGTTCGGGAAACCATCGGCATGGTCGGCGCCGCCCATGCCGTTGGAGCTCTTCCCGGACTGCCGGCGAACAACGCCTCGATGACGATTTATGCGCATTAGCTGGGCGACATTTCCGGGCAAATATGCCCTGCAAAAGCGACTCCGCAAAGCGCCAACTCCCAACCGTATAGGTATTTGCGCGGCCGTTCAACGCCTCGAGTGGTCGGGACATCGCGCTGCGATGTCACCGTCCCGCCGCAGCGAAGCGAAGGCAGGACGGAACGAATGGACCACGACGCCCGCAACGGTCATCCGATTGCGCCGCTGCGCGGCGCTGACGGCGCAGCGCGCCGTCCCTACCCGCCGTGGGCTTAAGTAAGCGCCATTCCCCGCTTCGGGGTTGGAGCGGGACGGACCGGACACCCAAGGTTGCCCGCGGCGCGGGACAACCTTGGGCTTTGGGACGGAATCCCTCCAGGATTCTTTCGCTAGATCGTCTTCTAAAACCGAAGGAAGTCATTGCTTAAGTAATGGGCCGACACGACTTGCACGGCAGGATTTAGATACGTCGGCCCGGCGTGCGCCAAAATGAACTGTTACCCGAGCCGTGAGAAAGAGAGGCCCTGGCCAATCACTGCTTCCGGCTTGCCGACACCGCCGGACCGGTCCATGATTGAACGTGTTTCCATGAAGCTTCCACCCGTTCTCTCAATCGGCCCGCGCGCGCGTCATAACCGCTCTCCTGCGGCGCGGAGGAGCGAATCGCAAAGCGCTAGTGAACCCCCGACCGGCCGCGACCCAGCTCGGCGAGTCGTACGGTCTCGCGCCTTGGCCTTCGTCGGCGCGACCCTCGCCGTCCTTGTCACACTCTTCCTGGCCGCCCTCTCGGCTCCCGCCGCGCGCGGGGCGGAACCGCCCCGGCCCCTCTCAACCGCGTCGGCTCCGCCCACGGCGACCTCCCCCTCCCACGCCGCGATCCTGCCGAGCCACGACTTGTTGGCCGCGTATTTCCAGGCCGAGACGGCCCGCCTGGCCGACGCTTGCCTGACTGACGTCAAGACCCTGGCCGACTGGACCGCGCAACGGCCCCAGCGGCGGGCGCAATTGTTCGAGATGCTCGGGCTGTCGCCGCCGCCCGAGCGGACCAATCTGCGCGCGGTGGTCACGGGCCGCGAAGAAAGCGAGTTTTTCACCGCCGAGAAGCTGCATTTTCAATCCGTGCCCGGGCTGTACGTGACCGCGAATTTCTATCTGCCCAAGGAGCGGTCGGGACCGGTTCCGGCAATCCTTTACGTGTGCGGGCATTCGCTGGTGGCCAGCAACGGGATCAGCTACGGCAACAAAACTTATTATCAACATCACGGCGAGTGGTTCGCCCGTCACGGTTACGCCTGCCTCATCCTCGACACCCTGCAACTCGGCGAAATTCAAGGGATTCATCATGGCACCTATCGCGAAGGCATGTGGTGGTGGAATTCCCGCGGCTACACGCCCGCGGGCGTCGAAGCCTGGAACGGCATTCGCGCGCTCGATTACCTCGCCACGCGCCCGGAGGTGGACGCTTCGCGCCTCGGCGTCACCGGCCGCTCGGGCGGCGGCGCCTACAGCTGGACCATCGCGGCCCTGGACGACCGGATCAAGGTGGCCGCGCCGATCGCGGGCATTACCGACCTGGAGAATTACGTCGTGGGCGGCGCGGTCGAAGGGCATTGCGACTGCATGTTTTTCGTGAACACCTATCGCTGGGATTATCCCCTGCTCGCGGCCCTGATCGCGCCCCGCCCGCTCTTGCTCGGCAACTCGGACAAGGACGGCATTTTCCCCCTCGACGGCGTGGAGCGGCTGCACCGCAAGGTGAAACACATTTACGAACTTTACGGCGCGACGAACGCCTTCGGCTTGCTCATCACCGACGGTCCGCACCAGGACACGCAGGACCTGCAGGTCCCCGTCTTTCGCTGGTTCAACCGCCATCTTAAAAACGAAGACCCCATCATCGACACGGCGGCGACGAGGTTTTTCCCGCCGGAAAAATTGCGGGTTTTCACCGAGCTGCCGCCGGATCAACTCAACACCAGGATTCAGGACCGCTTCGTGCCGGCCGCGACGGCGCCGGCCGCCCCGGAGACGCGCGCCGCGTGGGAAACGCAACGCGCCGCCTGGTTAAGGGCGTTGCGTGAGGAAGTGTTCCGCGGCTGGCCCGCCGAGGGAGAGGCGGCCACGCCCGCCCGGACGGGGGGAGCCGCGAACGCCGTCCCGGCAGACCCATCGGCGGCCGCCCGCGACGTGATTGACGCGGAGCGGAACGGTTTGCGCTTGCGGGCGTATGAGTTCATGTCGCAGGCGTCGGTCCCGGTGCGGATTTATCTGCTCAATCGTTCGGGGCTGGCGCGGCCCCGGCGCGTGACGTTCGAGCCGCTGGACGAATCGCGCTGGGCCGGCTGGCTGGCGGGGCTGGCCCCGGATTTCGGGTCCGAGCTGGCCGCCGAGCTGGCCGTGGTCGCGGCCCTCGGCCAGCCGTCGCCCGCCCCGGAATTGACGGCGGCTTTCGCGGCCGCCGCGTCGGCCTTGCGCGCGAACGACGACGCGCTCGCCTTTGTCACCCCGCGCGGGGTCGGGTTGACGGCCTGGCCCGCGGCCGAGCCGGTTCGCGTCCAACTCCGCCGCCGCTTCATGCTCCTGGGTCAGACGCTCGACGGGATGCGCGTCTGGGACATCCAGCGGGCGCTCCGCGCCGCGCGGGTGCGGTGGGAATTGCAATCGATTCCCCTGTTCGTGGCAGGCTCGGGATCGATGGGCGTGAACGCTCTCTACGCCTCCCTGTTCGCCGAGGGCGTGGCCGGGATCGACCTCGGGCGGCTGCCGGCCTCGCAAGCGGAAGGGCCCGACTATTTGAACGTCTTGCGCTTCCTCGACCTGCCCGCGGTCGTGGCGCTCGCCGCGGAACGCGCTCCCGTCAGGCTGCATGGCGCCGCCGCCGACGCCTGGGCCTATCCGGCCGCCGTGACCACTCGCGGATGGTGGACCGGCGCCGCCTTCAGCCAGGCGCCCGACTAGCCTTTGCCCGGCGCCCGGGCCGCCCAGCCGCATAGATTAATAAGCGGTTTTAGCAGTGAATCTTAGGTAGTTTCCCTTATATGCTCCCGGCTTGAATGTGGCTGAAATGGGACCATTCCGCGAGGATCATGGCTCCGGGCGCCGGAACCTCGTGGCGTGTCCTTTGGCCAGCAACCCAGCTTGACCGATGTCAGAACGCTTATCCATGGCTCCACCGGAAACGCCGCCGGCGCTTCCCCGCGGTGTCCCGCCCCCGTTCACGCCGCTGGCCCTCGACGAGAAAGAGACCCGCATCCTGGAGCGGATCAGCGACGGGTTCGTGGCGCTGGACTACCAATGGCGCTACCTCTACCTGAACCCCCAGGTCGAATTGATCCTCGGTCGGCGCCGGGAGGAACTGCTCGGCCGACGCATTTGGGACATCCTCCCCGCCGCGGTCGGGACCGTCTTTCAAGAAAAGCTCACCCGGGCCATGACGGAGCGGGCCGGCGTTGAATTCGAGGCTTTATTTGCCCCGGCCAACCGCTGGTATTCGATCCGGGCGCGACCGACCACCTACGGCCTGGAGGTGTTCTCGACCAACATCACCGAACGCAAGCGCTCCGAGGAGGCGAAGCGGGAGTTCGTCTCCCTGGTCGAGCGCAGCGAGGAGATCATCGCCGCGATGGACCTCGACGGCCGATTCCACTTCATCAACGACACCGGGCGGACCCTGTTCGGCCTGGACCCCCGCGACGACGCCCGGGAAACCCGTCTCGAGGATTGCTTCACGCCGCCGGATCGCGCGCGCGCGCGGGACGAAATCCTTCCCGCCCTGCTCGCTCACGGCTATTGGAAAGGCGAACTCACGATTCAGAATCGCCGCACCGGCGCCTGTCGGCCGGTTTTCTGGAGCGGGTTCGCCATCCACGATCCCGAAACCGGCCAGCCGACCGCGCTTGCCTGCGTCGCCGGCGACCTCTCCGCGCGCCGCAACGCGGAAACCGCCCTCCGGGGCACCCACGAAAACCTGCGGCAGCTCTTCGATTCCGCCCCCTTTGCGATCCTGGAGCTGGACCTGGAAGGGCGGGTCCAGTCCTGGAACGCCGGCGCCGAGCGGATGTTCGGTTGGACCCTGGCCGAGACCCTGGGCCAGCTATGTCCCGCCGTGCTCCCGGAGCGGCTCCCCGGCTTTCGGGACCTCATCTGCCGCGTCATGCAGGCTGGTCCGCAGGCCGGCCTGTTGGAGCCGCAGCGGACCAAGGCGGGTGATCCGATTGAAACCCGCCTCTGCGCGACCCCGCTGAAGGACGCCGCGGGCCGTGTCACCGGCGTCCTGCTCATGCTCGAGGACGTCGGCGAGCGCCGCCGCGCCGAGGCCGCCTTGCGGGAAGCCGAGGCCAAATACCGCGAGTTGTTTCAACTCGCCGACGAAATCATCCTCTTTCTCGACGCCGACGGCCGGATCACCGACGTGAACCGCAAGCTCGAGGGCGTGACCGGTTACCGGCCCGACGAGGTTATCGGCCAGGCGATCACCACCAAGCTCGTGATCGGCGCCGACCGCGCGATGTTCCGCTGGGTCATCGGCCAGGCCCAGCGCGGCGTCGAAAGCCGCTACGAAGTCCGCTGGCTCACCCGCGACGGCAAGGTCGTTTACCTCGACGGCACCGCCATTCCCCGCTTCTCGCCGGACGGCCAGTTCATCGCGACCCACTGCGTCGTGCGCGACGTCACCGAGCGGCGCCGCGCCCGCGTCAAGCTCGAGGAATACGCCGAGCGCCTCAAGGCCCTCTCCGCCAAACTCGTCGAAACCCAGGAGGCCGAGCGGCGCGACGTCGCCCGCGAACTGCACGACGAGGTCGGCCAGTGGCTCACGATGCTCCGCCTGGGGGTGGACACCTGTCTCAAGCTCCCGCCCGAGGCGGTTGGCCCGAAGCTGCGCCAGGTCCAGGCCGACGTGGACCTGTTGCTCGGCAAAGTCCGGCAGCTTTCTCTGCAATTGCGGCCGACGATCCTCGACGACCTCGGCCTCCTGCCCGCGCTGCTCGCCCATTTCGACCACTACGCCGCCCAGGCCGGCCTGCTCGTCGGCTTCAAGCACGAGGGCGTCGAGCGTCGCCGCTTCGACGTCAAGATCGAGACCGCCGCCTACCGCACCATCCAGGAGGCCCTCACCAACGCCGTCCGCCATTCCGGCGTCACGGAAATCGCCGTCACTCTCTGGGCCGACGCCTCGCTGCTCCAACTGCAAGTCGAGGATCAGGGCCGCGGCTTCGACCTCCCGGCCGCCCTGGCCGCCCACGCCTCCAGCGGCCTGTGCGGCATGTACGAACGGGCGGAATTAGTCGGCGGCCAGTTGACCATCCACACCCGTCCCGGCGCCGGCGCCCGCATCACCCTTGAATTGCCCCTCGGCAAAGCCTTGACGCCGATCAACCTCAAGCATGACTAAACGAACGATTGTTCTCGCCGATGACCACCACATCGTGCGCCAAGGCCTCCGCGCTCTGCTGGAAACCGAGCGCGATTTCGCGATCGTCGGGGAAGCCAGCGACGGCCTCGAGGCCGTCCGCCTCGTCGAGCGCCTGCAGCCCGATATTCTCGTCGTCGATCTCATCATGCCCGCGCTTTCCGGCCTGGAGGTCGTGCATCAATTAAACGGCCGCGCCGAAAAGACCCGCGTCATCGTCCTGTCGATGCACAAGAACGAGGCCTACGTCCTCGAGGCTCTCAAGAACGGCGCCGCCGGTTACGTCCTCAAGGACTCGACCGCCGCCGAATTGGTCAAAGCGATCCGCGAAGTCAGCGCCGGCCGCAAGTACCTCGGCAGCCCGTTCTCGGACAGCGCCATTGACGCCTACGTCCAACGGGCCAAGGGAGCGCCGCTGGACGCCTATGAGAAATTGACCATCCGCGAGCGCGAGGTGCTGCAGCTTAAAGCCGAAGGCCACACCATCGCCGAAATCGCCCGCCGCCTCTTCATCAGCCCGCGCACCGTGGAAATCCATCGCACCCACCTGATGCGCAAACTCGGTCTCCACTCGCAAACCGATTTGATCCGCTTCGCCCTCACCCGCGGCATCCTCGCCGTCGAGGGCGACGGCGCCGAGCGCCCGCCATCCCCGCCGCTCTTTCCCCGGGATAGTACGACCGCCGAAGATTAAGCGGCAAAAACCGCCACCTCTCGAAGTCGCGCCGACCCACCGGCCGACCGAGCATTGCGGCTCATTCTCCTCGGCGCTAGCCTCGGCCCATGTCGAGTTCCCCAAACACACGACTCCGTTGGCGGCGCCCTGCCCGCGCGAATTGGGCGGGCGCGCTGGAAAGCCGCCTTTGAGCTTCCCGTTCCGCCAACTGTTCAATCGTCTGCGCTGCTCCCGCCCCGTGGGTCTGCTGCGTTACTACCTCTACCGGTATGCCCTGAGTTTTCCCCGGCGCGTCGCGTGCGATATCTGCGGCTGGCGGGGACGGCGGTTTCTCGATTTTGAAGATCGGCGCGTCATGTGTCCGCGTTGCGGGAGCCTGGTGCGCCATCGGCTCTTCGCCGCCGCCTTGCGGTCGTTTCCCGCCTGTCGGCCCGAAGCGCTCTTCGTCGGCAAACGGGTCCTCCATTTTTCCCCGGAATACTGCGTGGGCCTGCTGCTTCGTCCCGCGGCCGGCCAATACACCAAGGCCGATTTCATCGGCACGGATCGCGACGTGCGCGCGGACATCACCAACATGCCGGAAATCGCGACTGGAAGCTGCGATTTTCTCTTTGCGTTCGACGTGCTCGAACACGTCGCGAGCGATGCCCTCGCTTTGACGGAAATCTATCGCGTACTCGCTCCCGACGGCGTCGCCGCCCTCAGCGCGCCGCAACAATTCGCGCTCGACTTCACCGTGGAGGACCCGACCGTAATCACCGATGACGACCGCCGCCGCGCCTACGGCCAGTCCGATCATCGTCGCCTCTACGGCGCCGATCTCGCCGACCGTCTCCGCGCCGCTGGCTTTCACCTCTTCGTCGTGGACTACAACTCGTTCCCTCCCGCCGAAACCGCCCGGCACGTGTATTTCTCACCGATCTGCGACGACCGCCCCTTTCACTTCAATCACCGGCGGGTGTTTTTCTGTTTCAAGAAACGGCCCTCCTAAATCGTGCGGCGGTGACTCGGCTTTCGCGAGCGGCTGGAACCGTTCGCCAAGGCGAATTCTTTGAGCGCGCCGGCGCTATTACCGTCTAATCCTCATGTCTCGATTCTTTTCGATCCTCTGCCTGCTCGCCTCGTTGAAGCTGGCCTCCTCGGCGGCCTCTGGCCCAGCGGTCTTCGAGGCTACTGTTATACCAATCACGATAGCTCCCAACTTAACGCCTCCGTCCATTACTAATCGCTTTTGGTTATCGATGAGCCGGCTTCCCCAGCCTCCGTGGCGGCCCTCACCCTTCTGCCTCCTAGTCAACTCCCTTGGCGAACGCATTACCAACGTCTTGGTCGATTGGCATTCTCCGGAAACCCTGCCTTCTACGAACGCGGCGCTACACTTGGTTTCTAGTTTGCTGGGCCGTAGATCAGGCGACACCTTTCGTTTTGTCGCGTGGTCTGAGCTTGGCCCGGCCGGACCTCCCGATGTCGCCGCCACGATCTCGTTAGCTTCGGGCAAAACCGGTCGCTGGTATATTTGGGGCGAGGCGAGTGGTTACTCTGCTCTTTCTGACGGAACAACGAACTGGTGGTTCAACCGCTTTTCTTACGATGACGACTGGGTTATTCGGCGGATCCCGGCGCTGGTTACGCGTTTGGCCGATCCCCATGAAACCGCTCGCGGTGAGGTGATCTATGAGTTAGGTCGGTACGGATCGAACGCGCTTCAAGCGTTGCCCCAACTACTGTTAGCGGTTAACGATCCGGACCAAAAGATTCGGGCAATTACCGTCGCTACAATAGCCCGCGCTACCCAGGACGCGACTCTCATCGGCCCTACTCTACTCCCTTTGTCGAACGACCCTGACCCGACGGTTAGAACGGCTGCGATAAGAGCCTTGGCGGCAAGCCGGCCACTCGGACAGGCCGCCAGCGTGGCGATCCTGGGAGCCCTGCATGATGCCGATCCCTCCGTTAGGCGTGAAGCCGCCTCGGCTTGCTGGGAAGTTACCCGCCAGACCCACTCGGCCGCGGCTCTCACGCCGCT
>Ga0265320_10002800_pt1 | contig 12004 bp, 7 predicted proteins | sample 4827metaG_FD_202087 | JGI IMG/M metagenome (GOLD analysis project Ga0265320, IMG submission 202087) | Rhizosphere microbial communities from Carex aquatilis grown in University of Washington, Seatle, WA, United States - 4-8-27 metaG | ecosystem: Host-associated > Plants > Roots > Rhizosphere >...
TGCGGTCGAACCAGTTTGTGGGGCCCAAGTCGTTCTTCACGGGCGTGGCCCGCCTGATGGCGAAGCAGACGGAGGCCGCCCGCGGGGACTTCCGGCAGGCGTTGGATCTGCTGGAGACGCATTTGCTGGACGCTCCAAACAATACCAACCTCCTCGCGCTTAAAGGTCAGACGCTTCGCTATCTGGGCGAGGAAGCCGAGGCCGGGCAGACGCTCCGTTTGGTCCGGGAGATCGATCCCTCCGCCGTCGAGAATCTCACACTGCTTTTCCCCACGTCGACCACGGAGGCCCTGTATGAACCGCCCGATGCGATCATCGACCGGCTGGACGTGGCGTTGGGGCAAAGCCAGCACTGGAAGCTCACGGCCGCGGAGCTCCGGCTGAACCCGGCGTTTGATCCCCTGCGAGGAAATCCGCGTTTTGCGGCCTTGCTGGCCCGCGCCGAGGCCGATCCGCGCTGCAATCCGGAAGCGCGGATCGCTCGGGCGCCGGACGCCGTGCCGGCGCCCGAGAGCCCGCCGCTGCCCAAGGACAAATCCGTTGCCGTGCTGGCCTTCGCCAACCTGAGCGACGACAAGGCCAACGAGTATTTTTCCGACGGGATCAGCGAGGAGCTGCTCAACGTGCTGGCGAAAATTCCGGGATTGAAGGTTTCGGCACGGACGTCGGCGTTCTATTTCAAGGGCAAGGAAGTGCCGGTCCCCGAAATCGCCCAAAAGCTCGGCGTGGCCTACGTCGTCGAGGGCAGCGTGCGCAAGCAGGGCGACAAGGTCCGCATCACGGCGCAGCTCATCAAGGCCGCCGACGGTTTCCATGTGTGGGGCGACACCTTCACGCGCGACCTGAAGGACATCTTCGCCGTGCAGGACGAGATCGCCGGGCTGATTGCGCGCAACATCTCGCCGGTGCTAAATCCGCCCGTGGCGTCGGTCAGCCGGGTGATGGCCCCAGAGGCGGTCCAGGAATACCTCGCCGGCCGGGCGGCCGCCGCACGGGCCGGCATGGCGGACCTGCGGGAGGCCGTGACCCATTTCAATCGGGCCGTCGCGGCGGAGCCGAAGTTCACGGCGGCGTGGGTGCAGTTGGCCATGGCGCATACGCGGCTCGGCCGCTGGGGCGGCACACCGACCCTGCAGGCGTGGCAGGCGGCGCGGGCCGCGATCGACCACGCCAGGAGCCTCGAGCCGGATTTGCCGGAAGTGCTGCTGGCGCTGGGTTGGATTCTGCGCACGGCGGACTGGGACTGGCGGGGCGCGGAGGGGGCTTTCCGCCGCACGCTCCAATTGCAGCCCAACCAACCCGATGCCCTGACAGGCGCGGCGGTTCTCCTGTTCAACATCGGCAAGACTGACGAGGCGTTTCGGCTGGGCCAGCAAGCGGCGCAACTCGATCCACTGAACGCCTCCACCCAGATCGACCTGAGCCTGATGTTTTTTTTCAGTGGAAACTGGGCCGAGGCGGAGCGTTCGGCACGACGGGCGTTGCAGCTGGCTCCCGGTGGCGCGAGCTACCACAGCATTCTGGCTTGGAGCCTTTTCAAGCAGGAACGCTATGCGGAGGCTGAGGCCGAGACTGCCTTGGAGAGCGATGACGTCGAGCAGGCCACGGCATATGGCATCCTGGCCATCGTCCGCGGCCAGGGCGCGGCGGCGCGCGAACAACTGGCCCGATTGGAGGAAATCTCACGGACCCGCGGCGACAGCGCCGATCTGCAACAGTCCATTGCGTGGATCTATGCCAGCCTGGGAGAGAAGGATCATGCCTTCGCCGCGCTGGAGAAAGCCCGGACCTCGCGCGATCCCAGCATGTCCTGGCTGCGGAACAGCTGGTTTTTGCAGCCCCTGTTCTCCGATCCGCGCTGGAACGTGCTGCTGCACCAGGTTGGCTTGGCGGACGACCAGTTGAAATGAGTCAGACAGGCAAATCACTCGATTGCACCGCGTGGTCCTGGCCTGATTCGCTCGATGCGCTCGTAGCCGCACCGCAACACCATCGAATCGTGATGGAGAATGAGCGCGTCCGGGTACTGGAAACGCGGATCGGCCCGGGCGAGACGACGGCAGTGCACACCCACCGCTGGCCGGCGGTGAATCACATCAAGCGCTGGAGTGACTTTGTGCGCCGTGATGCTGGGGGAAATGTACTCGTGGACACACGCAGCCGACGGGCACCGACTGCTTTGCCTCTTACCATCTGGTCTGAGCCGTTGCCCCCGCACACGTTGGAGAACGTCGGGTCCGGTGAGTTGCACGTTGTCAGCATTGAACTCAAGGACACCGCTGGAGCGAAACGGTAGGCAACGGCGCGAGGAATAAAGTCAGGGCTGTGGCGGTTGAAAGAATGTCCACTGGAAGCCATCGAGCATCCAGAGCCGGGGATAGAGCAAAGGACTGGTGAACAGCAGACGTCCGGCGGAATCGTGAAAAAACACCCGGCCTTTCTCGACGCCGGTGAATTCGAGCCGGCCCCACACCTGATGCTCGACCCAGTTTCCCGGGCCAGCTGCGGTGAACCGGCCCAGCCACGAGTTAAACTGGCCCTTAGTGTCTGGGGTTGCGCCGATGGCTTTCGCCAAACCGGCCTCGGGTGGCATAATGCGTCCGCCACCAACCTCCAGCACCGGTCCCCAGTACGGTATGTCGGTGGGAATATAGAGGCTCGCGGGTTGGCCGTCCTTGGCATACTGGGCTTTCAGTTGTTCGATGGCGGGAATGGCGTCCCGTAGATGGAACCACACGGTCGGTCGCGACCAGTGGATTTCGCCGGGCAAGGCGAAAATCAGGAGCGCGGCGACCAGGCCCATCGGCAGGGCAAAATAGCGCCGAGGGAAATCCGGCCAGGCGCCGCACACGACAATCCCGAGGCCGACATAGAGCAGAAGCGTTGGTGCGGTGAGGTAGCGCACATGGCGCGGCAGGGCCAGTCGGGCCAATTCCGCGACGTAGGCGGTACGCGTCAGGCTGAGCAACAGCATCAGCAGCGCGGCGCCCAACACGAGGGAAGCGTGGCGCGCAAATTCACGGGACCGATTTTTCCAAAGCAACGCCAGCAAGGCAGTGAACACACCGAAAGTAAAAAAATCGAGCACCCGCGGAATTTCGCGGGCGAAGTATCCGGCCAATTGCGGACCGAGCAAGCCGACGCCGAGCCAGCCGCGCAGGACGAGCCGGTCGACGGAGACCGCGGTATCGGCCCACGCGAACGCACCGGTTCGTTCCGCGTACTTGACCCGCATCAACGCGATCAGCAGCCCGACGACCAGAAGCAGGCCGCAGATGAGGGTGAAATGCAGGCGCTCGGATGAGTTCCGGCTGCGCATCCATGCAATGAAAGCGAAGGGCGCGAGCATGAGCGCCGAGGGGGAAGACCAGACACAGAGCAGGACAAGCGAGAGAATGGCGACCCGGGCGCCGGGATTGACCGGTGCCGGCGCGATCAGGATGAGCGTCAGGCCAAACGCCAGATACCAATGCAGACCGAGAAGCAGGCCGAGATTCTCGGCGTTGGGGGCCAGCGCGAGGAAGAAAACCACGACCAGCCGCCCCAGATCCGTTGGCATGACCTGGCGGAAGGCCGGCAGATAAAACGCGCTGAGGATGCCCGCATTGAGGGCCAGTCCGGTGGCGGCGTAGGCATAGGGTTGCCAGATCACGGGCAGGCCCGACCAGAGTGCCGCCACTAAACGGGCCAGCAGGTGGAAGTAGCCGGCATAGGAGAGAGTGAGCGATTCCAGGAGGGAGTGGTTCCAGGCATCGGCAAAATAGATCCAGCCGTCTTCGCCGACGAACTCGCCTCCGCTCCAATAGTACGGGACGCGGGCCAGCAGGATGAGCAGGACCGCGCCGGCGCAGAGCAGTTGTTTCCATCCGCGATGTTCAGCGAGTTGATCCGGGGAAATTCTCACAGTATGACGATGGCCAGGAAAACGTTGCTCCTGCAAACCGGGTCAATCCTTGGGTGTCTTGCCGGGGAACGTCGCGAGGAATTTCTCGATGTGGGCCTGCTCTTTCTCGCGGAGATGCTGGCGGAGCGTCTGGCGCTCGGTGGCCTTGGTGATGTTGACCTCGGCAAAATGGCTGGTGCGCCCGGGAGCGCGGAGAAAGTCACTGAGGCGTTGAAACGTCGCCGGTTCGGCGCTGGCGGCCGCACTAATCAGGCGGGCGGTGTATTGCGGGGGTGCCTTCGCGGCGATGGCGGGAAAATTCGCCATGATCCAGTCGACGCCGATTTCACGCCGGTCCGGATCTTCGCTGGCCGAGAGCAGGACGCCGAGAAACTCGGTGGAGTTCAGCGCAGGGGTGAGCGAATAGGCGAGGGCGCGCCCGGTGAGCGCTGGGTCGTGGAAACTGCCAAGGGCGGAGATGAGGGCCGAGCGTGCGGCGGGGGTCTTGGCGGTGCCGAGTGCCGCCTGAAAGGAGTCAAACACCGTGGCGTCGCCGTGGTAAGCGGCGACTTTGAGCGAGACCTCGAGCAAGCCCGGGTCGACGCTGCCGGGATCCTGCAGGAACCCGGCGGCCAGGCGGCGGCACTCGCCGACGACTGCGGGATCACCGGCTTCGTAGCCAAGCGCATCGTACAGGGCCTGACGCAACGGACTCAAATCGGCCGGTTCACCCTTAACCGGCTGCAAACCGATGCGGTCGAGCACCGGACGGAGAATGGCGGCTTGGAACGCGTAATACGCGGACCGCGACTTGGGAGTGATAAACGTGTCGCGCAGACCGCCGATGCTCTGGGCGACGCTGGTGTTGACATCGGAATCCCCGTCGCGACCGAAGGCGGTGACATAGGCCAGGAAATCGTTCCCGTCGATCAGACCGGCGTTGAAAAGAGCCGACACATTGTCCAGCAGGCCGACCCGCTCGATGGGGCTGAGGCCGGCTGACCTGGTGGCAAGGCGGGCGTTCAACTCGGGTGAGAGATTCCAGCGGTAATATCCGGCTTCATGCTCGTTCGGATAAATCCAGTCGGCTTGCGCGATCCCCGGAATTTCGGCCAGCTGGGTTTTGTCCTTCAGCAGGATGCGCTCGCGGTGGAGCTGGCCGCCCTTGCTCCAGACGAGTACGATGGGCACCTGCCACTGGCCCGGGCCGGCCGCGGCGCCCAGATTGGCGAAACGCTGCTGGCTGACGCGCAGCCGGTCACTGGCGTCCAACGCGAAGCTGACGAGCGGGACACCGGGCTTCTCGATGAAGGCGGAGAGCATCTGCGCGACGTCATCGCCGGAGACCGTGGCGAAGGCGGCCCAGAGATCCTCGGCGGTGGTGCTGCCCCAGCGGTGCCGGACGAAATAAACCTGCATGGCGGCGCGGAAATTTTCGGGGCCGATCCAGTTTTCGACCATGTTCAGGATGCCCTTGCCCTTGCTGTAGGTGAGCTCGTCGGCGAGCTCCGACAGGTCGGAGGCGGCCGTGACGTGGCGCCGGATGGGAGTGACGGAAGGAAGCGCGTCGGTGCGCATCGCATTGTGGATGGCCCGGCTTTGCTGGATCATGATGCGGAACCCGGGGTACTCCTCCTGCACGATCTTGGCGCAAATCCAGTCGGCGAAGGATTCGTTGAGCCAGAGATCGTCCCACCATTTCATCGTGACCAAATCACCGAACCACATGTGGGACATCTCGTGGGCCATGACGTCGGCCAGGCGGCGGCGGCGATCGAACGGCGGATTGGCCGGATCCATCAGCAAGAGCCGGTCGGTGTAGGTGATGAAGCCGGCGTTCTCCATCGCGCCGTAGACGTATTCCGGCACGGCGATCTGATCGAGTTTGTCGTAGGGGTAGGGAATGTTGAAATACTGCTCGAGGCGGGCGAGGAGCGGCGGGGCGAAGCGCACGGCCTCGGCGGCGAGCGCGGCCTGGCCGCGCGGGGTGATGATGCGACCGGGCACGTTGAGCCCCGGCACCGGCACGAGTTCGAACGGGCCGACGGCAATGGCGACGAGATAGGCCGGCATCGGCGGCGTCCGGCCGAAGGAGACGGTCTTCCACCCGCCATCGGCGTTCTCAACGGCGGGGGAGGAATTGGTGATGACCTCAAGGCTGGCGGGCACCTTGAGGCTGAGCTGCCAGTTGATCTTGAAGGCCGGTTCGTCCCAGCAGGGATACGCCTTGCGGGCCTGGCGGTCCTCGAACTGGGTGAAAAGATAGTTGTCGCCGCGGCTGACGGTCTTGTAGAGCCCGAGGCCGTCGTGCTGGTATTTCGCGATGAAATCGATCGCGAGACGATAGTTGCCGGCAACCAGCGGCGCCGGAGCGGTGAGCGTGACCAGGCCCAGATCCTTGTTCGTCAGGGCGGCGGTCAGCGTTGTCGCATGGCCGTCCGGATCGGTCAGGGTCGCGGTGGTGAACGCCGGCCCCTGGGCGTGAATCCGGAAGGAGGAGAAACCCTCGTGCGCGACGAGGTCAATCATCACCCGGCCGGAGTAGTCGTCCTTGGCGGGGTCAAGGGTAAGCTCGACGGCCTGCGCGAGCGGTTCGACGTCACGGGTGAGACGAAGCGGGTCGGTGGTTTCGTCCGCGCGGGCCATGGTCGAGAGAAACGCGCTGCAGAGCAAAGCTGTCCAACAATGGCGGGGTTTGAACATGAAGGATAGTCCGCCCGCCGGGTATTTCGAGGCAAGCAAAACGCCGGCGGAGCGGCGGAAGCTGTGGGTAGGGGCGGTTGCCCCTTGTCGTGCCGTAGCCTCGGCGAAGGCTGATCAACCGCCCGGGCCGTTGAGGGCAACGGCCCCTACCTTTACGCCCACCCTTGCTTATTTCGCGGCCGGAGCCTCGAGGACTGTGCCGGCCTTGATGAGCACCATCTCGTCGGGATTGATGTGCTTCTTGATGGCGTTGTTCACGTCGGCGACCGTAAGCGCGCTGATTTTGGCCGGATACTGGTCGACCCAGGCGAGGTCCATGCCGCGGTTCAGCATAAGGAGAATCGTGCTGGACATGCCCTCGGTGGTGGCAAGCCCCACCTTGTAAGCGCCGGCGATGTTGGTCTTGGTCCGGGTTAATTCCTCGGCGGTTACACCCTTGGCCTGCCACTCGGCGAGCTGGTGCCGGGTGGAGGCGAGGCCTTTTTCCAGCAGGGTCGGCGCAAATTCGCCAACGATGCTGAAGTCGCCGTCGTTGAAGGTGTCGCCCTGCACGGCCGAGTAGATGCCGTAGGTCAGGCCTTCCTTGTCGCGAACATTGGCCATCAGCCGGCAGGTGAAACCGCCGCTGCCAAGAATGTAATTGCCGATCCGCAGGGGGAGAAAGTCGGGATCGCCGTATTTCAGCCCGGTCGTCTGGCCCCAGGTGATGGAGACGCTGGCCTTCTCGGGCATGAACACGGTCTGGCTGCGCGGCACGTCCATCGCGCCGGCCTTGCCGGCGCGGGGCGCGACCAAGCCGCCGGTCCAGTTGGCGAACTCCTGGGCCAGCTCCGTTTTCACGGCCGCCGGATCGATGTCACCGACGATGACGAGACGCATGGCGGCGGGGCCGTAAAATTTCGCGTGAAACGCCTTGACCTCGTCGAGGGTGGCCTTGTCCACGGCGGCAAGCATTTCCTCGACCGGCGGCTGGCGGTTGGGATGGCCGGCGGGATAGACGGCGCGGGTGAACGCATCGCGTGAACGGAAGCCGGTGTCGTCCGATGAACGTTTGTAGAAACCCACCACCTGCTTCTTCAGCTTGGCAAATTCCTCGGCGGCGAAGGCGGGGGTGCGCAACTGTTCGGCGATGAGCGAGAGGACCAGCGGCACATCCTGCCGGAGGCATTTGGCGTTGATCGACAGCACATCGGCATTAACGGAAAACGAAATCGTGGCGCCGACGCGCTCGAGTTTCTGGGCGAGAGCGTATTTGTCCTGCTTGACCGTGCCCTTGTCGAGCATGCCGGCGGTGAGGCGGGCGAGGGCGGGGTTGGATTCAGGACTGAGGGAGTTGCCCGCCGGCAGACTGCCCCGGATGGTGACAACGTCCTTCACGCCGGTCTTCAAGGCGATGACGTCGATGCCGGCGACGGTGGAGCGCACCGCGTTGGCCGCCACCTGGGCGGAAGCGGAAGAGGTCAGAAAACAGAGGACAGAGAACAGAAGGGTGAGGCGTTTCATAAAGAGTATTTCAGTTTGTCATTCTGAACGAAGTGAAGTCTAGCCAGCAGGCTGGTATTACATCCATCGGGAGCGACGAGTCGTTTCAGGTGGGGGAGTCCAACTGGATTCTTCGCTCCGCTCAGAATGACAGGTTTCGGGTAAGTTAAGTGTTTTGGTTTTATTTGGCGGCTTCCTGCGGCACGATGGGGATGAACCAGCCGGTCGTGCTCTTGTTGGTGTCCAGATAGAGGTTGGCGACGCGCTTCACCTCGGCGGCGGTGACCTTGCGGGTGCCTTCCTCGACGCTGAAGTAGAGCGTCCAGTCCCCCGCGGCGATATCCTCGTTGATCCGCGCGGCGATGTTGAACGACCCGTCACGGGCGTAGGCCATGTCCGCGAGCAGTTTGCCGGTCGCGGCGCTGACCTCGGCCTCGGTCACCCCGTCCTTTTTCAACCGTTCGACTTCCGCGAGGATGATCTTTTCGACGGCTTCGTGCCCGGCGCCCGGGGCGAGATAGGCATAGATTTGAAAGAGCGACGGGTCGTGAAAATAACCGGCGCTCGCGTCCACATTGGTCGTCAGGCTTTTGTCCGTGAGGGCGCGGTAGAAGCGGCTGTTCTTGCCGCTGCCCAGAATGGCGCCGAGCACGCTCAGCGCGGGGTAGTCGGGGTGTGAGCCGGCGGCGCTCTTGTAGCTGATGCCGACCACGCCGAGCTGGCCGGCGCGCTGCAGGACCACACGGCGCGGGCCGGATTGCTCCGGTTCCTCGGTGTAAAGCTGCGGGATGGGCTGCGGGGCGCGCGGATAGCCGCCATAATATTTCCTGACCAGGTTGAGCGCATTCACCGGATCGAAGTCGCCGATGAAGGTGGCGGTGGCGTTGTCGGGCCAGTAGAAGGTGTCGTAGAAGACGCGGAGTTTCCCGATCGGCACATTCTCGATGTCGCTGCGCCAGCCGATGGTACTGTGGTGGTAAGGATGGGCCTGGAAGGCGGCGGCGAAGATTTCCTTGTCCAGCGCCTGGACGGGATCATTTTCGCCCTGCTCGTACTCGTTGCGCACCACGGTCATCTCGGGCCGGCGGTCGTCCTCGCGCAGCCAGAGGTTGCGCATGCGGTCGGCCTCGATGGCCACATAACCCTCGAGGTGCTCGCTGCCGGTTTCGGCGAAATAGGCGGTGCGGTCGAGGTAGGTGTTGGCGTTGAAGTTTCCGCCGACGGTTTCGAGATACTGCTTGATGCTGTTGCCCTTGGCGTCGTTGTAGGCCGGCGAGCCCTTGAACATCAGGTGCTCCAGCAGATGCGTGGCGCCGGTGGTGCCGGTGACCTCATTGCGCGAACCCACATGATAGGTCACCATGTAGGTGACGACGGGGGCGGAATGCTCGGGCATGAGCAGCACCTGCAGGCCGTTGGAGTCGAGGCGGTACTCGTCGATACCGCCGAGGGTCTTGACGTAAGTGAAGCCTGCGACGGTCACGGGCGCAGCGTTCAGGCCGTTCGAAAGGCTCAGGGCAAACGGCAGGACGGCGAAAAGGATGGGAAGGACAAGGAATCGTTTCATAGGGGAATTCTGGGAAGAGATTTCGAAGCTAGCACACCGCTTCGTTGCTGCCAACTGGACAATCGGTGAAAAACGCCCGCCGGGCGGCATTCATGGAACAAACCGGGGCCTGGCACATGTCGGTGAACGAGAGTAGGCAGCTCTTCACTGCGTTGCAGTGCAGGGCGTGCCGCCGAAACTGCTTCTGTTTCCGGACGAAGGCCACCGGGTGCCCCGGCCCGGCAACAGCGAATTCTGGCACCAGGCCGTCTTCGCCTAGCTTGCCGACTACCTGAAGAAGTGAAAAGACTCTGGACCGCGTAAATGACAAGGCGGGGTCATGTGACCCCGCCTTGTTGTTGATCGCCCCCAAGTCTGGCTCAGCTGACCATGGTGTTGAACGTGGCGAAGGTGGCGAATTCGACGCCGGCCTCGGCGTGGCGGGAGTGCTTGCGGGTGCGGGCCAGGGCTTGCTCGGTCTCAAGATTATAGTTCGGGATGCGGCTGTAATCGCTGACGAACATGCCGACGAGGCTGGCGGCGGCGGCGATCGAGAGGATCACGGCGCCGTCGAAGGCGAAACCGCTGGCGGCGATGGCCACGGTGAGGACGGCGGCGGTGGAGAGGATGGTGATGATTGATTTCATGGCAGTGGTGAGTTGATGGGTTGTTTGAAGTGGAGGGCCTCGGGTCGCACAGGGCGGCAGTTGGCTTCACCTGCATACTAAAGTAGACTTTGCCAAAGGTTACACCGGGGGTTAAGTTTCCTCGTCCGGAGGGAATAAAAAACCCGTCCGACAGGGACGGGTTGGAAATCTGGGAACGATGCGGCCGTTCAACCGCCAAAGGCGAACGGTGCAGCTTCCTGTTGCGTTCGCGGGATTTCTGCTACGGGTCTATTGATCTCAATGGCCTCAGTCCCTGTCCTGGTCGGAGCCATCGGAATCGCGACCGTCGCAGTGACGATCATGGTCAGGCAGCGTGATCTTCACCACCTGTCCCAATCCGATGGGCGGAGGGCCGAAGCCCACGTTGGAGACATACAGGTTGCCATCCGGCCCGAACGTCATGGCGGTGGGCAGGAAGAGTCCTGTGGCGATTTCTTCGACCTGACCCGAATGGTCTATGCGCAGGACCTTTCCGGTGCCCGGCGTCGGGAAAAGATTCCCGGTGGTGTTCTCCAGCACATATAACCGGTGCCGGCAGTCGAACGCCAGGCCCAGGACGGTCGTGAAGCCGGTGGCGAAAACGGTGACATTGCCGGAAGGAGTGATTTTAAGAATCTTGGAGGAACCATCCACGATGGGAAACGTGTTAAGATTCCCCACATAGAAGTCCCCGTCGTAGGCGAGCGCCGTCGGGACAATGTGGCCTTGGGTCGCGGAAATGTCCGCGATGCGCCGGATGTGCCCGTTGGCCGGGTCGATCTTGTCCAGTTCCCCGTGGTTTGGCTCGACCGCAAACAAGTTCCCGTCCACGGCGAGCATGCTGTACCAGGTGCCGTCCGGCTCGAAGTCATCCGGTTCCGGATTCGCCACCGGATGGTTCTCCTGGAAGATCGAGAGATCGGCCACGACCAAAACATCACCGTCCGGCTTCACTCTTAGCACAGCGTTGTCGGTATGGGCCAGTCCATGGGAAGCACCGGCTCCGCTGAGGATAGCATAGAGTTTATGGTCGATAAACGCCACATCGGCCACCCCGCTGATCAAGCTGCCCTGAGTAGGGGCGGTCTGGCTGGAGGGCAGACCGTCCGACACCGTGGTGCGCGTCCCGTCTGGCGCGATCTTGGAAATGCGGGCGGTAAAATCCCCGGTATAGGGACCAACCGGAACGGGAACCTGGGTGACGCTGGGGTCTGACAGGGTTGAAAGGCTTCCGCCTTTGCCACCCTCGGCCACATACAGGTTCCCATCGGGACCGAATTTCAATCCGCGGGGATTGTTCAGTCCGGTGGCAAACACCGAGACATTGGCCGACTGGGCCAAAGCCGGGACGGTCAGGCCCAGGAGGCACCCAAGGAGAAGCAACCGGCTCTTCGCCGTGGAGCGACGTGCGGTTTTCGAAAAAGCGCTCGGAAGCGCGAATGACCCGGACCGGGCAGAACGGTCGAAACCGTCCGGCGTGGATGAGTTGATCATGGTAGTATGCGTTGCGTCTCCCGGGAGTTGATGGCCGGACGAACGATGCCGCGGGAAGACAGATTTCCGTCCGGAGCGTTCTAACCAAAGCATCCGACAAGGTTACCGGATTGCGGCTGGCGATGGTTACACCTTCAGCTTGTTCCCTTGTTCAGTGCGGACAAAAACCCGTCCGGGAAACGGACGGGTTGGGAGGCCGGGAATGAAATAGCCCTTCAACCGCCAACGACAAACGGCACGGCGACGGTG
>Ga0265320_10002807_pt1 | contig 11988 bp, 10 predicted proteins | sample 4827metaG_FD_202087 | JGI IMG/M metagenome (GOLD analysis project Ga0265320, IMG submission 202087) | Rhizosphere microbial communities from Carex aquatilis grown in University of Washington, Seatle, WA, United States - 4-8-27 metaG | ecosystem: Host-associated > Plants > Roots > Rhizosphere >...
CGGTCAAGGACCGCGAGGCCCAGTTCAACACAGGAATTGGAAAGGGCGTGGCGGTGCCCCACTGCCGCATCGAGGCCGACGGTGAACTTTTGTGCGCTGTGGGCTGGTCACCCAAGGGTATCGCCTACGGAAGCATTGACGACAAACCGGTTCACCTGATCGTTATGTACTACGTTCCTGACGTCCAGCGGAACCTTTACTTGAAGGAGATTTCTGGTCTGGCCAAAGTTCTTTCAGTATCCGACGCCCTTGAGAAGTTCACGCAGACCGAAAATCTCACCGAGCTCAGGGAGCACCTGCTCGACTGGGTGGGCCAGGCCATCGGTGAGGCCGTTCCCGACGCCAAGGCGCGGATGATCAAACTCGAAGTCCGGCAGTCCTCGATGGAGACGGCGGCCCGCGCCGCGACTGGGGTTCCCGTTTCCATGGGACGCTTCCTTCCCTTTCAGGCGGTTTGCTATGGAGACCATGTGCTTATCCTTTCCGCGGACGGTGGCCTGTGCGACACCCTAGAGCACGACGACGGCTTTCATCAGAAGATTGGAAGCCCTTCGGACTTCGAGGCCTCGGGTTACCAGGTCGTGCGGCTGAGCGAATCCGAGTTTGCCCACGGGCGGAAAGTGGTCTCTGCGGTGGCCTTCAAGGCCGCGACGTAAGACGGTTGAATTCTAGAGGCCCTTCACTGCGTCGAGGTCCTTCTTGAGCATGGGGTTGTCGGGAAGCACCGCCAGGGCATCGCGCAGCAGTTGGCGTCCTTCATCCTTCTTCCCCGAATTCCACAGCTCAACAAAGCGGTTGTGGACGGTCACACCCCAATTGTATTCAAACAGTCCCCGCGCCCGGACCAACGCGGGCAAGGCCTGAATATCGGCAGGAAGCGTCTTTAGGTAGTCGACGGCGGCTTTGGGGCCCTTCATGGACCCCACAATCTGCACAGCCTGCCCGTAAACCGCCGAGAGCAGTTCGGTGCGCCGGGCCGCAGAAACCGATCCCTGGGCAAACGCCTGCTCGACCTGGCCAGCCGCTTGATCGGCGGGCAGATTGTTGACGGCGAACGCCAGCTGGTTGTCGGCGATGAGCGCCGCCATATCGTTGGCCTGGGCTTGCGACAGCAGTCCCCGGTTCTTCCAGTTATTGCTCAGGGCCTGCGCGCCGGAAAAATCCTTGCGGTCGAGTAAGACCCCGACCTGATTGTTGACGAAAACCCCGGCGAGCTGTTTGGCGTCGTCAACAGGTCCGGTCCAAACGACCATGCGGTCGACGAGGTCCAGCCCCTGCAGAAATTCTCTGCGGTCGTTGAGGCTCTTCCCATAGTTAACGAAGCCGTCGATCATGCCGCGGAAGGCCTCGGGGGTGCCTTCGACCACCCAACGGTCAATGGCGGGCCCCACGGCCTCCTCCGGCCGGCCCGTGCGCTGGAATTCGACCATGCGGTTCTGAACCAGCAACCCCAACAGCTGACGGTCCGTGACGGTCGTGCGCTGGGAGTAGTTTCCCGGGGGAACGTAGACGAAACCGGTTTGGCCGAAAGAATTGGTGAACCCGACCTTGGTTCCCGGGTCGAAACCGAACTTGGTGGTCGTTTCGACGTCGACATCGCGGCCCGAGCTCAGCCGCACCAGCGCAAAGGCGTGGTCGGAGGTTGCCACCGCCTGGACGTCGAGGCCCATGTCCCTGCCCAGAATCATGTAGACGACGGCCGACGAGACGCAGTTGAACGTTCCCCGGTCGATCAGGATGTCGACCTGCGTCTGATACAGCGAGTAGCCCTTCAGGTGGGTGTGGAGGAAGACCAGCAATTCTTCGGCGATCTTGGCCTCATCCCAGGTCGGCGCAATTTGCCCTCGGAATTCGGCTTCCCAGCGCGTCAGGGTTGAGCGGTAGGGCGCCAGCGCCTGCGGCGTCACTCCGGAGAGAACGAGGGAAAGATCTACCAGATCGGCGTCTGCCAAAATCGAACCTGCCGGCCGGGCGGCTACCTCGGGAAGCGGGGTCAGTCGCAGGCTCCAGGCCAGCAAAGGGAGGATCAGACCTAGGCCAAGAAGCAAAAGGACACGCATGGAACAAGCCTAACGGAAAAGGCTGGAAATTTCCTAGGCGATCGGTTAAGAAAGCCTATGCGATCCCTCCTCGTCTCGCTGTTTCTCCTGGCGGCTTTCTCGGTGTCTGCTCTCGATTTTTGGGATCAGGCCGAACCTGGTCCTCTGGCCGAGCAAATTGTCGGTGCCATGACCATCCCTGAGTTGGCCTCGCAGGTTCTGATGCTCGCGTTTCCCGATCCTGTTCCCGATGCCTCGATCACCAACTGGGTGGCCGCCAGGTCTCTGGGCGGCATCAAATTCTTCGGCTGGAACGCCGGCACCCCGGTTCAGGTCGCCGAAGCGTCCGCCGTCCTCCAGGCCGCCTCCCAGCGAACGCGGTTCCGCATCCCCCTTTTGGTGGCCACCGATCAAGAAGGCGGCTGGGTGCGGCACATCAAGGGAACCACGACGACGACGCCGGGCAACCTTTCGCTGGGGGCCTCTGGTCTGCCCGCCGATTCGTGGAAGACAGGGGCGATCCTGGGCGCCGAGTTGAGGGAAATGGGCGTGAATATGGATTTCGCCCCGTCGGTCGACCTGTACACCAACGCCGCCAACACCGTCATCGGCCCGCGTTCCTTCTCGCAAGATCCCCTCGAGGCTGGTATTCTGGGAATGGCCTTCTTCAAGGGGCTCCAGTCTCAGGGCGTCATTGCCACCGCAAAGCACTTTCCGGGGCACGGAAACACCGACCAGGACAGCCACGGAAACCTGCCCGTTATTCTCGACGACCGCTCCACCATCGATTCCCGCGAGTTGGTGCCCTACAAGATGCTGATCGCCGAGGGCCTTGAGGCGGTGATGACTGGCCACCTCGCGTATCCCGAGGTCGCGGGAAACCCCCTGCCGGCTTCGCTCAGCCCTCAGTTGGTCGATGGGCTGTTGAGGAAGGACCTGGGGTTCCAGGGAGTCGTGATCACCGACGACCTTTCCATGGAGGGCGCCCGCCCCAACGGCTGGTCCGTGGCCTCGGTGACCGAAAAGGCCTTGGAAGCCGGAAACGACCTCATGCTGATCTCCAAATCCACCCAGTCGCAATTGATGGCCTGGGACACGTTGATTGCCAGAGCACAGAAAGACCCGGCGTTTCTGGCCGGCCTCAAGACCGCTGCGCAGCGCGTCCTCCTTCTGAAACTACGGGACCTCAAGGGACCGCTCGCTGTCCCTCTGAACCCGCGGCTGCGAAAAATGACCATCCCCGCGGCGGAGGCCAATCCCTTCGTCCTCCAGACCACCGCGCGGGGGGCCACCGTCCTGGTGTCGGGTTCACTGCCCTGGAAATCCTCTGACGGCGCCCCGTTGGTGGTCACCCCGTACCTCGGGGCCTTCAAACCTGTGGCGGATCGGTTTCCGGGGGCCACGGTCTACGAGTTCGGCTATGACTTCTTTGGCTCGGACCCTGCAACTCTGGCGGCCATTGTCGCCAAGGTTGCCGCAGCCCGCCGAGCCGTCTTTGTGCTCGCCACGCCCGGCGGACTTGCCTATCTCAAGGCGCTTGCTCCCTACCGCGACAAACTGGCGGTGGTTTCAGTTCTGTCGCCGGTCTACCTGGGCCAAGTTTCCTGGGTGAAGGACGCCGTCGCGGTCTTTGGCACCAACGCCGAAGCCTTCGACGTGGCTGCGGCGACCTTGTCGGGAGAAATTCTTCCCCGTGGAAGACTGCCCTTCCGCTTCGGGAATTTCCCGCGGGAGGGGAGGTAGGGTCGTGCGGCCTTCAGGCTGGCAGTCCGTCCGTCCGGGGCGGGCTCCCGATTGGCTCGCGCAGTTGGAGCCGTTGACGACAGGGCTCCTGAGCCAAAGCGACCTCAAACTTTGGTGCGCCGGAAACCAGGCCGCGCTCGGAATTCGCGCAGGCGGCGTCGTGTACCCGGTCTGGCGAGAACCTGGGAACACCTCTGTTGATTCCTCGGCCCGGCAGCTTCTGGACCACGTAGGGGAGTCCTGGTGCATCATGGGTCCCTCGGCCTGGGTGGAGAAAACCGAGGCCTTGATGCCGGCTTCTCGAATTCTTCGCAGGGTGGTCTACGACTTCTTGTTTCGACAGGCTCCCAAACCGGCTGTGCCGGTGGGCTTGAGTGAAGTGAGAAGCCTGCTCCCCGGCGAAGCCGATCTCGTCTATCCGCTTCAGGAAGCCTACGAAAAGGAAGAGGTTCTTTTCGATCCGTCGGAGTACCACCCTGTCGCCAGCCGGATTCACTGGGCCTTGGCGCTTAGGCATCAGGAAATGGCCGCATTGTGGGAGAACGGCGACCCGGTGGCCAAGGCAGGCACCAACGCGCTGACCAAACACTGGGCGCAGATCGGCGGCGTCTACACAAAGCCCGAACGCCGCGGCCAGGGCCTTCAGAAGCGCCTTCTGGCCTTTCTGATCGCCCTCTTGGCCGACCAGGGACGAAGCGTCTGTCTGTTTGTGAAGAAGGAGAACAGTCCGGCCTTGGCACTGTACAAGTCTCTAGACTTCCGTTCCCGCGGCGACTTTTTGATTACCTACGGGCAACGGCGTTCTTAGGGAACTGAGCTCCAGTAAAGCTGCGAAAAAACAGCACGATGCGGTCCCAGAGTCCGACCCACCAGGGGGCCGGGTCCGCATTGGTGACGGCCTTCAAATCGACGTGGTAGATCTCCTGGCCGTCTTTTGTCCAAACGGCCCTACCAAGCACCGTGCCGCTGGAAACCGGACCGGCGACCTCCTCGGCCCCCTCAGTGTGAACCTCGATCTTGGAAAGCTCCGTCGAAGCGAGCGGGTAGACCGTCGCGCCCGCCAACGCCGGCTGCAGGGTTCCCGGCGTTGAGAACCACACCCGCACCGCCTTGACGTTCGGAAGCGGAAGCGGCCGAAGCGGGAAGTTCTGAAATCCAAAGTCGAGAAGCTTGATTCCAACCGCGGTGCGCAGACGCCCGCCTTCGGCTTCGCTACGTCCCTGAATTCCCAAGACGACGGCGACCAAACGCTGTTCCCCGCGAACGGCCGTCGCGACAAGGTTGTAGCCCGACTCGTCGATGTAGCCTGTCTTCAAACCATCGGCCCCAGGGTAAAGGCCAAGCAGGGTGTTGCGGTTGGTTTGGAGAATCGTGCGGATCCTTTTGCGGTCGCCTGTGGCACGGTTTTCCTCAAGAGGAAACGCGAACTGCCGAACGCTGTGGATCATCGAGACTGCTTGGGGGTGAACCGCCAGGTAGAACCGGCTGAAGCGGGCAAAATCGCCGGCCGTGGTCAGGTTGCGGGCATCATAACCGAAGGAATCAGCAAAAACCGTGTGGCTCAAGCCCAGGGCCTGGGCCTCGGTGTTCATCATAGAAACGAAACCCTGCTGAGACCCGCCAAGGAACGCGGCGAGCGTCATTCCCGCGTCGTTTCCCGAATCTACCGCCAGACCCAGCAGCAGATCCTTCACCGTGACCCGTTGACCTGGCTCCAGAAACATCAGGCTTGATCCCGGAGGAACGGCCTTTCCCGTGGTGTCCGCCGTGATGGGAACCAGGTCCTGGGGATGAATGAGGCCCTGTTCCAGGGCCTTCCACGCCAGATGCAGGGTCATGAGTTTGGTGAGCGAGGCCGGGGGAATTGGGCGCTCGGGGTTCTTCTGGAACAAGACCCTTCCGGAGAGCTGGTCGAGGAGGACCGCTGACGGCGCTTCGGGCACCAAATCCTGCGCCAAAGCCAGAAAAGGCGTAGCCAAAACAAAGACAGCAACGATGACAAACCGAGAGAGGTGGGACACCGCGCCAGACTAAACTTTCTGTCTGGGGACAGTCAATGGTCGATTTTCAGGGGGATCGAGGGAAAGATCAAATCGGCTTCGGCTATCGACGGATTGAGCGACAGAATCGTCCTTTCGAACGTTGTCCAGGAAAGTATCGGGGACGATTCGGTCCCCTTGAGGCTGCTGTAGAGTTTCCAAAGCGATTCTCCCGCACGGGGGTACCAAAATCGTCGGCCCGCTTCGACGCGAATGTCCAGCCCCGAAGCGGCCGGTTCCGAAGCCTTTGGTGCCGTAACGGCGCTGGCGGCGGGCAGGGGAACCCGAGGCGCGTGCCGGTCTGAGAGAACCACCCAGGCCCCGAGGACTCCGAGGACGAGCACTACGACCCCGACAAACGGCCACCAACTGACGCTTTTGCTTCGCGCGGGGAGTCTTTGCGCCGCGTCTTGCGGCGGGGCTTCCTCCTGGGGTTGCTTCACAGAGCCATGGGCCACAAGGTCGAGCAGAGAAGTCAGACCGGTTCGCTCCTGGTCGAAACGGATCAGGAACCGGCCCCCTTCGACGGGGTCCGCGACGGAAGGGGCTGAGCGCTTCAGGGTTTCCCAGTTAGCCCCCTCGGGGTCTTCGACGAGGTCGGAACGGTCGCCGGGACCCGACCTTCCGGCCGCAGGGGAGGAGGTCGGACGAATTTGTCCCGAAAGCGTTTGGGTCTGTTCAGGCTCTTTACCAGCCCAAGCCTGCGGCGAAGCAGGAGGAATCCGATTGGCTGCTGGCTTTTTGCTTCCAAGAGCCAAAGCTCCCCAAGGAAACCGAACCGGCGCGGGCGGCGGCGGAGCGGCCTTCGGATGGGGCACGGCTGCGGGTGAGCGTCTTTCCAGAACTGAAGGTTGCAACTCGAACAGCCAAGCGGCTTTGGGTCCTTGCGCTAGCGGTGCTGGCGAAACGGGAGCGGCGGCCGAAGGCTTGCTCCTTGGCGCCCATGGATTTCCGTGTGTTTCGGCGGTGACCAAGGGAGTGCTCTCCGAAAGAACGCGTTCCTTTCTTAGCTCGACGTCGCGGATAACGTCCTCGAGGTTCTTCATGGCCTGGGTGACAGCCAAGCTGAGGGCTTCGGGCAGCGGCGCATCAATGCGAGAAAGGAGCAGATACAAAATGGCGCGGTTCTGTTCGTTGAGGTCGATGCGGCACAGAAGCTGGGTCATGAACAGAACGATTTGGTTCGCGTCGTAGGCAGATTCAAACTTGTCAATCTTCATGGCTTGGAGGATGGCCCGCTGGTAGGTCATGTAGACGCGGTCGGTGATCTGGGCCGAGACTTCCCGGGGCAAGGGCGGTCCCCGGCGAAAGAACTGACGCGAGAAGAACTGGTCATCGGTAGACGTTAATGCGCCCTGCAAGTGCTCCAGCAAGAGTCCTGCCACAGCATCGGCCGTCATTTTGGAATCGCGGAGCAGGCAGATCGCAAACAGCTTCTCGGGTGTGGTGGAAGCTGCCCGGAAGCTGCCGAGGATGGTTTCCACATACAGGTCTTGGTTCCCTGCCGCCTCGGCCAGGGCGTCTCGCAGAGGAGCCAGCTTTTCCTCGGACTGAACAACCCATCCGTGGAGCCGAACAAATTTGCGGGCGTTTTCGAACTCGGCCTGGAATTCGGGCAGCGTCATTCTCCGAGTCTAGACTGACACCAGGTTTTCCGCCAGTCGGACGGGGCAGTGATTCCCGATTTGAATTTCCCGAGAAACCCTGCATACTGGACAGTATGGAATACGTTGTCGTGGTTCTCTTGGCCGTGCTCGTTGTTCTGGTGGGAACCGTGGCGGCCGGACTGAGAAAGATCGAGGCCTTGCTGGACAAGCTCCTGGAACTGCCTCGAGCCGCGCCTGAATCGTCGGAACGGCGACAAACGGTGACCGTCAACGTGGGAGCAGTACCGGGAGCTCAAGAGGTTCCCGTGAAGGTTCTGGAGGAGGCTGCGGCGCCGAATTCTCCTGCGCCTGTGTCTGCCGAACCGAGTCTTCCCAAACTGGCAGCGCGCACCGCCAGCGTTTCACGGACAGGCGCCGGGGGCATCGCTATCGTCAAGTGTTCGCACTGCGGGGCCGAGAACACTTCTTTCAGGCACGAATGTTTTTCTTGCGGAAAGGCGCTCTAGTCTCGGGACTTTCCGCCACGGAACAAGGCGAGCACAAAAGCCCACAGGTCCTGGAGCCAAGAACGGCGGACCGGGGCGGGCGCACTGTCGGGCAATTCGTCAGGCGGAGCGACCTCGAGCAAAAGCAGGTCTCCCTCGTCGGCCTGGGCGGCAGCCGGTTCCAAGCGGTTCTGCAGCAGAGCCGTCGGCACCACCTGTGTCTCGTCCACAAAGTCTTGTTCTGGCGATTCGGACTCTTTGTCGCCGGACAAGAAGGGATTCTCCTTCCACTCAAGAGAACCTCTTCCCTTGGAACTCATGAACTCTTCGACGAGTTTGGCGAAATACAAGTTGCGGGCCTGGTAGAGGCTGCCTTCGGCCGAAGCGGTTTCACGGCTGCGGCTGCCGAAGACCGAGCGAGGTCCCCAGGTCGAAGCCTCCCCGGACGCGGTCTCGGAGGCTTTGCGGCTGATCTCGTTGAGGTAGGCCTTGGCGTCGACCTCGCCGTGCTCGCGAAACGTGTAGCGGCGGATTGCCGCCAAAACGCCGTCGGTCATCGCCTCGGCCGACCGCGCCCGCCAAGCAACGCGAATCTTCATAAGGAGCACGACCAGCCGTCGGATCTCTCGGGGAACGGCCTTTTCTCTGAGCACCTTCTCGGCCTGGACCACCGGCATGGGTTGATGTTCTTTGCCGACTTTTTCGGGAAGCTCTCCCGTCAGAAGGCGGAAGAAGAGAACCCCGACGCTGTAGAGGTCCGATTGAAAGTCGACCATCTTCTCGGGATTGCGGCGCATCTCGGGGGCCAGGTACGCGGCCACCGAAGCGTACCCTGCCTCGCTCTTCAGGAAAGCCTCGCCCATGCCGAACTGGTAGCCGAAACAGGCAATGCGAATTCGGTTCTGAAACGGCAGCAGCGGAGCAATCCACACGGTCTGGGGATTGATCAAGTTCTGGCCCAAACCTCTGCCATGCAGGTAAACCAGCGCCGTAAGAAGCTCAAAGACGATTGAGAGGGTTTCCCCCAGGGTAAACACGTCTTTGGACGCCAGGTAGTCAGCCAGCCGAAACCCCTGGACCTTCTCGGTCAGAATGAACACCCTTCCGTCGAACGTGTCGCTTTCAAAAACATTGACCAAATTGGCGTGCTGCAGGTTGAACGTTTCACGGACGTAGGCTTGAAGACCCCTGACCGAAGCGGGTTGGAATTCCGAAACGGATTTTTTGAAAAAAAAGCCGTACAGCTCTAAGGCGGAGAAAATGGGCTTCACCTCCCAAATTTCTGCAAAGAGATCCTCTCCCAATTTTTCCCGAATCGAATAGTACCCGGTGAGGTTCTTGCCTTTAAGGTCCATACCTTCACTATGGGCCAGCGGGCACAAAATTTCCACCCTCGTCGGAAACGCGTTTTGGTTGACCTTAACCTTTACTCCCGCCCTGCCGATACTATAATGAAAGTGTAGGCTTCTGATTTCGCTCTAGCCTAACAGTTCCACGGAGACCGAACGGAAAGCCCATGAAGAAAACGCTGAAAGAGATGTCAGAAGAGGAGTCTCTCGTCAAGACCAATCTCAGCCTCGTTTCCTCAGGACTTTTCAACTGTCAAAACACCGAGCAAGTCGATCTTTCAGTTAGTTTTTCGCTCTATTTGAGCGCGGTCGGCATGAGCCGCACGAACTTTCCCTTGTTTCTCCGTTTGATTGCCACCAATAATCCGTGGGTTATCGACGCCTTGGTGGGAACCCGCGTGGCACATTTGTTGTTTGCCTCCATTCCTCCGACGCAATACTCGATCAAGAAGGCGTTTTCCATCCTTTCGTTTTTTCACCCCGACATCATTTATTCCAAGACTCTCGAGTCGGCGCTTGGCATCGTCGAAACGGCTTACTATGATCCCGATGATGGCTACGAAATCTACCCGTTGCGTGTTGCCGACTTGAATACGATTGGGAAATACCTCGACAAAAAGAAAGATCAGTATGAAATTAACAACGCGCTGATCTTGAAAATTCTCGACAGGATGAGCGGAATTGGCGATTACAACAAATCGCCTCCCAAGACCATTCTGTCTCGGCACGCGTTTGATATTCGGTTTGCCTATTTTGACACGAAGAAAGAGCTCGAAGATGTCATTCCGCAAGTCTTGCTGTTTCACAAGACGCGCAGCGAAAAAGCCGTGGAACCCAGTTCCAGTCAGAGGAAATCCTCGAAATCGAAGGTGGGAGAACAAGCATGAGTTCCGCCAGCGAAAGTGAACTTCTGCGGCTTGAAAAAGTTCATCAGCTGATTAACGATTTCCCGTACCGGACCCGGACGCGCGACGGCGGTCCCGGAGGACTGATCGAATTCCCCGATTCTGTCGTCCCCCTCATTGTGGGAGACCTTCACAGCAGCCTGGCCAACCTGAAACGCATCCTCGAACACGACGACAACCTGGGGGCGATCGCCAAGGGCGAACGGACCCTCGTCTTCATCGGAGACACCGTCCACAACGACGTCACCGGCATGATGCGTGAGATGGACTCTTCAGTGGCGATTCTTGAGTACATCTTTGCCCTCATGGAGGAGTACCCCTCCGGCTTCGTCTATCTTCGCGGCAACCACGACACCTTCGACGAGCGCCTGACCAAGAGCGGCATCTTTCAAGGAAAGGAATTCAAGAACACTCTGATTGCCCGCAAGGGAGAAGCCTATTTTCACGCCGTCGATGGGATCTTCGCCGACCTTCCGATGTTCATCACGGGAAACGGCTACGCGATCACCCACGCCGGTCCCGTCCGCGGTGGTTGCACGAGGGACCAGCTCATCCACATCAAGGAGTGGGATAACATGTACCACCAACTGATGTGGAACCGTATCAACGAGTTTCGCGGGACACCAAGCATGAAGGAATACGATGGCAAGGACATTCAGGCTACCCTTGCTAAACTGAATCTGCCGATCGATACTGAATTCATCGTCGGGCACAATCCCCTCTGGGGGACCGGAGAGAAGTCCGGTGTGTGGATGAACGTGATCGGGGTCCCTCATCACCATATCATCTACTCCGGTGCGGGAAGCAGGGCTCCCTATTTTGTGGTTCAACGGGGCCTCCTGGCGACCAAGTTCGCCTTGAACGACGCTGAGCCCGGACCGATAGGGGATGATCCATGGAAAAAGCGATAAAGCGGCTCGCCGCCAAGGTGCACGATGAAGCCCTGATTTCGTACTACTATCTTGACCGCTCGCTCGACCAAGTCGTCGACCAGCTTGAAGCGCTCCAGTTTTCCCGAAACACGAAAGCCTACGACATTCCCTTCAACGCTGCCGTCAAGGGCTACCTGGGCGCAACCGATTCTGAGGGCCAGGCATGGATCGTCAAACCCTTGAAGGACGAGAAGGAAATCTTCTATCACCGCGTCACTGAGGTCGTCTACCTGCTTGACTTTCAAATGGCGACGCTCTCGGCACCCACCAAGGTCCTGACCATCGACGGAAAGAAATTCCGCGGAGCCAAAACTGTGGAGAAGGCTATACAGATCGCCAGCTATGACTACCTGCAGCAGCCGTTCTGCAACGTCCTTCTTGCCGATCTGGTCAACCGGTGGTTCCAGTTTGACGAGGATCGTAACCCCAACAACTACATGGTCGTCACCAACTCGAAGGGCGAGCCTCTTGTGGTCGCCATCGATTTCGACAAGTCGGATCTGGAAGCCGATACGATGAAAATCGTCGGCACGGACGACAAGTTCGGCTGGGTCAGACACGAGAAGAACCGCTACCTCACCACGCTAAAACCAGAAAACTTCGAGCACGCCTCTATCGACGTCTTTGAAACGCGGCTGGAGTGCATGATGGCCATCGACTTGGGGAAGCTCACGGCGATCATGAGGCGTCTATTCACGGGCTACACAAATGACCCGCAGGGCAAGGCTGAGCTTGTCGCTTCCAACCTTGAAAAAAGACGGCAGTACATCGACAAGTACTTCCGAACGTGGTTCACTGAGGTCGATCAGGTGGCCCTAAAGAAAGAGAACGACGACTACGGCAGTATGGGAAAGACTTTCATGAAGATCTATCAGGGAAAGAAATAGGC
>Ga0265320_10002808_pt1 | contig 11984 bp, 10 predicted proteins | sample 4827metaG_FD_202087 | JGI IMG/M metagenome (GOLD analysis project Ga0265320, IMG submission 202087) | Rhizosphere microbial communities from Carex aquatilis grown in University of Washington, Seatle, WA, United States - 4-8-27 metaG | ecosystem: Host-associated > Plants > Roots > Rhizosphere >...
GGGCGCCGCCTGCCCGCGTCGGATTTTTCCGCCGAGACGACCCATGCCCAACGGACTCCAAACCACCGTGCCGACGCCTTGGTCGAGCGCGAGCGGCATCAGCTCCCATTCGAATTCGCGACCGAGCAGCGAGTAATAGGCCTGATGGGCCACATAACGCGCCCAACCGTGGTGCTTGGAAACCGCCAGCGATTTCATCAGGTGCCAGCCGGAAAAATTCGAGCAACCGATCTGGCGGATTTTGCCTGCCCGCACGAAATCGTTCAGCGTGCCCACCGCTTCCTCCACCGGCGTCAGTGCGTCGAAACCATGCAACTGATAAAGATCAATGCAGTCCGTACCCAGCCGTCGCAAACTGCCCTCGATCTGTTTGGTCAGATGCTTGCGCGACGAGCCCACGTCGTCCGGCGCATCGCTGAACCGGAACGTGCCCTTGGTTGAGATGATCACCCGGTCACGCCGGCCCCTGATGGCCTGGCCGAGAATTTCCTCCGCCTGCCCGGCCGAATAAATATCGGCCGAGTCGAACATCGTCACGCCCGCCTCGAGACAAAGATCCACCATACGCGTAGCCTCTTTCACAAGACTTCCGCCCCACTCCTTGAACACCGGCGCGTCGCCGAACGTAGCTGTGCCAAAGGTGAGCACAGGGACTTTAAAATCAGAACCGCCGAGTTTTCGATATTCCATCGGAGAAGTGGGGTGAGAAAATTGGCCTGAGCCGGAATGGGGCACTCATCTTAGGCAACCCAAGAAAATACACAAACGGCACATCGAGCGCTCTGCCGGAAACTGGTTCTCACCGCCCATCCGGGCCGCCATCGGCTCGATGGATTTTGCGCCCTCCTTCTTGCCGCAACCCCTGCAAATATTTGCCACACCAGTGGCGGCGTTCGCTGCGTCCGAACTCAGCCCGGAACTCCCCGACGTAATCCTGCAATTGCTGCCGGACCTTTCCGATCTGTTTGGCTGTCATCATGCCGGTGCATCAGGCTGCTTTCGGCCCTCAGCTCAATCCTTTACTTAACGGAGCAGTGCCGTTCACTATTCTGCGATGCTATGCGGAACTTCAATCAGTCCTTAACTGGACAGCGGTGTGCCGGGGTTAAGGTTGGATTTGATCATTGTAATGGCGGCTTGATCCATTGCGGTGGTTCCTGCCGAACAACCGGAGAGCTGCAAGAACCGTCGCGACGCCTGACAAGATTAGCAGCATTGCCGGGTGTCCGGACGTCTCGCCGAGAGCGCCGCAAATTTCCGGACCGCCGAGCCCGAGCGCGGTCCCGATGCCCGCATAGGCGAGCACGCACAGGACGCACTTGGGCGTCAGGGCGAGCAACGCGGCTGGGATCAACCAGCCACTTGCCCGGGCGAGGCGTGCGCGGAGGCTCTCAGGCGTTAGCGGTTGCATGTTCGTAGCGGTCGTGGTGGCGGACCCAGCTCATCGTGGCTTCGGGATCTTCGTCGCGGCCTCTGGGCACGAGGTCGAGGAGATAGTAGGTGCCCATGACCACTTCCACGCCGCGACCATAGGTGGAGTAGGTGAGGTACACGTTGCCGGAGTCGTCGCGGGCAAAGACACTGATGCCCGGCGCCTCGGTCTGCGGAAAGTCCATCTTGGTGTAGTTGTAGTCCACCTGGCCGCGGTCGATTTCCTTTTGGGTGAAGGACACGTGGAAATCGCGGTTGAAGTCGGTGCCATGCGACGAGACCCAGTTGACCGCCCAGCCCATTCGTGCCTTGAACGGCAATATTTCCGCCAGCGGGGCGTGGGAGATGGCGGCGAAGGAGACGTCGCGGGCATTCAGGTGCGGCACAGTCGGGTTGAAATGATCCATCATGTAGGAGCAGCTCTTGCAGCCTTCCTCCCAGCCGGGTCCGAGCATGAAGTGTTGGACCATCAGTTGGCTGCGGCCCTCGAAGAGGTCGGCCAGGGTCTTGCGGCCTGCGGGCGAGTCGAACATATAGGATTTGCCGATCTTAACCCATGGGAGTTCGCGGCGGCGTTTGGCGAGCTGGTCGCCCTGCTTGGTGAATGCTTTCTCTTGGCGGAGTAGCTCGCGCCGGGCGGCGAGCCATTGTTCGGGACTGACGGTCTTGGGTTGGGTGGTGGGCGTGGATTTCATGATGGGGTTGGATTGAACAATAACGATGGAGGGACTGGTTCAGACAGGCTTGGCGGATGGGCAAGGCGGTGGCCTTGGTTCCGTGTGACGGGGAACGGTCAGGGTGGCTCAGGGAGCTGTCCTGCCGGAAATTTTCGAATGGGTTAACTCTTCGGCGCGGCGGCGCGAAGTTTTTGGTATTCGGCTTTGAGCGTCGCGTGCATCGGCCAGAACGGCGGACGCGGCGCACCTTCTAGCAACGCGATGAGTTGCGCAAGATGCGTGTGCCAGCCGCTCGCGTAGCCGTGGAGGAATGGCAGATCGGCGCCGCGGGCGCGGTGCGTGAGCACGAGCTGCACATTTTTTCCCTGCTCCGTGAGCTCAAACGTCACCTCGGAATCCTCGTCAAACGTGTAGCTCAGCACGCGCGGCGGCTCCCAGCGCAGCACGGTGGCGGCCATCTTGAAGCCGGGATCCTGGACGTGCTTGTGATCCTCGGGCGGTGTCTCGTCGGGCGCGATGTTCTTGTGGTGAAAGAACAGCTCAATCTTGCCGCCCTTCTTTGGTTCCATCGGGCCGCCGGCAAACCAGCGTGAGCGTTTTTCATCGTCCACGAGGTATTCCCAAACGCGTTCGATCGGCCCGGGCAACGTGCGCACGAGGCGCACTTCGGCGGGGCTGGTAAACTTTCCGGTTTGTTCGTTGATTTTCATGAGGAAGGTTTCTTGGTCGGTTTGTTGCGTGCGTCATCCGCCCGGAGCTCGCGCTCAAGGGCGTCGAGGTTCCGCGACCAGAAGCTGCGCGTCTTTTCCAGCCAGTGGCCGAGTTCGTCCAGCCCGTCGGGATTAAGCACCTGCACGCGCGATTGACCCTCGGTCCGCACGGTCACGAGGCCGGCCTCGCGGAGCACTTTCAGGTGTTGGGAGATGGCGGGGGCGCTCATGTCGAACTCGGCCACGAGTTCGCCGGCGGTGCGTTCGCGGTGGGCGAGCAGCTCCACAATGCGGCGGCGGGTCGGGTCGGCGATGGCGGCGAGGCTTTGCATGCCGACTATGATTAAGTATAATCTTAATTAAGCAAGAACTAAATAATGATTGTCCAAAAAAGTGAGCGCCCTTTTTGCTCATATCGGTGGTCGTTTGAACGGCCGTAAACATGGCATCGCCTGATCGCACCGCCGTTTTTGGTGCGAGACGGAGATGAAATATATCTATGCCAGGCTCCATGCTCCTCCCTTGGTCAAGTCGAGCTCAGGCTTCCGCTACGAACTGCATCCGATGCCAAATCCGGTGGCGCGGAAATAACTGAATCGGCCTATGGTGAGCCGGTAGGACAAGTGTGACAACGCTGTGCTTGCGCGAGCGGGGCTGCTTTCTAAGCTTCGCCTTAAACCCTTCGTGCCTATGGCTACCAAAGATCCCCGGGTGGATTCCTACATCGCAGAGGCGGGCGAATTCGCCCGGCCGATTTTGCGGCACCTTCGGAAGATAATTCACGAGGGATGTCCGACCGCGGTGGAAACCATCAAGTGGGGCTGTCCCTTTTTTGATTATCACGGGTTGCTCTGCGGATTCGCCTCCTTCAAGGCGCATTGCTCGATGTTCTTCTGGCGCGATATCGACGTGAGCCGCTGGCTTCCCAAAAACAACACGGCGGGTGCCGGCATGGGACAATTCGGGAAGCTCACGTCGATGGCGGACCTGCCCAAAGATTCCGTCCTGCTCACCTGCGTCCGGGCGGCAGTGGAGCAAAGGAATTCGCCGGCGTCCAAACCCAAGCGCGCGAGGAAGCCGGGCAAGGAATTGCCGGTGCCGGCCGATTTGAAAAAGGCGCTCGCGGCGAAGGCAAAGGCGGCGGCGACGTTCAAGAATTTCGCGCCGAGTCACCGCCGAGCGTACATTGACTGGATCACGGACGCCAAGCAACCCGCGACGCGGGAGAAGCGTCTCCAGACAACGATCGAATGGCTGACGGCAGGAAAACCGCAAAACTGGAAATACCTCGGGCAACGCGGGGGAAAGTAGCGGAGCACGAGTGGATTCCTGTGGCACCCACGGAATCGCCGGTTGACTGCGGGCGAAGTGGAAGCTGGGCTTTCGTCGCGTGAAAAATCCCTTTGATTCCCGGGCGCGGTTGCACGAGCCGCCAATCGCAGCCCGTTCTCCAAATTCGGCCTGTGGTTCGATCCCGACCGACAATCAGCGCGGCCAGACGATCTGATCGGCCGTTCCCACCATGTTTTTTGAGAACCAATACCGCGACAACCAACCGCTCGGAAACTTTCGCGGTCTGCCCATTTATCTCACAACGATCATCGTGGCGGTCTTCGTGGTCGGGTTGGTCTTCTCCGCTCTCGCCGGGGTTTCCGCTTCGCTCGGGTTATTTGCCTTCGAGCCAAGCAAGGTTTGGCAACACGGGCAGGTCTGGCGTCTGATCAGCTATCTCGCGGTGGATCAGGTAAATTTCTTCACGATTTTCAACCTGCTGTTCCTTTATTCTTTTGGCCGCAATTGCGAACAGGAGATGGGCCGCGGCCGCTATCTCGTTTTTTTCGGACTGCTTGTTCTCGCGCCGGTGTTGGTCGCAACGCTGCTTTGGCTCTCCGGTTTCGGCGGCGTGGTCTTTGGATCAACCCACCTCTCCATCGGCCTCGTGATCGCCTTTGCCACGATCTACCCCAATGTCGAATGGTGGGGCTCGATTCCAATGAAGTTTGTGGCGATCGGATGCATGTTTCTCGCCGCTGTGGGACACTTGAGTAACCGCGACCAGGTCGGTCTTGGGAGCACCTTGGCGACGTGTGCCGTGTCTTTCGGCTATATTCGGGCGATGAGGTCGGGATTTTTTTCCGGGCTGTCATGGACGGCGCTATTCCGCCGCAAGCCGAAATTCCGCGTGCTCCCGCCGCTCGATCAACAGGAGACTGCCGGGCGCGACAATGGCACCCCGGGCGACATGGATGCTTTGCTCGACAAAATCGCAAAGTCCGGCCTGCACAGCCTCACCGCCAAGGAGAGGGCGCGACTAGAGGCAGCGCGCGAAGAGATGCTAAAGAAGAGCCGGCGGTAGAAGCAACTCGCGTCCCTCCCGCCACAGCCTGCCGGACTTAGAAAATAAAGGCCTGCTGCCATCGATTATTCGCGAGGAAAAATTCACGCGGGGTCGAATTTCATCCATTAACACCTTCTGACGCCTAAGCTTTATATTTGGCATTCCTGCCGGAGGGGCTTTGCGCCCCGATTCGAACGTAATGCCGCTCGCGTATCGGGGCATAAAGCCCCTCCTACAGCTTCGAGCCTTTTATCGCGGCCAAAACCATTGCGCCGATCGCCTCCGCCTTCGTCAGCCCGGGAATGTGCTTCGCGAATTGCACCGTGAAACTCGGCTGCCGCCTCAGCCCGGTCATGATTTCTCTTTCGAGTTCGTACATTTTCTCCGGCGCCACCTGACCCTGCTGCTGGAGCTGCTCGAGCTGATGACGCAGCTTGCGCACGAGAAACGATTCACCCGCCTGCGGTCCCGCCGGATTCGTCCCGGCGGCACCGATCAGATTCAACCGGTAATATTGATTCTCACCCGACGACATGGATTTTTGGTGGCTCACGCTCTGCACCTCGGAGCGCGCCACGCGCGTGACCTTCGTGCCCCACGGACGCCGCTTGGTCACCTCGACGCCCTCCCCATCGATCTTCAGCTCGAAACCATCGCACCAGACATCAAGCGTGAACAGGCTGAGAATGAGCCCAAAGAAAATCGTGACGATCCAAACCATGGGATGGATGCCGCGTCCCCAATACCACCCGAGCAAACCCAGCAGGCCGAGTGTCAGCACCGCCGTCGTGATTCTCGTGCCGGGCAGATGGCTGGCGCTGAAATAAAACGTATTGCCCTCGTGGCGCACGCCACAGCGCCGCAGGGCTGCCGCGTCCAGGTCTTCGTCGCTGTACACTTCGAGCAGCGGATGCCCCGCCTCCGGTGGCGGCGCGGTTTCGCCCGTGGCAAAAACCGGCACGACGAACGCAGTCGAAAAATCCACGCCGGGGACCTCCGCGCTGGCGGACAAGCGCCACAGCACCTCGTTGTTGCGGTCGCTGTCGTCGCTGCCGCCACATTCCGGCGGGATGTAGAATAGCACCGGAATCTGCGTGCCGCCCAGGCCGGTCACCCATTTGTCGCGCGCGATCCGCACCTCGTGTTCCCACAGCACATTTTCCGTCGTGCTGCTGCTCTTGCCTGACCCACGGATCTCACGCCGGATGCATTTCAGCGACAGCCGCGCATCCGCCTCGGGCAGCACGCGGGCCGGCACCTCGATCACGCCACCGAGATAGCCGCCGATCGCCCCCGGCATCGTCGAGGGCACGAAACGAACGCGCCCGAATTTTCGCCAACGCACCGTCTGATAAATCGCGCTCGCCAGCAGGCCGAGACCGACCAGCGGGAAAAGAAAAACAAAGTAGGCGCCTTTCTTCGGATGGGGGTCATGCAGGACGACCCAGGCCCCGGGCAGGCTGATCGCGTTCCAGAAAACCCCAAACACCCACATAGCCGCGGCGCTGCCCCCGGTCTTCGCCTCGATCACCGGCTGCAGCCATTCTTTTTTCCACTTCCACGGTTGTCCGGGAAACTGAGCCCGGCGCTCCGCCTCTTCCCTGCCTTCGCGCACCAGCCGCTTGGCGAACTTCAGGTAGGCTCCCGCGCCCAGCACCAACGCCGCACCGAAAACTCCCGGTATCACCGAGTTTTTTGTCCAGATGTTATCCGCCTGCGCGTAATTCTTGACGGCAATCGCCAGCAAGCCCAGTCCGGCCGCCAGCAAAAAAACAAACAGGACATAGCCGCAACCCATCTTCGGTTGGACCTTGGTCACGCTCACCTTCACGGTCGTCTGCATGCCCGGACTAAGCCAGCTTCCGCGCCTGTCGTCGAAGAATTTCTGATTCCAACTTCCGGCTATGATTCCGATCCATTTCTCCGCGGATCTCGCGAATGAACGCGGATAGTCCTGAAACCGAACCATCTCCAATGCCTTTCATCCGTGCCGATCCGTGCAATCCGCGGTAAATTTCCGGCTGCCTTAAATTAGCGTCTATTAGCGTCCATTAGCGGTTAACACCGCCTTGTTCTGAGGGCTTGCCCTTTTGCGCCTCTTTGCGGCCACGCTTCTTCCATCAATCAATTCCTTTGTTTCACAGAGTAATACAGGCGGCAGCACAGAGTCCACAGAGAGGACCTTGATTCACCAGCAACTTGTACACTTCTTCTTCCTCTGTGTCGGCTCTCTGTGTCCTCTGTGACAAATCTTGGTTTGTTTTCATCCATGTGAGGGCTTGCCCTGAGTCGGTCGGTCAGCCTCCCTGTTTTCTCATTAATGGATTTCATCCTCCATCCTCCCGACCACCACGGCACGTCCTCGATCCCGCCGATCGATTTTCGCGCCCTGCTCAACGACGAGCAGTTCGCCGCGGTCACCGCGCCTCCCGGGCCGTTGCTCGTCCTGGCCGGCGCGGGCTCGGGCAAGACCCGCACGCTGACCTACCGCGTGGCCTACCTCCTCTCCCAGGGCGTGCGCCCGGGCGAAATCCTCCTCCTCACCTTCACCAACAAGGCCGCCAAGGAAATGCTCCACCGCGTGCAGGACCTCACCGGCATCGAGCCGGCCCGCTTCTGGGGCGGCACCTTCCACTCCCTCGGCAACCGCGCCCTGCGCATGTACGGCGACGCCATCCAGCTCCCGAAGAACTTCACCATCCTCGACGCCGACGAATCCGAAACCCTCCTCAAGCAGTCCGTCGAGGCCTCCGACAAGCTCTTCTTCAAGGACAAGACCAACCCCCGCCCGGGCCCCCTCTTCAGCGTCCTCTCCCTCGCCCGCAACACCCAGCTTTCCCTCGCCGACACCGTCTCGAAAAACTTCCCGCAATACTCCGACATCGTCCACGTCTTCCCGAAGTTCGCCGAGGCCTACGCCAAGGCCAAGCGCGAGCAGTCGGTCGTAGACTACGACGATCTCCTCGAACTCTGGCTCAAGCTTCTCACCGAGGCCCCCGAGGTCGCCAAGTATTTCGCCAGCCGTTTCCGTCACGTCCTCGTCGACGAGTATCAGGACACCAACACCATCCAGGCGCAGATCGTCGACAAGCTTGCCGGCCACCATTGCGTGATGGCCGTGGGCGACGACGCCCAGTGCATCTACTCGTGGCGCGGCGCCGACTTTGAGAACATCATGTCGTTCCCCGAGCGGCACGCCGGCACCGTCATCCACCGCATCGAGACCAACTACCGCTCCACGCCCGAGATCCTGAATTTCGCCAACGGCGTCCTCAACGCCCAGCCCAAGGGCCGCCACTTCGACAAGGAACTCCGCGCCCACCGCGCCCACGGCCAGAAGCCCTTCATCGTCTCCACCATGGACGACCGCGAGCAGGCCGAGTTCATCCTCAAGCGCATCCACTCCCTCATCAACGACGACGGCGTCTCCGCCAACGAGATCGCCATCCTCTACCGCTCGCACTTCCTCGCCCTCGAGGTGCAGCTCGCGCTCTCCCGCGCCGGCATCCCCTACCAGATCACCAGCGGCGTGAAGTTTTTCGAGCGCCAGCACGTCCGCGACCTCATCGCCCTTCTCCGCTTCGTCTACAACCCCGCCGACGCCCAGGCCTGGCAACGCATCGCCATCCTCCTCCCGAAGATCGGCGAGAAAGGCGCGCAGAAAATCCACGCCACCGCCCTCGAGCACGCGCGGTTCATGCAGAAGAATTTCATCGACGCCCTCGCCACCGACGACGTGAAGAGCAAGGTCGCGAAGGACGCCAAGGAAGACTGGGGCAACTTCTGCGCCTCGCTCCGCCAGGTCGCCGACGCCATGAGCACGCAGAAACCCAGCGACACCGTCACCGTCGCCATCGACGGCTGGTATGGCGACTACCTGAAAGGCGCGTACGCCGACTACATCGACCGCCTCGAGGAACTGAAAGCCCTCATCGGTTTCGCCAGCCGCTTTGAAGAGATGCAGGATCTCCTCGCGCAGATCGTGCTCCTCAACGGCGAGACCAGCGACAAGCAGGTCGATCCCAATGAGGAAGCCATCAAGCTCACGACCGTCCACCAAGCCAAAGGCCTCGAGTACGACGTCGTATTCCTTATCGGCGCCGCCGACGGCCAATTCCCCGGCCGCCGCGCCATTGAGAGCGGCGATGTCGAAGAAGAGCGCCGCCTCTTCTACGTCGCGGTGACACGAGCCAAAAACGAACTCTACATCAGCTACCCCAAAGTCGCGTCCCGCGCCGGCCCCGGCGGCATGATGTTGAATCCGTCACGGTTCCTCGACGAGCTACCCGAAGACTTGTACGAGGAACTTAGGATCAAGCGTTCTTACGGCTGGTAAGGTGGAGCGCGTTGACCCCAACGCGCTAACTTCCGGTGGTCCGATCCTTTTCACAGGAGAAAACGGAGGGAACCGAGGTCAGAAATGTAGGAGCCTGGTTGCAGACGATGTTTGAGGTAGTCTGTGCATCACGCACACTGACCAGTTGCCAGCAATGCGACGTTCTGATTGTACCGTCGCGCCAGCGAGCCATGAAAGTCAACGCATACATTCCCTTTTCCCTGCCTTTCCCACGGGAAGGAATAGACAAATTGGTTGCGGGTAGCTTGCGCCAGTTTGAAGCGCTATCAGGTGTCATTAAGCTCGGTGACAAGCGAGCAACGCCCCTCAAATTCCGTCGCGTCGCCTTGTCCGAAGCGAGGACCAAATTGTCATCACACCACAACTTTGAATCGTTTAACCGAACTCAGTTCTTTGAGATTTCCTCTGATATTGACCCAGCCACGCATAAGTTTCGGTGCAACACGGAAACGATCGAGGAACGAAATCGCATAAGTATCTTGCATTCAAATCTGGCCAACGAAATTACTTTTCTGGTTCACAAGGTTGTGATCGCATGTAATGTTGCGAGGCCTGGCTCGGTCAACATCGGTACCGGATACATCTTCTTTGATGGCAAATTCCATAGCACGTTGTTCGGGCTATACAGTAACCTAAACTTGCTGTCAGCGTTTGGGGCGAAGGTGGAATGGCCAAAGCTGCGATTGTTGCGGATTCGCAAGGTCTGGGATTGGCTATCATCCTGTGATGATTTCCGAGAAGGGCACGGCCGGGGAACACTTGGCCGCTCTTTAGCTGCCTTCTCATATCTTTTCGTCAATCAGTTTGGGCAGGAGTCGCCACTAGAAGACCTCTGGGTCATTGTCGGACTAGAAGCGATTTTTGGATCAAATGGATCACAACGCGAACTCGCGACCAAGGCAGAGCTTTTTCTGGGACACTCAGAAAAATATCCGAACTGGGCCTATGATCTGTACAAGTCTCGCTCAAAGCTAATCCACGGCGGTGCGTCGTTGCCTTTCAGCATCGCTGATGATGGTGTTCTTGAGGAATTCGAGCAATACCTAGAAAAACGCATGGACATGATGGACCGATCGGTTCCCTGCCTATTGGGGGTTTTCCAGAAGATGTGCATATTGAACATTCAAACGATTGAGTTTGAAACGAGAGTTGTGAGAAAAACAATTAGCCGAGGCGCCAGCGCCGGCGTTTGAATTTATACGCCGGCCCAATCAGACGCGGTCTGGCTTTGGGGTTTGGGGGGCGCGGCCGAGCCGAAGGGGTCTGGCCGTGGCCGAGCCGAAGGGGTCTGGCCGTGTTTTGTTAGTTTTAGAGTGAAAGACAAGCGGTGAGTCGCTGCCATGGCACTATGGCCCGCCGACTATGGATCGAATACCCAGGAGCGAGGCACCATGTGATCAACCGGGGCAACTTCCCTCCCCCGTGGTGCGAATTCGTCGGCGTCGCCGGCCTCGCAGCCTGTTTCTGTTCGTGGGCTCGTGGCTTTGACTCCAGCTTCTTTCCCACCCAGCCTCGCGGCTGCGCAGTTGCTTTTGTCTAATGCTTTTGTTTTCACTTTGGTCCTCTTGCATCGAGGACTTCCACCCCGTCAGTTCACTCCCATGCCGGGCACACACCACTTTTTGCATTCGACGCTCGCTTTTGGCGTGCGCGGTTGAAAACAGCGTTAGCCGAGCATCCGAGGAATCGACCTTCTCATTTATGAATCACAAAGAATTACTTGAGCAACTTATCCGAAGACTAGAAACTGAAGAGCTACCATTTTACGAATCTAGGTCAGAATGGAACTGGTGGGCTTGGCATATTGCAGGTGGCGTTTCACTCGTAGCCTCTCTCATAACTGCCTTGCTTGCGGGCCTTCTTAAAGAATCTTCGTTTGAATCAAATAGAATCTATTTAGTTATCATTCCTATTCTTGGATCCGCAGCGACGGGATTCTCCCATTTATACAAATTCCGTGAGAAGGAAGCTTTACGAGAAGACGGGCGAATTGAGGTCCGCGACATAATCGACAATGCACAAAGTTTTCTTGTGAAAGCGAATTCAGACATTGAATTTGAAAAGGCATATCATTCCGTCAGGGAACGTGCGAAAACACTCGAAGCTAATCAGCATCGGAGGGACATTGCCCTAAGAAATGATGAAATGCTGAAGGGAAAGTGAGGACCGATCCGAAGGGGTTTGGCCGTGTTTTGTTAGTTTTTAATTGAGGCAATCGGACGAGCTCTGGCTTTGGGGTTTTGGGTCCTGTTGAGGAATTGTGATCAATACCGGCCTCATTTACAGCCGGCTTGTGGTCGAGTCCCCCTGTCCGTCAATCCAGCGCAACCTTGTGCCCTGAATACCGACTGAGCGGACGACGACGCTCCGCCCGCAGGCGTCAGAGTTCGCGCGAGAGTTTTTTCACTTCGATCAAACCATCGAGCATCAGCACGACCGATTGCACCGTCGGGCACGGGGGGATTGTCGCT
>Ga0265320_10002809_pt1 | contig 11977 bp, 9 predicted proteins | sample 4827metaG_FD_202087 | JGI IMG/M metagenome (GOLD analysis project Ga0265320, IMG submission 202087) | Rhizosphere microbial communities from Carex aquatilis grown in University of Washington, Seatle, WA, United States - 4-8-27 metaG | ecosystem: Host-associated > Plants > Roots > Rhizosphere >...
GCAGCCGGCTCTCTCAGCCCATGCTCGCTTGACACCCAACCAACCTGTCACCGATGTATTGTCCCCTCCCTGTCACCGATCTCTTGTCCCCAGACCCGTCATCAGTCGACGGTGCGCGCCGTACCGGTGACTTCGAGGCGTACGGTCGCGCCCTCGGCGGCCCCGGCGTAGGCGCCGCCGCTCGTCGGCTGGCCTCCTCCGACCGCGATCGTGAACCAGCCGGGTTCGACGCGCCGACGCCCGTCGCCATCGACGATCGACAGCGCCCGCGCGTCGACGGCGAACCTCACCTGCTCGCGCTGCCTGGGCGCGAGCGCGATCCTCCGGAAGCCCGCCAGCCATCGAATCGGCACCGGCACCGAGGGCGCCGGAACCGACGGCGCCGCCACCCCCGCGACCGCTTCCCGCGCCACATACAGCTGCACCACCTCGTCGCCCGCGCGCGCGCCGGTGTTCTCGACGGTGACGCTGACCTCGAACGTCGTGCCCGCGTCGCCGCGCGCGGGCGCCACCGCCAGATCGTCGTACCGGAAGGTCGTGAAGCTCTGCCCGAAGCCGAACGCGTACGTCGGCTCGCCGCGAAAGTAGCGATAGGTGCGGCCGTCCATGCGGTAGTCGTCGAAGGGCGGCACCTGATCGATCGACCGATAGAACGTGACCGGCAGCCGCCCCGCCGGGTTGGCATCACCGAACAGCACGTCGGCGACGGCCGAGCCGCCCTCCTCGCCCGGGTACCAGGCCATCAGGATCGCCGGGACGTGCTCCTTCGCCCACCCGAGCCCGAGGGCGCCGCCGCCGGTCAGCACCAGCACCGTCGGCTTGCCGGCCGCGACCACCGCCTCGAGCAACCGCTGCTGCACGCCGGGCAGCGCGATGTCGCGGCGGTCGCCACCTGGGTTGAGCAGGCTGTCCTTCTCCTCGCCCTCGTAGCGCGGTGACAACCCGAGCACGGCCACCGCGACGCCGACCTCCGGCCGCCGCACCGCCTCGACGGCTTCGGCGATGCCCGACGTCGAGCGGCTGGCGATTCCGCACCCCTTCGCGTAGCGCACGGCGACGCCGCGCGCCTGCGCCTTGGCGCGAATCCCCTCCAGTATCGTCACCGCGTGCGACGGCTTGCCGTTGTAATTTCCCAGCAACACCTCTTCGTCGTCGGCGGTCGGCCCCACGACCGCGATCGCTCTCACCCCCGCCCCGAGGGGCAGCAACGGGCCGCGGTTCTCGAGCAGCACGATCGACTTCTGCGCGGCGACCTTGGCCAGCTCGCGGTGCGCCGGCGAATCGACCACGCTCATCGGAATCTGCGCCCAGGGCACGAGCGCCGGCGGATCGAACATGCCGAGGCGAAAGCGCGCCGCGAACAGCCGCCCGACCGCGCGGTCGATCTCGGTCTCGCTGACCAGGCCGCGCTTCACCGCACCGACCAGCGCGCGATACGTCCCGCCACAGTTCAGATCGGTCCCCGCGCGCACCGCCAGCGCCGCCGCCTCCTCCGCCGACGACGCCAGCCGGTGCTCGCGATAGATGTCGTCGATCGCGCCGCAGTCCGACACGACGAACCCGCCGAAGCCCCATTCCTTCCGCAAGATCGTATCCAGCAACCGCGGGCTGGCGGCGCACGCCTCGCCGTTCACGCGGTTGTACGCCGGCATGACCGCGCCGACGTGCGCCTCGCGCACACACGCGGCGAACTGCGGCAGGTAGCTGTCGCGCAGATCGTGCTCGGTCACGCGCGCGTCGAAGTGGTGTCGCTCGACCTCGGGCCCGCTGTGCACCGCGAAGTGCTTCGCGGTCGCCACCAGCTTCAGATACTTCGGCGGCGGCGCACCCGGCTGCGTCCCCTGCATGCCTTCGATGAACGCCACGCCCATGCGCGCCGTCAGGTACGGGTCCTCGCCGTACGTCTCCTGCCCGCGCCCCCAGCGCGGGTCGCGGTACAGGTTCACGTTGGGCGAAAAATAGGTCAGCCCTTGATAGCGGCCGCGCTTCCCGCGCCGGACGAAGTCGTGATGCTTGGCGCGCGCCTCGTCGGAGATCGCGGTCGCCACCTGACGGAGGAACGACTCGTCGAACGTGGCCGCGAGCCCAATCGCCTGCGGGAAGACGGTCGCGATCCCGGCGCGCCCGACGCCGTGCAGTCCCTCGCTCCACCAGTCGTACGCCGGGATGCCGAGGCGCGGGATCGCCGGCGCCTCGTTGACCATCTGGCCGACCTTCTCGGCCAGCGTCATCCGCCCGACGAGATCGCGCACGCGGTCATCGACGGCGCGCGCCGGATCCCCGGCAGGGCTAGCGGCGAGCGAGCTGTCGCGCAAGTTTGACCCGATGCAGGACCCGAAGCAGAACCCGATGCAAGCGGACACCCCCACCGGCAGCGCGACCGCGCGCAGCCCGCTACTTGAGCGTGAACGTGGTCTTTGCGTAGACCTTCTCTTTTCCGCCGATGATCCGCGTCGCCAGCACGTCGTACTTGTGGCCTTTGACGAAGCCCAGGTCCTTGGAGATCGCCACGCCGTTGAGCTGGATGATCTTCTGGTCGGGCTTGACGCTCACCTCGCTGTAGTTGACCTGATCGCGCGGCTTGGCCGAGATGTCGTAGTAGACGATGTTGACGGTGTTGGCGCCCGGCGCCTCCTTCAAGAAGACCATGAAGTTCAGGGTCCAGCTGCCGTCCCCCTTTATGGCGGTCTTCGACTGCTTCTTCATCGCGGCCACCATCGCGCCGTCCGACGCGTAGCCCTGGCCGAACTCGGTGTCGCTGACGAAGATGCGCCCCTTGTTGGCGCGCCAGGCGCCGGAGTCGTCGGCGGCGGCGGGCGGCGACCATGCCAGGCCGGCCGCGCCGAGCGCGATCAGCAGGGCCGTGGCGACGCGGGCGGGTCTGGGCGACGGGATGAAACGCATGGGGCCTCCTGCCTTTTCGGTATCGCTATTGGTGCACAATTTCAAGAGCACTGAGGTCGCAATGGCAACCGGCGCGGGCGCGTGGCATCCTGGGCAGGATGTCCGATCGCGACCCGTCGTTCTCCGGCGCTCCGGCGCGGCGCCCCACCAACGACGCGTCCGCACCGTCGGCGGTCTCCGATCCGGATCGGGATCTCGAAGCCGTGCGCGAGATCGCGGAGGCGCGCCGCGTGATCGGCGCCGAGATCGGCAAGCGCATCGTCGGGCAAGAGTCGGTCATCGACCACCTGCTGATCGCGCTCTTCGCGCGCGGCCACTGCCTGTTCGTCGGCGTGCCCGGCCTGGCCAAGACCATGCTGATCCAGACGCTGTCCGACGTGCTCGACCTGTCGTTCGGGCGCATCCAGTTCACGCCGGATCTCATGCCGTCGGACATCACCGGCACCGACGTGCTCGAAGAAGATCGCGCCACCGGCCGCCGCGTCTTTCGCTTCGTGCGCGGGCCGGTCTTCGCCAACGTCATCCTCGCCGACGAGATCAACCGCACGCCGCCCAAGACCCAGGCGGCGCTGCTGCAGTCGATGCAGGAGTACCGCGTGTCGGCGGGCGGCCAGACGTATGACCTCCCGCTGCCGTTTCTGGTCTTCGCGACCCAGAACCCGATCGAGCAAGAGGGGACCTACCCGCTTCCCGAGGCGCAGCTCGACCGCTTCATGTTCCAGATCGACGTGAGCTACCCGTCGGAGGACGAAGAGATCCGCATCGTCAACCAGATGACCACGTCGTACCGGCCGGCGCTGCGCAAGCTGCTGTCACCCGACCGCATCCTCGATCTGCAAGACCTGGTGCTGCGCGTGCCGGCGGCCGGCCACGTGGTGCGCTACGCGGTCGCGCTCGGGCGCGCCAGCCGTCCCAGCGAGCCGAACGCACCCGACTTCATCAAGAAGTACGTGTCGTGGGGCGCGGGACCACGTGCCTCGCAGTACCTGATCCTCGCGGCGAAGGCGCGCGCGATCCTCAACGGCCGCTACGCCGCTTCCACGGACGATGTGCGCGCGCTGGCGATGCCGGTGCTCGTCCACCGCGTGCTGCCCAACTTCCACGCCGAGGCCGACGGCCTGACCGCGCGCACGCTCGTGGGCCAGCTCATCGACAGCGTCAAGCAGGCCTGACCCGAGACCCGAGGCGCGAAAAAACGTTGGCAAGCCCGCCGCCGATGCCGCCTGAACCGCCGCGAAGCAGCGACGACAGAGTTCCAGCAGAGGGCCGTCGCGCCACGCCGCTCGTCCTCGACCCGCTCGACCTGGCGCGCCTGTCGTCGCTGTCGGTGCGCGCGCGCGTGATCGTCGAGGGTGCGTTCGCCGGCACGCACCACAACCCGCACGCGGGCACGTCGATCGAGTTCGCCGAGCACAAGGAGTACGCGCCCGGCGACGACGTGCGCCACATCGACTGGAAGGCGGTCGGGCGCGTCGGCCGCTACTACATCAAGCGCTTCGAGGACGAGACCGAGATGCGCACGTTCCTGCTCGTCGACGCGTCGGCGTCGATGGGCTACCGGCGGCGCGGCCTGTCCAAGCTCGAATACGCGACCTACCTGGCGGCGGCGCTCGGCTACCTGCTCGCGCAGCAAGGCGACCCGTCGGGCCTGGTGCTGTTCGACGAGAAGACGCGCCAGTACCTGCCGCCGCGCACGCGCGGCGGGCACGTGCGCGACCTCCTGCTCGCGCTCGAGGGCGCCTACGCCGCGGGCCGTACGCAGCCGGGGCGCGCGCTCGCCTACGTGGGCGAGCTCTGCGATCGGCGCAGCCTGATCATCCTGATGGCCGACCTGCTCGACGCGCCCGAAGACCTGCGCGATCGGCTGCGCCAGCTGCGCTCGCGCGGCCACGACGTCGTGCTCTTCCACCTGCTCGACCCCGACGAGGTCGAGCTGCCCTACGACGATCTCACCCAGTTCGAGGGCATGGAGCCCGACGACGAGCGCCGGTTGCTGTGCGACCCGCGCGATCTCGCGGTGTCGTTCCGGCGTGAATCGCTGGCGCTGCGCGAGCGCTGGCGCCTCTACTGCCTCGAGGCGCGCGTCGAGTACATCTTCGCCACCACCGACCTGCCCCCGGCGCACGTGCTGCGGTCGTTCCTCTTTGGCCGCCAGCGGGCGCGGCGCTAGACGGCACGCATGCAGTTCCTCGCCCCCTCGCTGCTGCTCGGCCTCGCCGCCGCGATCCTGCCCTGGCTGATCCACCGCATCGGCAAGCGGCGCGCGAACCCGGTGCGCTTCGCGGCGATGGAGCTGCTCTTGCGCGCGGAACGCAAGGTGTCGGCGCGCCGCCACCTGCGCGAGATCCTGCTGCTGCTGCTGCGCACGGCGATCGCCGCTTCGCTGCCGCTGGTGTTCGCGAAGCCCTTCGCCGAGATCCGCTCCGACCTGCCGGCGGCGACCACGCGGCCGCAGAGCGCCGTGATCGTGCTCGACGATTCGGCCAGCCTGCGCCGCAGCGCCGGCGAGTCGGGTGGCGACCCGCTGTTCGAGCGGGCGCGCGAGCAGGCCAGGACGCTGATCGAGCACCTGTCTCCCGAGTCAGACGCCGCGCTGGTGCTCGCATCCGAAGGAACGCCGACGCCGATCGCCGAGCCGTCGAGCGATCGCAGCCGGCTGCTCGCCGCCGTCGACGCCGCGACCTGCTCGGCTCGACGGGGCGATCTATCGTCGGCGATCCGCAAGGCGGCGCAGATCCTGGCCACGTCGATGCGCCCGGAGCGCATCATCTATTTGATCACCGATCTGCAGGCCGCGGGCTGGGAGAACGGCACCGGGCTGCCCGAGACCAGCTCGGGGCGCCCGCCGTTCGAGGTCGTGATCCTCGACGTCAGCGGCGGCGCGCCCTGGACCAACCGGGCCGTGGTCGACCTCGCGGCCGAGCCCGCGCCGGAGGCCGGCCCCCTCGGCGTCGCCGTCGTCGCCGAGATCGCCAACTTCTCCGACCTGCCGGCGGCGCACATCGGCGTGACGCTGAAGATCGACGGCGCGCAGGTGGCGCGCGGCTTCGTCGACATGCCCGCGCGCGGGCGCGCGCGCAAGCGGTTCCTGCACACGCTGGCCGGCGGCGGCAACGCGCACGAAGCCGAGGTCGAGATCGATCACGATCGCTTCACGCTCGACGACCGGCGCCTGACGCGGGTCGAGGTCTCGCGCGGCCTGCACGTCCTGGTCGTGAACGGCGATCCGCGCACGGTGCGGACCGAGGACGAGACGTTCTTCCTCGAGGCCGCGCTCCAGGCGGGCGGCAACAGCTTCATCGTGACCACGGCGCTGCCCGACGAGCTGACGTCGCGCAACCTGTCCGACTTCGCCGCGATCTTCCTGGCCAACGTGGCGCGCCCCGGCGAGGACGCGGCCGCTGCGCTCGAGCATTACGTCGAGGCGGGCGGCGGCCTCTTCATCTCCGTCGGCGATCGCGTCGACGCCGACGCCTGGAACCTGACCATGAAGAAGGTGCTGCCCCAGCCGCTGGGCCTGCGGCGCACCGCCGCGGCGGCGCCTGGCGGTTCGCGCGAGGGCGAGACCGTCGATCTGCGCCCCGCCGAGCGCCTGGCGCCGATCGATCGGCATCTCCCGCTGCTCAGCAGCTTCGCGGCGCGCGGCGAGGGGCTGACCTCGGCACGCTTCTTCCAGTTCATGCTCCTGGCGCCGGTGCCCGACGCGCCCGGACGCACGGTCGTGCTGCGCTACGAGAACGGCGCGCCGGCGCTGGTCGAGGCCGAGGTTGGCCGCGGCCGCGTCTTGCTGCTGACGACCACCGTCGATCGCGAGTGGACCGACCTGCCGATCCGCCCCGGCTTCCTGCCGCTGATGCAGGAGGCGGCGCGCCTGCTCGCGGGCGCGCCGTCGGGCGAGGCGTCGTCGGCGCTGGTGGCGGGCCAGCGACGCGAGGTCGCTCTCGGGCCCGATGACCGCCGCATCGACGTCGTCAAGCCAGGCGGTCAGATCCGGTCGCTCACGCCCGACGCGGGCGCGAAGGCGGCCGGTGACCGGCGGTCGGCGGCGCGTACGCTGATTTTCGCCGAGACCGACGAGCCCGGCTCGTACCGGGTGCGTGCGACGCGCGCCGACGGCTCGTCGGTCGACCGCCCCGACGAGTCGTTCGTGGTCAACATCGATACCCGCGAATCCGACCCGGCGCGTCTGCCCGACGACCGGCGCCCGGATCGCGTGCGCGGCGCGGGAGGCAACGACGCCACGCCCAAGCGCCGCCTGGAGCTCTGGCATGGGCTGTCGGCGGCGGTGCTGGCCTTCGTGCTGCTGGAGTCGATCCTGACGCTCCGGTCGCGCCGCGGGCGCCAGCTACGCCCCGCCCGCGGGTGACAGCCCCCACGGGTCAGAATTCGTGATCGAAAGGGTCCTGCGGCAACATGTTGCCGCGTTGCAGGTCATGGGCGCACCCGTACTGTATACTGCCCACTTCCCGGTCGGCGGAGGTCAGATCCCTCGGGTGCCTGGTGACGATCACCCATAGCGACAGTTCCCCGCGCGTCGGCCAGACCATCGCGGGCAAGTTCGTGATCGAGGCGGTGATTGCCGCCGGGGGGATTGGCACGGTGTATCGGGCGCGCCAGCTGGGGCTCGACCGGGTGGTCGCGCTCAAGCTGCTGCGCGAGGAATTCGCTCGCGACGAGGACTTCCTGGAACGCTTCAAGCGCGAGGCGCGCGCCGCCTCGCGCCTCGAGCACCCAAACTCGGTGCGCGTGCTCGACTTCGGCCAGCACGACGACGGCTCGCTGCTGTACCTGGCGATGGAGTACGTCGAGGGGCGGACGCTCTACGAAGTCATCCGCCAGGACATACCGCTGCCCGACGCGCGCATTGTCGACATCCTGTCGCAGGTGCTGGCCGCGGTCGGCGTCGCGCACGACATGGGCGTGGTGCACCGCGACCTCAAGCCCGAGAACATCATGATCATCCGCGGCACCAGCGACGAGGGCGAGCACGCCGAGCTGGTCAAGGTGCTCGACTTCGGCATCGCCAGCCTGGGCACGGTCGCGCGCGACGCTGCCGGCTCGTACGCCGAAGGTCCCCGCATGACCAAGCGCGGGCTGCTCGTCGGCACACCCGAGTACATGGCGCCCGAACAGGCGGGCGGCGAGCGCGCGGATCGGCGCAGCGACCTCTACTCGCTGGGCGTCGTGCTGTACCAGATGATGACCGGGCGCCTCCCGTTCCGGGGCGACAGCCCGCTCACCGTCGCGGTCAAGCACATCACCGAGGCGCCGGAGCGGCCGTCGCAGATCGCAGCCGTCAACCCGAAGCTCGAAGCGGTCTGCATGCGCGCGCTCGGCAAGTCGCCCGAGGAGCGGTACGGGAGCGCGCGCGAGATGCGGTCGGCGCTGCGCGCGGCCATCAACCTGGCGCCCGGGCGATCCTCGGCGCCGCAGTCGGTGATCAGCGGCGCCGACTCGCCGTCGGGCGCGATCTTCGGAACGCTGGCCGACGGCGGCCGGCGACGGCACGCGTCGCTCGTGGTTGGGCTGGCGCTGGCGGCGCTGTTCGCCGCGGCGCTGGGCGCGCGCAGCTGGTGGGTGAAATCGCAGCGGGCGACCGCGATGTCGCCGGCGGCGGGGCAAGACCCGAATCGCACGCCGGGCCGCGCCGCGACCGATCCGCCGGCGGTGCTCGCCGCGCTGCCGCCGACGGCGAGCACGCAGACCGCCACGGCGCCGCGCGAAGTCCCGCTCCCAGCCGACGACAGCGACGACGCGCCCTCGCCGGCCCGGCGCAACAAGGCATCGCCCGCGCGCGATGCACGCGACAAGACGCGGCGCACGACGCGCGCGACGGCCGCGCAGCGCACCTCGGGCAAGGGTGCGGTTGCGTCACCGCCCGCGCCGGCCACGAAAGAACCGGCGGCGGCCGACGTCTCGACGAGCCTGAAGACGGCGCCAGCGAAGACCGTCACGGCGACCACACCGACGACCACGACCACGCCGATCACGCCGGCGCCGCTGGATCTCGGCCACGCCGCCGTCTCGATCGCGTCGATCACCAGCACGAGCGCCATCCCCAGCTCGAACATCCGCGCAGCGCTCAGCCGTGCGCCACTGGTGCGCTGCTATCGCGATGCGCTGCACGCCACGGGCGTCGCCGCCACGGGAACCGCCGTGTTGCACCTCAAGATCGACATCGCCGGCTACGTGACCAGCACCGACCTCGAGGGAGCGCAATTCCTACCGGGAGTCAAACCATGCGTCGAGAAGGCCACACGCGGCGCGCGCGTAAAGGACGTCGATACCGGAGAGGCGACCGCCGACATCACCCTCACCTTCGCGTGTCCGCCATGAAGAGGTACTGGTCCGCGATGGCGGTCGCACTTGCGATGGCGATCGTGAGCCTGGGGCTCTCCGGCTGCGCCACCAGCCCGCGCGAGGGGCTCGACGTCGCGCAGCTGCCCGAGGCGGTGCGGCCCGACTACGCCCTCTTCGCGCGGCGCTGCTCGAAGTGCCACTCGCTCGCGCGCCCGCTGGGCAGCGGCATCACCGACGACTCGGTCTGGATCGCCTACGTCGATCGCATGCGCCGGCAGCCCGGCAGCGGCATCTCGCCGCAGGACGCGGGGCCGATCCTGCGCTTTTTGCACTACTACTCGAGCGAGCAACGCCGCATCAAACGCGAGCACGACGAGGCGAACGGAGGACCGGCGGCGCCGGCCTACAGCGACGCCGCGAGCCCGCCGCTGAGTCAGACCGCCAGCCGAGCTCCGTCCACGCCCTGATGCGGCGAACGCTGCATACCGCGATCGCGGGATCGCCGCTGGGGCTGGCGGTCGCGACCATCGTCGTCGCGATCTTGATCGCGATCCTGGCCAGCACGCGCGCGAGCGCGATCGAGCGCAACTTCGCGGGATCGGCGCAGCTGGACTATTTCCTGGTGCCGGCCGAGCCGTCGACGCCCGCGCCGCGCACGACGTTCGACGGATTCACCGCCGAGGTCGCGCTGAAGCTCGCCGTCGACGTATCCGACCACCTGTCGGCCAACGTCAAGATGTGCCACGGCTGCCACGGCTTCGAGCTACCGATGGCGTACTTCGACTATCGCGTGCGCGACGAGCTCAACTTTCGCATCGGCCGGTTCAGCCCGAGCTTCGGCGCCTTCAACGTGCGCCACGATCCCGCGAACCACGCCACGAGCAGCAAGCCGCTGCCCTATGACATGGGGCGGATGCTGCGCATGAACGAGTGGAACCTGGGCGTGATTCCGAGCCCGTTCCCCGACAATGGCATCGAGGTCGGCGGCACGCACTGGTTCGGCGATCGCGTGCAGATGGACTACGCGGCCTATGCGGTCGGGGGATTCAAGGCCGACGAGGGCTCGCCCGACATCGAGTGGCAGCATTCGACGTCGGCGTACGGACAGCTCCAGGACAACAACGGCCGCCCCGCGGGGGGTGCGCGCTGGGTCCTGACCCTGAAGCTCGGCGACGCCAACGATTTGACCGCCGGCGGCAGCATCATGTACGGCACCTACGATCCCGCGAACCGCGTCTCGTACACCATCGCCGGCGCGGACCTGGCGGCGCGGCTCGGCCGCACGCAGATCCGCTTCGAGTACCTGGTTCGCCACCAGACTTTCCTGAGCGACGGCACGATGATGTTCAAGGAACCGATCGCGGCGGGCGAGATCCAGGCCTTCGACAAGCACGGCGCCTATCTGGAGATCGAACGCGCGATAAGCGACGCCGTGACGCTGGTGGCGCGCGCAGACGGGCTCTACCGCGTCGGCAACGAGCCGGTATCGAACCCGCTGCCGACGCGCGCCGCGATCTTTCGTTACACCGGCGGCGCGACGCTGGCCGTGATCCCGGGGTGGCGCGTGAAGGCATCGGCGGAGCTGTGGGCATTTTCGGACAATCCGCCCATACACCAGGATCTCGAGTTGGCGATGCACCTGGCGTTGGTGGGGACGTTCTAGGGACCGGCCGGCTCGCGGGGCGCGTGTTCGTGTTCAGCACGCGGAGCGCCAATCGCGGCACGCGCACGCTCACCCAGCACGAGCACGAACACGCTCTCGCCCACGCTAGCCGCCCCCGCCCCTCTCCAGGATCATTTGCCTCATCACCAACTTCACCGGCGGCGCCGCCTCCGCTCCGCGCGCGATCGCGCCGAGGCGCACCGCCAACGCGTCGAGCTCATTGCCGTCAAAGCACGCGCGCGCGTACGGGTCGTGCCGCCAGGTCTCGATGTTCAGCGCGTGCAGCCGGGCCATGCGCGCCGCCGGCAACGATAGCGGCGCCAGCAGATCGAGCTCCGCCTTCCATCCGCTGCGCGCCGGGATCGACAGCTTCGCGCCGATGCGCAGGCGCTGGCCATACGCCGCCTGCATCTCTTCGACCAGCTGGTAGTAACGTGTGAAGGCCGCGTGGTCGCAGCTCATGTCGGCCGACTCCTCCAGCGCCAGCACGGCGCCGTCCGCCGCAGCCTCGGCCCATGCCGCGAGCGCCGCCTCGGGGTCGCGCAGGTGGGTGAGCAAGAAGCGGCTGTAGAGGAATTCCGGCGGCTCGCCCGGGAAGGGCACCGACGTGACTTCGTGGACGCGGTAGGCGACGCCGGGCGGCGCGGTGATCTCGGCGCGCGCCACGTGCTCGGGCGACCGATCCAGGCCCAGCGTCGCCACCGGGGCGAGCAGCGCGTGCACCAGGCGCGTCGACCACCCGGGACCGCAGCCGAGATCGACGGCGCAGCGCGGGCGCAGGTAACCGAGCAGGCGCAGCAAGCGCGCCGAGCTCGGCTCGAACGCGGCCGCCAGCAGCGCCAGGCGGTCTGCGGCCACGGCGGTGTCGCCAAAGGTGTAGTGCTCGCCGGGCGGACCGACGACCACGGACGTAGCGCTCGGTTGCGACGAAGGGGACTCTTGGTTCGGGCTGGGCGGGCTCATGGCTCCCTTTGCGGTGCCACCCGGTGGCGCCCTGCTTCCCTGATCCAACGAAAAAAGGCGCCGCGGGAGGGGCGCCTTTCGAGGTGGGTGGAGATGCGTCGGTTCTGGGTCAGGTCCTCGGGCGCCCGATCGTAGACACGCTAAAGC
>Ga0265320_10002812_pt1 | contig 11971 bp, 8 predicted proteins | sample 4827metaG_FD_202087 | JGI IMG/M metagenome (GOLD analysis project Ga0265320, IMG submission 202087) | Rhizosphere microbial communities from Carex aquatilis grown in University of Washington, Seatle, WA, United States - 4-8-27 metaG | ecosystem: Host-associated > Plants > Roots > Rhizosphere >...
CGAAAAGCGGTGAGTAAAGCTGGCGGACAGGCTCATTGGTGGGAAAGAAGACCTCGAATGGGCTGAGTAGTTGCAACTGGCGGTGGCCGGCGCCGTTGTCCCATGAGCTGAATAGCGGCCAAAGGTGGGTCTTGTGCGCGGGGGCGGCCCGAGGGTTGGTGCTGCTGCGCTGGGTGAGCGACCAGTATAAAAAAAAGAACACCTGATTTTGTTCCTGGTCAATGCCGCCGTCCTCCCAGCGGGCATGGCGGAAGATCGGCCAGACGAACCAGGTCTTGTCGTAGCCCTTGACCACGGAGTGAGTGTAGACTGGGGCCCAGCGATTGACATAACGGACATCTCCGCGGCCTTGGACCAGGAACGGCCAGAAGTAGCGCTTTTCGTCATACTTCACCGGGTCGGTCCGGTGGCTGTAGCCGAAGAAGGGCCAGATATAGGTTTCGTCAATAAAGCCAGGGGCGGTCGCGCGGGCGTAAAAGGGCAACACCCCCAGTTTAATGTCCGGTTGTGGGTCGGAAAGATCCTTGGTGGATTTATAGATCAGCGGCCAGAGGTAGAACCGGCTGTCGTAGTCGCCGGCACGGCCCCGATGGCCGAAAAGCGGCCAGAACTCGAAGCCGTGGTCGCCAGCGCCATCGATGAAGCGCAGAAACGGCCAGGGGGCGTGCCTGGTGTGGGAGCCTTTTTGCTCGAGGTCGGCGTAGAGAGGAAAAAGCACGAAGCGGATACGGTCATAGCCCAGACGTTGCTTGATCGTTCCGCCGATCGGGAACAGTGCCCGATAACTGCTCTCCGGCTGGCCGGTGTCGCGGGAAAAATAAAACGGCCAGACGTCGAAGGCGCGAACGGTCGGTTTCCCGGCGTCGGTTTCCCGGCTTTCGTTGACCAGTTGGAAAAAGCTGAACGAGCGATAACCCTCCTCTTTGCGCCAGGTGAAGAACGGGTAAAGCAGGTAGTCGGTTTCGACCTCGGCGGACCGGGCTTTCAGGTAAAAAGGACGGAAGCCCGTCTGATGAGACTGGTCGGTGAGGTTATAATCAAAAAACAACGGCCCAGCATGCTCAGCGGATTCCACCCAGCCGTCGGGCCGTACTTGTTTTACGGATATTGGCCAGTTGTTTTGCTCTTCACCGTGCAAGGAGGTGATGAGCAGGATGGCCGGTATCAGCCAGGCTGGAATTCGGAACGACATTCTTGGTATACTGGGTAAGGCATTGCCTTTGCTCGGCACGGCAGCCAGTTAGATGGCTGCCTGAACGGTGGCAAAGGGAGACGTAAACCGCCCTCTGCCAGCGTGCAACGATATGTTACAACCGCTGGAAACACCAAGTGTTCCGTATGATTGCCGGCCTTTGGTTAGGCCGGCCGGCAACATAATTGGAGGAAATCCGTGCGTATAACCGGTGGCCGGGCTCGTGGCATACCCTTGGTCTTGCCCAAGGGGGACGCAGTCCGTCCGGCTACGGATGCTATGCGGCAGGCCGTTTTTTCCAGCTTGGCGGCCCGCGTGGCCGGCGCGTGTTTTCTGGACCTGTTTGCCGGCAGCGGAGCCTATGGGTTGGAGGCATTCAGTCGCGGTGCGGCGGGCGGGGTTTTCGTCGAAAAGGACGCAAGAACCGTGGCATGCATCCGGCAAAACATCACGGCAGTTTGCAAAAGCCTCGGGCGCGGAGCAGGAGACCTGCAAGTCATCAATGCTGACGCGCTGACCGTCGCGGTCGGGGTGGTCCCGGATTTGGTGTTTATCGATCCGCCTTACGAAAACATCCCTGACATCGCGCCCAAACTGTTCGTGCGACTGACAGAGCTGCTCGCGGCAAAAGCAGATGCCTTGGTTGTGTTTGAAATGCCAGGTGAGATGACGCTGTCGCCCGAAGGGTGGACTTGCGTAAGACGCCTTGGCAAAGGCGCCCACCAGCCAACGGTATGTATTTTTAGAGCAAACCGAGCCGGGCTTTGAGCAAGGTTACGGCGGCAATGCACGCCGTCTCTGTCCGCAGCACCCGCGAACCCAGGTGAACAAAAGCAAAGCCGGTCTTCCGCAGGTAAGTCCGCTCGTCCGCCGACCAGCCGCGTTCGGAGCCAAGGGCCAGAACCACGGGCTTGGAACCATCCAACGCGCATTCGCTTAGGCGGGTGGGGGCTTCATAGTTATCGAGAGCGAATCGGACCGTGCCGGCGGGCAGGCAGGCAATCGCCTCGGCAAGGGATCGGCCGTGGGTGATATCCGGCAGCCGGGTGCAGAATGCCTGCGTTGCACCGTTTATGACACACCGTTCCCATTCTTTGGATTTCCAAAGAGTACTGCGGGCGTAGCTCGATTCGCCCTTTTCCGTGCAAACGAAATGCATGGCCGCTACTCCCAGGCTCGTTGCCTCCCGGAGAATAACCCGTGCCGTTTGCGGACGGGGCAGACCGATCAACAGGTGGATCGGACAGAGGGGCGGGGGAGATTCGGACCAATTAAAGGCCAGGGTGAGTGAGTCTTCTCCGATGGCGATCAACGAACCTTTGCCACGCGGGCCGTTGATCAGACCGGCATCGAAAATATCGCCCGGCCGCCGGCGCAGTACGCCAAGGATGTGCACCGCGCGCGGATCACACCGGGACAAGGGAAGCTCGACTTCTGCCGGACGAAAAAGAATGATATTCACATGGGTAAAGGGAGCGGCAGTCGTCTGGCATCGTTTGTGGGTGATGACCACAAACGGTTGCGGTGGCTTGCTAGAAGCCACAGGTTGGTCCAAACTCGATGAAGCAATTGAATACCATTGATTCAAACCCGGCAAGTGCCACTGGCAAAAAACCTGCCAGGGGACGGGTGATCATTGTTGAGGATCAGCGTCTGATCGCAGAGTTCTTTGCTTTCCACTGCCGGGACCTGGGGTTGCAGGTTCTGCAGCGGTGTGGCACTTGCCGGGAGGGGCTGGCGGCAATCCGCGAACACCAGCCGGACCTTGTGCTGATGGATATTTCCCTGCCCGATGGTGACGGCCTGGAACTGGCAAAGACGATTCTGGATGAACTGCCGCAGATAAAAATCCTCGCGATCTCCTCGCATCGCGATCCATGGACCATGTTGCAGGTGCAGCGCATCGGCCTCCACGGATTTGTGGACAAGAACGACCAGCGTCCGGATGTGCTGTCCGAGGCGATCAATGCCGTGCTCGGGGGCCGGGTCTATTACACGCCGATCGTCAATGAATCGAGCGCGAGCATCCGGCGCGATCCCAAGGCCTTCATCCGGGTGCTGTCGGACTACGAGACGCGGATACTCTCGATGATTGGTGAATCCAAGACTGACGAGGAGATTGGCGCCATACTGGGCATCAGCCCCGCCACGGTGCAATCGCGGCGGCGCGACATCATGCGGAAGCTGGATGTCCACACGACGCCCAAGCTGATCCACTACGCCATCATCAACGGGCTTACACGGGCGGAGCAATTGGGGCACTCAAAGCCAATCTGATCCGCAGCCCGGCCAGTTGGGTCTGAACTTCGCGGCTGAGCAGCCGGGCATCCGCCCAACGGCCGGTGGCGGCAGCCGCTTCAATTTTGCGCAGGGTTTGTTCCAGCTCGCGTTCGTGAATGAAACCGCACCGACCGTAGAGCAGATGCGCGTAATGACCGGCATGGCCGGCTTCTTCCTCCTGGAGGGCCAGATTGAGCTGCTCCAGTTCGACCTCCAGCTCGGAGAAGTAGAGTGCCAGTTCCGCGGCCAGAGGGACGCATTTCTTCGTGGCCAGCAGGCGCAGATTGGCCAGCCGATCTGTCCGGGCGGAAACATCTGCCGGCGGCTGAACCACCGGTGTCTCGGCGAGATTGGCCGCGGCAAGGGCTTGGCGCAGCCGCTCCATGGTCACGGGTTTGCCGAGAAAAGCGTTCATGCCGGCGGCGAGGCATTGGCTGCGTTTTTCCGGGGTGGTGAAGGCGGTGGTGGCCAGGATCACGGCCTGCGCGGACCGGCCCGGCAGTTGACGGACACTACGGCTGACATCCAGACCACTGAGACCCGGCAGAGCATAATCAATAAACATGAGGTCGAAATCATGGCTGCCGGCCAGCACGAGGGCTTGCGGACCATCGGCTGCGGACTGCACACTGAAGCCGAGTGACTCCAGCAGGCCAGTCAGGGCAAGGCGGTTGTATTCCTCATCATCGACCACAAGGGCGGACTTGAAATTTCCGACTGGCGGAACCGATGCGGGGGTGGGCTGGGGCAGGGCTTCCGCGATGGCGAATGGAGCGCTGAAATAGAAACAGGAACCTTCACCCGGTTCGCTTTCGAGCCAGATCCTTCCGCCCATTTTTTCGGCCAGGGCGCGGCAGAGCGCCAGACCCAGTCCGGTGCCGGGCACGCGGCCCTGTTGCGCCGCCGCGCCGCGCTCAAAGCGGGTGAACAATTTTTTTTGCTCTTCCTGGGAGATGCCGGGGCCTTCGTCCGAAACCGCAAAAATCACTTCGGTTTGCTGGGTGCCTGCGGTTTTGCACCAGACGGTGACGCTCACTTGTCCGCGACCGGAGAACTTGAGGGCATTGCTGACGAAATTCAGCAGGATCTGCCGGATGCGCCGCGGGTCGCCCGTCAGGCGCTGCGGAACGGCGGGGGATATGGCGATTTCAACGGGGATGCCGCGCTTCTCGCTCTCGGCAGCCGTGATGGCGGCAATGGATTCAACGAGTTCCGGCAGGTCGAAAGGGTTGGCCTCAAGTTCGACGGCTCCAGCCTGGACGCGGGAAAAATCGAGAATGTCTTCGAGCAACGAGGAAAGATGACTGGCACACTGACGGAGCAGACCGAATTTATGCCGGCTCTCTTGGTCGAGCGCCTCCGTCTTGAAGGTCTCGGCAATGCCAATGACGCCGTTCATCGGGTTGCGGATTTCGTGGCTGACGCTCGCCAGAAACTCGTCCTTCGCCGCGTTGGCTTTTACCAGTTCCTGGGTGCGGATATCGACCAGTGTCTCCAGTTCCCGATTGCGGGCGCGGATGCGCCGTTCGCGAATCCGGATGAATCCGAAAACGATCAAGACCAGACTCGCGGTATAGCCGGCGTAGGCCCAGCCCGAACGATACCAGGGCGGCAGGATGCTGAAGGTAAAGCTAGCCGGCTCGCTGGTCAGGCCGGCGGAATTCACCGCCCGGATCTCAAAGCGGAAATCGCCTTCCGACAGATTGGTAAATTCAAAGGCCCGCCGCGTGGATGCGGCGGACCATTCACCCGTGCCGGTGCCCAGGCGGGATTGGAACAGCCAGTCCTTGCCCCGGGCGTAATCGCCGGTAAACACTTTGAAGCTGATGCGGTGGTCTTTGAAGGGGAAGGAGAGTTCACCTCCGTCACGAGTGCGGCTGGAATGTCCTGTGTCCAGCCGGATTAAAGGGGTGCTTGGCTTTTGCACCGCAGTGATGGTGTCATAGTCCGACCGGAGGAGGCCCTCCGCTCCGCCGATCCACAGGATGGACCGGTCGTTTTCCTGGGAGAATTCCAGCTTGTGGATGGATCCGATGACGCCCAATGCTGGCAGATCCAACTCCTGCCATTTAGGTTTTCCCACCGCATCGAATTCCAGCATACCTACGCCTTGGCCAGTATTGCCGGTGGCGTTGGGATGTTTGAAGGCGACCAGATTCTTCTGAGTGCCCGGGATAAGCTGGGTAGTTATAAGCTCGAAAGCGGGGGCGCCTTCTACCGTCCGGAGCCCGGTACCGTGCGGTCTGGCTTGTAGCATCGGGCCATCATGAAAAAGCAGAATCCGCTGATCATTCCCCTGAATGGAAACCCAGCCGGGCATGGGCTCCCCGGTAGCAGGATCATTGAGAGGGGAAAGTTGCTTTGAGTCGGGATCAAAAATAAACGCACCCTTGCTGTTGGTGCCGATCCAAAGCCGGCCGGCCAGATCTTCATACAGGGAAATGCAAGTGTCGGGCAGTTCCAGAAAACGGGTGTGAACAAAAGAGCCGTCGGATTGAACCGTCAGCCGGGCCAGGCCGGAATGCTCGGACAAATATAAATTATCCGGGGTTGTGCGTGAAGGTTGGGCAAAGAAAACACCACTGGCCGCGATGGTGAACAAAGGACTGACATTGGTGCCGTCAAAAAAATCAAGTCCCCCGTGGCGGGCCAGCACCAGCCCGTTGCGGTAAGGAAACAGGCGGGTGTACAGCTCGGTCAATTGCGGCAGTTTCGCGAACTGCGCGGTTTTATTCCCGGTAGTGGCAAGGGCGAAAACACCTTCCGGGGTCAGGGCATAAAACCGGGAATTACCGGTCTTCAAGTCCACAATGCCCTGACCTTTCAGGCCGTTTGCCGGACCGTACAGCGTCGTATGCCCGCCGGTTTCAAAACGGAATATTCCGCTGGGTGTGGCGCACCACGCATAACCGGCGGTATCAGTGATGATTGAAAAAACCGAGCGAGCCGGCAGTCCATCGTTGGTATCAAGGATGCGCAGCAATTCGCCGTTCTTTCCGACGAGGGCAATGCCGCCGTTCAAGGTGCCGATGGCATAATTGCCATCCAGTAGAGGAGAGAAGCAGGCCAGCCGCGAATCGATAATGTAGTGGTTCAGCTCTTCACTGAATATTCTGTGTGAAGGGTTTCCGGGTCGGTAAAATCCCGTGCTGCTCACCAGCAGCAAGCCGTCCTGGTCTTTGGCCAGACCAAGGATCCCCGCGTCCGGCAGGAGTGTCGCGGGAATTTCCAAATGGGGGCCGGCCTCGGTCAGCCGATAAAGCCCGGTTTCCCGGTGATGAAACCAAGACTCGCCATTCAGGTTAAGCGGGCATAAGCGAGTTTTCCCGGCATATGGCCAGGCTCGGAATACTGTGCCATCCCACCGCAGTAGTCTATCACGGCAAATAAAATAGATGATACGGCCCACGGGCACACAGGCCCAGACATCGCCAAGCAGGCGCTCCTCCTTGGGCAGATGCTCGATGAGCGAGTGGTATATGAAATTCCCCAAAGGCGCTTCTTCAAAAAACCCCACTTCATTCAGGGCTCCGGCCCAGAGCCGTCCATCCTCGCCAAATGCCAGGGCGCGCAAGCCATAGGTATTAGCCACCGGGAAAGACAGCCACGTTTGGCCGTCGAAAACCTGCAACTGGTCGCCGCCGACAAAAAGCCGGCCCAGTTTATCCTGGGTGACCGTCCATTTGATTCCGTCCGAGATGAAGTCCTTGGCTGTAATATTCTCCACCAAAGGCAGTCCGGCTGATTGGTCCCTCCACGCCCCAAAGGCGGCAAAGCCGGTCAGGCCAAGTGATAAAACAGCAGCCGGCACACCCAATCTGGTAGAAATAAAGCTCACTTGGTTCTGCAGACAATAGAGCTATTTACATCTGTGCAGCAATTTTCCGCCACACCTGCCTTAAGGTGAGGAAAATGGTTCATGCCCCCTGCGGAAAATCCGGAAATCAGGCTATTTTCCCAGTGGGAAAAAGTCGGGATTTTGGACAGAATCTCGCCGATGAACTCAATCGCACAAACCACCTTCGGACTCACATCGAGTCTTTTTTTAGCTGCCGGTCTCACGCGCCTTGCGGAGAAGCTTGATCCCATGCGGAAGCAAACGGGGAATTCAACTGCAAACATGCAACCCGCCGCTCCATGTATATCATGTGATTTTCCCTGCATGTTCACCCCGCAGACGGGCAAGTAAGATTCCTATCAGTCCCGAAACACACGGACCCGGCTATGCTTAGTCTTGCCGCCTTCCGCTATCGCCAGGTGCTGGCCACCGAGGGCGGTCCGATCGAACGGCTGGAGATTGCGGATACGACGGTGCTCGGTGAACGGGGTTTTCTGGCCAACGCATATCTCAAGAAAGATTTGATCGTTCGACCGGAAGCCCGCGCGATTTACAGTGAGGCCAATGGGAGTGGCACAGCGGCTTCGCCCATGGTGGCGCGGTTCATGGCGGTCTCGGAGGCGATGGAACGCTGGGCTCACTGGCAACTGCATACTTCCGCCGAGAAGGGGAAATACGGTTTCGACGTCGATCCTTCGAGCAACGGCATGGCGGCGTTTCCTGGCCTGTTGCGCCGGCAGGCCCGGCCCAGTGCCTTGCTGGAGGCGGCCGAGCGATTCAACCTTATCAGTTGGTGGGAGGGGCGGCTTGCAGCGCGCGAAGCGGATACGCGTTGGCAAGGTGTAAAGTCAGCGACCATTTGCTCCAATGCACCCGGCCTCACCGTCATCCTGTTCAAGCGCACCGAAGCGGGGTTTATCGCCTATGGCCATGCTGCTGCCATGGATTTCGACACGGCCTGCCGGAAGGCGGCAGTCGAGATGGAGCGACATGAGCTGGTCGTGTCACGTTTCGCCCTCGCGCACGCCGGAAAGATTCGCGACCAGTTGCCGCCTGGCACCCATCCCATCGAGCGGCGGAGCCTCTTTTTCGCACTGGAAGAGGGGCACGAGCTGTTCTGCGAGCGTCTGCGTTCCCGCCCGACCAAGGCTGCGCTGGAGCCCCGGCTGGTTTTTGACGGATCGATCCCCGGACCGTGGGCCCGGTATGCCGATGTCTGGCGGGTGGTCTATGCGCCGCCCAGCGACCGTTTTCTCAGCATGGATGAGAATTATTTTCTCTGGTGAATCCGGTAAAACCCCCAAAAACCAGCCTGCCAGCCGAAGCTTTGAAGCGTAAAGGCAGTGCGAAGGCTGGTGCGGCTAGCCGGAATCGAACCGGCGACACCTGCTTGGAAGGCAGAGGTTTTACCATTAAACTATAGCCGCGATAAAGCGCGGTGAGAGTGCCCGGGGAGGCCGGGCGTTCAAGCTTTTGTTCGGCGAAACTTCCGTCCAGAACCACGCTGAATGGGATTGCGGGCCGGCCGGGTGTCCGCATATTTTGCGGACACTATGGCGACCACAGCAGCTGCAAAACCCAAATCCAATTTACAGGCGGCCCAGGCTCTGGCCAAACAAAAGTCCCTAGAAAAGAAAGCCAAAACCTACAAGCTCGACCTGGGTGAACTGTCGATTTTCACCGGTCAGCTGGCGTCCCTGTTGCAAGCCGGTCTGCCCCTCGTCTCTTGTCTGGAAGCTTTGCAGGACCAGACCGAGGATCAGGTATTCCGTATCGTCATCCGGGACGTGCGCAACGATATCTCGACTGGCACGTCCTTCTCGGCGGCGGTGAAGAAGTTTCCCAAATCGTTCAATTCGCTCTTCGTTTCCATGGTCGAGGCGGGTGAAGCCTCCGGCGGGCTGGCCGAGATTCTCGGCAAGGTGGCCGGCTACTTCGAGTCCACGGTCAAGCTGACCAAGAAAGTGAAATCGGCGATGACCTACCCGATTGCAGTCATCGGCCTCGCGGTCGCACTGGTCAACGTGCTGCTCATCTTCGTCATCCCGGTGTTCGCCGCCATGTTCGCCGATTTCGGCGCTAAACTTCCGAAGCCGACCCAGATGCTGATCGATCTGAGTAATTTCATGAAGGCATGGTGGTGGGCGCTCGGGCTGGGCGCCTACGGGATTTACTTTTTTGTCGGCAAATACATTTCAACCCCCAATGGCCGCCGCCAGAAGGACAACTTCCTGGTCAAAGCGCCCATCTTCGGCAACCTCGTCCACAAGATAGCACTGTCCCGTTTCTGCCGCACCTATGCCACGCTCATGCGCTCGGGTGTGCCCATCCTGCGCACCTTGGAGATCGTCGCCTCGGCCAGCGGCAAGGTGCAGGTCGAGGATGCCTGCGCCGAAATCGCCAAGCATGTCAGCCAAGGCGGCCAGGTGTCAGACATCATGGCCGTCAATCCCTTCTTTCCCCCCATGATGAAGCACATGGTGAAGGCAGGCGAAACCACCGGCAATGTTGACGGCATGATGAACAAGATCGCCGACTTCTATGACACGGAATGCGATGCCACGGTGGGCGCTCTCACCTCGCTGATCGAACCACTGCTCATTGTGTTTCTCGGCGTGGTGGTTGGCGGCATCGTCATGGCGATGTTCCTGCCGATCTTCCAACTCGGTGCGGTGGCCGGTGGTCTGCAATAACTCCGCCCGGTCCGCTTAAAGCCGCTTGCGTGCCCGCCTTGGAACGGGCACCATGCCTGTCCCTTTCGCCATGCCTTCCATTCTCATAGTTGACGACCTCATCTCCATCCACGAGATGCTGGAGGCGGTCATCCAACCAACCGGGTACAAGACGGCGTTTGCCACTGACGGCGAAAAAGGCCTTGTCCGCTACAAGGCCGAGAAATACGACCTGGTCCTCGCCGACATCGACATGAAGCCAATGGATGGCATCACCCTGCTCAAGCAGCTCAAGCTCTACGATCCCTCCGCCGTAATCATCATCATGACCGCGTACGCCAGCACGGAGAGCGCCATCCAGGCGCTGAAATACGGGGCGTTCGACTATCTGCAAAAGCCATTCAAGGTGGACGAACTCATGCAGGCGCTCCGCCGCGGCATGGAGTTCAAGCACACCATCGCAGAGCGTGAGGCCCAAGGCGCTTCGCCCGCCGCCAAGGCCGGTGATTTTGAGGCCCGTCTGGTGGGCTCCAGTCCCAAAATCAAGCGGCTGATCAGCCAGTTGAAGAAACTTGCGACCGCCCACACGCCGATCCTGATTTCCGGTGAACTCGGGAGCGGCCACGAAATCGCGGCGGAGCTGCTCCATACCGCCGGCACGCCTGCGGACAGTCCGCTGGTGCGCATCGACTGCCGGCTTAGTTCGATGGAAAGTCTTCGCGCGGGCCTGCTCGGGCAGAACGGTTCGGGCGGCACCTGGGTCCAGCAGGCCAAGGGCGGCACGCTCTTCCTGCTGCACCTGCAGTCCTTGCTCAAGGAGGCGCAGTCCGAGCTGGTTTCGGTTTTGCGCAACAATGCGCATAATTTCCGGCTGGTCTGCGCCACCGAGGAGGATCTCGAAAAACTTTCGGAAGAAGGCCATTTCAACGAAGAGCTTTTTTACCGCGTGGCGGCCCTGCCGGTGCAGTTGCCGCCTTTGCGCGAGCGGCTTGAGGACATCCCGCTTTTGTTGAAGGACATCGCGGCCAAGACCTCGAACCCCCAGTTTGACTCCCGCCAGGTTGAGTTTACCGACGATGCCCTGGCCACGCTCCGCGCCTACCGCTGGCCCGGTAACCTGGCTGAGTTCAGGCAGATGGTTTCGCAGGTCATCACCACCACGGAAACCCGGGTCATTACGTCTGCGCAACTTCCGCTCCGGGTGCACGAAATCAAGGACTGGCCAACGTTGTCCGACTATCTGGCGGGGCAGGAAAAACAATATCTGGCCCGTGTCCTTCACGCCTGTCATGGCGACAAAGCCCGCGCGGCCAAGGCCCTCGGCATCGATGTCGGCCGTCTCGGGTGAGACTTCCACGGTCAATGCCTCCTAGCTGCCGGAGCACTGGCGATCCGGGATTCTAAGATCAAAGGAGGGCGGACAGCGGAGCAACCCGGTCTGCGGATATCGCCCGGGGCAGCCCCGTGGGTCCATTGAAACGAATTTGGATTCCACCAATTCCCGCTTGCGCAGCCATGGGGGCAACGCAACCCTCGCGGCGCCTACGCACATGCCAAAACGCACTGACCTCGAGTCCATCCTGATCATCGGCGCCGGCCCCATTATCATCGGCCAGGCCTGCGAGTTTGACTACTCCGGCACCCAGGCCTGCAAGGCGCTCCGCGAGGAAGGCTATCGCGTCATTCTGGTCAATTCGAATCCGGCGACCATCATGACCGACCCGGAGTTCGCCGACGTCACTTACATCGAACCGCTCACGGTTGAGATCTTGGAGAAAATCATCGCCAAGGAGCGCCCTTCCGCCGTGCTGCCCACGCTGGGCGGCCAGACGGCGCTCAATCTCTCGATGGAGCTGCACAAGACTGGCATCCTCGACAAATACCAGGTCGAGATGATCGGCGCGAAACCCGATGCAATCAGCAAGGGGGAGGATCGCGAACTCTTCAAGCAGTGCATGCTCAAGATCGGTCTCGATGTCGCGAAGTCGA